>WNFP01010850.1_pt1 | contig 10706 bp, 10 predicted proteins | sample 5400201 | NCBI WGS metagenome assembly WNFP01 (sample SAMN13153355, study PRJNA577476) | soil metagenome | isolation source: 115 cm saprolite under Madrone tree | place: USA:California | collected 2016-06-14
CCACCCGCCTCGGCCGCAATCGGGTAGACTCCTCGCTCGATCAGGCCCTCGAAGCCTCACTCTCGCCCCCCTGCACCCGCGCCTTGACCGCCAGCCCGCTGCGGCGCAGGATCACTGGGGGCCAGCGGGCGCTCTTGACGCCGACCCTCGCCTTCGCCCCCTCGACCGCGCCGTTCCAGGCCCCCCGTCGGGGCTCACGGGGGAGACCGCACTGCCTCGACGCCGGCCGCCCCCGCGGAGGTGGCGTTAATCGTTCCTATGCGCGAGCAGCTCATCGAAGAGGTGGTGACGCCAACGGGCCACGTGCGGACGGTCTCGGTCCACAAGAGGCGCGCTCGGTATCGGATCGACGAGTGCGCGGCGGAGATGACTGAGGTTGCCGCCAACGGGATGAATGTGCGGACGGTCGCGATCGAGTCCGAAGACCCTTCGCGCGTGATCGCGGTCGTCCGTGGGCTTGGGCTCGGTCGATTCGAGAACATGAGCTATCCGCGCGGATTGAAGCGGCTCGTTGGCATGGTGAGATGAGCGCGCCGTCATGTCGCGGTATGCGGTCATCGACGTCGGCACGAACTCGGTGAAGTTTCATATCGGCGAGAAAGGTCCGGATGGCGCGTGGCGAACGATCGTGGACCGGGCCGAAGTGACCCGGCTCGGGGAACGGCTCGGGGAAACGGGCGAAATCGGCCGCGAGGCCATGGAGCGGACCGTGGCGGCCATTGCCGACATGGCGGCGGAAGCGCGACGCGACAACGTCTCGGCGATCGCGGCGGTCGGTACCATGGGCATGCGAACGGCGAGGAACAGCGACTCGTTCATCGCCGAGGCCGAACGGCGCTCGAGGGTCCGGATCGAGGTCATCTCGGGTGATGAGGAAGGGCGTCTCGCGTATCTCGCGGTCAAGTCCGGCCTTGGTCTCGCGGACGGGACGCTGGTCGTCTTCGACACGGGCGGAGGCAGCACCCAGTTCACGTTCGGTCACGGGTCGGTCATTGACGAGCGCTTCAGCCTGAACGTTGGTGCCGTCCGATATGCGGAGCAGTTCGGGCTCGCGGGCGTCGTCTCCGCCGAGCAGCTCCGAGCGGCGCTCGACGCGATCGCGCGGGACCTTGCTCGGCTCGACGCGGCACGCTCCCCCGACGTCCTGGTCGGGATGGGCGGCGCGGTCACCAATATCGCCGCGGTCCAGCTCGGCCTCGCCCACTACGACGCGGACGTGGTGCAGGGCGCACGGATCGAGCGCTCGGAGGTCGAGCGACAGATCGAGCTCTATCGCGGCCGCTCGGTGGAGGAACGACGCCGCGTCGTCGGCCTGCAGTCCAAACGAGCCGACGTGATCCTCGCGGGCGCGTGCATCGTTACGACTGTGATGTCGAAGCTCGGCCAGGACTCGCTGCTCGTGAGTGACCACGGGCTCCGTCACGGTCTCCTCGTCGAACGGTTCGGCTAGCGACGGCCGAGGCTGATGGTGCTGGCAGGATTGAAGAGTGGGTTGGCGTGCTCCCCAAAGTAGTGCTCACCGCGACGAGCTTAGAGTAGCATCCGCCCGGCCTCCATCGCCTGCGGTACGACCTCGCGGTGCCGCCGCAGTCCGGATACACCTTCGGGGACGCGCTCATCGACTACCGGCGTCTGGTGCTCTTCTGCCACGTGTACACGGTCATCGCGCTCGGCTGGCTCAACCCTGCGAACGAGCGCGGCATGAGGCTTTGCCGCGCGTGGCTTCGGCGCCGATGCTCACCCATCGACCAGCTTGACGTGGGCGAGCTCATGCCTGCCTGACGCGCTTCCCGCTCACCGCGCCGCGGTGGGCGGCTGCTCGAACTTCTCGCGCCAGAAGGTCATCCCCATGTCATCGTACAACTTCGTCGCGATGCGCGCGTGCGTGTCCGCGTCGGAACGGCGACCCAGGGAGTCCTTGGCGTCTGGCCGGATCTGGATGGCCCTCCTCGTCTCCAGAGCACATCGAGTTCCTGATGGAGCATAGGAAGTGCGCAGGGACCGTCAGCAGGGCATGTGGGAGTGGCGTGCTGGTGTCGAGGGGGCGGTGAGCGCACAGCTGCTGAGGCATTTCGTGAACACATGGTCGTGACTGAAACACGGATTTACATCGGGATCTCGACGCAGAAGCCCAGCAACCTGTTCGCCTGCAGGTGGTTGCGGGCCCCCGCGATTTGAACCAGCGACTGACAGCCCCAACGGGTGTCTCGTTGCTGACCTGCGGATCACTGCTCCAAGGGTCAGGACTCTAGGATTCTTGCCTCCCTCGCCCGACCTCTGTCGTTCCTGGTTGCGAGGGCCCGCAACCACCGATATCAAGGATGTTTACCTTCGAGGTCGATTTGATCTAGTACATTGCGCGGGTCGGATTTGACCCTGATACAAGATGAGGCGGACGCCGAGCTGGGATCGGGAGCGGGCTTGCCGGCGGCAAGACCCAGCGAGAGATCGCGCTACCACGACTAACCCGCTCCCCTATTGAAGTCCTACGTGCTCTCCGGTCTTGTCCCTTGAGCAAGAGGGGCCGCCAAGGCGGACTGAATCAACTGGGCGTGCTCTCGATTCACGTTGGTCTTCAACACCGTCCCGCCCAGCCCGTGTATCCTGTACAGGATGACATCCATATCTCCTTCGCTGTCCAGCACGAAGAGGGCGGATGTTCCTGGCTTCATCAGTGCTTCGACCTCCCTCACGAAGTCATTGCTGATCCCCGTCGCCGCGATCGAGCCAATGACGGTCCCGGCGCCCCCTACCGTGGCGCCGATGGTCGCACCGGTCAGGGGCACGCCGAGCACCAGGCCGGCGAGGAAGCCTACCGCGGTCCAGCCCAGAACGTTGGGGGCCATGGGAAGCTTCTTTCGATCGAATGTGAATGATCCGTCGAGGTCGCGCACGACCACGGCTATATCCGAAAGGATGAGGAAGTGCTTGTCCCATCCGAGCTTGACGATCTCGTCGCGCACCTGATTCGCTCGTTCCATGTTGTCGTAGCCGATTGCCCACAAGTTGCAAGACGTCGTCATCGTCGATCCTCCCTCCCGGCGAGAGCCAGGATTAGCACGGCGAGGTCGCGTGGACGCGAGAAGGGGTGGCGCGCCCCGGCTCGAGCTGCGAGACGAGCCGGACAAGCGTCCGACAGAGCTCCGCATATTGCTTCACGACGTCTGCCGCCTCGCCCGTCGGCGCCCCGTGCGACATGGAATCGAGTGCGCTCGTGACCTCGGCCAATGGAGCATCGAGCGCAGTCGTTTGGGGCACAGAACGGGTTCGCTGAGAGTCTGCGAGCGCCAGGAGGTTCTTCGCCACGGCCTCTTCGAGTTGACGCCCGGCGGCGGGTAAGCCACGCAGCAGCTCTCCGTATGTGCCGCGTTGATAGGCGAGGGAAAGAAGCACAAGAAAGATGACCTGGGCGTTAGCGAGACGCTGCTGGAAGGCGAACTCATCCCCCTCGAGCTCGAATTTCGACTCTTCGAGCAGGCGTTGCGTCTCGCCGAGATCGTGGGCGATACGGCGGCGTGCCTCTTCGAGCTCGCTTGGACCGGCCAGAGGACGCGTTCGAGGACGCCAAAGACGAGCAGGCCGAAGGCGATGCCGACCAAGCGATCCCGCGTCACCGTGAGCTCGGTCACTGGCCCCCAGCTCTGGAGAACGAGCTTGTAGAAGGCGAGCCCTATCTGGTAGCCGCCGTACGATACGCGTGGACTGCCGAAGTTCACCCATGCCGCCACCGCTGTGCCCGCGGCAAAGACCGCCCAGAACCCACCCAGGCTCTCCACATGCGGCAGGATGTACATCAACGCGAAGAGGCCCAAGAGGCCGCCCACTGCCGCCCCGGCGAACCGGAGAATCCCCTTTTGTGCACTCGCCCCTACCGTAGATAGGGCCACAACGAAACATGTGATGACGGAGGTGTAGATGCCGGGATAGTTAAATCCGACGAGTGTGACATCGCAGATGAGGCACGCGAGTCCGCCGCGGAGGGCAAACTGAGCGTACTCCCGATTGCTGAATGCGTCTGGTACGAGGAGCGAGGGTTTCCTCGGCGGTTTCGAGGCACCCTGCAGTAAGCCCAGTTTGTCTCGGCGTGGCATCGCAACCGCAATCTCACGGAGCGCCCGCTCCATCGCCGCGAGGGCAGGGATAGCGGGCGCGTGCGACGCGGGAGGAAGCTCGATCTCCGTCGGCTTGGTGGGCCACTGCAGCGAGGTGTCGGCGAGCGCTCGTGCTACTCGCGCGCACTGGCCGGCCACGCGCTCGAGCCTGGCGCGAAGATCCTCCCCAGACACCACTGGGCGCGAGGCCTCCAGTGCTGCCGCGGCTGTTACGAGCTGATCGACAAGGCTGATGAGCGCTCCGAGCTCCGGACGATGCTGCCGGGCCCACGCGTGGCGGAGGGACGCCATTTGGAGGAGCGTGAGCATGTCGGAGGTGCCAGCGATAGTGAGCGATGTGAGCGACGGCTGGGCCGAAGGCGACTCGCCCGTGCTGCGACGCCCGAGCAACTGCTGGGTGGCCTCTTCCGCAGCCCGGAGCCTCTCCGCGAGTGCACGACGGAGGAGAACGAGCGGGTCGCCTGGCGAGAGCAGGAGCTGCACGCCGAGGTTGACGGCGAGACCGAGGACGATGCACCACCAGAGCCACAGCACGAACTCGGTCATAGCCTCGACGTTTGGTACGGGGAGAATGTCCGGCAGCACCATGGCCATGGCCGCCGGGACGCCAATGGCGCTCCCGATGGCGCCGAGCACGACGATCCGTCGTATGTAGAGCCCCATCGTGGCAAACAGAAAGACGAAGGCGAGCCGCCAGGCGGTTTCTAGGGCTACCTGCCAGGCGAGCAGCGCGAGCGCGAAGCCGAGGGTGACGCCGATGACGCCAAGGACCGAACCCAAGAGGGTGGCTGTCGTGTCCTCCTTGGTGATCAGATACATGACGATCATGACCACGAGCCCGTGAGGGATGTGGTGAATCATGATCGGTACCGTGGCCGCCGTGCACGCAAGGGTCAGGCGGAGCGTTGCGCCGAGTCGGCCCGGTGTGGGGGTTAGCTCGCGCCATAGGGAAGCGCGGATCGGAGAGGGATTGCCCTGACCGCGCAGATGTGACTCAACTCCACTCATGCTCAACGCCCGTCTCTCGAGCGAGCCCCTTGTTCGCGGACGGTCACAACGGCCGAAGCGCCGATCCGGAAGGACTCGTCCGGGTTTTCGACCTTGATGCGCACCGGGAATCGCGCGGCGAGCCGTACCCAGTCGATAGACTTCTCGACGCGCGGAAGCCCCATCACGCTCGTTCCATCTTCGGGCAGCACGGCCCACCCGAGACCCACCACCGTGCCGCGGAAACGTTTCCCCGGCTGCGACTGGAGGAAGATCTCGGCCGGCGCTCCCGCGGGGATGTGGCGAAGCTGGGTCTCGCGGAAGTTGGCCATCACGTACCACGTGCCGGTATCGACGAGCGTGAAGACGTCGACTCCCGCTCTCGCAAACGCGCCCACCGAGATGTTGAGATTCACCACCCGCCCGCTGAAGGGAGCGGTCACACGGCAATACGCGAGATCCAGCGCCGCCGCCTGCAGGGCGGCCTCCGCTGCGGCCACGCGCTCGTTCACGGTACCGACCTGACCCAGCGTGTCCTGGGCGCGCGCGTGCTCAGTCTTCGCCTGGGCGAGGGCGGCCGTCGACGCGACGTGCTGCGCCCTGGTCGCATCCAGGGTCGCCAGAGCCGCTCGCTTGCGTGCCCGCGCCTCCCGGAGACCCGCGTTTGCTGCGTCGACTGAGGTGCGCGCTTGCTCCTTGGCCGCCGCGGCGGCCACGCGACTGGTCCGCAGCTCGTCCACCTTGTCCGCCGTCACGAACCCCTCGGGAAGCAGCGGTTCCACCCGCTTCAGGTGATCCTCGGCATGCGTCAGCTCGGCGGTCGCGCGTTGCAACGCCGCCTCCGCCGCCACCCGCTGGGCCTCGAGTCGCGCGATCTCGGCATCGGCGGCGACGGGATCGGTCTCGCGGCGGGTCACGTCGGCCGCCGAGGCAGCCATCTGCGCTGCTGCCCGCTTCACGCCGGCGTCGGCCGTTGAGACTGCGTTGCCGAGCGCGTCGACTTCCTTCCGCGTGAGGGCGAGCGCGGCGCGGGCCCGCTCGACGGCAATCTCGTAGGGCCGTGGGTCGACGGTGAAGAGCAGCTCGCCTTGCTTCACCTGCTGATTGTCATGGATGGGCAGCTCGATGATGTGGCCGCTCACCTTGGGCGCGATGCCGACGAAGTTGGCGCGGACGGTAGCGGCATCGGTCTCCGGCCTGCTCTCCCATCGCCAGATGGTGAATGCGATCGCCACGACGGCGCCCACGAGGATGATCGCTCCTACCGCACGACCCAGGGTGCGCCGCTCCGGAGCGGGCTGCTCGGCATGCTCGGTGGGCTCAGCCACGGAACACGCTTTGCCAGATGACAAGGGTGAGGAGGATCACCAGGGCCACATACACGAGAGCTCGTGGCCCGAGGTAGGGATCGATGCCCAGACGCGTGAAGAGCCGCCAGAAGAGGATAGTCCCGAGAACACCGACCACCAGAGACGCCATCCAGGACGGGAAGTACGAGCCGGCCACGGTGATGTCCGGGCCCGGGCGGCAGCCCGAAAGGGTGACGGCCATCAGGATGCCCAGGGCTAGGGCGCCCCGAACATTCGTCCAAGGCCGCTGCCTGTCCCGGGTTCTCATGCCTACCGGCTGGTGCCGCGGGGAGTCGAGGGCGCCACCTCGCCCGTGCTGAACGCGAGGGCCACCGAGGCATCGAGGAGCTGGACCTTCGTCTCCACCTCCTGGAAGCGCGCGCGGCTCAGCTCTCGACGCGCGGCGAGGAGATCGACGAGGGTGCCGAGCTCCAGGCGATAGGAGCGGAGGACGGCCTCGTAGGAGCTCTCCGAGGCCTTGACGAGGGCGCGGGCCACGTCGAGCCGCCGGAAGCCCAGCCGCACGTCCGTGTATGCCTTCCAGATCTCGCTGATGGCCTGATCGCGAGCCGCCGTGACCTCCTCCTCGGCGGCTCGCCGCTCGGCCTCCGCCAGCTCCACCTTGCGCTCGCGCGCTCCGCCCTCGAAGAGCTGCCACTCGAAGCGCAACCCGCCCCCGTACGTGGGTTCCCCCACGTTGAAGTAGTCACCGGTGCGGCCCGACGCGCTGAACCGTGCCCGCGACAGCTCACCTCCCACGTCTCCGACCAGTGAGAGGGTGGGGAAGTAGTCCGCGCGGGCCCGCCGGGCTACGGCCTCCTTCTCGCGGACGAGGGCGACCTTGGCGATCAGATCGGGGCGCTGCTCCAGCGCCCGGTCTATGATCTGCTCGACCGAGTCCTCGAGCGCGGAGGGCAAGGGGAGGGCAGCGAAATCGACCACCTGGATCGGCGTCGTGGGTGGGATGCCCATGCTCTGAGCGAGCGTGACCTGTGCATCACGCTCCCTGGCCGTGAACTCTACCAGCTCGAACTCCGCCTGCACGGCCTGCTGCCGGGCGAACAGGACGTTGGGCACCGTCTCGAGCCCGTTTGCGAAGCGCGACTCTGCGGCTCCCTGCACGGCCCGCGCGGCATCGAGCGCGGCCTGGGCCACGGTGATCCGGGCCCGGACGCTCGTCAGGGCGTAGAAGGCGCGCTGCACTCGGAACGCGAGAGCCTGGTGGCTGCGGTTGAACCCGAGGTTCGCCGCCAGCAGCCGCTCCTTGGCGGCATCCATGGTCGTCCCGCGCCTCCCGAAGTCGAGCAGCAGCCACTTGAGCCCGAGACCCGGCAGGAAGCGGGCCACGTCGATACGGAAGAATCCCTCGGGGATGAGGTTCTGGGGCGCCGGAAGCGGCAGGCTCTGGAAGCCCCCGAAAGCGGCCAGCGTCAGCATGGGAAAGTACTCGCTGTCGACGAGCCCAACGCCGATGGCCGCCTGGCGCGCCCGCTCCCAGGCAATCCGCGTCTCGGGGTTCGCACGCTCCGCCACGTCAATCAGTTCTAGGAGGTCGTACTGACGAGCCGGATCGATGGGGACCTTGTCCGTCGGCTTGAGGGCACTCGAGTATCCGCGGAGATCTGGTGCGCGCCAGGTCGTGGTAGGCTCGGGCGCGACCTGCGTGTGAAGCCGCTCGGGAAGGTCGTTTCCGTTCTGTGCGGAAGCGCGCTCTGTCGCACACGAAGCAAGCGCGGAACAGGAGATTGCAAGCAGGCCGAGGAGCATTCCGCGTGCGAGCCGATTCGCGACGCTGTCGCGGTCTACGTCGTGAGAAACTGGCGCGGAATCGACCGTTCTATGACCGGGGGCCATAGCGCCTCCCTCAGGGGTCGCATCACTTGGATTGGTCCGGGGTAGGATACACTCAAAGCTCCGGATGGCGCTCATTCTATGGCGTCAGTCGCTACATCTTGGAGTAGTGGTGAGTCTTCCGAAGCATCGCATTCGAGCCTTGCGCGGGCTTGGCGTGCGTCACTACGCGACGGCTGGCGCCGGTACCCCACCGCGACTCTCCTCTGTCAGGCGAGAGAACGCCAGGTCGCGCTCGACGCCGGCCACACGGCTCGCTCGGCCACCTGACGCCCCCGACTATGCCTACAAGTACATCCCAGAAAAGTACTGAACCCTGGGTCGCGGCTCAGTCTTCCGTTTGGCGACCGTTCCGCCTGACCTGGGCGAGGTGACGGTAGCGGACCAGGCGGATCACGACAGTCACGATGACCGCAGTCGACCAGCCAAATGCGAGGGTGCCATTGGCGGCTTCCATCGGCCCCAGCAGGCGCCAGCGCGGCGACATGACGATGTCTCCGTATCCAAGCGTCGTGTAGTTGACCGCCGAGTGGTAAAACGCGACCGCGAACTCCCCCAGCTCGCCCGTCGAGGTGAAGACCGTTGCCCACACTGCCACTTGTGCCATGTGTCCCACTAACAGGACCACAATGAGCATGAAGGTCGCGAGGCTATTGCGCCAAAGACTGGCGCCCACCGACCGCCTGGTGAGTAGCACGCCTACCGCTTCGGCGCCGAGACCTCCCGCCAGACCCTGGATCACCAACGCGCCCAACGTCACGCCAAGACCGACCAGCACCACCTTTCCCATCGGTATAGTTGGCTCCCGTCAGTGCCTTTGAGGCCCCCGTCACAATCACGCCGCAATAGCTCTGGACCGCAGTACGGCACGACGGATCATGCGCCAAAAACAGAGCGTGGCGTAGCGACTTTTGAGCTTAGCCCGCCATAGACCGCCTGAAGGCGCGTGGGTTGCTGCCGGTCGAGGCCCTGGGTGAACCAGCCATAGGTTGGGGCGAGCAGGTCGTGGGCTTGCCGTCGTTTGCCCTGATCGCGCCACAGCCGCGCCATGCTCATCGCGGCGCGCAGTTCCCACGACTTCGCCTGCTGCTCCCGCGCCACGGCGAGGGCGCGCTCGAAATGCGCTTCCGCCCTTGCCGCATCTGGCTCCGGTGACCGCGCGAGCTCACATGCGAATGACCTCGGCCTCGCACCACCTCTCCTGAGTCGCGTCAATGGTTGCCACCGCTTCACGCATGCAGCGCCAAGCGTCATCGAATTGACCGAGTTGCGCATAGGTCCTCGCCAACGATGCCAGGGATACCGGCATCCAGACCGTTACTCCCATCGATCGCAACGCGGGGATTCCACGAGTAATGACGAGGATCGCGTCCGACGCTTGGCCCGTGAGGGCAAAGAGCCAACCTTGTACCGTGAGTCCGAGTGTCTTCCATAACGAAGCGCCCGTCTCGTCCGCTAGTGCGACCAGTTCATGGAGTTGCGTCCTTGCAGCGACATAGTCCCCGCACTGGATATGGAACCACCCTGCATAGACGAGCGCGAACATCAATGTGGCAGCTTGGTCGATCTCGCGCGCGTGAGTGAGTGCGTCGTGTGTGTCGGCGAGCGCGGCGTCGGGAAAGCCTGACAACCAAAGAATGAACGACCGAAAGGAGAGTGCGTGTTTGCTCACGGGCTCCGCCGACGAGCTGCTCGAAAGCCCCGTCATCCAAGAAGGCCTATCTCGGCAACGGCGCCGGCTAAATAGCTTCAAAATCCTCCAGGGCATCCCGGCCGCAAGCGTCTGTCCCTACAAGGGTCTGTCCGCGGCTAGATCGGAGGTCAAAAGCAAATGATTGTGGACGGGAGGATAGGCAACATCAACGCCCTCCGGCGGCGGGCACCCCACTCGTGGCCCCCGTCCCCGTGACATAACCTCCCAGACTCGGACGCCGGCCGCCTCAGGAGCCGACGGCACAGCGTGCAGGAGGAGCCCGAGGGCGAAGATCACCACCGAGCGGCGGACGATGCGCCGGACGATCTGCGCGCGCGCCTCGCGCTCGTCGAGGCGCCGCTCGAAGAGTACGGGCGCTACTTTCCGACCAATAAGCCGGCCAGGACCACCGTAGAGGTGATGCTGAACTCGCCGGACCTCCTCGTGGAGATCACGGTCACCGCCTGCATCCCCGATTGAGACGAGGAGGACGAGGGGGCTCGCCCCCACGTCCTGCGGCGAACCGCCGTGGCGACGCTCTTGCGCCAGCATCGCATCCGTCATGCTCACGCTGCGCGGACGGCGGCCCCCGCAGCCGCGTGACCTTCCACGCCCCGCAACCCTGTCGCTGTCCAGTAGAAATGTCATGTTAACTGTTCCGTGAAAATGTCATCCCCCGGTGCGGGGTGGAGTAAGGGGTGGAATGACGCCACG
>WNFP01007263.1_pt1 | contig 10704 bp, 9 predicted proteins | sample 5400201 | NCBI WGS metagenome assembly WNFP01 (sample SAMN13153355, study PRJNA577476) | soil metagenome | isolation source: 115 cm saprolite under Madrone tree | place: USA:California | collected 2016-06-14
GGTCGGATTGCAGACCAGCCATCGCTACGGCAACGCGACGATGCTCGAATCCGACTTCGTGCTCGGCATCGGTAATCGCTGGGCCAACAGACACACCGGGTCGATCGAGACCTACACCAAGGGCCGTACCTTCGTGCACGTCGATATCGAGCCGACCCAGATCGGACGCGTCTTCAATCCCGATCTCGGCATCGCGTCCGATGCAAAGGCCGCACTCGAATTGTTCGTCACGGTTGCGAAGGAGCGGCGGAAATCCGGCAAATTGAAGGAGCGTCAGGCTTGGCCCGCGGCGTGCCAGGACCGCAAGCGCTCAATGCTGCGCAAGAGCCATTTCGACAATGTGCCGATCAAACCGCAGCGCGTCTATGAAGAGATGAGCAAGGCATTCGGGCGCGACACTTGCTATGTCAGCGTGATCGGGTTGTCGCAGATCGCCGGTGCGCAATTCCTCGGCGTCTATCGTCCGCGCAACTGGATCAATGCCGGGCAGGCCGGTCCCTTGGGCTGGACGCTTCCCGCAGCGCTGGGAGTGCGCGCGGCCGATCCGCATCGCGAAATTGTAGCCCTCTCGGGTGACTACGATTTCCAGTTCCTGATCGAAGAGCTTGCGGTCGGTGCGCAATTCAAGTTGCCCTATATCCACGTCGTCGTGAACAATTCCTACCTCGGGTTGATCCGCCAGGCGCAGCGCGGGTTCGACATGGATTATCACGTCCAGTTGTCGTTCGAAAACATCAACGCGCCCGAACTTGGCGTCTATGGTGTCGATCATGTTGCGGTCGCCGAAGGCCTCGGCTGCAAGGCCATCCGCGTCACCGACCCGAAAGACGCGCAGGCGGCCTTCATAACCGCACGCGAGTTGATGACGAAATACAGCGTGCCAGTGGTGGTCGAGTTCATCCTCGAACGGGTCACCAATATCGCGATGGGCACCGAAATCGACAACATCGTCGAGTTCGAAGAAATCCTCGATTTGCCGCTCGACGACACGCCGAAAAGCCCGGATGTGCCGCTGCGAGGCAAACTCCTGCCGGCGTAAGGCAGGATCGATCCGATTCAGGGACACCGTTAACCGAACAACGCGAGGATATTCGGTCATGCCGAAATTTGCTGCCAATCTCACAATGCTTTTCGGAGAGCTCCCATTCCTTGATCGCTTCGCGGCGGCCAAGGCTGCCGGCTTCAGCGGCGTGGAGTATTTGTTCCCCTATGATTTCGAAAAGGCCGCGTTGCGGGAGCAACTGCAGCAGCATGGACTTACGCAAGTATTGCACAACCTCCCTGCGGGTAATTGGGGAGCCGGGGAGCGGGGAATCGCCATTTTCCCGGATCGGGTAGATGAATTTCGCGATGGCGTCCAGCGCGCCGTCGATTATGCAAAGGCTCTCGATTGTCGTCAGCTGAATTGTCTCGTCGGTGTCGCGCCGGCCGGTGCAGACGTGTTTAAGTTGAATGAAGTGCTTGTGAAGAATCTGCGATTCGCTGCAGCTGCCCTAGCGCGGGAACGTATTCACCTCCTGATTGAGCCGATCAACACGCTCGACATTCCGGGCTTTTTCCTGAGCAGGACGGAGCAGGCTGTTCAGATCATTTCCGATGTCCGATCGGATAATCTCTTCATTCAGTATGACATTTACCACATGCAGGTGATGGAGGGCGACATTGCACGAACGTTGCAAAAACATCTCCCGCGTATCGCGCACGTCCAACTCGCCGATAATCCCGGCCGCAACGAACCTGGTACCGGAGAGATCAACTATCCCTTCCTGTTTCGACATCTCGATCAGATCGGCTATCGCGGCTGGATCGGTTGCGAATACAAGCCGAGAACCTCCACCACTGAAGGCCTTGGATGGCTGAACACATAATCGAGCACGGATAAGGAAGATCAAGAAATGATTGATGTGGGCTTTCATGTGGAAGCGGTTCTGTTCGGCGCGAGCGGCGTTGCCGAAGGACTCTCAAAAGGTAAAATCGTCGTCGACATGAGTTCGATCTCGCCGCTCTCAACGAAAGAATTTGCAAAAAAGATCAACGCCCGCGGTGCCGACTATCTCGACGCCCCTGTTTCTGGTGGCGAGGTTGGCGCGAAGGCGGCGTCGCTGACGATCATGGTCGGTGGCCCGGAGAAGGCGTTCAGTGCCCTGAAGCCGCTATTCGAGAAGATGGGTAAGAATGTCACCCTCGTCGGTGGGAATGGCGATGGCCAGACCACTAAGGTCGCCAACCAGATCATCGTGGCGCTAACGATTGCGGCGGTGGGAGAAGCTCTGCTGTTTGCATCGAAAGCCGGGGCCGATCCGGTGCTCGTACGGCAAGCCCTGATGGGGGGCTTCGCTTCTTCGAGGATTCTTGAAGTGCATGGAGAGCGCATGGTGAAGCGAAACTTCGACCCTGGCTTTCGTATCGAGTTGCATCAGAAGGATCTCAACCTTGCTTTGGAAGGTGCACGGGCACTGGGGCTGTCTTTACCGAATACAGCAACGGCGCAGCAGCTCTTCAATTCCTGCGCGGCGCACGGCGGCAAGGCCTGGGATCATTCTGCGCTGGTGACGGCGCTGGAGATGATGGCAAGCCACGAAATCGGAAAGAACTGTGGCCCGGGAAGTAAATCATGAGTATCGATTATCGCCGTCTGTTGCTCGACATGTTTCAGGCGGCGGTGAACGCGGCGGCACCCGCACTGTGCGTGCCGGCGCATCTGCCGCCGCGGCCGAAGGGCCGCACAATCGTTGTCGGCGCCGGTAAGGCGGCGGCCTCGATGGCGGCTGTCGTGGAGGCTCATTGGAACGGACCGCTCGAAGGGCTGGTGGTGACACGCTATGGTCACGGTGTACAGTGTAAGCATATCGAAGTAGTTGAGGCGTCGCACCCGGTTCCCGATGGTGCGGGATTGAAGGCGGCTCGCAGAATTCTCGACAAGGTCTCCGGGCTGACGGCGGACGATCTCGTTCTGGTTCTGATTTCGGGTGGCGGTTCCGCTTTGCTCGCTCTGCCGGTGGATGATATCACTCTAGCCGACAAGCAAGCCATCAACCGCGCGCTACTGAAATGCGGCGCGCATATCGCCGAAATCAACACGGTGCGAAAACACTTGTCGGCGATCAAAGGCGGTCATCTCGCCGTCGCAGCACAGCCGGCGCGAGTGGTCACACTCGCGATCTCCGATGTACCAGGCGACGATCTCTCCATTATTGCGTCCGGTCCCACTGTTCCGGACACATCTACGCGCGCCGACGCGCTGGCCGTCCTGAGAGAATATGGCATCGAGATTCCGGCCACCATTGCGATGCACCTGAATGACGAAATCTCCGAGACACCGAAGCCGGGCGATCCGCGCTTTGCAAATGTCACAAGTAGTCTCGTGGCGACACCACAGAAATCTCTAGAGGCAGCGGCCAGAGTCGCGCGAGACGCCGGATTACCTTGCGTAATCCTTGGCAATGCGATCGAGGGCGAGTCCCGCGAGGTCGGCATCGTGCATGCCGGCATTGCGCGGCAATGCGGAGATTGGGGTCAGCCGCTCGAAATTCCCTGTGTGCTCATCTCTGGTGGTGAGACCACCGTAGCCGTGCGCGGCAACGGCAGGGGAGGCCGCAATACGGAGTTTCTCCTAAGCCTCGGGATCGCTACCGACGGTAGGAACGGAATCTGGGCGCTGGCCGCAGATACGGATGGCATTGACGGCAGCGAAGACAATGCGGGAGCGATTCTCACCCCTGACATGCTGCAACGCGCGAGGTTCGCCGATATCGACGTCAAGATCCGGCTCGCGGACAACGACGCTTACAGCGTATTTGCAGCGCTGAATGATCTTGTCATGACTGGCCCGACGCTCACTAACGTCAACGATTTCAGAGCCATTCTGGTTACAAAAAGGAATTGATATTGCGCCGATCACGGAACGCTAAAATCATCGCTACGCTTGGACCCTCCAGTTCGTCGCCGGCGATGATCAGATCCCTGTTTGATGCCGGCGTTGATATGTTCCGGCTGAATTTCAGCCATGGAAACCACGAGGATCACAAGAAGCGCTTTGAGGCGATCAGAGATGTCGAACGCGATGTCGGTCGTCCCATCGGGATTATGATTGATCTGCAAGGTCCCAAGTTGCGCATCGGAACTTTTTCTAACGGTCCTATTGAGCTACGCTCGGGGGACCGGTTCAGGCTCGATTTGGAGACCGTGCCTGGAGACCGGAAGCGCGTGCCGTTGCCGCATCCGGAGATTTTCGCGGCCTTGATTCCTGGCACCGATCTGTTGATCGACGACGGCAAGCTGCGGCTTGAAGTTCTGGAGTGCGGCCCTCGCTATGCCGAAACACGCGTGAAGATCGGCGGCAAATTGTCAGAGCGCAAAGGCATCAATGTTCCCGGTGTCATTCTGCCGCTGTCGCCCTTCACCGAAAAGGACCGTTGCGATCTCATCTTCGGGCTTGAACTGGGGGCCGACTGGATCGCGCTTTCGTTTGTGCAAAAGGCGGAAGACATCACCGAGGCACGCGCCTTGATCGGTTCACGCGCGTTGATCATGGCCAAGCTGGAGAAGCCAGCCGCTATCGACAATCTCGATGCGATCGTAGCGCTAGCGGATGGCATCATGGTTGCGCGCGGCGACCTCGGTGTTGAACTGCCGCCGGCACAGGTTCCTATTATTCAACGGCGGATCGTGCGGGCATGCCGTCTTGCAGTGATGCTGTCAGCCGAATCCGCCAGTGGAAATTTCCCGCGCGAGGCGGTCACCATGATGGATTCGATCATTCGTGGCGTCGAAGGCCACATCGACTTCCAGACACCTGTCAATGAGACGCCCGGGAGGTGCGGCGTTTCCCATGCCGATGCGATCTGTTCCGCGTTGCGGCTAGTTACGCGGTTGGTCTTGGCGACCGCGACCGTTGCTTACACGAGATCAGGCTTCACCAGCATGCGGGCAGCTCGCGAGCGGCCAGCCGCCCCGATCCTCAGTCTAACGCCACTGATCGCGACCGCGCGCCAATTGACACCGGTATGGGGAATTCACTCTGTCGTGGTCAAAAACGAGGTCACCGATGAGGCGTCGATGACGAAGCTCGCCTGCGATGCTGCGCTCGCTGGAGATTTCGGGAAGCCCGGCGATAACATCGTGATCGTCGCCGGTATCCCGTTCGGCGTATCGGGGACCACCAATTTGCTGCGTGTTGCCGGCCTTCCAGAGGCCTCGCTCTGATCGCAAAATTGAAGGTTTAGTGCCTTAAGATTCGATACGCTCGATGTCGTTGAAGCTGTTCGGCAACGAACGCTCATAAAGTGTGACGGTGTCCACGCACAATCTCTCTTGCGAAACGCAGCCGGTCCGTACATCCTGGTCAAAAGCCCCATCGAGGGAACGTCTGCCGTTGGCAAAGCGGACGTCGAATGGTTTGCAAGATCCTCCGAATTCAGGTTCGAATTGCTCGCCAAGAGGGCATCGGACCACTTACTGATAGTTCGAAGCTCTATCCCTGCATCCGCATAAGCTGATCCATCGGCATCATGTTGTGGTTGAGATTCGCCATGATCCAGAGAGATCCGACGATCACAAGAAGCACGATCAGGCCGAAGGCCAGTTCCAGCACGCTGTTGGTGTTGTCCGGACCCGTCGTGAGGTGAGGAAGAACACGAGGTGCACGCCCATCTGCGCGATCGCAAGCACCACGAGGGCCAGCGGAATGCTCGGCTGCCATACCAGATCGGTGCCCGCGACGAAGAACGAGGTCGCCGTCAGCAGAATGGCGAGCCCTAGTCCGGTCAGATAACCGAGCACCCATTGCGCGGCACTTCCGCCTTCCAGGCGCTCGTCACCCGGCGCCGCGTCAATGCGGTCGTCGGTCTCAGAACACGGCGATCCGGATGATGTCGAGCGCGTGCCAGAACAGCGCGAAGCACAGGATGCGGCGCTGGGTGTCCGGCCGAAACCCCTTGGCGAATACTTGCGCCATCATCGTCAAGAGCCACAGGATGCCGGCATCATCGGAATCGGCTGATCGAAGGGAATGGCGTCCCTGGTAAGCTTACCGAGCATCGGCTACTCCTGCCTGCGGTGAGGCTCCCACACCGGTCTGCGCGCCCGGCGAAGGCCGTATCTTCTGCATGGCTATCGATTGAAAGAGGTCCGGATCGGCCAGGCGATAGATCGCCGGCTCGTCCTTCATCGAGGGTTTGGCAATCTGTTTATAGCGCGGCGCATCAAGCGTTTTTTCGGAATGCGAGGCGTCCTGTGCCCATTTCGAGAATTCCTCTGGCGGCACGACATGCACATCGAAGAAGTGCATGTCCGAGAACCCGTCGCCGCTGAAATGCGCCGCAAGCCCGCCGAACGTGCCAACTGAATCGGCCCGCAGATTGAGCCGCGTGGTCCTGCCGTTCATCGTGTAGATCATGCTGCCGAATTGTGGGATGAGGAACACGTTCATCACGCTTGCCCAAGTGAGCTGGAATTGCAGCGGTACGCCTGCGGGAACGGTGAGGGTATTGATGGTCGCAATGTTCTGGTCGGGATAGATAAACAGCCATTTCCAGTCGAGCGACACCGCCTGGATCGTCAAAGGTTTGCCAGATCCCGCCACTGGCGCCAAGGGGTCGAGCTGGTGCGCCCCGATTCATGCGACGCCGCCAAGCAAAATGATCGTAAGGGTCGGGATGGACCAGACCACGAGCTCGATGCGTCCCGAATAGGCCCACTGGGGCAGGTGGCGTGCCTTCGGATTGGAAGCCCGAAACCAGTACGCAAAGCCAAAGACTGCAGCACGATCGCGAGCATGATCGCAAGCGAATCGATCAGGATCGTCTTTTCTGCGAACCGATCGGCCCCTGCGGGTCGAGGATATTCACCCCCAGAATCGAACGCGTGACAACGTTTCCCGGCTCTACGGTTTCGTCGTCCCAATGAGCTAGATCAGATCCTGAGATGATTTAGGCCGGCCCATCTGACGACGCCATTAAGTAGAAGTTTAGAGCCGAAGCGCTCGTCGGTGGAACTAGCGCGCCATACGGCGCATCGCGGATAACCCGGCCTGCATGAGAAGCCGTCGCGGAAGCGAGGGAGGGAGTCTCGTTGCAGAAGATGCACGGCGCGTCCCGATCGCATCGAGGTCCCGATTACTTGCTCGTGTGGCGCGGGCTTGGCCAATACGATTGACATGCCATATCGGCCATCATAAGATCGTGTACAAAGTAATAGGATCGCATTATATGAGACGCCGTACTCTCCAGCCCGTTGCGCCGCTCGCCGAGATGCCGGGCCTGGACAACCATCTTTGCTTTGCGCTCTACGCCGCAGGCAACCACATGACGCGCATTTTCGTGCCGTTCCTGAAAAAACTCGGGGTGACGTATCCGCAATACCTCGTCCTCGTGGCGCTTTGGGAACGGGGCTCCCAGGGAGTCGGCGATCTCGCCACCACCCTGGGGATGGATCTCGGCACGCTCTCACCGATGCTCAAGCGGATCGAAAAAAAGGGACTGGTGTCGCGCCGGCGCGATCCGGCGGACGAACGACGGGTTTTTGTTTCCCTCACGCCCAAGGGCGTGGGGCTCCGCAAGCGGACGCAGCAGATGCTGGGCGAATTCTACTGCTTCCTGAACATGCCCTTGGAGGAGCTTTTCGATCTCAAGGATCGGCTTCGTCGCTTCGTGCGTATGGCCGGAGCGAAGGATTCGGAGGCGGCTTGAATTAACGAGATAGCGCCCGACAGAAGGCGCCGACATAGCGGCTAAAGCGGAGGAGCAAAATGCCAGAAGCAATTCTGCATCACTACCAGTTGTCTCCCTACTCGGAGAAAATTCGCCTGGCGCTGGGCCTTAAAGCGTTGAGCTGGCGCTCGGTCGAGATTCCGGTTTGGACGCCGCGTCCCAAGCTGACGCCGATGACCGGGGGGTATCGCCGGACGCCGATCCTTCAACTCGGCGCGGAGTTCTACTGCGACACCCTTCTGATCCTGCGTGTCATCGAGGAGCTTGGGTCGTCCAAGAGCCTTTTCCGGCGGGCCAGGAAGGAGTGGTGAAGGCCCTCTGCTGGTGGATCGAGAAGAGTTCGTTCATGAACGCGGTATGCCTGACGATCGGCAATATGGCGGGCAAGCTGCCCCAGGAGTTGATCGACGAGCGCCGGCCGCTCTTCGGCGTTAACCTTGACCCGGACGAACTGCTCCCGAAACGCGGCACTTATCTGCAACGTGTCAACGCACACATCCATTGGCTCGGCGAGATGTTGGCGGACGGCCGGCAGTTCATTCTTGGACAGGAGCCGAACGCCGCGGACCTCGCCGCCTATCACCCGATCTGGTTTGCAAGACAAAACGGTGGACCCGAGATCGAGGTCCTTCTGCCGACTGCGAGGATAGGGCGCTGGTATGACAGGGTAACTGCGATCGGGCATGGCAGCGTAACTGACATGACGCCCGACGACGCAATCGAGATCGCGAGGAAAGCGCAGCCGAGCGAGCCGAAGGATTGGTCGCCAGAGGGTGAGAACGTCGGCCTCAAGCCTGGTGATTGGGTCAGCGTCACGCCGGACGACTATGGAAATCCGGTGCACGGGCGCCTGCTGGCCTGGAAGGCCGACGAGGTCGTGATCCGCCATGAGGATCCTTCCGTCGGCCGCGTGAACCTTCACTTTCCGCGCGCCGGGTTCGATGTTCGTCCGGAGGTGGGGCAGGAGGCCGCGTAGGCATTTGAGCTGGTGTCGAACGCACCCGCTCTTCGTGCGTCGATGGATGGTGAATATTGGCGATCGCCCTGGCGATGCGCGGCTGCAGCAGTGCGCTTGGCCGCGCCAAGCCAACGCACGTTTGCATCACAAGCCTCCGCAAAAAATAAATCGAGCGCTCGCTCGATTATTCTTTTCAGCCATACCGCCATGTGATCTAGTTTTAACACCCGGAACACAGCTGCGGCGGCGAAATCTGCACGGCTGGAAATTGTTCACGGGAAACAAATCTCAGGGAGGAGACCACCATGGAAAGTCTAGATCGCCGCACGTTCGTGCAGGCGGCTGTCGGCGGTGCGCTGACTGCCGCCGTCCTCGCCGTACCGTCCGGCCAGGCCGCAGGCCCGGGCGACTACTTCGTAATCGCGGAGATTGTCGCCAAACCCGGAAGCGCGGACGCGCTCCGTGCGCTGCTGGTTCCGTTCGCCGAAAAATCGCGCACCGAACCGGGTTGCAAGCTTTATACATTGCTCGAAGTTGAATCGGAGCCTGGCCGCTTCCTGACCTACGAAAGATGGACCGATAAGGCTGCGCTCCAGGTCCACATGACCACGCCGCATATCAAGGAAATCGTCCCGAAGCTCGAGCCTGTGCTGGCCAAGCCTTTTACCCAGATCTTCCTGGGCGCGGTCAGCGGCGCATAGGCCGGGCGATCATTGACGGCATCGCCGTCAAGGAACGCCGGCGATGTCCGACGCAATTTCTTGCTTCCAGCAATACAAATGAGGAGGACGAGATGGGTGATTTACGATGTGCGTTGCTAGGTTCGTTCGTGGCGTTTGCGGTGGCGGTCCCTGCCTGGGCCGGCGACGTCTACGTCATGGAATACAGTCAAGGCAAGAAGCCGGTCATCGTGAAAAAGGATAGTTTCACGCCCGCGGACGTACCGAATATGGGTGAGGGAAAGCCGAACAAGGGATTTTCCTACACCACAGCTTTCGAATTGCCGGGGGCAGCAATTCAGATCGCCCGCGGACACGTCGATGCAAAAGGCACGATCGCGGTTCACGATGGAAAGCAGCAATACATCCTCTATGTCATCGGCGGCACCGGGAAGCTGACCCTGAATGACAGTAAGGGCGAAACGATCGGTGATATTACCTATAAGCCAGACGATATCATCGTTTTTCAACCTAACACCAACCATGGGTGGGTTAACGGCGATACACCGTTTGATTTTCTCGGTGTCGATCTTCCCGTACTGCGAAAATAGCTGCGAACGTCGAGTGTCGCTCGAATTCGGCACGAGGTATCCAAGGGCCCATGATGGCACCTTGACCAACATATAAACATGATCGGCGGACGACGTCTCATTTCGAGGCGTCATCCCGCACAGGCCGGCTCGTTTGCAAGCCGGGACTTCCTTGCTATATCGATTGCTTAGCGAGGAACGTGCAATGCCGCCTGCGGGCATACGGAAGTCTAAACAGATGGGACCCGACCCGGCCATATTTCTGTCCGGCGCCTTTTCCAATGAACTGCTGTGTACACGAATTTTCGAACGGCATCGCGCTACGATCAAGATTCAGAAGCCGCAAGTGGCAGTCGCCAATCTCGTACGCATCATCGAGGCCACGCTGACGCTATCCAACCGCCACGGCTTCCACGCCATGACCCTGCGCGAGCTAGCCAAGACATCCGGCCTCAGCATGGGCGGCCTGTACTCGTACTTCGACAATAAGGAAACGCTGCTCTCGATGATCCTGGGCGAGGTCTCCGCGACTGTGACCGAAGTGCTGAACGCGCTGCCCGAAGAGCTTCCCGGGAGCGCAGGCCGTCATCTGGACTGGCTGATCGGGACCCACATACGGCTGACCGACGAGATGCGTCCATGGTTTACTTTCGTCTTCATGGAGGCGAAGGAGTTTCCGGCCAAGGCCCGGCGCATGGCAGTCGAGAGTGAAGCGTCTACTGAGCGCATTTTCGCTGCGGTGCTCGAGCGAGGCAAGAGGAGCGGCGAATTCCAGATAGTCGATGTCG
>WNFP01010674.1_pt1 | contig 10703 bp, 7 predicted proteins | sample 5400201 | NCBI WGS metagenome assembly WNFP01 (sample SAMN13153355, study PRJNA577476) | soil metagenome | isolation source: 115 cm saprolite under Madrone tree | place: USA:California | collected 2016-06-14
CACAAAGTCGTTCTTTTCGATCTTTCGCCGAATCGCGACTACCTCCAGAAAGTCGTCGGCAAGGACCGCGCTGATGTGGTCGCCGCGGACATGCGCGATTTGCCGGCGCTGCTCAGCGCCATGGAACGCTACAGCATTGACACGGTAGTCCATACGGCCGGCCTGATTGGTTCCCGGGTGGCGGAAAATTCTTATACCGGCGCAACCAATAATATTTTGGGGACGATCAATGTCTTGGAGGCGAGCCGGCTGCGCCGTCTCAAAAGAGTCGTCTACGTGAGCACCTTTGGCGTGTACGACCGCGCGAAAATCAATGACAGCGTGGTTCGCGAAACACACCCTATCGGCGGGCACAATCTGTACACAGTAACCAAGATTTGCTCGGAACATCTGGTCCATTCTTATGCGGAGCAATATAAGCTCGACTGTATCATTATCCGACCCAGCGGCGTCTTCGGTCGGGGACACTACGTCGGTGGCTCGACGGTCGGTAAGGTCATGCGCGATCTCGCCCTGAAGACGATCAAAGGAGAACCATTTACCATCGATGCCAAGATCTACGGTCCGAACGAGTACGTCTACGGAAAAGACGTGGGCCTAGCGCTCTTCCTCGCCTGCCAAGCGCAGCATCCCAAGCAGCGGATTTACAACGCCGGCAGCGGCGTGGTCACCGGTCCGGAGACGCTGGCACAAACTGTTCGAGAATTGGCGCCGCAGACGGAAGTCAAAGTAACGGGTGCAAGCGCCACTCCAAGCGACAAAAGCGCCCCACTCGATCTCAGTACCTCAAATGCAGAGCTCGGTTACACACCGCAGTTTCCGCTGAAAGAGGCCTTGCGAAATTACATGGAAGAGTTGTGGGAAGAACAAAGGAGCTAGGCTTTCAATCCGCCAACCGAAACCGAATCATGTAATACAGCGCCGCCACACCGTCCTTCCAAGTGATCTTCTTGCCTTCCTCGTAGGTGCGGCCATGATAGGAAATCGGCACTTCGTAAAAGCGGCAGCTTTTTTTCGCCAATTTCACGGTGATCTCCGGCTCGAAGCCGAAGCGCTTTGACTTGAGCTCGATGCCTTTTAAAACTTCAGCGCGGAAGACTTTGTAGCCCACTTCCATGTCGGAGAGGTTAAGATTGGTGAGCATGTTGGAGAGCAAGGTCAGCATTCGATTGCCCATCGAGTGCCAAAAAAAGTGCACGCGGTGGGCCCCGCCGCCGGCAAAACGCGTGCCGTAAACGACATCCGCTTGCCCCGCCTGGATCGGCGCCAGTAAGCTTGGATAATCCTTTGGATCGTATTCCAAGTCGGCATCTTGAACGATCACGATATCTCCGGAGACATGGCTGAGCGCAGTCTTGAGCGCCGCTCCCTTACCCTGATTAACAGGCTGAAAAAAAACTTTGATCTGATTCAGCGGATCCTTGGCGCGAGCGTTTTCTTCCTGTAATCGAGTAAGAATTTTACGGCTTTGGTCCTCGGAGCCGTCGTCGACCAGAATTATTTCCTTGGGAATCTGGAAGTCGCACACCCGGCGCACGACCTCCTCCAGTGTGCGCTCCTCGTTATAGACGGGAATCAAAACCGAGAGCTTCACTGCTCGAATTCGCGTTTCTTGAGTTCGCGGACGAAGGCGGAGAGTTTGGGGTCGGAGTTGACCGCTTCGTTGATCTTGGCCTGGAAATCAGCCGCGGCTCTTTCCAGCGGACTGGTATCGACTCGGAGGCCAAGCCACTGAGTGAGCCGAAGCAGCAGCGCCAACGTACCTCTGGGATTAGGTGAGACGGCAAGATAGTGGGGCAAGGAGGCCCACAAACTGGCGTGCGGAACCGCAGCTTTGCGGGAAGCATCCGCCAGCACGCCGATAATCCCAGTAGGCCCTTGATACCTGGACGGCACCAGATCCAATTGTTCCATTAATTTCGGATCCGTTGAAAAACCTGTGAGAGGTACAGGACGGGTGTAGAGCACCTCGTCGAGGTAAGCTCCCAAAGTGACGATCATTTCGATTTGGCATTCTGCGATGAAGCGGAGAATTGTCTCAGTGAAGGTTCGCCAGTGAAGCTGGGGTTCGGCGCCGACACCGAGGATAAAATCCCTTTCGACGCCCATACCCGAACCATAGTAAAAGTCATAGGAGGGCCAGTGAATTTCACGCAGCTTGCTTTCCGTCAAACGCACGATGGGCCGTTGCACGGAAAAGTCATAGAAATCTTCGGGATCGATGCTGGCAAATTTTTTAGCCAGCAATTGATCCACCAGATAGCGGACCGCCGTGGTAGCGGAGGCGCCCGCGTCGCTCCAACCGGAGAAGGAGAGGAGTAGGACGGGTCTGCGAAGCGAAGGACGACTTTCAAAGGCTAAAGGCTCTGTAGTGACCATGAGATTAATCTATCACAAGTTCGCCCAATCGCTCCAGGGCTTTCATTTGCACCACGTCGCCATTCTGCCGAAGGGCCCTGGGGGCGCCTTGTGTACTTTGGGGTCCCGTTTGTATAGTAACTTTACCCTTATGACCAAAACGTCTGAACATTTGATTCCTATTTTTCAAACAAATGAGGTCTTGTTCGGCCACGATGGTACACCCGGCCTTATCGCGTTTGAAATCGAAGGCACCGACAAGGTCAAGATCTTTCGCCGTGAAGATGGCAAAACCGCATCCGACACCGTCCCCTTCCGTCCTTTCATGCTTCTGGCAGATGACGGTGCTCTCAAGGGCTGGAGAGGAGAGGCGGAGTTGGAGAAGCTTGCCGGTCCAGGAGACTTTAACACCCTTGCCCTATTTCCTAACTTGAATCAGTTGGAACAGGCGAAATTTCACATACAGAAAAAACCCGGCAAGGCACCTTCCGCCTCCGATGCTCCTTACTGGCACTTTAGCGATCCGCTACAACAATTCTTGCTGCTCTCCGGTAAGACGCACTTCTTGGGCATGACCTTCCGCGACTTAAATCGGCTACAGCTGAACGTGGAGACTTACTGCCAACCGGGATTTGAATTTTCCAATGCCGCCCGCGAGCCGGACCGCATTACTGCCATTGCGCTTTCAGATTCGACGGGTTGGGAGCGGTTGATTTCCGGCAAGGAATTCGACGAAGCCGAAATGCTTCGAGAGCTGGTGCAGGAAATTCAGCGGCGCGATCCGGACGTCATCGAAGGGCACAATCTTTTCCGTTTCGATCTGGAATACATCGAAGCACGGGCCAAAAAACATAAAGTAGAACTAAATTTCGGTCGTAACGGCGCCCACCTAAGCAGCTACTCGTCCCGCATGCAGGTTGCCGAGCGAACGATCACCTATCGCAAATACCAAATCTTCGGGCGGCACATCATTGACACCTGGATGCTCGCCCAGCACTACGACGTTGCCACTCGAGAGCTCGAGACTATCAGTTTAAAAGAAATCGCCCGCCATTGCGGCGTCGCCCGCGCCGATGGGCCCGCCATTGCGGCAGACCGGACAAGTTGGTATTTCGACCACGACCCCGACACTTTGTTTCGCGATGCGCTGGACGACGTACGCGAAATCCGCGCCCTCTCCGAGCTCCTTGCAACGAGCCATTTCGTCCAATCACAGATCTTTCCTTATAGTTATCAGAACATTCCGCTGCGAGGAAACGCGACGAAAATCGATGCGCTCTTCCTCCGCGAATATCTCCACCAACGCCATGCGGTACCCCGTCCCGATGAGAGCCGCGAAGTGGCCGGCGGCTATACGCATCTGGAATATCAGGGAACGGCGCGGCGCGTTCTCCACTGCGACGTAACATCGCTCTATCCCTCCATCATGCTGGTCTACAACTACCTTCCTAGGAAGGACGAGCTGGGCATATTTTCCGGTCTGCTGCACGATTTGCGCCTGTTTCGGGTCAAGGCCAAAGAAAAAGGGCGCGACGCACACGACGAGGAGAGCAAATTATATTTCAACGCCTTGCAATCGACTTTCAAAATCCTGATAAACTCTTTCTACGGTTACCTCGGCTTTCAGATGGGTCATTTCAACGATTTCGAGGCGGCCAATCAGGTCACGGCTAAGGGCCGAGAATTGATTCAATCCGCAGTCGCATGGCTCACGGAGAAAGGCGCCCGGATCATCGAAGTAGATACCGACGGCATTTACTTCATCGCTCCGGAAACCGTCAACAGCCCCGCCGAAGAAGAGAGCTTAATTGCAAGTCTAAGAGAGATCCTTCCTAAAGGCATTGATTTGGAGCTGGATGGACGCTATCCGGCCATGTTCAGCTATAAGATGAAGAACTACGCCCTGTTGGACGAGAACGGCCAGCTCTTGATCAAAGGCTCGGGTTTGCGCTCCCGGGGATTGGAATTATTCCAGCGCGACTGGCTGGAAGAGATGTTGGCGTTGCTCCTGAAAGGGGAAAAGGAAAGAGTTTCGGATCTCTATCAGCGCTATCTCGACGATCTCGAACACCACCGCAGGGACGTCACTTGGCTGACAAAAATCGAAACGCTGCAAGATTCCCTGGAAAGCTACCAGAACAAAGTGAAGGCGAAGAAACGAAACGCGGCGGCGCCTTACGAATTGGCTTTGAAATCACAGCGGCGGTATCAGCCAGGGGATCAGATTTCTTACTACGTCACCGGAACTAAAGCGAAGGTAAAGATCAGCGAAAACTGCAAGATCGCGACGCAATGGGACCCAAAGAATCCGGATGAAAACGTCGAACATTATAAAGCCAAGTTGAAAGACCTATACGAAAAGTTCAAGCCATGGATACAATCTGAAAATCAGCCGGGAGAAAAAGACGAATTGGACAGCGAACCTGAGTTGCTGTAAAGGACGGCCTGAAAGAGTTATGATAACCAAAGTCGCTTTGATTAGCGGGGGAGCACGCGGGATCGGTCGCGCCGTGGCGTTGGATCTGGCCGCGCGGGGCTGGTCCGTCGCGATCTGTTATCGCACGAGCGCTAAGGAAGCAAACGAAGTCATCGACGCCGCGAAGGAGCACGGTGTTGCCGCCTCGGCTCTGCAGTGCGATGTCTCTGATCCTCAAGCCGCCGTCGAATGGGTCCAACGCGTGAATCAACAATGGGGCCGCATCGATGCGCTCATCAACGGCGCCGGTCCTTATCATCGCGTTTCCTTGTTGGACGAGACGAACGAAGGTTGGCACTCGATGTTTGACAATAATCTCCACCCAGTTTTTTACCTCAGCAAGGCGGCGATTCCGATCATGCAGGAACGCAAGTGGGGGCGCATCATCTGCTTCAGTATGGCCAACGCCGAACAGGTGATCGCCCAGCCTCAGCTTACGGCTCATTACATCACCAAGGTCGGCTTGCTGGTGCTGGCACGTTCTCTTGCTCGCCTCGTGGCACCGTACGGTATCACGGTCAATGCTATTTCTCCCGGGTTTATCGATTCGGGCAGCGCGCCCAGGGCAGAGCTCGAAGCGGCCGCCAAGCGCATCCCAGCGGGCTTTGTGGGTAGTGTAGAAGACGCCGCGTCGGCAGGTCGATTTTTACTGTCCGACGAAGCCCGGTACGTCAACGGCGCGAACATCCAACTCAGCGGCGCCTGGGGAGTGTAAGAAGAATGGCTACGCAGCAAGATTACAACAAGGCCATGGAATTGGTTAAACGCGCCATGGACCATCAGATGGCCGGTCAACTGGATGAATCGGTTCGCCTATACAAAGAATCCATCTCCCTTTGTCCAACTGCAGACGCCCATACCTATTTGGGCTGGGCCTACAGTTTCCAGGGCAGGATCGACGAGGCCATCGCCCAGTGCGAGGTTGCTATTCAACTCGATCCGGAATTTGGTAATCCTTACAATGACATCGGCGTCTACCTGATGCAGCAGCAGAAATTGGATGAAGCGGTTCCTTGGCTGGAAAAAGCAAAGAAAGCTAAGCGTTATGAGCCACGGCATTTTCCCTATATCAATCTGGGTCGGGTTTACCTTTCCAAGGGAATGATTCAAAAGGCTTTGGAAGAGTTTCGCGGTGCCCTGCGACTCAATCCAGACGATGCGGATCTGGCCGAAACCATCGAGCAACTGGAAACCAAGCTGCAATGAGGCGTTGCCGCGAGCAAACGGGTGTGGCATTCATTCCCATCGTCTACCCGCCCAATTCAGTCAAAACGGCATCGAAGATTCCCACGGCGATGTCTGCTTCGTCCCGTTGGACAATCAGCGGCGGGCAAAAACGAATCGTACTCTCGCCGCAACTGAGTAACAACAACCCTTGGTCAAAACATTTGGCGATCACCCGGTCTCGGAACTTGGGATCGGGCTTCCCGCCGTTCTGCGCGAGCTCGACTCCGATCATGAGTCCTAGCCCGCGCACGTCGCTGATGCACGAATGTAAGCTTCGCAACTTCCCTAAACTCTCTTGAAGATAGTTTCCAACCGCGCCGGCGTTTTTGATTAACCCCGCCTCGATGAGATTGATGGTGGCGAGCGCCGCGGCACACGCCACCGGATTTCCACCAAAGGTCGAGCCGTGGGTACTGCGCGTCCACGTGCTGATCTCCTCGCGCGCAATCATCGCGCCCAACGGCATGCCGCTAGCAATTCCCTTGGCAACACAGAGAATATCGGGCTCAACACCCCAATGCTCACACGCAAACATCTTGCCCGTGCGGCCGAAGCCCGATTGAATTTCGTCCACAACCAAGAGAATGCCGTACCGTTGGCATAAGCCTTTTAGATTCGGCAGGAATTCCGCAGCGGGGACGATATAGCCACCCTCACCCAGGATTGGCTCGACGAAAATCGCGGCCACTTCTTCCGGACTCACTTCGTGGCGAAAGAGAACGTTCTCCAGATAAGGGATGCACTCGCTACCGTAGGGAACGTGATGAACGTCGGGAACAAGCGGCGAGAAGTGCGCGCGGTGCGAGGAACGGCTGGCCGTCAGCGAGAGCGCTCCCAGGGAGCGACCGTGAAAAGATCCTAGAAACGCTACGCTGTGGCTTCGCTTCGTCGCAAAGCGCGCCAGCTTGAAGGCCGCTTCAATCGTCTCCGTGCCGGAATTAGTCAGGAACACTTTTTTCGGGGACGAACCAGGAGCCAGTTGACTGAGCTTCTCGGCCAACTCGGCCATAGGCTCATAGTAGAAGTCGCTGCCGCATATATGCAGGAACTTTCGCGCCTGCTCCTCGATGGCTTTGACCACCTTGGGGTGGGAGTGGCCCGTACTGGCGACGGCGATTCCCGCCATGAAATCGAGAAATAAATTGCCATCCACATCCTCGATTACCATGCCTCTTCCCTCTTTTACGACCAGCGGGTAGACGCGCCCGTATGCAGGCGCCGTATAGCGCTGATCCTTCTCGACGACTGCTTTAGCCTTCGGACCTGGTGGTGCGACCTTGATGTTAGGCCACTCGCTAAATATATCGTACACGGTGGTGCCCGCCTCCCGGTGACCGTTGCCGGTATCTTTGATTCCGCCGAACGGAAGATGCACTTCAGCACCGATGGTGGGTCCGTTGACATAAGTGATTCCGGCTTCGATATCCCGCATGGCGCGGAAACACCGCTCTACATCACGCGTGTAAATCGAGCTGGAAAGACCATAGGGGGTTCCGTTGAGAACTTCGATAGCCTCATCGAAACTCTTCACCTCAATGATGGAGAGCACGGGACCAAAGATCTCTTCCTGGGCGATGCGCATCGTCGCGGTTACCTGATCGAAGATCGTCGGCCGGTAAAAATAACCATCGATCCATTTTCCTTCCTCATAGATCGAGCCGCCGATGAGTAGCCGCGCGCCTTCTTCTTTGCCGATCTGCACATAGCGGTGCACCTTCTCCCGCGCCGCATGATTAATGAGCGGACCCATTTCAACATTTTCGTCGAGCCCGTCGCCGATCTTGATCTTTTCAGCCCGCGCCACGAGCATGTCGGTTAGCTCTTTTTTGATGTCGCGATGGAGGATCAATCGGCTTGTCGCCGTGCAGCGTTGTCCCGTGGTGCCGAACGCTCCCCATAGCGCGCCCTCTAATGCCAGATCCAGATCTGCATCTTCCATTACGATCTGAGCATTCTTACCGCCCAGTTCCAGGGAGACGCGCTTGAGCTGCTGGCCACAGACCGATGCGATTTCCCGCCCTACCGCGGCGGAACCGGTAAAGGAAACCAGCTTTACGTCCGCGTGACGCACCAGCGCCGCTCCGACTTCCTCGCCACGACCATGAACTAAGTTGACCACGCCCCGCGGCACGCCCGCTTCTTCCAGGATTTCAAACAGCTTAATGGCAGTGTGCGGCGTATCTTCAGCGGGTTTAAGCACCACCGTGTTGCCGCAGAGCAGCGCTGGAAACAATTTCCAAGTGGGGATCGCCATGGGAAAGTTCCATGGCGTAATCAAAGCGCAGACACCCACGGGCAAGCGCACAGACATGGCAAACTTGTCGGGAAGTTCGGAAGGAGTCGTCGCGCCAAAAAGCCGTCGCCCCTCGCCAGCAACGTAAAAGGCGGTATCAATTCCCTCCTGGACGTCGCCGCGAGTCTCCTTTAAGATCTTGCCCATCTCTCGGGTCATACCGCGAGCGATCTCTTCCTTATGCTTCCGCAGAAGCTCACCGACTCGGTAGAGAATCTCGCCGCGCTTGGGGGCCGGCACCAGACGCCAGTGCGCAAACGCTTTTTTCGCGGCACGCACCGCTTGGTCAATATCGTCGGGGCCGGAGGCTGGAAACAGACCAATCAAATCGTGGCGATTCGCCGGATTACGGTTTTCAAAGGTCTTTCCTGACTTGGCCTCGACCCAAGCTCCATCGATATAGTTCTTGAAGACCTCTGCCATGGTCAAACCCCCTTTTGCTGCCGGCTGCGCGCCGTGCAATTACCCGCCATGCCCTCTTTGCGCGAACAGGGCTTCATTTTAGAGCCGGCCCGTTATGAACACAATCTCCAGCACAAACTTGAGCAGATTTGTCGCGGATGGTTCGGATTTGCGAACGTAAACCCCTGGAAAATCCCGTTGATTTTTCAACTCCAATCAGTTAGCCTCTGCCAACTTTGAACGGGGAGCATGCAACGCATCGTGATCTTTGGACTGATTAACAAGCTAAAGCACCTTCTTTACAACTAGCCAACGATAATTCAACGGGAGGGTCGAAGGGAGTTGCGAATATGGAATTTTTGAGCGCGCTAATCTCTGGCCTGATTCAGTGCTTTAACTGGTCCACCTTTAGTTTGATGATGGTCGGGATTGTGATTGGCTTCGTCGTCGGCATTCTCCCCGGGCTGGGCGGTCCCACGGCCATGGCGCTCATGTTGCCGTTCATTTTTAAGATGTCAGCGGTCGAGGCTTTCGCCTTCCTGCTGGGAATGACGGCTGTCACGGCCACCACCGGCGACCGGCAGGGCTCTGGGTGCCGTCCTGATGAGTTCCCTCGTCGGAGCCATATTCGGTGCCGTTGCTATTGCAGTCGCCATTCCCATCGCACGGCCGTTAGTTCTCTCCTTCGGCTCTCCTGAATTCTTCATGCTCTCACTTCTGGGAATTACCTTTGTCGCTTCCCTTAGCGGCGAGGACGTGCTCAAGGGCATGGTCTCTGGCGGTATTGGTTTGATGCTCGCGACTATAGGCCTGGACCCCATCTCCGGAATACAGCGCTATACTTTTGGCCAGCTGTTCCTGTGGGATGGTATCGGCCTCGTACCCATCACGATCGGCTTCTACGCGATTCCGGAAACGATTGAGCTGGCGGTTCTCGGGACTAGCATCGCTACCCAAGAGGTGGAAAAACTGGGCGGGGTCATGGAAGGTGTCAAAGATACTTTCCGTCACTGGTGGTTGGTCATCCGCTGCAGTGCCCTCGGCACATTCACGGCCATCATTCCTGGAATGGGGGCGGCCACAACACAATGGCTCGCCTACGCCCACGCCGTACAAAGCTCCCCCAATAAAGAACGCTTCGGCAAGGGCGCTGTTGAAGGCGTTTTAGGTCCCGGTGCCGCCAACAATTCGACCCTGGGTGGGAGTCTGATCACGACCATCGCCTTCGGCGTACCCGCAAGTGTGATCATGGCGATCTTACTCGGCGCATTTATCATCCAAGGCATCGTCCCGGGTCCTGACATGCTGATCCCCGAGCCCAAGGGTCACCTTAGCCTAACCTTCTCCTTTGTCTGGGTCATCATTATTTCCAACATCATCACCGTAGCGATCTGCTTTCTCTTCTTGGAGCCCCTGGCGAAAATCACCCAAGTACGGGGCGGTATCATTATTCCCATTATTTTGGTGCTGGTTTACTTAGGCGCCTTTGCTGAAAAAAACGCCTTCGAAGATATGATTGTTGTCCTGTTCTTCGGCGGCCTGGGATGGATCATGGAGAAATTAGAGTGGCCGCGTCCGCCGGTCCTGCTGGGTCTCGTGCTCGGTCCACTGGCCGAGAACAGGCTCTTCCTGTCCACCGACAATTATGGAACTGCCTGGCTTGGGCGTCCCGGTGTGCTGATTATTTTTGCGGTAACTCTGTTCGGTCTTATTTATCCGATCATCAAAAATAAACGCGAGCAGAAAGAAAAAGCCGCTTCTGCGCCTCAAACCCAATCGGCCATTGAGATGCCTCAAAAAGCCGGTCTACGATTCGATTCAAAAGCGCTCTTTACGGTGGTTGTCGTAGTTTTACTCGCCTTAGCTCTCTGGCAAAGTCGAAATTTCGGTTTCCGGGCCGGTCTTTTTCCGTGGGCCATCGGAATACCGACTCTCCTATTGGCAATC
>WNFP01013169.1_pt1 | contig 10703 bp, 10 predicted proteins | sample 5400201 | NCBI WGS metagenome assembly WNFP01 (sample SAMN13153355, study PRJNA577476) | soil metagenome | isolation source: 115 cm saprolite under Madrone tree | place: USA:California | collected 2016-06-14
AGGCCTGGGCGACGGAGCGGAAGGTGCAGGTGGAATTCGACTGGGCTACCTTCGGCGACCGCGAGCAGAAGTTCGTCGCGGCCATCGAGGCAGGCAACCCTCCCGACATGGCCGAGATGAACTACCAGGGGCCGTACCGCTACAAGGCCGCACTGCGTGATGTGACCAAGCTCGCCAAGGACCTTGCCGCGACGCGCGGCGGGCTCCTCCCCTACGCGGAGCGAAACGTCAGCATCAACGGTCAGTACTTCGGCGTGGCCCGGCTGGCGTTCCCCGGCGGCCTGTTCGTCCGCAAGGACCTGCTTGACGCCAAGGGTGTCAGCCTTCCCAAGCTCTATGATCCCGACGTGGTCGAGATGGCGAAGAAATGCCAGGATCCCTCAAAGGACATTTGGGGGCTCGGCCAGACCCTCAACCGCTGCGATGATGGCAACGGCTTCATGCAGAACATCCTGTGGGACTACGGCGGGAGCGTCTGGGACAAGGACGGCAAGCCCGCGCTGGCCACGACCTTCCTCAAGCAGAACCTCGCGGCGCTCCAGTTTTCCGTGGACACCATCCAGAAGCACAAGATCCAGCCGCCGGGCGTGATGAGCTGGAACGACGCGTCCAACAACGAAGCGTACCTGGCCGGCAAGCTCGTCAGCACGAACAACGGAGCGAGCCTCTACTACGCCATGGTGGCCAAGAAGCACCCGCTGGCTGAAAAAACGCAGGTGATCCTCAACGCGGGCGGTCCCGCGGGAAGCTTCGGCGGCGCCGGCGCCTACAACTGGGGCATCTTCCAGAAGACCAAGCACACCGAGCTGTGCGAGGACCTCGTCCGCTGGGTCGAGGACGAGAAGCGCTTCGAGGAGTACATGAAGGTGTCCATCGGTCAGGCCGGGCCCGTGTACAAATCTCGAGCCGACAACCCGTACTGGAAATCTGACCCGAACTTCCAGGGCATGCTCCAGAACCTCCTCCGCGGCGTGTGGGTCGGCTACCCTGGCCCGTACACCTCCGCCGCCGTCGAGGTGCAGGCGCAGTACATCCTCTGCGACATGGCCGGCCGCGTCGTCGTGGCCGGGCTTTCGCCCGAAGCCGCGCTGAAGGAAGCGCACGCCCGCGTCGAGGAGATCTACAAGATCAGGCGGGGCTAGGCGGGGGCCTTCCCCATGAGCATCAGCACCGCCGAGCTCGGCGCGAAATCCGGGGTCGGCCCCAAGCGCGAGGGACCGCTGGTCGGGCTCGCCCGCGCGCTCGGGCCCGACTACCGCATGGGCTTCCTCTTCATCCTGCCGACCGTGGTGCTGGTGCTGTCCCTGGTCGCCTATCCGTTCTGCTACGCGATCTACTTGAGCCTGACGCGGAAGTACGTCGGCGTGCCGCCGGTCTTCGTCGGCTTCGACAACTACGTCAAGCTCACCTTCGACGGCTTCTTCCAGCGCGCCGTCGTCAACAGCTTCATCTTCACCTTCGGCTCGGTCGGCGTGAAGCTCGTGCTGGGCATGGTCATGGCGCTCGTGCTGACCTCCGGCATCCGCTTCCGGAGCTTCTGGACAGGCGTGCTCCTGATCCCCTGGGTTGCGCCCACGGTTGTCTCCGCGCTGAACTTCCTCTGGATCTTCGACTACAGCCTGGGTGTGCTGAACTACATGCTGGTCAAGGTCTTCCACCTGCTGCCCCAGGGCGTGGGCTGGCTGTCCGAGCCGAAGACGGCGATGGCGTCGGTGATCGGCGTGAATATCTGGCGCGGCTTTCCCTTCTTCGGGATCAGTCTGCTGGCCGGCGTCCGGGCCATTCCCGCCGAGATGTACGAGGCGGCGGCCGTCGACGGCGCCGGCGCGGTCCAGCGCTTCCGCCATGTGACGCTGCCGGGCGTCAAGAACATCCTGATCATCGTGACGCTGCTCTCGACCATCTGGACGTTCAACGACTTCCAGATCGTCTACATCCTGACGCGTGGCGGCCCCGGAGGCGCGACCCAGGTCCTGCCCGTCTTCACCTACGAGATCGCCTTCGGCGCCCAGCGCCTGGGTGAGGCCATCGCCGTCGCGCTCTACATGCTGCCGGCCCTCGCCGCCGTCATCATTGTCCTCGCCCGCTACATGCGCAAAGGTAGAAACAAATGATTTTCGAGATGAAGCGTGGCGCCGAGCCGAAGGCGAGGACCGCGATGAGACGAGGGCTGAGTAGATGAACAAGGGATTGATCGCGCGGCTGCAGCTCGCGGGATCCTATGGGTTCCTCGTCACCCTCCTGATCATCGTGATCTTCCCGTTTTACTGGATGACCGTGACCTCCTTCAAGGGCGAGGATCAGATGCGGAGCCTCGTCAGCATGTTCTGGCCGAGCCCCGTGGTTACCGACAACTACCGCCATCTCCTCGGCAAGACCGAATTCATCTCGTGGTTCGGCAACAGCGTCATCGTCTCGGTCAGCAGCACGTTCCTCGCCACGGCCATCGGCACGGTCGGTGCCTACGCGCTCGCCAGGCTCAAGTTCTTCGGCCGCGCCTTCATGTCGAGCGCCGTGCTCATCACCTACCTCGTGCCGCCGTCCATTCTGTTCATCCCGCTCTACGCCCAGATCCGGACGCTCGGCCTGGCCGACACCCTGGGCGGGCTCATCGCCGCCTACCCGTCGTTCACGATCCCGTTCGTGACGTGGCTTCTCATGGGCTACTTCGAGTCCATACCGCTTGAGCTCGAGGAAGCGGCGATGATAGACGGCGCCACGCGCTTCGGCGCCTTCAGGCGGATCATCCTGCCGCTGGCGGCGCCGGGCGTCCTCGCCGCCGGGCTCTACGCCTTCACCCAGTCGTGGAACGAGTTCCTGTACGCGCTGGTCTTCATCACGGACGTGAAGCTGCGCACGCTGCCCGTCGGGCTCTCGAGCTTCATCACGGGCGACGTCTACGGCTGGGGCTATCTCATGGCGGGGGCCGTCCTGACAACGCTGCCCGTCATCGCAGCGTACATCTACCTGCAAAAATACATGGTAGAGGGGCTGACCGCAGGAAGCGTCAAAGGCTAGCAGGGCGCACGAACGCGAAGCGGTGCGCTTCGCTCCAGCGGTCGTCGAATCCTTCCAGACCCAACTCGCGGCGCCCGGCATTGGTCCAGAGACAGATAACATCCCGCCGCCCGAAGTAGCCGACCCAGGGATCGTGAAGAAAGACGATCGGCCGCTCGGTTTGTACTTCCGGATGCTGCATGCCGAAGTACAGAGCGTCCTCGTATGCAGGCTGCTCCAAGCCGAGATGGACCGCCTGTGCGACGGCTTCGGCCGTGGTGATCTCGCGACCAAAGTCCACCAGCACGATATCGCGCACGCGCGGCCCACCGGCGTGTCTCGCCGGAAAGTTGTCGGACGTCAGGCACGAGTGCGCATAGCCATAGTTCCCGGCCTCCACCAACTCCTCGGTCGACCGGAGGTCGCCGACCCTGATCGGGTAGCGTTCCGTGGCTCGCTCCCTACCCTCCGTAGAAGATGTTGGGCCCGAGATCCTTGAGCCACAGCGTCGCGTCGTCGGCTCGGCCCTCGGGCTGCTTCGCGAGAGAGACTTCGACGACCTCTCCCACGAAGATCGAATGGTCGCCGCGCTCGACGGTGTCGACGAGCCTGCACTCGAACGCGGCCGGCGCCTTCTCCAGGATGGGCGCGCCGGTGGTGCCCCAGCGGAACGGCTCGCCCGAGATCTTCTGGCCCTCGCGGACCGCGGGTTTGAAGAAGGTGTACGCCATCGGCCCCTGGTCCTTCCCCAGCACGTTGAGGGCGAAAGCGCCCGACTCCTTGATGAGCGGGTGCGCGTGAGAATCCGTCTTCACGCCCACGACCACGAGTGGCGGGGCGAACGAGGCCTGCGTCACCCAGTTCACTGTCGCCGCCGCGACCGCATCGTCTTTCCCCTTGGCGGTCAGCACGAAGAGCCCGTAGGGAATCATCCGCAGTACCGTCTTCTTGACGTTCGCGTCCATGTCGTCCTCCCCTGTGAGATTCGAACGGGCGCCAGTGTAGCGCGGACGGACGCTTGCGCGCACCCCGTGAGTTGTCCTACCCTCGCCCCACCGATGACCTTCAAGAACGTGGGCTACGACGAGGCGATGGCGCGTGCGCAGGCCCTTGTCCCCGCGCTGCGCGAGCGCGCGGCCGGCGCCGAAGTGCTCCGCCAGATGGCGAAGGAGACGGAAGCCGATCTGCATCGCGCGGGTCTCTTCCGCTTCCACCAGCCGCGACGCTGGGGCGGCATGGAGCTGCCCTTCATCGCCCTCTTCGACATCCCGGCCGAAATCGGCCGCGGCTGTGCATCGACCGCGTGGAACGTGGCCAATCTCGCCGTCCATCACTGGCTTCTCGCCCTCTACGACCCGCGCGCCCAGGAGGAGGTCTGGGGCGAGAACCCCGACGCGCTCATCGCCTCCGGCATCGCCTACCCGCAGGGCAAGGGACGCAAGGTCGACGGCGGCTTCGTCGTCAGCGGCTTCTGGAATTTCTCGAGCGGGGTCGATCCGTCGGAGTGGAACATGCTGGCGACGATAGTCCGCGACGGCGACAAGATCATCGACCACCGCATGTGCCTCGTTCCGAAGAGCGACTACGAGATCGTGGACGACTGGCAGGTCCTGGGCATGCGGAGCACCGGGTCCAAGTCCGTGCGCGCCACCGACGTCTTCGTGCCGGAGCACCGGGCGCTGTGCATGTACCTGGCGCGCGGCGGCAGCGATTTTCCGGGCGCCGGCGTCAACCCGGCCGCGCTCTACCGCGTGCCGATCGGTGCCATCAGCTCGCACTGCCTGGCGGCCGCCGGCGTCGGCAATGCCCAGGCCGCCCTCGAAATGACCGTCGCGGCCGTCAAGGAGCGCAGCACGAGCTACACGGCGGCGCGGATGCGGGACTTCCAGGCGGTGCAGCTCCGGGTCGCCCGCGCGGGAGCGCAGATCGACGCCGCGCGGCTCATCTGCCGCGCGGATTGTCTAGAGGCGCAGGGCGCCGCCGAGAGCAATCGCCTCATGACGATCGAGGACAAGCTCCGATGCCGGCGCAACGTCGCCTACGCGATGGAGCTCTGCACGGAAGCGGTGGACTCCCTGCATGCCCTGGCGGGCGCCAACGGCATATACGACCAGTACCCGATCCAGCGCCTATTCCGCGACCAGCACGCGCTAGCAGCCCACATCGGCTTCAGCTGGGACGCCCAAGGTTCACCGTGGGGACTGATCGCCCTCGGAGGAGAATTCACCAGCCCCACACTCTGACCCGAGTTCCCCCTCACCCTGCCCCGAGTTCCCCCTCACCACCCTGCCCTCTCCCCCTCCGGGGGCGAGGGAATCAAAACACTTCCCTCTCCCTCCGGGGAGGGAGAGGGTCAGGGTGAGGGTGGGCTGATTCCCCTCGGCCTGCTAGATGCCGGTGCCGAAACCGCCCGCCGCGCGGACCGTCACCGCCTCTCCCAAATGGCCGGAGGGGTGGAAGAGCGCGATGCCGTGCAGCGCCATCGCGCGCGGACGGCCGGTGAAGCCCTTGACCATCCCCTCGGTTCTGGTGCCGAAGGCTCCTTCCGCGCCGGCCTGTTCCATGGCGGCCGCCGAGATCTCGCCCTGCCAGTCCTGGTCCTTGAATCCGCCGACGATCTCGCGCGTGCGCAGTCCGACCGCGTCGCGATATTCGCGGAGCGCGCCCAGGTCGATCTGGCGCGTGAGCTCACCCACCTCGGCGCTCGACATGCCAATGCCGAAATCCCGCCGCGTGATGCCCAAGCGCTTCATCCACGCGTCGTCGAACACCTGCGGGCGTCCGGCCAGCACCCGGCCCACGATGATGTCTTCCGCCCGGGCGATGTGCCAGACGAGCCAGGCGATGGAGTTGAGGTCCTCGCGGGGGCGCACGCGCATCTGCTCGTCGCTCAGATTCGCCAGCGTCCGTTCCGCCGCCGAGACCTTGTTGCCGCCGACGGCAGCCGTATGTACCACGCTGTGCTGCTGGAGAAACATGTCGCGAACGTCCATGAGAACCCTCCTTGTAGGGCACGACTGGGGCACGACCGGATCGTACGCGGCCAGTATGCCCGGGTTGTCAAGCGATCACAGCACGAAGCGCGCGCGGATTTCCTCCGGACGCTCGGAATAGGGCGGAATCTCCTCCGCCGGGTCGAACGCGATTGGGAGCACGAGCACCGAAGGTCCTTCCCCGCGCGCCCCGGCCAGCGCCCGCGCGAGAGCGGCGGGTGCGTCCACTGCCGTCGCGTGCGTGATGCCCGAAGCGCGCGCCAGCGCAACCCAGTCCACCGGCGCGGCGGGCAATGACTGGCCGCCCGATGACTCGTAGTGTCCGTTGATCCAGAGGATCACGGTGAGATTCGCCGGGCGCGCGGCCGCGACGGTGGCGAGCACGTTGGGGCTCATGAGGAGAGAGCCATCGCCCTCGAGGGCAATCACGTGACGCTCGGGGCGCGAGAGCGCGATACCGAGCGCCAGCGGCACGGCGGCGCTCATGGAATCGCAGAGCGCGAAGACGGGGACCTTGACCTTCATGTGCGGCAGCCACCGCGAGTTCGCGCCCAGGCACGAAACGACGACATCGTCCGCGGCGAGGGCTGCCACCAGCACGTCGAGAAACGGCTTTCGTCCCATCATGCCAGGTCCTCGCCGCTGATGAGCTGCGATAGAGCTCGACGAGTCCGGCCAGGATCCCGCCGCAGTTGAGCAGCCCGGCGTTCTGGATGAGCACGGCGCCCCGGCCGCCCGCGAGGTTCGCGCCGCACGCGACGGCAACCGCTTCCTCCTCCCGAGCGACGTCGACGGCGCGGATCGCCTTCGACGCCCGCACGGCGGCCATGAGCTTGCCGATCCACGTGTCGGGCACCGACGCAGCCAGCGTCACTCCCGCGGCCTCGAGCCCGGCGACGATCCGCTCCACCCCGATCACGCTCGTATTCCGGATCAGGTCTTCGGCGTGGCAGCGAGGGCGCGGGCGGCTTCAGCTATGGCGTCCACGATGAAGTGGTAGCCGGTGCAGCGACAGAGGTGGCCCGCCAGCATCTCCCGGATCTCGCCCTCGGTCGGCGCCGGATGCTCCTTCAGGAAGGCGCACGCGCTTATGATGATCCCAGGCGTGCAGTAGCCGCACTGGAGCCCATGCTTGGCCCAGAACGCCTCCTGGAGCGGATGGAGCGCTTCGTCGGACGGCGCGACGCCCTCGATCGTGCTCACCTCGTGGCCGTCGACCTGAACAGCCAGCATGAGACACGCACGGATCGGCTCGCCGTCGAGGAGCACCGTGCAGGAGCCACAGACGCCGTGCTCGCAGCCGACGTGAGTGCCCGTGAGGTCCAGCTCCTCACGCAGGTAGTCCGCGAGCGTCGAGCGCACGTCCACGCTGGAGTCGTACTGCTTCCCATTAACCTTCACGCGCACGGCGCGCTTCATCCGGTTCTCCGGCAGCGCGAGAGGGCCGTCGTGAGCACGCGCCCCGCGAGAGTCGCGGCAACCGTCTTGCGATAGCCGGCCGAGGCGTGGATATCGTCACTGGGCGACAGCGCAGCCGCTGCGGCCTTCGCGGCTTCGGCGATGCGCTCCGGTGTCGGCTTCTGGCCGGCAAGCGCGGCCTCCCCCGGCGCGCTCCTCACCGGCGTGCCGCCCACGCCGAAGAAGGCCAGGCGCGCATGCGACACCGCTCCTGCGCCATCCAGCGCCAGCACCGCGGCCGAGCCCACGAGTGCGAAGTCGCCGTGACGCCGCGCCACCTCGGCAAAGCCCCAGCCCGCGCCCTCGGGAGGGAGAGCGCAGCGCGCCGCCGTTGCCACCTCGTCCGACTCGAGCGATGTCGTCAGCGGAGCCAGGTAGAGCTTGTCGGCCGGAACCACCCGCTCGCCTCCTTTGCGCCGCGCCATGAGGGCGCCGTCGAGGCAAAGGAGGAGCGCCGGCAGCTCGGACGCGGGATCCGCGTGGACGAGGTTGCCCACCACGGTGCCGCGGTTTCTGATCGGCGCATGCGCCACCAGGCTCAGCGCTTGAGCAAAAAGCGGTAGCCGCGTGGCGGCCCACCGCTCGAGATCGCGCTGGCGCACCAAGGCTCCGCGCGAGCCGGAGCGCGAGCATGGGTATGAGGCTCTGGCCTCCCGCCAGGATCTTGGCCTCGTCGCCGTAGCGCCTGAGCGCCTCGACGACGTCGGCCGCGCTGGAGGCGGCGACATATTCGAACGGCGGCGGTTTCACGGCTTCCTCGCGGATTCGAGGAGTCCCAGGACCACCGAGGGGCCAAGTGGCGTGCGCGTGACTCGCACGCCGAAGGGCGCGAGCGCGTCCTCGACAGCGTTGGCGATCGCGGCGGGCGGCGAGATCGCGCCTCCCTCCCCGACACCCTTCACGCCGAGCGGATTACGCGGCGACGGATACTCGAGGTGAACGGTCTCGATGGGCGGCAGCTCCATGGCCGTCGGCACGAGGTAGTCCATGAATGTGCCCGTAAGGAGCTGGGCCTGCTCGTCGTAGACCAGCTCCTCGAGGAGCCCACCGCCGACCCCTTGCGCGACTCCCCCGTGGATCTGACCTTCCACGATCACCGGGTTGATGACCTTGCCGCAGTCGTGGGCAACGAGATAGCGCAAAAGCGTCACGGCGCCGGTGCCGGGATCCACCTCGACCTGCGCGATATGAACGGCGCTCGTATAGGTGACGGTCGGCTGGTGGTGGTACACCGTCGCCTCGAAATCCGGCGAGGCGACGCCGGGCTTGGCGAAGGTGGGGATGGCAGCCTGGATCACGCGCCCGAGCGGCACTGACGAGGCGGGCGTTCCGCGCACCATCGCTGCGCCGTCGGCGATCTCGATGTCCGCGGCAGCGGCCTCGAGGAGCACCGCGGCGGCCAGCGTGATCTTCTCACGCACCTGGCCTGCCGCCACGTGGATCGAGCTGCCCGCGTTCACGGCGCTTCGCGAGGCAAAGGTGCCGACGCCAAACGGAATGGCCGCCGTGTCTCCGCCGATCACGGTGACCCAGTCGAGCGGAATGCCCAATGCGTCGGCGGCGATCTGGGCGAAAGATGTCTCGTGCCCCTGCCCTTGGCTGCAGGCGCCCGTGGCGACGACGGCGCGCCCCGAGGCGTCGAGCCTCACGGTGGCACCTTCGTAGGGCCCGATGGCCGTACCCTCGACATAGCCCGAGATGCCGATGCCCCTATAGACGCCTTTGGCGCGGAGCTCCTCCCGGTTTTTTCTCAACGCGGCGTAGTCCACCGCCGACAGCGCGGCTTCCAATCCTTCCCTGAAATCGCCGCTGTCGTAGACGAGGGGGTTGCCGTCCCGGTAGGGGATGTCGAGCTCGTAGGGCATGTCGGCCTGCGTGAGATAGTTCTTGCGTCGAAGCTCGGCCGGGTCCATGCGCAGCTCGCGCGCGAGACAATCCACGATGCGGTCCATCGCGAAGACCGTCTCCGGCCTTCCCGCGCCGCGGTAGGGCGCGTTCGGCGTCTTGTTCGTCACGACGCCGCGGCACTCGACGCGAAGATTCGGCACGCGATGAGGGCCCAGGAGGTGGGCGACCGTGTTGTAGGGCAGCACGATGCCCCAGCAGTTGTAGGCGCCGAGATCGAGCCAGATCTTGTCGCGCACGGCCAGCATGGTCCCGTCGCGCCGCGCCGCGATCTCGATGTCGTGCGCCTGGTGGCGCGCGTGACCGGACGCCATCATGTGCTCGCGCCGGTCTTCCGTCCACTTCACGGGGCGCCGAGCCACTATGGCGGCGACGGGGATGAGCTGGTCCTCCGGGTAGCCGCTCGCCTTGGTGCCGAAGCCGCCACCGACGTCGGGCGCGACGACGCGGATCTTGTGGGGCGGCAAGCCGAGCGCCGAGACCAGCCCCTGCTGGACGAAGTGGGGCACCTGCGTGCCGTTCCACGTCGTCAGCGAGCCGTCGCGCTGATCCCACTGCGCGACCACGCCGCGCGTCTCGATGGGCATCCCGACGTAGCGCTGGATGTCGAAGCGCTCGCGCACCGTGACGTCCGCGGAGGCGAAGGCCGCGTCGGCGTCGCCGAAGCCGGTCTCGAAAAAGACCGCGACGTTGTCGCCCCAGTCGGGATAGAGCACGTGCGCTCCGGGCAGGGCGCCGGCGACCATGTCGGTGACGACGGGCAGCGGCTCGTACTCGACCTCGACCAGGTCGCAGGCATCCTCGGCAAGAGCCCGGCTCTCTGCCAGCGCCATGGCCACGATCTCGCCGACGTGGCGCACGCGGTCGCGCGCCATGGCGAGCTGGCCCAGCTGCTTCATCTTCACGTCCACGCGCGCGGCGAGACCCGGCGGAATAGCGCCGAAGAGCGGGAGCGGCTTCATCCAGCGCTCGAGATCAGCGAACACGCAGACGTGGGTGACGCCTGCCAAGCGGCGCGCCGCCTCGGTCTTCACCGACAAGACCCTGGCGTGGCCGTGCGGGCTCCGCACGAAGGCCGCGTGGAGCAAGCGCGGCAGCTTGATGTCGTCGACGTAGCGGCCTTCGCCGCGGAGAAAGCGCGGGTCTTCAGTGCGGCGGACGGATGCCCCGAAATATTTAGCGCCCATGGAGACGCCCGACCATACCAACAGGCCGGGTGTCTGTCTAGGGTTCGTGCTTAGTGCTGGTGCGCTGGTGGCATTTCTCCCTTGGCCATGGCGAGGTGATGCGGGCCGTGATGTCCGCCCTGGACGAGAAGGCCCGCGAAGCCCAGGCCGCGGATGCGCGCCA
>WNFP01027672.1_pt1 | contig 10703 bp, 20 predicted proteins | sample 5400201 | NCBI WGS metagenome assembly WNFP01 (sample SAMN13153355, study PRJNA577476) | soil metagenome | isolation source: 115 cm saprolite under Madrone tree | place: USA:California | collected 2016-06-14
CCGCCATTCCTCGACCGAAATACAGCGTCGTCGGGCTTATTATGACTCGAACGCAGCGTAGTGAGGCGATCCCAGATCGGCGGCGGAAGCAACACAGACCGCGTTTTGCCGCCTTTGCCCATCACGGAGAGCTGGCCGCCCTCTTCCCGCTCGGTCAGATCGGCCCAGCACAGCCCGCAAAGCTCGGAAATGCGAAGTCCGGTGCTGTAAAGGAGTCGCAGGATCGCGGCATTGCGCGGGTGGCGCTCGAGCCCCAGGAGGCGCTGCATGTCGAATTCGGAGATAATCCGCTGGGCGAGCCCGTCTTTCACGGCGGGGAGCTGGACCGGAGCCGCGGAGTCGAATGGGATGTATCCGACGCGGTGGGCGAAGGCGATCAGCGATTTGACGCCGGTAAGCCGGGCGGCGGCGGTCGAGCCGCGACCAGAGAGGCTTTCGCCGAACGCTTGAATGTCGCCGACGGTGACCAGACCAAGGGGCTTGCCGGTGAAGCGGAAGAACGCCGCCGCATCAGTCTCGTAACGCCGGCGGGTGTGCGGGCTTCGATAGTTGCCCAGCCACAAGGAAACCATGCCGGAGTCGGTCGCGGCCTGAGCCGGGATATGGGAAACGGGACTGGCGGGAAGTAGACGGGTCATTCGCGCGCCAATCGCTGATACTGTCTCATATCGGCCAAACGATGGGAGACGCTCAGATGGCCTCAACTGAAGCGCAGGCGACAACCACTGGTACCGCTCGGCCGAGGATCGACATCAGCAGCTTGATCCGCTTCCCATCGGACCATTCACAGATGCCGGTGTGACCTTCCATCGAGCCGCTGAGCAGCCGGACGCAGGTACCGACATCGATCGGACTGCCATGCAGGTGATCCGGCGGATAGATGCAGCCATTGGGCTCGCACATGGCGCGCACCAGCTCGATCTGCTGATCCGGCACCGCGATCGGCGCCCCCGGCGCCTCACGATCCACGGACAGGCCACTTAACAGACATTCGACCCCTGGGAGGCGCGTGATCCGATGCCAACCGGGGTCCGAAAGGTTCAGTTGCGTGAAGAAATAGCGAGGAAACAGCGATGTGATGTATTCCGGCCGGCCGCGCCGCATGACCCCGGCTGAGTCCCGGCGCGGCGCCGTCGCGACCCGAAAGACGGACGGGTTGAAGATCGTGAACCCGTCAGTCCGCATGGCGATATCGGCCCGGCGTTCCTCGCCATAGGCGGTCCGCACGACATACCACCGCGAGATGTCCATAGGGATGACAGGAATCGCGCTCTGTCTTCGCGGCCGGCCGGCGCCAGGCCGCGCGCCACCGGAATTCATGCGGGGACCGCCCGAATGTGCGCGCGGTCCACCCCAGCCACACTTGCTGCTGATTTCCGTGTCGATTTTGGGATGCTCCCGCACAACGCCGGGGAGGAAGAATCCCGCGCGCGTCAAATCAGGTCTCGGCTCTATGACGATCCACGTGACGGGAATCAATCAATTTCGCGTCGACGATTATTACAGCCTGCGGTTGCTATCCCCACGAGGCTTCGAAGTTTCGGGGATATTTCTGATGAAACAAGACGTCTGAGATCGGCAAGGCTCGTGCCGCTTACCTGTTCACCGGCCGGATGTCAGATGAGATCACTGGTATCCCGAGAGGCAGTTCCGCACACGCTCGCTCGATTTCCATGCGTCCGTCGCGGGCCAACCGCAAAGTCGTTTTGTCAGGCCTCGACCATGCCGGCCTCGATTTCGTCGCTTCAAGGAAGGGCGGACAGGCGCGTTGAAGCTGGGAGCGCGCCGCCGCTAGGCTCAGACCAAACCTCTTTCCGATCTCCGCCCAGGTAAGCCCTTCGCGCCGCGCCTCCGCATATGCCAAGGCTCTACGGTGGCCTTTTTCGCTCATCCGTTTCTCGGGTAGCAAGCGAGTCCGGATGGACGTTCGAACGAGTCCGAGATCGGCATCAGGAACGTGTCACAGCGGGTCGATCCCGGCATCGAGAGCCCGGTCAAGCCAGCGGGCAATCGAATCGCGCGTGGTCAGGCCGGTAATCGATTCGCGTAGCTCTGAGATACCGGGACCAGCCCAGAGCGACAGTTCAATCCACCGCTGGAGGTAGGCTCGCATGACCTCGATCTGAGCGATGGTCATGGCCGGGGCGCGGGGATCGAGGACGGAGGCGTAGTACGCTTCGATCGCGGGACGCACCACGCCAGACAGCTCGTACATCCAGTAACCTGACGCAGGCTCACGTGGAGACGCTGGGCCATCCTTCGGCGGTATCACCAGAATGCTCCGACACGAGAGCGAATCGCTGCTTCGCCGGCCAGCGCTGTATCAACCGCGATCAGATCGGCGCCAAGCCGGTGCCGGCCGTCGAGAGTTGCCTCGGCCGATGCCTCGCGCAACGCGTCAGAGACGATCAGCAGCGTGTCAATATCGGCGTCGCTGGCGAGCAACCTGGCGATAATCCGGAGCAGTGCCCGATCGACGCGCGGCGCGGCCGCGGAGAGTTCTTCCAGCCAGGCGCGGGGATCACCCATTGGACGGAGGCGAAGGCTCGACGACGAGCTGACCCGCCGTCAGGCCCATCCTGATGAGGACACGGATCGCCTCGGCGCGGGAGGGCAGGCGCCGGACGAAACGGAACTCGGCGATATCAGCGAGAAGCGACGCCGGTAATATTTGGATGATTCGGACGTCTGGCTCGCCGGTCATGATCGTTCCTCGACGTGAACGCGGTACATATCGTCACGGTATGGCGAGTATATACCGCGCGCCGGCCGATGACCAGCCTGATTGTTTGGATCGGCGCTCCGCCCTCTCAGCGCGCTCCTGTTCCTGAGCGTCTGTCTGTCGTTGCGCCCGTAGGGCGCACACCGGGGGTCAGCGGCGCGGTAGCGCCGCGTAGGGGGGTGGAACCCCCTTTCGTTGGTTGACCGGTCAGCTTGGCTGACTCTGCTCTAAGTAGATTCTTCCTGAATGACGGGATGTTTGGACATTGAGTCGCCGTTGCTGGACTGTGAGTCCATATCAAAGTGCCAGCATCCAAAGCCACATATCGATAATGCAACCAACGTGTATTCGCCGCTCGCCGAACGACCCCAAATGAGACATGCGGGCGGGCGGGCGTGTGCAGAAGAACAGATATAAGAAGGTCGAATCGGTCTGGATTCAGCGCATGCGCGCGGCACAGGGCCGGTGATCCGGGTGCCACGCGCGCCAGCCTGGAAAACGGTCAGGCGGGCGCGGGGCGGGTCCGGTAGTTTGACGCGGCGGAGGTGTTCAGGCCGCCGGCGCGAAGCACGAGGCCGAACAGGGCGGCGAGGCGAGAGCCCCCGCCAAGGGCGCGAGACGTCGACGCCGCCGGCGCCGGATCAGCACCCTCGACGTCGGCCGGTAACAGCTCAGGTGCGGCGTCCATCGTGGGCACGTAGATGTTGGCGTCGCGCCACCACTCATCGCCTTCCCGGTAGGGTACGTTCATCACGTCGATAAGGCCCTGGCCCTCAAGCCACCGCATGGCGCGCTGGATCTGCCGGGTGCAGTAGCCGGCGAGAGTCGCGAAACTGTTGAGCCCGGCCCACGCGAAGCCTCCCCGTTTGCGCTCGAGGACAACGCAGGCCTCCGCTGTCGCTTCCACGCATCGCGGCGAGACGCCTTGCCCTTCCAGGCGCTTCGCGGCGGCTCTCACGCGGGCCATGAACGCGGCCATTGGCGTTTCCCGTGCGAGTGAATCCGGCACGTCCGACTTCAAAATCCGCAGACGTTGCACTCGCATTCCGGCCGCGGCCCGGGTTGATGAGGGAAGCGCCGCGGCGAGGGACTGGAAACGTCCGCCAGGCTCTTCGCCGCGCGCGATCGCCGCCGTCACACCACGCCTGCGAGCCTCCCGCGCCTGCTCCGCCGTTTCGGAGACCGGGGGCCGTGTCGCGAGTGCGGAGGCGGTCATGGCCGCGTGGCTCACATCGCCGGCGACAACAGGCGGCGGGGGGTCTGGCGCGGGCTCCGTCACGCCCTGCCTCACGAGCCGCTCGCGGTTAAGGCGGTCGAGGTACTCCTTCGGGGATTCCCCTGTCCATTGTGCCCATTTCGGACGCGACGCCATGGCTATGCCGCCCCGCGGCGGAAGGGTGCGGGGATCGTTACGAGCGGAGTCGGAGTCGTGGCGTTGTCACGAGGTGAGCGTGACGGCCCCTGTGTCATCAGGCGTCTGTCAGCCGCTGCTGGCGTTGCGCGCCATGGTCTGAAACAGGCCAAATCGCCAGGCCGAGCGCTTCCTCCGGCTCGACCGGCCCCAAGAGATCCGGCGCGTCGGCGGGGCGGCTGACCCGCTTATAGGCACGTACGAAATGACTGCCGCAGTACGGCTTGCCTGGGACCGTGGGCAGATCGCAAAAATGGAATGACTTTGTTCGTGGCGTGCCGACCGGCCAGCAGCATTCGGTGCTGCGACGTACATAGACCGGCGCGGGCGATGGCTGAGGGAGAGACTCCGCCGGGCGACTCGTAATCAGACGGGCGGGCGACTCGAAACGAGTCGCGGGAACGGCGCGCGGCATGGCGGGTACCGCGCGGGCGACGACAGCAATAGGGGGGCGCCCTTCTGGCACTCCCGCGTAACGCGGGCACGATCGGCGTGACGGCGCCGCTCCATTTCCGGGGTGCGATATTTCTGATCAACGCTCGGATTCGCTCGGAGGCGCACGATGTTCCGCTCGGCCAGCCGGTGGATCTTGCCGATAACCGCGTTTTTCGTGGCTTTCAGCTCGACGCCGATCTTGATCGCCGGGATCCCGGACCGCCACGCGTGATACAGCGCCGATACGCGCTCATATGGCCAAACCTCGGAAACGAATGGCGCGAGAACAACACGAAGCTCGGCGGCTGTCAGGGGAAGATCCGCGATCGAGTCGGCGGCGGCCGTCACGAAATTGTCTCCACCGGTATCTGCCGGTGAGATTGACACGGGAGAGACTGCCTGGGATACGGAAGAGATCAACATGTGTTTCCCCTATCGCCCTCGGCCAGCAGCAACTGACCGGGGGCATTTTTTCGGTCAGATTACAGTCTTGCCATTTCTCCACCCATCCGCAAGCCGACATAATAAAGCGCGCGGAAGCACAGATAGAACGCGGGTCTGGTAGGCCGGTAAGCCTGGGTGGACACCGGCCGGATCATTATTTGTACTCACGGATTCGGGTGAGCTGGCAGCAGGTCCGCTGAAGATGGCTCAGGTTCCTTCGGCCGGACGAGCCCCACCAATCGACCAGGAGCGATCCTCAAAGATCTGCTGATTATTGATACGCGCGCACCAGGAATGAACCCCGTCTTGCGCCACGAGAGCACGGTCGTCCTGGCCACGCCGGCGATAGCCGCCAGCTCAAGAACCCCGCCAGCTCGTCTGATGATCGATTCTATGTCCATGCGGAAAACTGTCAGCTATTTCGACCCAGAAGTCAACCCGTTCGTTAACTTTTCCTGGCCTCGCGGAAATTGTCGAAATAGTTGACGGATTTTCCTTGCGTTCCGTGTCGAAATAGTTGACAGTCCCTTCCATCGAAACCGATCCGAGGAGGGGCTCATGTCAATCACGTTCAAGAACTACCGGCGGCGCGACGGCTCACAAATGCTCTACATCAATAGAGACAACGGTGTGTCGATCGGTATCAGTGCCGATCACGGATTCAGTCCTTACGGCAAGGGCAGCACGCCCGGCAAGCGGAACGCGATGGCCGAGGCCATTATGGTTATGACAGCGTCGCCGGTTTTCACGGGCGATCTGGCGGCACATGAAGAATCCGGCCTTTGCGCGCCCGCTCAATTGGCTGGCGGCTGGGCCATGGCCGGGACCGATACCGCGACGATCGGCGGCATGAAGGTCGGATCCGATGGGATGTACGTGATCTGGGGTGGCCACATCGTACGCTGCGGCCTCGATCTGACCGAGGAGAGCGCGTGATGCCGCCCCTGGACCGCCGCCAGCGCCCGGCCCGTCTGGCCATCCGCCAGGCCAGTGCCGCGCTGGACAAGACAATCTCCGAGCTGACGGCCGCGCGCGCCTCTCTCGCCGCGCTGCGCCTGCCGGTGCCCGGCGCTGAGACGCGCCTGGATCATACCGACGACCTGCTCGCGGTCGTCCTGTCCCAGGCGAACAGCGCGGCATCGGTGATCAACGGCGAGATCGAGCGCCTCGAACAGGTTGAGGCGACCGATTACGTCCGCGATCACGGCCTTTCGGCGGCGTCGGTGACCCAAATGATCGACCGGGACTTCGCCCGCTGGGAAGCAACCCTGGAGAGGGCCGCGTGATGGCCAACCTTCCCATAGAGGCGGCGAACACCAACGACGCCGAAACCCTCCCCCTTCCGGCGGCGATGCGGCGCCTGCTGCTGGAACTGCTGTCCCACGGCTACCCGGCTGATGCCGCACAGGCAAACCTCCGCGACGCGGCGGACGGGGCGATCGCCTGGCAGGTCCAGAGCATGCTGGACGATTACGCGGACGTCCGCGCGTTCGCCGCGCCCGTCTCCAACGACAACGCCGTCGTCACCGCCGACACCGCCGCGAATGACAACCTGGCGGAGGCGGCGTGATGCACCCCGCGACCCCCCAGGCCGATCGCGCCATCGTCAGCGCGGCCGGGCGCCTGGACCAATACCTCACCACGCTCACGGATCTGCGCGCCGGCCTCGCCGCGCTGCGCCTGCCTCTCCCGGCCGCTGAGGACCGGCTGGATCACGTCGATGACCTCCTGGCGATCGTCAAATCCCAACTGACCGCCTCCTGGGCGCTCCTGGATGACGCGGCCAACGGCGTCCTGGCCGCCGACATCGCCCGGTACGACAACGCCGCCAACGATGATGACCAGCTGGAGGACGCGGCATGAACGCCCTGACCGCGACGCCCGCCAATGACGACAGCGCGATCACAACGCCTGTCATCATCGAGTCCAGCTCGATCATGGCGAAGGTCATCGAACTCGCGAGCACCCCGGGTATCAACACGGAAATGGTCGATCGCCTGATCGCATGGCACGAGCGCGAGCAGGCCCGTCAGGCGATGGAAGCGTTCAACGTCGCGATGAGCGCGGCCCAAGGCGAAATCCGGGCGGTCGTGCGTAACGCCTACAACGACCAGACCAGGAGCAGGTTCGCCACGCTGGAAGCGGTCGATGAGGCGATCCGGCCGATTTACACGAAGCATGGCTTCCGCCTGTCATTCACCGAGACACCCGACGGCGGTGCCGAAATGCGGATCAGCTGCATCGTCGCGCGCGGCAGTCACGTGGAGACCTATTCACTCCCCGCGCTTCCCGACATGACCGGACCGAAAGGCGCTCCAAACAAAACCCAGGTACAGGGTGTGGGCTCAACCGTGTCTTACCTGCGACGCTACCTGACCTGCCTCGTATTCAATGTCGCCACGCGCGACGACAACGACGGCAACCGGCAGCGTTCCGGCGGCGCGGAGGGGGGCGAAGTGATTGGGCAGTCCGCCGTCGATTTGCTCTACGGCCTGATCGCCGATGTCGCGTTCGATCCCGCGGCGGCCGCGACCAATGAACGCGGGTTCCTCGACAGTTTCGGTTTCCCGCACCTGCGGACCATCAAACAAATTCCGGCCGGTGAATTCGCCCGCCTGAAAAACGCCCTGCTCGATAAAAAGAGCCGCAAACAGCAGCGCGACCGCGCCGCCAACACGCAAGTCAAAACAGGAGCAGCAGCATGAAGATCGTCCCTTGCGTTCAGAATACCGATGAGTGGATCGCCGCCCGGCTTGGCATACCAACCGCCTCGGAATTTCACCGGATCATCACGGCGGTCAAAGGCGACCTCTCGAAGTCGGCACGCAAATATGCCGCCGGATTGGTGGCGGAAACATTGCTTGGTCATCCGCTGGAGAGGGCCCCCGGCACGCCATGGGCCATGGAACGCGGCAAACAACTGGAGCCGTTGGCCATCCAGCAATACGCCTTCACCAATGACGTTGAAGTGCGCCGTGTTGGGTTCGTCACGACCGACAACGGCAAGATCGGTTGCTCCCCGGACGGTTTGATCGTCGGCACCAAGGGTGGTCTCGAAGTGAAGTGCACGCTCGATGAAAACCACATGAGCATTTTCATGGACGGCCCCGGCGACGACTACAAGCAGCAGGTTCAAGGCAACCTCGCGATAGCCGAACTCGAATGGTGGGACCTCTACGCGTACCACCCTGAGCTGCCTCCGGTCACGCTCCGCACATACCGGGATGAACCGTACATCGCGAAGATGGGGGCGGCCCTCACCGAGTTTCTGGAAATCCGCGATGCGATGCTGGCGAAAGCCATGGCGTCCGGGTTCTTCGCCAACGACAACAGCGCCACCCTCGCGCAAGCCGCCTGATCCACCAAAAGCCAAACTTTCACACCTTCACACAAAAGGCTACTGAACCATGTCAATTAACGCTCAATGGGATGACGCGCTACTAGAAATGTCCCGCGTCCATCACATCAAAGCTGAGTTTGGCGACTGCCCATATAAATTAGCGGTCGAGATCATCAGACTCCGCCAAAAACTTGGTGAAACGGTTTGCCCTGTTTACGCAGCCGCCCGACCCCAATCACATGATATCGACGATAGTATGCCGTTTTAATAAACCATGTCCGATACAAACGCCGCCGTTCCCGATATCGCGATCCACAAAATGAAAGACTGCTTAACCATGTCCGACACAACCATCGTCCCCGACTTCGCGATCGACGCGCTCCGCGAGCGCATGCGCCAGCTCGACAATCAGATCAAGGAACGCACGCGCCTCAATGACATCGATATCGCGATCCACAATGAGCTGGCCGAACTGGTCGCCGCGCTTACCCGCAAATCGAAACCCCGTAAACCGCGCGTGTCGGGTTCGTGCGCGGGCACACCGGCCGCCGATGCCATGGAGGAACCCACCCCAGGACCGACCGTGTTCGCCTCGGCCGCTACCAGCGACACAAACCATACCGCGGCGACTTTCTCGCCTCGGGCTTCCGCGTTCGTCGCTCCGGACAACGCCGCTGGCGATATGGCTGAGGCCGCGTGATGGCAAAGCACACACCTGGTCCATGGACCAACGATGGCGGATTGGTCTGCGGCCATCGCCGCCGCACCTGATCTCCTCGCCGCGCTACAGGACATCATGAACGCACGTTGGGTTCCGGCGGGGATGCGTGAAGACCACTGCGACGCAGCGCGCGCGGCGATCTACAAAGCAACGATGGAGGCCATGGAGCCGATGCGTGAAGACGCGGCACGTCTTGCCCGCCTGGAGACAGCCGCGCGGGAATATATCGAGGCCTGGGACGATAGCGATCACGTCTCTGATGAAGCGTTGCACGCGAAACGCAATGCACTTCGCGCCGCGCTCGAGTCGCCCGCATGACCAAAATCGTCCGGCTGCGGGACCGGCAACCAGAACGGTTCAACCACGAATTCGACTGTACGGGTTGCGGCCGATCGGTGATCGCGTTCGTGCATCGCGGGCACCTCGAATTTTGCATGATGTGCCAGGAACTGGGACCGGAGATGTCGAAGGCCATGCAGGACCGTGCCGACGCGGTGCCCCCCGCATGACCCAACCCAAGCCCGAACGCCTCCGCTCCTCGCGCCATCTGGCCCGACTGCCCGGTCTCGCCTGTTGCATCCCGGAGTGCGGTCGGCAGCCGGTAGACCCGCACCACCTGACGCATGTTCAGCCGCGCGGCAAAGGCCTGGAAGCCGGCGATCAGTTCACCGTTCCGCTGTGCCGCTGGTTCCACCACTCCGCCACATCCCGGTTCGGAATCCATTTCGTCGGGGACGAAGTCGCGTGGTGGCGCACGCACGGGATCGATCCTCTCGCGGTAGCCAATGACCTATGGGCCGAGAGTGAATTCCTGTTTCAACGAAAGGCCGCGTGATGAACACAAACCAGCGCATGCCAGTGAGGATATCCCAAATGAGCGCCCGATCGTCTTACACCTGGGGCATCGACGGCGATTACGTCGTCATCATTGACCAGGGCGGCTCTGTGTCCGTGACGAATGACGTTGAGGCAGTCATCGCGGATCTGGTCACGCAGGGGATCGATGTTGACTCGAAGCGAGTCGTTTATCGCGATAGTACCGGGACATGGGACGGGATGCGGACATCGAACGGTCAGTTTCGCGGCTTCCGGATTTTGGGATCTCCGTCGCTCATGGCGGCGCGCGCGAAATGGAATCAGGCGCCCCCGGAGTCCCCCCGATGAAACTCCCCCGCCCGGTCTCCAAGACCCTCACCCTCCTCGCGGTACTGGCGATCACGCTCTGGATCGAGACGATGTTCTGGGATGCGATCGTGCTACAGGCCACCCTGGATGCGGGACCACCTGGCCGGACGATCGCGGCTGACTGAAATCAACCAAAGGAGAGCGTTTATGCAACACGGCAATCCATCAGGTTCCACGGATCTCAACAAAATCTATATTATCGTCAATGATAAGGGGGTCTCAGTGGCGGCTTATCTGGCGATGGATAAGGTAACGATAACCACCATCGACGCCAGCTACTGCACCGCGCTGACCCGCCTCGACGCACCGGTGGCGGAAACCATCTACGCCAGCTACTGCACCGCGCTGACCCGCATCGACGCGCCGGTGGCGAAAGCCATCCATGCCAGCTACTGCACCGCGCTGACCCGCATCGACGCGCCGGTGGCGGAAACCATCCACGCCC
>WNFP01030962.1_pt1 | contig 10703 bp, 7 predicted proteins | sample 5400201 | NCBI WGS metagenome assembly WNFP01 (sample SAMN13153355, study PRJNA577476) | soil metagenome | isolation source: 115 cm saprolite under Madrone tree | place: USA:California | collected 2016-06-14
AGCGCGAGATCGGTGTTCGACTGGCCCTGGGAGCCACGGCTGCCGGAGTCACCCGGATGGTGGTGGGAGAGGGCATCCGCCTCTCGTTGGCCGGTCTGCTGCTCGGAACGGCCGTGTCGGTCGCGGTCGCCCGGGCGCTTCCCGCGATCGTGCCCGGCGCGGGCATGGACGCGAGCGTCTTTGCGGTGGCGCCGCTCGCCCTGGTCGGCGTGACGCTGATCGCGAGTTGGATCGCGGCCAGGCGGGCGGGCGCTGTCGACCCGATGCAAGCCCTGCGGGCGGGTTGAATCCGGCTTCGGTCGTGCTTTGACTTACTGTCATGCGGAGCGCGTACCTCCTGCTCGCCCTCTGTGCTTGCGGGGGGACATCTGGCCGGCCGGTCGGAGTCGATGCGGGAACTGGCCCGGATGCGGGAAGCGGGCCTGGTTCTCCGGATGGAGGGGCGCCGCTTCCCAGCGGCCGACGCTAGCCGGCTGCGCGATGTTCCCGCTCGACAACGAGTGGAACCGGGACGTCTCCGGCGACCCGGTCGACACGCAATCCGCCGATTACCTTGCCTTCATGGGCGCGGATTCGCTTCACCTCCAGCCCGACTTCGGCGGCCCGTACGGGCAGCCCTTCGAGGTGGTGCCGGCGTCGCAGGCGCGCGTGCCCATGTCGTTCCTGTATGCCTCCCAGAGCGACCCGGGCCCGTATCCGTTCCCCCCGGACTTGCCGATCCAGGCGAACGAGGACCGGCACGCGACCGTGCTCGCGCAGGAAGAATGCAAGGTGTACGAGACGTACAACACCGTGTCTTCTGGTTTGGGCTACCACGCCGACTCGGGAGCGGTCTTCGACCTGGTCACCGGCGCGCCGCGGCCGGACGGTTGGACCTCCGCGACGGCGTCCGGCCTCCCCATCCTGCCCGGGCTCGTCCGGTACGACGAGGCGGTGGAGCAGGGGGAAATCCGGCATGCGCTCTCGTTCATCGCCGGCCGGACGGCGCATGCGTACGTCGCTCCGGCGACGCACTCCTCGGGGACGTCGGACGACATCTACGCGCCGCCGATGGGGTTGCGGGTCCGCCTGCGGGCGGCCTTCGATCTCTCCCCATTCAAGGGCGCCTCGCTGGCCGTGCTCCGCGCGCTGCGGAAGCACGGCATGTTCCTGACCGACAACGCGGGCGGTCAGTTCTGGTCGCTGAACGGGGCGCACGATCCGCGCTGGCCGATCCAGGATCTGGACCAGCTGAAGAACGTGCCGGCCAGCGCGTTCGAAGTGGTGAAGCTCGGAACCGTGCACAGCGGGCAGTAAAGCATCACCGAGGAGAGTACAAGCTCGAAAACTTGCCAGACGCCGGGGCTGGGCCAGGATCGGGTGCAAGCAATCCGCAGAAGGAGGACTGAATGAAGCTCGCCCTGATCGCAGCGCTCGCCCTCGCAGCCTCGCCCGCATTCGCAAAGGTCAAGCACCACTGCGTCAACGCCGATGGATCCGAGATCTCGGACACCAGCACGAAGAAGCAGTGCAAGAAGGCCCACGGCAAGTGGAAGAAGATGAAGGCCTCCGACACGGCCAGGTAGCCACACGGAGCCGGGCGAAGCGACCGGGTAGCGATCCAGCTTCGCCAGGCGCGAAGGACACATCGACGCGGATCGCACCACGGATCCGGATAACGAGCGTCGTGCGCTCGCGGATTGATCGATGAATGTCCGTCCCCACCCGAGCGGCGCTCGGTTTGGGTGCAGCATGCGCGCTGGTCGATCCAGGGTCTGGCCGATTTGAAGAGGGTCGTGGTCAGCGCATTCCAAGTGGTCATGTACGGACCCCTGCACAGCGGGCAGTAGACGGAGAGCGGGTTACAGAAGGGTCATCACACCTTCTGCCCCTTCGACTGACTGAAAGGATCTTTCGGCAGCCCATCAAGTTTCTTTCGAGGATCGCCCCAAGAGTCCTGGCATTCGCAGGGACCGGATGTGGCCCCCGGATTGCTGTGCAAAGGCGTCCGATGGTCCGCGCATCGACCGCTCTGTTCCTCTGCGGGGCGGCCCTACGCCCCGAGTCCCGGTCCTTGGCCGAGGCAGCCCCGCAACTCCCACCCGTCCTGACCCTGAAGGCGGCCCGGGCGCTCTTCCGCGAGCGCGGCCTCGATCTCATGCTCGCCGAAGCGAACGTCGTCTCCGCGGAAGGCGACTTCGCGGCTGCCGGCGCCCTTCCGAATCCAGGCGTGTCGCTCTCGGCGAGCAAGAGCTTCGGCTGCATGAGCTCGCAAGACTGCAACACGAAGACCTACAGCATCGGCCTCGCAGACAACGATTTGATCTCCAATTTCGTCACCGGCAAGCGCGGGCTGCGCAAGGACTTTGCCGGGGCGGCGCTGGATGCCGCGCGGCGCTCGCGTGACGACGCCCGGCGCACCCTCGAGTTCATGCTGGAGCAGACCTTCTACCAGGCGTTGCTGGCGTCGGCGCAACGCGACGTAGCGCGCGAGAACCGCAACAGCTTCTTGCGGACCCGGCAGCTCAACGAGAAGCGATTCGAGCTAGGGGCGATGAACGAAGCGGATCTGGCCACCATCCAGGTGGCGCACCTGGAAGCGGAGCAGGCACTGGAGACGGCGGAGCAGGACCTGCGGGCCGCCAATGTCGCGCTGGCATTCCTGCTCGGGTTCCGCGACCTGGTGCCGGACTTCGGCCTCGATCAGAAGGAGCTCGAATTCGCCTTGCCAGGTCCGGTCGCGACGGCCACGCGCGAGTCGCTGCTCGGCGAGGCCAGGGCTCACAGGTCCGACCTGGCGGCGCTCACCCAGCAAGTGCGGCGCGCCGAGGCGGGCTTGACGCTGGCCAGGCGCAACATCGTTCCGGACATCGGCGTGAGCGTCGCCTACTCGACCAGCAGCGACCTGAGCGCGATGCCGCAGGCAAAAGGCGGAGGCGCAGGTCGTCTCGGACGTGGAGACGGCCTGGGCGCAGCTGCAAGCGGCGCGCAACCTCGTCGGGCGGATGCGGGCGACGCTGCTGGAGCGCGCGCAGAAGGCTCGCGACCTGATCGAGGTCCAATACGACAAGGGTGCCGCCTCGCTCCTGGACCTGCTCAACGCCCAGCGGACGTATACCGCCGCGCGCGGCGAGTACGCCCAGGATCTCGCCAGCTACTGGATCGCTGTCAGCCTCCTCGAGCAGGCCACGGCGACGCAGCTCAGGCGATGAGAGTCTCCCTCGTCCTCGCTTGCGCGCTCCTTGCCGGCTGCCACCGGAGAGGAAATCGGGAGGCTGCTCCGCCCGAGGACGAGAAGTGGGTCGCTCCGGCGGTTTTCGAGAGAGGCGAAGCAAAGGTCGTCGAGGCGAAACGGCAGTTGATCGCCTCGCCGATCGCCGCTGGAGGGCGCATCGCGTTCGACGATCTGCGCGTCTCCCACGTCCTCTCGCCGGTGACCGGCCGCGTCGCGCGTGTGGTCGCGCAGCTGGGCCAGCCTGTGGAACAGGGTTCTCCGCTGCTCGTCCTCGCCTCGCCCGACGTGGGCAGCGCCGTCGCCGACGAGGTGAAGGCCCGCGCGGATCTGACGGCGGCGCAGCATGAATTCGCCCGGCAAGAGAAGATCGTCGCGGCCAGCGCCGGCCCCCGCCGCGACCTCGAAGCCGCGGAGGACAACTACCGCAAGGCGAAGGCGGAAGAGGATCGCGCGCTGCAGCGGCTGGGCTTCCTGCGCACGGGCAAGATGGATGCGGTGAAGCAGGAGTTCACGCTGGTCAGCCCCATCGAAGGCCGGGTGATCGCGCGCAACGTGAACCCAGGCCTGGAGGTGCAGGGACAGTTTGCGGGCGGGACGCCGTCCCCCGAGCTCTTCATCGTCGGCGGGACCGAGGTGGTGTGGCTCTTCGCCGACGTTCCCGAGAGCGAGCTCCCGGAGATCAGGACGGGTGCCGCGGTCAAGGCCCGCGTTCTCGCCCACCCCGAGCGCGTCTTCGAGGGGCGGCTGGATTGGATCAGCCCGACCCTCGATCCGGCGCTGCGCACCGCCCGTGTCCGCTGCTCCCTGGCCAATCCGGAAGGCCTGCTCAAGCCGGAGATGTTCGCCAGCGTCCTGATCGATCGCCCGGCGGTGCTGACCGAGGCGGTGCCGCGCGAAGCGGTCGAGCGGATCAACGACCACGATTTCGTCTACGTCGCGGCAGGAACCCGGCCCGACGGCAAGCTGATCTTCAAGCGCCGCCGGGTGATGACGCCGAGCTATGCCTCGTGGCGGGAGCGACGCCAGCGGCCCGCCTCGGAGGTCTTCCTTCCGGTGGACGGACGCGAGCCCGAGCTCGTCGCGGTCCGTGCCGGGCTCAGCGAAGGCGAGCAAGTCCTGGTGGACGCGAGCCAGCCGCGCTCCCGCGGGACGGAGGAGGTCTCCCTGACCGACGCGCAGCTCGCGCGCGGAAAAGTGGCCTCGGTCGCCGCGGAGGAGCGCGAATTGGCCGACACGGTCACGGTCGGAGGCCGGCTCACGTTCGACGATCTCAGCGTGGCGCACGTCCTCCCGCCCGTGAGCGGCCGGATCACGGAGCTGTTGGCGGCTCCCGGCCAGCGCGTTCGCAAGGGGTCGCCGCTGGCGATCATCCTCTCTCCCGACCTCGGTGCGGCGTTCTCGGACGAGCTGAAGGCCAAGGCCGACCTGATCGCCGCCGAGCACGAGCTGCAGCGCCAGCGCGAGCTGCACGAGGTCAGGGCCAGCTCGGATCGCGATCTGCAGCTCGCCGAAGACAACTACGGCCGCTCCAATGCCGAGTACTCCCGCGCCGCCGAGAAGACGCGCTTGCTGCGACAGGGCGCGAGGAACGCGGTGACGCAGGAGTTCATCCTCCGCAGCCCGATGGAGGGCGAGGTGATCGCGCGCAACGCGAACGCCGGCCTGCAGGTCCAAGGCCAGTACTCGGCCGGGAACAACGTGCAAGAGCTCTTCGTCGTCGGTAGCACCGATGTCCTCTGGCTGATCGGCGACGTCTACGAGACCGACCTTGCATCCGTGAAGCAGGGCGCCAACGTCGAGCTGCGCGTGCCCGCATATCCGGGCCGCGTCTTCAGCGGCCGCGTCGACTGGATCTCGGACGTCGTCGACCCGGTGCTCCGGACCGTGAAGCTGCGCTGCGTGCTGGACAATCGGGACCGGATGCTCCGCCCGGAAACCTACGGCGTCGCGACCATCTCCGTGCCCGCGCGGCGGGCGGTGACGGTGCCGCGCGATGCCTTGTTGCGGCTGGGAGACGAGATCGACGTGTTCGTCGAGGAGCCGCGGACCGCCGATGGGCGAGTCCCGTTCCGGCGCAGGGCGGTGCTGGTCGACGAGCAGACTGCCGGTGACGTGGTGCCGGTCCTCGCCGGATTGCAGGCGGGCGAGCGCGTCGCGGCGCGCGGCTCGATCTTCCTGGTGGGAAACTGAGATGATCCGCCGGCTCGTCGGCCTCGCGCTGCAAAACCGCGTCATGGTCGCGGCCCTGGTCGCCATCCTCTTTCTCGGAGGCCTGGCCGCATATCGCCGTCTGGCCATCGAGGCCTACCCGAACCCGGTGCCGCCGCTCGTCGAGGTGATCTCGCAGCCGCCCGGCTGGAGCGCCGAGGAGACGGAGCGCTACGTCACCGTCCCGCTCGAGATCGGCCTCGCGGGAGCGCCAGGCCTCGACCACGTCCGCTCGCAGTCGCTGTTCGGCTTGAGCGACGTGAAGTGCTACTTCAAGTGGGGGACCGACTACTGGGCGGCGCGTCAGGAAGTCATCAACCGGCTGCAGTTCATCCAGCTGCCGGCGGGGGTCACCGCGCAGCTCTCGCCCTGGAACTCGACCGGCGAGATCTTCCGCTACGTGCTGCGCGGCAAAGGCTACTCGCTGCTCGAGCTGAAGACCGCGCAGGATTGGATCCTCCAGCGCCAGTTCAGGCAGGTCCCCGGCGTCATCGACGTGATCGGCTTCGGCGGCCTGACGAAGGAGTACCACGTCGAGGTCGACCCCTACCTGCTGCGCTCGCGTGGAGTGACGCTCACCCAGCTGTCGCAGGCGCTGGCCAACGCCAACCAGAACGTGGGCGGGCAGCGGGTCACGCTCGGAGTGCAGGCCTATACCGTGCGCGGGATCGGGCTGATCGGCTCGCTGAAGGACATCGAGGACGTCGTCGTCGCCGAGCAGAAGGGAATCCCGGTCCGGGTCGGCGACGTGGCCAAGGTGTCGATCGGCAACGCGCCGCGGTTGGGAATGGTGGGCAAGGACGACGAACCCGACGTCGTGCAAGGTACGGTGCTGATGAAGTATGGCGCCGAAACCGACGCCACTCTCAAGGCGATCGAGGAGCGGCTCGGGTACATCCGCAAGAACCACCTGCTTCCGCCGGGGATGGAGATCGCGCCCTTCTACGACCGCGGCGACCTCGTCCATCTCACTACCCGCACCGTGATCGAGAACCTGCTCGTCGGCATGGGCCTGGTCACTGTGGTGCTGATCCTCTTCCTCGGTGACTGGCGTGCCGCGCTCATCACCGCGATCAACATCCCGCTCGCCCTGCTCGTCGCCATCATCGGGCTGGTGTTCTCGGGCACGTCCGCCAACCTGATCTCGCTTGGCGCGGTCGACTTCGGCATCGTCGTCGACTCGACGGTGATCGTGATGGAGAACGTCTTCAGGCACCTGAGCGGAAAAGGCGACACGCCCGTCAGCGAACGGATTCGCGACGCGGTGTCGGAAGTCGGCAAGCCGATGGCCTTCTCCACGATCATCATCGGCGTCTCCTTCCTGCCCCTGTTCACCATGACCGGGGTCTCGGGCGTGATCTTCGCTCCCATGTCCCATACCTACGCGCTGGCCATCGGCGGCGCGATCGTGCTCGCGCTCACCTTGACTCCCGTTCTCGCATCGCGCTTCCTCCCCGCGCGCCTCGAGGAGAAGGAGAGCCGGCTGATGCGCGCGCTCCACCGCGTCTACGATCCGCTGTTCGACGCCGGCCTGCGGAACCCGCGCCGGGCGGTTCCGCTCCTCGCGCTCCCAGTGGTCGCCTGCATCGCGCTCTTCCCGCTCCTCGGCCGCGAGTTCATGCCCCACCTGGAGGAAGGCAATTTCTGGATCCGCGCCACGCTTCCCCAGTCGGTGTCTCTGGAAGAGTCGGCCAGTCACGTCGGACGCATGCGGGAGATCATCCGCAGCCCTGGAGTTCTTCGCGCCGCTGCGGCCGTTCGACGAGTGGAAGCACGGCCTCGACAAGGACAAGCTGACCGCCATCCTCCAAAGGGAGCTGCAGGACGAGTTCCCCGGCGTGGTCTTCAACTTTTCCCAGTACATCGCCGATAACGTGGAGGAGGCGCTCTCCGGCGTCAAAGGCGAGAACAGCGTCAAGGTCACCGGGCCGGACGTCCGGGCGAACGACGGTCTCGCCGAGCAGATGGTGGAGGTCATGAAGGACGTGCGGGGCGTCGACGATCTCGGCCTCTTCCGCTCCATGGGGCAACCGAGCATCAAGATCGTCCCCGACCGCACGCAGTGCGAGCGCTATGGCCTCAACACCGGCGACGTCGAGGCGGTGGTCCAGGCCGCCGTCGGCGGACAGGCGGTGACGCAGGTCTTCGAAGGCGAGAAGAGCTTTGCGCTCACCGTGCGCTGGTTGCCGGAGTACCGCAGCGATCTGGCCGCGCTCCGGCGCATCACCGTCTCCTCCCCGGACGGCAGCAGCATCCCGCTCAGCCAGCTGGCGACCATCACCACCGAGGACAGCCCCAACGTCATCCGGCGCGAGGATGGCCGGCGCTACACCCCGGTGAAGTTCTCCGTGCGCGGGCGCGACCTGGCCTCGACCATCGAGGAATCGGCGCGAAGGATCGACCAGTCGGTCCGGCTCCCGGCGGAAACCACCCTCATCTGGTCCGGCGAGATCAACGAGCTGAAGGAGGCAGAAGGCCGGCTGCTCCTCATCGTGCCGCTCACGCTGCTGCTGATCGGATTTCTCGTCTACAGCGCCGTGCGCAACTGGGCCGCCACGGCCATCGTCCTGATCTCGATTCCGGTCGCTTGTACGGGAGGCATCCTCGCCCTGCTCGTCACCCGCGAGGAGCTGTCGGTGTCGGCGGCGATGGGCTTCATCTCCATCTTCGGCATCGCGGTACAGGATGCGCTCCTGATCGTGACGTACTTCCTGCAGCTGCGGGGCGCGGGCGAGAGCATCGAGGCCGCGGCACGGTCGGCTGCGGAAAAGCGCCTCCGGGCGGGGATGATGACGACCCTGGTGGCGATGATCGGGCTCCTTCCCGCCGCGCTCTCTCACGGGATCGGGGCCCAGACCCAGCGTCCGCTGGCGATCGTCGTCATCGGCGGCGCGCTGATGCTGGCTGCGCTCACCCGCCTGATGCAGCCGCCGCTCCTGGCGATGGCGTACCGCTGGCTGGAGGCGCGCGCCGCGCGCAGGGCGCGCAGTGCCGTCCCGGTGCCGGCTGTATGATTGCGGCATGAAGCTTCGGCCCCGGATCGCCCTGGTCTCGTGCCTGGCTGCCCTGTTCTCGGTCGCCGCCACCGGCGTGCTGCTGATCCGGCAGTCGCGCGACTACTCGGCCAAGGAGCTCTCGCAGAGGCAATTGCTCCTGGTGCAGAACCGCGCCTTCGCGCTCGACGACAGCATCGAGCTCGCCACGCGGGAACTGGTCCGTCTCTCGCACATGGCCGAGGTGGACCCGACGCTGCTCGCGCATGCGCACCGCAACTCGGCCCTGTTCAACATCGGCCTGCAGATCCTCGACGCGAGCGGCCGTTGCCTCTGGTCGGAGCCAGCCTCCACCGAATGTGCCGGGCAGGACTACGGGAAGGAACCATGGCTCGTGGCCGGCCGGCGCGCGACCGAGCCGGTGGTGATGGGCGAGCGGCCCGAGCGCAAGCTGACGCGGGTCAATCTGGTCGTGCCGATCGGTGGAAAAGCGGGCGCGGCGGACGGCGTGCTGCGGGGCATCATCGACTTGCAGACCGACAGGATCATCTCGCCCACGATCACCGAAGGCCTGCCTGCCGGCACCGAGGCCTTGGTGACTGCGAACGGCTCGGTCGTGTTTCCGGCCCATCTCGACCTGACCGGAGGCTGGCAGAGGGCGAGCGCCGCGGCAGGTGCGGGGAAGGCAGGCACGTTCATCGCGCACGAGCACGGCCAGCGCTGGCTCTACGCCTACGCGCCGGTCGCGCATGCGCCGTTGGGCCTCGCCTTCCGCTGGCGATATTCATCCCTGGACGAGAGCCTCGAGCAGCAGCTGTCGCTGCTGCTGCGGATCCTCGCGGCGGGCGGAGCGGTCGCGGTGCTGTTGGGCTTCGCCTCTTCGCGGTTCCTGACCAGGCCGCTGGAAGCGCTGGTGCGCGCGGTCCGTGAGCTGGGCGCGGCCCGCGCTCGCGGTGAGGTGGTGCCGGGGGAGACCGTCCCCGGAGCGGAACGGTCGGACGAGATGGGAGAGCTGGCCCGAGCCTTCGACGAGCTGCGCGCCAAGTTGGGGGAAGGCGACGAGCTGCACCGCAGCGACCTCGAGCGCATTCGCGATCTCGCCTCATCGTTGGAGGAGCGCGTTCGAGCGCGGACCGCCGAGCTCGAAGCGGCCCAGCGTTCGCTGTTGGCGCAAGAGCGGCTGGCCGCCATGGGGCGTGCCGCGGCGGCCATCTCGCACGAGCTCAAAAACTCCTTGGGAGCCTTGGGGATGGGGGTCGATCTGATCGCGTCGCACGCTGCGGCATCCGGGCTCGAACGCGCCCACGCGCAGATGCGGGAGGAGATTGCGCGCCTGCGAGGAATGACCGACCAGCTGCTGGTCTTTGCCCGCAGCCCGCGGCTCGATGCCCATCCGATCGACGTGCAACAGACGGTGCGGCGGGCGGTCGGGCTCTGCGAAGAGCAGGCAGGGAACGCGCAGGTGGCGCTGACGCTCGAGCTCGCGGAAGGAGGCGTGCCGCTGGTGGTCCCCTGCGACGAGGGACGCATCCAGAGCGTGCTCGTCAACCTGGTGCAGAACGCCATCGAGGCCATCACCTGGGCCCCCGAGCGCCGAGCCGTGCGTCGGGTGTCCATCGCTACGGCCCGCTCCGCCAGCTCCGCCGTGATCGTCATCGAAGACAGCGGTCCGGGCCTCGACGAGGAGGCGCGCGCCCATCTCTTCGAGCCGTTCTTCACCACCAAGCGCAACGGCACCGGTCTCGGTCTCGCGACCGCGCAGCGCTTCGTCGCCGCGCACGGCGGCCAGATCTCCGTCGAGGGCTCGAGTCTCGGCGGGGCGCGGTTCGTCGTCGAGCTGCCGCTGCGCGCCGCCCGTTCCGCGGAGGCCGCCGCATGAGCTCCTCGGTGCTGGTGATCGACGACGAGAAGTCGTTCCGCGTGATCGCCGAGGAAGCCCTCTCGCGCGAGGGGTACGCCGTGCGCACCGCCGAAAGCGGGGCGGCCGGCGCCCGCGCCTACGCCGACGAGCCGGCGGACGTGGTGGTGATCGATCGCAACCTCCCCGACGTCGACGGAGTCGATCTGCTCGCAAGGCTCGCTCGCGAGGCGCAAGAGCGCGGCGTCGACACGCTCTTCCTCGTCGCCACGGCTTACGCCGACGTCGAGAACGCCGTGCAGGCCCTGAGGCAGGGCGCCGACGACTACCTGACCAAGCCGCTGCAGCTCCCCGATCTGCTGATCAAGATCCGCAAGGCGCTCGAGGCGCGGGTGCTGCGCAACCGGGTCCGCGCGCTGCGCCACGAGGC
>WNFP01004949.1_pt1 | contig 10702 bp, 9 predicted proteins | sample 5400201 | NCBI WGS metagenome assembly WNFP01 (sample SAMN13153355, study PRJNA577476) | soil metagenome | isolation source: 115 cm saprolite under Madrone tree | place: USA:California | collected 2016-06-14
GGGTTGTGCGCGATGCCGGTATCGCCAGACAGCATCTTGAAGCGGGAGAAGCGATCTTCTTCCAGGGCGATTTGGGAGATAACGTGTACGTGATCCAGAGCGGTGAATGCGATATCCTGCGGGAAACCAACGGCTCTCAGCGACACATCGCGACGCTCGGTCCCGGCGATTATTTTGGGGAAATGGCTTTGCTTAACGACGTGACGCGGAACGCGACTGTTCGGGCGCGCACGGCCATGGATGTGCTCATGGTCTCGAAGAAAGATTTCGAAGCGCTGAAAAGCAGCATACCTGCCTTCAGGGAAGTCTTCCAAAGACTCGCTCAGGACCGTTCTAGCAAAACGGCATGAGTAGCGATAGCTGGCTCGAGGAGTCCAGACAAACAGAAAATTGGAATCAGAAGTTCCTGCCACAAGGAGGAAAAGAACATGACCAAACCGACAAAGGAAGCTTCTCCAGCGGTCAGCGATTCAAAAACTGCCGAGGCTCGCCCCGGGCGTGAGGAAATCGAAGTGCGTGCTTTCCAAATTTACGTCGAGCGGGGCGGCACTCACGGGCAGGACGTGGAGGATTGGCTGCAAGCCGAACGTGAGTTGCTCGAGAAACACGGCAAAACCGCCGGCAAGACAAAATCAGCGGCGGTTTAATTTTTCGCAACGGTGAGTTTGGCCGCCGGGCATTCGCGCAGTGAAGGATCCCTTCATCGTGCGAACAGTTTCATCCTCGCGGCTTACGGGATAGTTGCGTGAACGACCATCGAGGATTATTCTGGCAGCCATGACTGAGGGTGTTAAACGCGAACAGCTCGCCTATGGACCTGCAGGGGCTGAAGATGAGGCCGAGGCGCAGGCAAGACTGCTCGAGCACTCGGCGCCCCAACAAATCGGCACTACGCAGGTGCAAAGTAGCCCCGAGGCGCTGGAGCGGCAGAAGAAAATCAAGGAATTCACTGAGCGTGGCGAGATGCTTAACAAGGAAATTGCCGAGCTCGAAGAAATTGTAATGAGTGGCGTCAAAGTGGACCCGGCGGGGGGCGCGTACGACAGTGCGAATGAAGAATACGCCAATGCGATGGACGGAGCATTTAAGGGCTTGTTAGAGACAAAAAAAGGTGAGTTGCACTTCATAAATTCGCAACTGGAAAATTTGAATAGACAGAAATAATTAGAGCGCTGCCGAAAACTGCACCCAAAATGACTTGTTTTTGGGCCGTCTAAAGTTGGTTCGACTTCCATAATCCGCTCCATCCAAAATATTATTGGGTAGACAGTGTGATCTCCCAACTCTCGGGAGCCCCCGGTGTCAGGGAGATATTCCTCGATTCAAGGATTAAGTGCAGGGGAATAGCTCCTCGATCCCCTCTGCCTAGAGAATCGTCGCCTGTTGCGTAGGCGGAGATCTGGACTGGCCAGTCTGAATGTTTGACTTGCACGTCCAGCGTCTCTCCGTTTGAGGTGAATCGCTCGATTCGAGCGTTGCCAAGCTCCACAGTCTCAAAATGGCTATCGCGACTCGGAATCGCCAGCCAGAGACGACGAATTTTCAGGGGCTTTGAAGCGATCAGCGATTCCACTCTGTGAAGACTATTTCCTTGCAGGGACCAGGTGACCTCAGAGACGAGAGCCGAGTCCACCGCTTCTCCGGCTTTGGACCCGGTCACTACCCAACGCCTCCAAACCGCCGTGACGCTCTTCCCATCTGCTGCAGGTTTAATCTCATCCGCGCCGTCAACGGCAGCGATGGTCCGGCCGTCTTCCAGCTCGAGAAAGGGAACCATGCACGGGTATATCTTCTCCACGGGCGCAGTGAAACCGGGAAATCCATGAGGCGCGGGCTCATAGTCGGATGTCGCAGCCTTAGGCCCGGTCACAAACGGCAAAGCCAAATGGATATTTCCCTGGCGAACGACCCAAACTCCAAATTTGCGGCCGGGTCCGCTTCGGAAGTACTCAAAGCGTGCAACGTCAGCGAGGCTCAGTCGTGGAGAAAAGCTTTTCACTCCTTCTTTTTCCAGTGCTCTTATGAACATTTGGTGAGCACCGATCACCTTTCCGAAGAAAGTCGTAGTTTGCTGCCATTCTCGTTCTTTTGTTATGTAGCCGTAGTCGCCTCTTCCGAACGCGAATATGGATAGCAAGTGGGTCTCATCGTTGAAGTCACTTCGCAGCCACGACCATGCAGCAAAATAAGCGGACGCAAGCTGGGGAAGCGGAGCGGGCCGGAACTCCGGGTGCTTTCCGAGAAAGGCCGCAATCTCCATCGTGTCCATGTAACTGATCGCGCCGAGGCTGCGGCCCCAGGAATAACCGTAGCCGTCCGGCGAGAGCAGGTCCCACCACAGCTTCATTTGTTCCTTGAGCGATGGCGTGACGGCCTTCAGGAGGTCGTCGCGTCCGGCGAGTTCCGCCGCGTCATAAAGAGCCCTGGCGTACTCGTTGGAGTATCGATCGTAACGGCCGGTGGGCAGTGCATCGTCCGCAAAAAGGGCGCCGCCCGTGAATTGTCTTGCGGCCTGATTCAACAGGTCGTCCAGAGAGGCGCGATCCTTGTTGAAGCCGAGTTCGTAGTCGATTGCCGCGATGCGTGCCGCGACACCAAAATAATTTTCGGGGAGATGGATTAGAGTATGAGTTTTTGCTTCGTAGAATCTGCCGGGGTCAAGCAAGGCGACGTACGTTGCCCTCTCTTCGGGAGACAATGCCTGCCACAAGGAATTGTGCGTCAGGTCCGTCCCGAAACTTTCGAGGGCCATTGCTGCGTAGAGTTGGGCCCAGGTTTTTCCTCCGCGGTTCAATTCGATCTGGGCCATTTTTCCAATCATTTGGGGGATGTCGTGGTTCGCAATGGTCTTGGTCCCCGCGAACTCCGCATAGGCGCCGAGTGTGCGCATGAATGTTCCCCAGGAGAATTCGCCGGTCGTCAACGCGCCAACTACGCGGTCCGGCGGAGGGTCAATAGACTTGATATCGGCAACGTGGGCTGTGATTTCTCTTTGCAGAAAGTCTCGAATTTGTTGATCCAAAGTGGAAGTTTCAATCTGTGGCGCCTCGGGGTGCGCATGTGCGAACGAATCACAATTCACGAAGAGAACAGCGGCGAGAATTAACGCGAGTGGTCCTACGACGAGGCGTTTTGTTTTTGGCATTCAGTCCACTCTATTCATTCCGTGGGTCGCGCAAAGGCTTGCCATTTGAGAGCATCATTTCTTTTCCAAAGGCGCGGGCTGCTTATGTTGTTGGAGCCAAAGCAGGTCTTCCAGCAAGTAATACTGTCCATAGATCAGCATCGCATCATTGGGACGAATGCTGCTTCCATGGCGCAATATTCCCGGGGGCGTGCGATCGCCGGCTCCCACCGGAGTCAAGTACAGGTCGATCAGCGACTGTACGATGCGTTCGCCCGCTTCTCGATAGCGCGTTGCCCGTGCGGGATCCCTGGTTATGGTGGACAGGCGGAAGAGCCCGCCGGCGATAATCGCAGCCGCCGAAGAGTCCCGGTTGCGGAAATGAACGCCTTCATCGTCGAAGTCGTACCACGGCACGGAATCACTCGGCAGATTTCCCAGCGCGTAGTCCGCGATTCGTTGCGCGGTCGCAAGAAACACGGGGTTGTGGGTGGCTGCGTGAGCGGCGGAGAAACCGTAAATCGCCCAACCAAGTCCACGCGACCAGGTCGTGTCCGGGCCATAGCCCTGATGGGTGTGCGCGAAAACCCGTTCTCCCGGAGCGGCGGAATTTTCGAGCTTTAGCTCCACGTCCCTCCCGCCTCCATGCAACTGGAAATCCTGGCGGTCATTCCCTGGATTGTAGTGCACGGATTGAAAGACGGAGCCATCGGGGCGCACAAACCATTCCGCAGAGCGCAGGGCGTGCTTGGTACCGATGTTTCGCCACTTTTCGTCGCCGGTCCTGTCACTCGCCCACCAGAGCAATTGCAGGTTCATCATGGTGTCGACGATCGTGTCGTCGCCATCTACATTCCACGATGCGATCAATTGCGTCTTCGGATTGAACAATTGTTCCAGCCGCTCCGCTCCGCGCGTCGCGCTCGCACGGAGCGCCTCATCGTGCGTCAAATCAGATCCAAGCGCCGCAGAGTAGTAGTTCAAAAAACCGGCGTCGTGATTCTCCTGCGATTCCTGGCCAACAAACTTTGAACCCCACAGTTCCGCCCATTTTCGGTACTTCTCTTCGTGAGTTGCGCCGTACAGTTTCCAAAGCTCTCCGACCCAGAAGCTCCCCGTCCAGAAGTATCCCTTCTGCTTCTGCCATTCTCCGGACTGGTTGTCGGCCTCGGTGAAAAATCCTTGCCCCGTACTTGAGCTGATGGGCTCAGGCGTAGCGCGAAGAATGGGTTCCCAAGTTGTCGCCGTTCGGTCGATCCCTTGACGCAGGAGTCCCAGCGCCTGCTCGACTGTCTTTGTTTCGTGTCGAACAAGAGTATCGGAGGGAGCGAGTTCGGCGTTCGCTGCACTCGACAGGATTCGAAAGGTTGTCGGCAGCTCCATTCGGCTGGCTTGTTCTTTTACAGCACCGAGAAATTGGTCGCGATCTCTTACTCCATCGGCTGGAAGCACAAGAGACGGATGCTCTTGCGTCTCCAGTTCATTCCAGAAGCCGATCTTGCGATTCGATCCTTCCTGGTCCCACGCCGCCATGGCATACCACGCAGCCGAGCCATCCTTCAAACGGAACTCCACGAGGTGATTCTTGGCCTCGTCTCGAGGTTCCGCGCCTTGCGCAGTGGTAAGAACCGCAAGTCCGAGATTTTGCCCCGGAATCTTTTCAGTCGCCGTCGCGCCAGGCGCGACCACCTGCTCTCCCCAAGTCGCGATCCAGGTCACAGGAGAATCTTTTTCGGAGTTCACCGGAAATATTCCAGACTTTACTGGAAGGCCAGTTACGAATGCGAAGTTGTTCCCGGAGTCCGCCGAAATCGCGTGTTCAAATCCCCGCTCTCCCGCCCATTGTGTTATTCGCGAGCGAAGGTGGATGATCTTCCCGGCAGCGTTCCATCCGTCGTACTCCAGTTCGGCAATCGAGCGCACCGGCCCGCTCGATAGAATCCGCCACTTGCGTTCCTTCACATCGGCCACCTTGATCAGCTTTCCGTCAACCATGGCCGCAACGGCCCCTATTCCGATGGAGTCTCCTACCTTAAACATGTCGCGTCCTTCCGGCGATTCATCGTGATAGGCGTACTCCGGTGAGGCGTACATGGCAAGCTGCAAGGTTGGCCGGTGCTTCCCGTAAATATCGATGGCATTTCTCGGATCAAAGTAGATTCGAAACGCCACACGCTCCGATTCCCAGCCAAGACCCTCGATCTTGGGGCTGAAGAGCGCGGCTGTTCTTTGCTTGTAATCGCTGCGCAAGCGCCAGATGCGGTCCCCTTCGCCATACGAAATCGTGACAATGCGAGACTGACGAGGAGCGAGGTCAACTTGAAAAGCCAACTCGTCCGCCTTTCCGTCTCCATCCAGATCATCCACTTGCGAGGGAAGCTCTTTCGTCTGCAGTACGGCTGCATCCTCTTCCAGCGTGCTGGCGTCGCTGACGGTCACGATCAGCGCGCCGGGTTTGAAGTCCGGGGCTACTTTCCGGATCCCCGCGATCGGGATGACGATGTCCGAGGCGCTGCGAGCCGTCGAGCTGGGGTTAGAGACGGCCACTTTTATGTTTTTGATCTGTTGCGCTCCCCAAGCCGGACCAACAAATAGAATCGGAAGGAGGCGCAACCATCGAAAGTAAGCTTTGTGCATGGAGTATTGTTCTCCCTGAAAAATGAAAACGACGACCTCGAGCAGACGGCTCAGGTGATGTAGTCTTCCCGGCACGGCGTGAAGACATCGATTACCCGAGAATCTTCGATTGCGGACGCGCCATGTTGCACGCCACCGCGGACAACGAATGTGTCCCCCGCGCGCAATTCGAACGATTTTCCCTGGCAGTTCACTTTCAGATGCCCGCTCACAATGTAAACAACCTGATCGTGCGGATGGCTGTGCATCGCTCCAGCCCACCCCTTTACCATTTGGTGTTCGGCAAGAAAGAGCTTGTCGTTATAGGCGAGCACGCGGCGTGTCAGGCCGGGTTCCGGATGGGATTCTTTGGCCTGGTTACCCGGTGTCACTACAAGGTCGGGATAAGTTTTGCTTTGCGTTTCCATTTTGCGCCTCCTGTTCAACGCGCTTCGGCGGTGCGCTCGGATTTGGCTGCCGCGGGGTTCCGTGCTTCCTTCACCAGGTGGGCATACCGCATCGCCAGATTACTTATCAACTCCGGCTTGCGCTCTTGAAACGCATGTTTCAAGATCAACTCGCCGCCTACCCCCAACGCGGCCGCACCGGCGCGAATGTAATCCGCCGAGGTTTCCAGATTCACGCCTCCGGTAGGGACGAGCGGAACCTGCGGCAGCGGCCCTTTGAGCGCCTTGATGTAGCTCGGACCTCCCAAGTTGGCGCAGGGAAAGATTTTGACGAAGTCGACGCCGGCGTCCCAGGCAGCCATGACTTCGGTGGGCGTGAGGGCTCCGGCCATGATGAGCAGGTCCAGTTTGTGAGCAGCGGCGACCGTTTGCTGCGAGAAGCCGGGCGTGACGAGGAATTGGGCGCCGGCGTCAAAACATTGAAGCGCGAGATCCTGGTTCACGACCGTGCCTGCTCCGACAAGAAGTTTTGGCATCGTCTTAACCAGTTCGGAAATGACATCCAGAGCTCCCGGAACGGTCATGGTGATCTCAACGATGGGAATTCCCCCTTGCCAGACCGCCTCAGCGGCAAATCTCGCCTCTTGCGGAGAAGCAGCGCGCACGACCGGCACGATTCCTATTTCCTCGATTAGAGCGCGAACTTCCTGTTTCTTCATAAAAAGAGGTGCCACCTTTTCGGCGGGTTCAGCGGACGATTCTCGCTCCCGCGCTTTTCATCACGTGAAGAACTTCGTCGAGCGTCGCCATGGTCGTATCGCCCGGCGTGGTCATAGCCAATGCCCCATGAGCGGCTCCGCATTCGACGGCCCACTGCGCGTCCTTTCCCGCGAGAAAGCCATAAATGAGGCCCGAAGCAAAGGAGTCACCGCCGCCAACACGGTCGAAAATCTCGAGATTCTCGCGATTTTTGGCCTGATAGAAATTGTTCTCGTGGTAGCAGACCGCGCCCCAATCGTTTCGCGTGGCGGTGCTGGCTTTGCGGAGTGTGGTAGCGACGACTTTGAAGGGAAAGTCGTTCAGAACCTTCCGTATCATTCGTTTGAAGGCTTCCGGGTCGAGTGCGGAAAGATGCTCGTCGGTTCCGTGCACTTCGTAGCCGAGCGCCGCGGAGAAATCTTCTTCATTGCCGAGCATGACATCCACGTAGGGAGCGATGCGGCGGTTGATTTCCTGAGCCCGCTTCATTCCGCCGAACGATCGCCACAAGGAATCACGATAGTTCAAGTCATAGGAGATGACGACGCCGTGTTTTCGCGCGCATTCCATTGCTTCGATGGCAACTTCTGGAGTCGTCTCGGACAGCGCGCAGAAGATCCCACCCGTATGAAACCAACGCGCGCCATCTTTGCCGAAGATCGCCTCCCAATCGATTTGACTCGGCTTCAGCGTGGACACCGCTGTGTGACCGCGATCGGAGCAACCCAAAGCTGGTCGCAGGCCAAAGCCGCGCTCGGTGAAGTTCAGGCCGTTGCGGACAGTCCTGCCGACCCCGTCATAGTCCACCCATCGGATCAGCGAGGAATCGACGCCCCCCTGATAAATCAGGTCCTGCAGGAGCAATCCCACAGGATTTTTGGCAAACGAGGTAACGATGGCGGTTTCAAGTCCGAAACATCGTTTCAATCCGCGCGCAACGTTGTACTCGCCACCACCTTCGCTTACTGCGAACTGCCGGGTGGTCCAAATGCGATAGTCACCTGGGTCGAAGCGCAGCATGACTTCGCCCAAGCTGACCAAGTCCCAGCGACAGGCGTCTTTTGGCTTGATGGTTAAAGACATGTTGCTCCTCAGCGAGCCAGCCAGCCCCCATCCACGGCGAGAACGTGCCCGTGCACATAGTCGCTGGCGGATGAGCACAGAAAAATCGCCGCGCCGTTGATGTCCTGAGGCGCGCCCCATCGTGCCGCGGGAATCCTTTCCAAAATCTGGCGGCTACGGACTGGATCGTTTCGCAGCGCAGCAGTGTTATCCGTGGCCATGTATCCCGGCGCAATCGCGTTCACATTGATCCCTTTGGAAGCCCATTCATTCGCCAGCGCTTTGGTCAACTGCGCGACACCACCCTTTGCAGCCGCGTACGCGGGGACCAGAATTCCACCTTGAAACGACAGAAGAGAAGCAATATTCAAAATCTTGCCTCCCGTGCCTCTCGCGAGCATGTGCCGCGCGGCAAGCTGCGACAAGTGGAACACCGCCGTCAGATTCACGGCGATCAATTCATCCCAAAATTCCGTGGGGTATTCCGCGGCAGGAGCCCTTCGAATCGTTCCCGCATTGTTCACAAGAATGTCGATGGAGCCAAACTCCGCGATTGTTTTTTCGATGAGAGCGGCGGGCACCTTCGCATCCGCCAAATCTCCGGAAAAGTAGAACGTCTTGAAGCCCGCCGCGCGAACCTCGTCGCAGGCGGAGCCAGGATTCGGATCTCGCCCATGGCAACCCACGTTGGCGCCGGCCTTTGCCAAGGCCACGGCAATGGCAGCGCCCAGCCCTTTGTGCGAACCCGTCACCAGGGCATTCTTGCCGTTCAATTGGAACGCTTCGAGGCTCATCCGATTCGCCCTTGTCCGATTTGCGCGGGAATGAGCTTGGGACTAAGCAGATGAATGAACAGCAACCCGACCAGGTAGGCCGAGGCCGCAATAAAAAAGGGCACCATGTAACTGCCGGTCCACTGCAGCACGTGGCCGACGATTTCGGCGATCAGCATTCCGCCAATCGCTCCGGCCATGCCTGCAATCCCCACAACGGAAGCGACTGCCCGCGATGGGAACAGGTCTGACGCCAGAGTGAAAAGGTTGGCGGAAAAGCCTTGATGGCCTGCCGCGGCAAGCCCAATCAGCAGCGTGGCAGGCCACAATCCGGACAGCCTGTAAACGACGGCAATCGGCAAGACGCATAAAGAACATAGGAACATCGCCCATTTTCGCGCTGCATTCACGGAGAATCCCCGCCGAATCAAACTCGAGGAAAGCCAGCCGCCGGCAACGCTCCCGAGATCGGATATGACATAAATCACCAGTATTGGCGGGCCGATTTGCGTCAGATGCAAACCATGCTCGCGCTGCAAATAGTCCGGAATCCAGAAAAGATAAAACCACCAGATCGGATCGATCATGAACTTTCCCGCCGCAATCGCCCAGGTTTGCTTATGAGGCAGTAGCTGGGTCCATTTGATTTTCCCGGAAGGCGGTTCAAAATCGCTTTGTATGTATTCAAGTTCGCTCTTCGTGCAGTAAGAATGCTGCTGCGGTGTCCGATAGAGCAGCAGCCAAAGAATCAACCATGCAAAGCCGAGAGCACCGGTCAACAGAAAAGCCCACCGCCAGCCCAGATGAAAGGCGATCCAGGGCACGATCAGCGGGGTAATAATTGCACCGATGTTCGTGCCCGCGTTGAAAATTCCCGTCGCCAACGCGCGCTCTTTCTTTGGGAACCATTCCGCCACAGACTTGATGCTCGCCGGGAAAACTCCGGCTTCGCCGAAACCGAGAGCAGACCGGGCAATCACAAAGCCGGTAAGCGAATTTGCGATGGCATGTCCCATGGAGGCCAGGCTCCAGAAAACCATGGCAATGGCGTAGCCAAGCCGTGTGCCCAGGCGGTCTATCAAGCGGCCCATAAAGATCATGCCCAGCGCATAGGCTGCTTGAAAGGCGAACACCAGATGTCCATAGCTGATGTCGTTCCAGCCAAACTCCTGTTGCAGCGGACCTTTCAGCACGCCGAGCACTTGCCGGTCCATGTAGTTCTTGGTTACACCGAGAAACAAGAGTCCGCAGATGACCCAGCGGAACCGTCCGGCGAGGATGCCAACTTTCTGCAGGCCTGCAAACGTCCCCGCTGGTATTCCTTCAGCCCCGTCGGGCGCGGCCCCGGTAATTGGAATCTCTTCCCGCATCTGCTCCCTTTTGCGTGAGAGGATAATTTATTTGCGGCCGACTTCCAATCCGGATCCGCCCTGTTGAAATCCCGGCTGAATATTCACGACACCAAACTGCCGGTCCTCCACCTCGCGATGCGCCGCCATCGCCCAGAGAAACGCGATCCGGTGTCCTGGAACGGAAACGTTCGGGTGATAGCCGCTCGGCATCAAGACGGCGTCGCCGTCGCGAACCACGGTAACCAATTCCGGGTACTCGGTGTTGTTGTAAACCAACTGGATGCCGTAGGCCGGTTCTGGCATGTCAAAGTATACGTACATTTCTTCGAGCATCTTGGCGTGTTCGTGCGGGGGCCAGCTCGTCCAATTGCCCGGATCGGAATGCGTAAACCCGGCGACGAGGCGTCCCGCTTCAACATTCTTTGCGATCAGCATGTTTAGCTGCCGCGAAGAACCCGGCCCGCCGGCGCTGAACTTCATTCCCGGGTCCTGGGTACTCTCCGCGTAGCGCACTACCTTCAGTGGATACTTGCCTTCGACATCCGATGAAAACTCCGCCACATCCACTTCACTCTGTGTGGATACTTCAATAAAGGAATCGCGCGGGAT
>WNFP01009334.1_pt1 | contig 10702 bp, 9 predicted proteins | sample 5400201 | NCBI WGS metagenome assembly WNFP01 (sample SAMN13153355, study PRJNA577476) | soil metagenome | isolation source: 115 cm saprolite under Madrone tree | place: USA:California | collected 2016-06-14
GCCGGCGTCTTCTTCACCCCGCTCCTCGATCACTTCGGCTGGACCCGCGCACAGCTCTCGCTGCTCCAGACGACGCTCGCGCTCGCGGCGGGCCTCGTCGTGCCGCTCGTCGGGTGGCTGCTGGACCGGCTGGAGGCCCGCGTCGTGATCGTCGCCGGAGCGGCGTGCACGGGGATCGGCTTCCTCCTCGCGAGCCGCGCCGACGCGTTCGTCCCCATGGTCGCCGCCTACGTCCTGGTCGGCCTGGGTCTCGGCGCCGCGACGCTGCTCCCCGTCTCCCTGGTGGTCGCCAACTGGTTCGGTGCCCGCCGGGGTCTCGCGCTCGGGCTCGCCATGGGGGGCACCTCGGCCGGCGGCATGGTGATGACCCTCGTCGCCAGCCGCGCCATCGAGCACGGCGGATGGCGCGACGGCTACCTGGCGCTCGCGCTGCCGATCTTCGTCATCGTGATCCCGCTCGTCGCGACGACCGTGCGGACGCGGCCAGCGGCCGGAACCGGCTCGACCGTCGCCGAAGCCGCCAGCGCGCTCCCGGGCCTCGAGGTGAGTGCCGCGCTGCGCGTCCGCTCGTTCTGGCTGATCGGTCTCGCCCAGTTCTCCTTTGCCTTCGCGGCGAGCGGCACGAACCTGCACGCCATCCCGTATTTCATGGGCATCGGCTACGGCGCCGCGCGCGCGGCGCTCCTCATGAGCCTGGTGCTCGGGATCGCGGGGGCCGGCAAGCTCGGGATGGGACTGCTGGCGGATCGGATCGGCGCACGGCGCGCGCTCGTGCTGAACTTCGTGCTCTGCACCGGCGGCATGGTGAGCCTGCTCTTCGCGGCCAACGCCGCCGCCGCGGCCGTCTTCCTGGTCGTCTACGGGCTCACGGTGGGGGCCCCGCTCACCCTGGTGCCGCTCGTGATGGCCGACTCGCTCGGCTTGCGGCGCTTCGGCTCGCTCTCGGGCCTGCTCGGGCTGTTCAACATCCTGGGCGCCAGCGCGGGGCCCGTGGTCGCGGGTCGGATCTTCGACGTCACCGGCGGCTATGCCCCGGCCTTCGAGGCGTTCGCGCTCGCCCTCGTGCTCGGCGCCGCCGTCACCGCGGGATGCGTTCCGCTCGGCGCGGCCGCCCGGCAGGAGCCGGCGCTCGTGGCATCGCGCGCGGAGGACGTGGCAGGCGCCTGACCCCGATTGCAAAGCGCGGCCCATTGGTGCGACTCTCCGCGGCGAACTTCCGCGGCCGCGCCCACCCTCGCGGGCGCATGAGGAGATCAGCCATGCAGGAGTACCAGCTCTACATCGACGGCGCGTTCTCGGACGCCGAGGGCGGGAAGACCGCCGACTCGATCAACCCCGCGACCGAGGAGCCCTGGGCGCGCATCGCGCGCGCGGGCCGCAGGGACACGCAGCGCGCCATCGCGGCCGCCCGCCGGGCCTTCGACGAGGGCCCCTGGCCGCGCATGAGCCAGGCGGACCGGAAGAAGATCCTGAACCAGATCGCCGACGGGCTCGAGGCGCGCAGCCAGGAGATCGCCGCCGTCGAGACGCAGGACTCGGGCGGCACCATCCGCAAGACCTCGGGCGACATGATGCTGGGTGCGAACCAGCTCAAGTACTTCGCCGAGATGGCGGAGAAGGTGCCGCTGCTCGAGGAGATCCAGGTGCCGCAGTTCCCGGCCCAGTCGAAGAACTACCTCCAGCACGAGCCGATCGGCGTCTGCGGCCAGATCATCCCGTGGAACTTCCCGCTCATGATGGCGGTGTGGAAGATCGGTCCGGCGCTGTGCACGGGGAACACGCTCGTGCTCAAGCCCGCCTCCGACACGCCCTGCTCGGCGCTCGAGCTGGCGAAGATCATCGACCAGACCGACCTCCCCAAGGGCGTGGTCAACGTCGTCCACGGGAGCGGTGCGGAGTGCGGCGAGGAGCTGTGCACGAGCCCGCTGGTCGACAAGGTGGCGCTCACCGGCTCGACCGAGGTCGGCCGCCGCGTGCAGCAGCTCGCCTCGGGCACCATCAAGAAGGTGACCCTCGAGCTGGGCGGCAAGTCGGCCAACATCATCCTCGACGACGCCGACCTCGAGATGGCGATCGACGGCTCGCTCTTCGGCTGCTTCTTCCACCAGGGGCAGGCCTGCGAGTCGGGCACGCGTCTCTTCGTCTCCGAGAAGCTGCACGACGAGGTGGTGTCCCGCCTGGTCGAGCGCACCCGGCAGCTCACCATCGGCGACCCGATGGACTTCGGGACGGCGCAGGGTCCGCTCATCTCCGCGCGCCAGCGCGAGACGGTGCTCGGCTACATCAAGGCGGGCGTGGACGAGGGCGCGAAGGTCGCCGTCGGCGGCAAGCGCCCGGAGCACCTCGCCAAGGGCTATTACGTCGAGCCCACCATCTTCGTCGACGTGAAGAACTCGATGAAGATCGCGCAGGAGGAGATCTTCGGCCCCGTGCTCTGCGTCATCCGCTACAAGAACATCGACGACGCGATCCGCATGGCCAACGACTCGATCTACGGCCTCGGCGGCGCGGTCTGGTCGCGCGACAAGGCGAAGGCGCTCGAGGTCGCGAAGCAGATGCGGACCGGCACGGTGTGGATCAACGACTACCACCTGCTCTCGGTCGCCGCCCCCTTCGGCGGCTACAAGCAGAGCGGCATCGGCCGCGAGTTCGGCCTCGAGGGCATCCTCGAGTACACCGAGGTGAAGCACGTGCACGTCGACCAGGTGGACAACCGGCCGGCGAAGTTCTGGTACGGGGCGCTGTTCGGGGCGTAGTGACGATCGAGGTGACGCCGACGGCGGAGGACGTGGTCGCCCGCGTCCGGGCCGCGCGCCCGGACGCGGACCTCGTCTTCGTCTTCGGCGCGGGCTGCTGCGAGGGGACGGCGCCGCATCTCTTCGCGGGCTACGCGCTCACGCCCGAGCATGCGCGGGTGGGCACGGCGGGCGGCGTCGGCGTGTTCGCCGACGCGCACGTGCGGCGGCTCTACGCCGGGCGGCGGGTCGTCCTCGACGCCGAGGAGGACCCGCTCGCCGACGGCTTCTCGGCGGAGATCCCGCTTGGCTGGCGCTTCGTGTTGCGGCTGACGTAGGTCAGATCACGCCCTCGCGCGCGAGCGCCGCACGCTCGCGCCGCCCTGAGCCGGAGGAGGTCAATATGGCCCGCGCCGGGCGGCCTTCCTATGGAGGGCGGCCACGATCAGGAGGGCGGCGGTCGCGGCCGTCACGCCGCGCCCCACCGGGACGCTCCACGGAGCATACCAGAACCGCACCGCGTGCACGCCCGGGTCGACCGCGACGCCGCGGAAGAGATAGTCGACGCGCACGATCTCCCGCTCCACCCCGTCGACCGAGACGCGCCAGCCGGGCCAGTAGAGGTCGGCGAGCACGAGCAGCGCCCGGCGTGGCGTGCGCACGCGAACCTCGACGGTGTCGGGGGACGGCGTGTCGAGGGTGACGCTCTCCTCGACCGCTTCCTCTTCCGCCGACCCGGGCCAGGCGAGGTCCCGATCGACGATCACGACGGACGAGTCCGCGGGGCTCCGGCTCTGGACCGCGCGCAAGCTCTCCTCGGCGTCGGTCACGACGCGGTGCCGCGTGGCGAGGAAGGCACGCGGCCGCACGCTCAGGTTCTCGTACACGCGCGCGTCTCGACCGGCGTAGACGGGGCGCCATCGCGACGAGGGCTCGGCCTCCCAGGCGGCACCCGGCGCGACGACGACGAACCGCACCGCGAGCAGGTCGAGGAGCTTCCATCCCGGATTTCGTGACGCCGGCAGTAAGCGTCCCCAGAAGAGCGGGGCGTCGGTGTTCGCGGCGTCGAGCGGCGCGAGGAGCTCGTGGTACGCCGAGGGCGCGAGCGGCTCGTAGTCCTGCGCGGTCGGCAGGCCGTAGAGGGTCCCGAGCTTCTCCATGATCGGAAAGCGCTGCTTCCAGTCTTTGATCGCCAGGATGCGGTCGGGGCCGATGTGGTCGCTCACGAAGCGGACGAACGGCGGCGGTGCGAAGAACGCCGCGTCGTTGTGCTCGGGCATCATGAGGCCGCCCGGCGGCCGGGCGAAGCGCTCCATGACGACGAGCAGGACGACGATCCAGGCTGCGCCGACGCGCACGCGCGGCTGCGGAAGGGTCGCGACGACCGTCACGGCCGCCACGACGGCGGCGAAGAAGCGCACGGGGTTCCCGGAAGCCCAGCGGACGGCGACCAGGCCCGCGGCGACGGCGAGCATCGTGCCGCGCCGCCACGCACCGTCCGGGTGCCGCGCGACGCAGGCGTCGACGCCGAGGCCGGCGAGGATCGCGAGCCCGAGCGCCCCCAGGTGCATGATCGTCTGCGGCAGACGAAAGAGGCTCACCGCGGGCAGGTGATAGAAGAAGCCCGGGTAGGCCGGCGTTCCGAGCCCGACGAGGCCCGTGAACGTGACCACGACCGCCGCCAGCGCGGCGAGGCGGGCGCGGCCCGCGAACGCGAGCGGCGCGAGCAGCGCGATCGGGCCCGAGGCGAAGGCCTGGCCCTGGAGCACGGCCAGGCTCGGTGTCATGGGCATCGTCTGCGCGACGCTGAGGCCGCCAAACCCGCGCACGGCACGCGCGACCACCTCGGCGGTCGGAACGAGCTGGACGGCGGAGACCCCGAGCGCGACGGCGACCGCCGTCGCCGCGCCCGTGACCAGGCGGCGGACGTGTGCGGGCGACGACGGCGGGTAGAGGAGACCGTGGGCGGCCGCCAGGAGCGCCAGCACGTACGCCTCGTAGCAGACGATCTGGGCCTGGCCCGCGAGGAACTGCGCCGCGAGCACGAGCCCGAGGAGGACGCCGCGCGCCGCGCTCGGCGCCGTCGCGAGGCGTCCCGCGCAGAGCAGCACGCCGGGAATCCAGGCGAAGCCGGCGAAGTACGAGGGGTGGATTCGCTCGAGCAGGAAGTAGTCGTTGAACATGAAACCGGCGGCGGCGAGCATGGCCGCCGCAGGCGAGAGGAAGAGGGCGCGCGCGCAGGCGAACGCCAGCACGCCAGCGAGCGCCAGATGGAGCGCGCTCCCGTAGCCGATCGCGAGGTGGACGGGAACGACGGCGTTCAGGAAGCTCACCGGGTAGAAGAACCCGCCGTTGTAGTTGGCGACGAACGGGGTTCCCGCGAGCTGGTAGGGATTCCAGCTGGGGAGCCAGCGGGAGGACCGGTAGGCGTAGTGATAGATCGGGACGTAGATGTTGTAGAGATCGCCGTTCCACCGGCCGACCGGCTGCGGCAGGGGTACGGGCAGCACCAGGCGCCAGTGCCAGTACGCCACCCCCAGCGCGACGACGAGGCCGGCAAGCCCGTAGTCGGTCCAGGGCCGCGGGGCGCGCTCCATCCCGCGTGACCGTTATCCCGCCGTCGCGCGGGTGAGGAGCGCCGGCCGGAGGCGATCGAGAGGGGCGACGAGCGCGCGCGCGAAGTCGGCGAAGTTGGTGCGCTGCGGCGCGTCCTCGGCCTGCATGGTGAGCCCGAAGAGGATCATGGCCCGGAGCCGCTACGTTTGACCCGGAAGCTTCAGATCACGCCCTCGCGCGCGAGGCGCGCGCGCTCCTCCGCGGTGAGCCCGAGCAACCCCCCGTACACCTCGTCGTTGTGCGCGCCGAGCCGCGGCGCCCCGGCGCGGATCGCGCCCGGGGTGCGCGAGAAGCGCGGGTAGACGCCCTGCATGCGCAGCGGGCCGATCACGGGGTCGTCCACCGCCACGATGTCCCCGCGCGCCGCCACGTGCGGGTCGGCGAAGATGTCGGCCACCGAGGCGGCGACGCCGAAGGGCACCTCGTGGCGCTCGAGCACGTCCTGGACCTCGCGTGCGGTCCTCTCCTTGCACCAGGCGGCCACGATGGCGTTGATCTCGTCGCCGTGCTCGGCGCGCTTGGCCATGGTCGCGTAGCGCGGGTCGCCGAGCAGGTCCTCGCGCCCCATGGCGCGCGCGAGGCGCGGGAAGAGCCCGTCCCCGGCGGCGATGATGCACACGTATTTCCCGTCCCGGGTCTCCCAGTTGTCGAGCGGGGCCGAGTTCTTGAGCCGATTGCCCTCGCGCTCGCGCACGATGCCCAGGCGGTCGTAGGCCGCGAGCGTGTGCTCCATGATGCGCAGGATCGACTCGTAGAGCGACAGCTCGACCCACTGCCCGCGCGGCGACGTCCCCGTCTCGCGCGCGCGCCGGTCGCGCTCGTAGAGCGCAGAGACGATCGCGAAGGCGTTGAAGACGCCGGTCAGGTAGTCGGACACGATCACGCCCGGGCGGACCGGCGGCCGGTCGGGGTAGCCGGTGATGTAGAGGAGGCCGCCGAGCGCGATGCCGTTCCGGTCGAGCCCCGGGCGGTCGCGGTACGGCCCCGTCTGCCCGTAGACCGACACGCGCGTCAGGATGAGGCCCGGGTTGAGCGCCGAGAGGACGTCGTACCCGAGCCCCCACGACTCGAGCGTGCCGGGCTGGAAGTTCTCGACCATCACGTCGGCGAGCGGCACGAGGCGCTTCATCAGCGCCTGGCCGGCGGGCTTGCGGAGATCGCAGGTGATCGACTTCTTGTTGCGGCCCTCGACCGCCCAGAAGAGCGAGTAGCCGTCGGCGAAGGGCCCGATGGTGCGCATGAAGTCGCCCTGCCCCGGCAGCTCGACCTTGATCACCTCGGCGCCCAGGTCGGCGAGCAGCGTGGCGGCGAAGGGCGCCCCGATGCGCGTGCCCAGGTCCAGCACGCGGATGCCGGCGAGCGGGCCCGTCATCGCGCCCCGCGCCGTGCGACGCCGCGCTCGCGCGCGATCAGCTCGCGCATCGAGCCGAGGCGTCTCCGCTCGGCGAGCGCGTCCATCGCCGTCTTCGTCCCGTGCATGAACTGGTGCACCATGAAGTGGTAGCGGAAGGCGTGCTCCTTGCCCATGAGCGCCGCCGTCTGGTTGATCGACTCCTTCACCAGGCTCGCCGTGATGGGCGGCACCAGCGCGATGCGCCGCGCGAGCGCGAGCGTCTCGGCGGCGAGGCGCCGGCGCGGCACGACCCGGTTCACGAGCCCGAGCCGCCACGCCTCGCGCGCGTCGATCGGCTCGCCGGTCCACAGGAACTCCTTCGCCTTGCGCGCGCCGAGCTCCCACGGCTCGACCAGGAGCTCCACCCCCGCGCCCGTCATGCGGAGCACGGGGTTGGAGAACACCGCGTCCTCGGAGGCGACGATCAGGTCGCACATGCAGGCGAGCATCAGCCCGGCCGCCACGCAGTGCCCCTGCACTTGCGCGATGGTGGGCTTGGGCAGGTTGTAGATCGCCAGGCACTTCTCCACGTAGAGCTCGCGCTCGTGCTTGAAGCGCCCCTCGGGGGTGGCGCGGAGCTTCCGCCACGCGTCCTCGCGCGCCTCGCCGACGACCGGCTTCAGATCGTGGCCCGCGGAGAAGCTCGGTCCGGCCGCCGCGAGGACGACGACGCGCACCGCGTCGTCGCGGCGCGCCGCGCGCATCGCCCGGTCGAGCTCGAGGATGAGCTGCGTGTTCTGCGCGTTGCGCACCTCGGGGCGCGCGAGCGTGATGCGCGCGATCGGACCGAGGCGCTCGGTGCGCACCGCCGGACGGGGCATGCCCCGGCTATCCCGCGCGGGCCGCGGGGTGTCAAGGCGCGCGCTCAGCGCGCGCGCGGCAGCTCGAGCACGCGCTCGGCGAGGATGTTGCGCTGGATCTCCGACGTCCCCGCGAACAGCGATGCCGCGCGGTAGTAGAGGTAGGAGCGCGCCAGGCGGCCGCCGGCGACCGCGTGCGGCCCCGGCTGCCAGCAGAGCCCGCGGGGGCCGAGCAGCTCCATCAGCGTGTCGTGCATGCGCTGGCTCATCTCGCGAGGCGCTGGCGCAGCACGCGGTCCGCGCGGCGCGGCGCCTGGCCGTCGGCGCCCTCGCGCGCCAGGCGCAGGAGGTCGTCGAGCAGCATGCGGTGGATGACGAGCTGGCGCGGCGAGGTGCCGCGCTCGTGCGCGAGGGTCGTGTTGGCGATCGCCCAGCCCTCGTTCTCGCGGCCGACGAGATGGTCGTGCGGGACGAGCACCTCTTCGAGGAAGACCTCGTTGAACTCCTCGCTGCCGGTCATCTGGCGGAGCGGGCGCACGGTGACGCCCGGCGCCTGCAGGTCGCAGATGAAGTAGCTGATCCCCCTCGCCCGCGGCGCCGCGGGATCCGTGCGCGCCAGCAGGATGCCCCAGCGCGCGAACTGCGCGTAGCTCGTCCACACCTTCTGGCCGGTCACGACCCAGCCGTCGCCGCGGCGCTCGGCGCGGGTGCGGAGCGCGGTCAGGTCGGAGCCCGCGCCGGGCTCGGAGAAGAGCTGGCACCAGAGCTCGTCGGCGGGGAGGATCTGGGGGAGGAAGCGGCGCTTCTGCGCCTCGCTGCCGTGCGCGATCAGCGTCGGCCCGACCAGGTTCACGCCGATCCGGTTGATGATCTCGGGCGCGCGGGCGGCGGCCATCTCCTCCTGGAAGATGTAGTGCTCGACGACGGAGGCGCCGCGCCCGCCGTACTCGCGCGGCCAGTGGATGCCCACCCAGCGGCCGTCGTGCAGCTGCCGCTGCCAGGCGCGGAGGAAGGCGACCTCGTCGGCGAGCGTCGCGGGCTCGGCGGAGGGCGGGAGGTGGGCGCGGAGCCAGCCGCGCAGCTCGGCGCGGAAGGCCTCCTCGGCGGGGGTGAAGGCGAGGTCCACTACACGACCCCGCGCGCGCGCAAGCCGTGCAGCTCTTCCTTGCTCACGCCGATCTCCGCCAGCACCGCCGCCGTGTCCGCGCCGAGCGATGCCGCCGGCGCGTAGCGCGGCGCGACCCCGTCGATCTTGATCGGGCAGCCGACCTCGCGGAGCCGCCCGAAGCGCGGATGGTCGACCGCGACCACCATCTCGCGCGCCAGCACCTGCTGGTCGGCGAGCGCCTCCTCCACCGCGTACACGGGCGCGATCGGCACCTGGCCGCGCAGGCGCTCGAGCCACTCCGCCGTGGTGTGTCGCAGGAACTCCGCGCGCAGGATCGGGCGGAGCGCGTCCCGGTGCGCGAGCCGGTCGGCGAAGGTCCGGAAGCGCGGGTCGTCGCGCAGGTGTGCGAGCCCGATGCGCTCCACCAGCCGCTCCCAGAACTTCTCCTTCATGCACATGATGACGATCCAGCCGTCGCGCGTCTGGAAGCTCTGGCTGGGGACGAGGCTCTGGTGCGCGCCCTCCGGGAGGCGCTGCGGGCGCCAGTCGCGGTTGAGGGTCCAGATGGCCATGTAGTTCAGCATCGAGACGGCCGCGTCGAGGAGCGAGACGTCGAGGTCACAGCCCACCCCGGCCGTGCGGGCGCGGTAGAGGCCGATCATGAGCGCCAGCGCGGAGAGGATGCCGCCCGAGAAGTCGACGATCGACACGCCGCACTTGGTGGGCGGCGCGTCGGGCTCGCCCGAGACGCTCATGAAGCCCGCGTAGGCCTGCAGGAGGTAGTCGTAGCCCGGATCGCCGGCGCGTGGGCCGGTGCGCCCGAAGCCGGAGAGCGAGCAGCAGACGACCCGCGGGTTGGCGGTCTTCAGCGCCGCGTAGTCGAGGCCGAGCTTCCCGGGCAGGTCGCCGCGCATGTTGTTGTAGACGGCGTCCGCGCGCCCGACCAGACGATGGAGCAGGTCGCGGCCCTCGGGCGTGCGGAGGTTCAGCGTGATACTGCGCGCGCCGCGGTTGAGCGCCTGGTAGTAGAGCCCGTCGCGCGCCCCCGGGTCGTTGAAGGGCGGCACCGCGCGCGCCTCGTCGCCGCCCGTGGTCGGATCCTCCACCTTGACGACCTCGGCGCCCAGGTCGGAGAGGAACATGAGGCCGTACGGTCCCGCCCCGAGCTGCGTGAAGGCGAGGATGCGCACGCCGTCGAGCGGGAGCGGGCCGTTGACACCCACGCGGCGATGCTCCTACATTCGCCTCAGCCGTTCAAACGACGGAGACCGCACGAGCGCGAGCGAGGAATACGGATGAGCACGACGGGCGCCTTCAAGGACGTCATCAAACGTGGCCGCGAGCCGGAGCGCACCTTGCCCGTGGGCGAGTTCATCGCCCAGCTCGACCAGTTCATCGCCGAGCACAACCCCTACCGGCAGAGCAAGGTGATCCCGGCGATCGGCGGCGGGCAGGCGAGCCTCGAGATCGTCAAGCGCTACGCGAAGGAGCTCTACTACCTGGGCCTCTGGATGACGCCCGAGTTCCCGCTGCTCATCGCCAACGCTCCCGACACGGACGCCTTCACGCTCGAGGACTCCGAGCACTACGCCCACTGGACGCAGAACTTCGCCGACGAGTGCGGCTACCTCCGCGACCCGAACCACGTCCTCATGAAGGTCGAGTACACGCGCGCGCTCGGCATCCCGGACGAGGAGCTGCGCGCCTACGTGCCGATGCCGGAGACGATCGGCTCGGTCTACACCATGCTCTACTACGTGCGCCGCTCCTACGAGGAGGGTCTGGCCGCCTTCGGCTACGCGCGCGAGCGCGTGGCCGGCATGAGCGGCTATGCCAAGACGCTCTACGAGGGCCTCTACCGGCACTACGGCGTGCGTGTGAAGGACCTCGAGGTGCACGCCTACGCCGAGCAGGAGCACGGCGACAAGGCGCTCGAGCTGATGCAGCGCGTGTGCACGAGCGCCCACGTCCAGCGCCGCGTGCGCCAGGCGGTCGAGCACACCATCCTCACCAACGAGTGGCGGACGGGGGCGCTCAACCGCTGGCTCGA
>WNFP01004952.1_pt1 | contig 10701 bp, 9 predicted proteins | sample 5400201 | NCBI WGS metagenome assembly WNFP01 (sample SAMN13153355, study PRJNA577476) | soil metagenome | isolation source: 115 cm saprolite under Madrone tree | place: USA:California | collected 2016-06-14
TTCAACCCAAGTGCGCGCGGACAACGATCGCCGCACAAGCACGATAGCTGCGGCCATCGAAGCTGCTGGCGTTCCCCACGTCGTCTTGCTCTCGTCCATCGGCGCGCAGCAAGCCGATGGCACGGGTCCCGTGCTCGGCCTCCGCGACGCGGAGGCCGCGTTCACTCGAGGCGGCGCTGCCGCAACCTTCGTGCGAGCGGCCTACTTCATGGAGAACTGGGGCGGCGCGCTTTTCGGCGTCGCTCAGGGAGTTTTGCCCTCGTTCCTCCTCGCCGACAAAGCGATTCCGTTGGTCGCAACGCGGGATATCGGGATCGCCGCAGCGCGTCTGCTCGCCGAGGGCGGTAGTGGCAAGCGGGTCATCGAGCTGGCAGGGCCGCGCGAGTACTCTCCGCGCGACGTCGCAGCGGCCCTGGCCCGCGCCGTCGGAAAGCCGATCGCGGTGCAGGAGGCACCGGAGGACGCGATGGAGCCAGCGCTAGCGGCAGCGGGTATGAACGCTGAGTGGACTCGGCTCTTCAAGGAGCTCACCCACGGGCTGAATACGGGGATCGTTGTTTGGGAAGGCGGCCATCCGCTTTGGCGCGGAGAAACAGACATCCAAACGGGTCGAGAGTCGCGACGCACTGATGGCTCTTTATCGCGGCTACGGCGAAGGCATCGTTCTACACGGTGGCGACGGACTTGTCGTGCACCGCTGCGACGATGGACGTGTCATCGTCATCGAGTACGAGGTCCATGGGCGTGTCGTCGGCAGTGGTGCGGCCTACGAGAACCGATTCGTCTCGATCGTGACGGTCGAGAATCGAAAAATTGTGCACTGGCGGGACTACATGGACTCACTGTCAGCCATGCGCGCCCTCTCCACGAAGATCTGATCGTCGAGTTCGAACGAGAGAAACCCACGCGCTCGGAAAGCCACACCTTCTACGTTGGAGCAAGAGGCGGGGTATTGCCGCAGCGGCTCATCTTCCATTCCTGAACAATGGCGCAGACATTCGGTATTTCGCAACTGCTGCGAAGAAAAAACTGGAAGAGCTGAAGGGCCGGCGAAAATTGCCGAAGGCCTGCAGGCGGCGAGCAACCTGCGGAAACGTGTTGGGGAGCTGGAGCGGCAGCTGCAAAATAAACGCCCGTGAAACAGACCCATCTTTTGCAGGTATTTCTGTTAGTGCGACTAGTGGCGGCCTAGCCGTCGAGAAATCAAACCAGCTCTGTTTCTCCCTTTGATATCACCATTTTGACTTGTGGTACCGAGCACCAGGAGTTTTTGTGTGTTTTTCTTTGGGATTACGTCTTTTTTGGTAAGGATTCCCCCACTTTTAAGTGGTGCGTAAAGGAGGAAAGAAGATGGACCAGGAAGGCCCTCAGGTTGATCGCTTCTTCGAACTCTCCCCAGATCTGCTCTGTATCGCCGGCTTTGATGGCTTTTTCAAACGCGTCAACCAGGCTTGGGGGGATATTTTGGGCTACTCACCGGATGAATTGCAGGATCGGCCATTTCTGGATTTCGTCCACCCGGATGATCGTGTGCGAACCGTTGCCGAGGCGAATCGCCTCGCGAGCGGGGGAGAGCCGACTCGATTCGAGAATCGCTACCGATGCAAGGATGGCTCGCATCGCTCCCTGATCTGGAAAGCGACCGCCGTTGCAGCGGATCAACGAATCTTCGCCATAGCTCGTCCGAAGAGTGGGGAACTGGCCCGGACGGAAGCGACCCTCACCGCCATTGTCGAGGCCGCCGCGGCCGCGATCATCGCACTGGATCCACAGGGCCACGTGACGATGTGGAACCCTGGTGCCGAACGTATCTATGGGTGGTCGCGATCCGACGTGATCGGTGGTCCGCTTCCGTATCTTTCGGAGTTTGGCTCACAAAAAGAATTCCAGTCACGCGCCACGGAGGCCCTTCAGGGAAAGACACTCCAGGATTTGAAAGCCAGGCGTCGTCGCAAAGATGGGAAAGAGGTCGAGGTGGACTTGAGCGTTGCGCCGCTGCGCGACGAAAACGCTAATGTCTGCGGTCATGTCGGCGTCGCCATCGATGTGACGGAAAAGAAGATGCTGGAGTTACAACTCCTGCGGGCCCAGCGCATGAACAGCCTGGGAGCTTTGGCCGGCGGCATCGCACACGATCTGAACAATGTGCTGGCGCCCGTCCTCATGGGTGTGCAGCTGCTTCGTACGAAGCCCCATGATCCTTCGAACGAGTGGGTGTTCGACACCATCGAGACCAGTGCACGTCGAGGATCCGGCCTCGCCAAGCAAATTCTGACATTCGCGCGAGGTTTGGGACGCGAAAGATCTCCTGTCCAGATGCGGCACCTGATTCGAGAACTCGAAGGTGTGTTGAAGCAAACCTTCTCCAAGGGCATCGACATTGCGACGGGTGTTCCAAGGGACCTGTGGACGGTTGTTGCCGATGCGACGCAACTGCATCAAGTTGTCTTGAACCTGTGCATCAATGCGCGCGATGCGATGGGCGATAGCGGGCTCCTCACGATCACAGCCGAAAATATGATGCTCGATCCGGCGTCCGCCGCGAAATACCCCGAAGCGAAGGCGGGCGCCTATGTGGCGGTTCGCATCGCCGATACCGGAGGCGGCATTCCATCGGATATTGCCGGAAAGATTTTCGAACCGTTTTTCACGACGAAGGAGTTTGGTCAGGGCACCGGTATCGGCTTGTCGACATCGCTGGCCATCGTCAAGGGACATGACGGTTTCATCGATGTGCAGAGCGAAGTTGGGAAAGGTACCGCATTCACCGTGTACCTGCCCGCAAGCGAGTCCCCCGAAGTACTTCGTCACGTCGAACACCCGCCGGCGATACCGATGGGCCAGGGAGAACTGATTCTGATCGTTGATGACGAGGCTTCTGTCCGAAACATCGCGAAGGCCACACTGGAAACCTACAACTATCGAGTGATTACGGCCGTGGATGGAGCGGATGGAATTGCATCGTTTGTCGAGCACAAAGCCGAGATTCGTCTCATCTTGACCGACAACAGCATGCCGGTGATGGATGGCCTCGCGATGCTGCGTGCAATCCAGAAGTTGAAGCCGGACGCCAAAGTCATCTCGGCGAGCGGTTCGAACGTTACGGACATGAAAAAGAATCTCTTGGACGGTTTCGTGACCTGTTTCTTGCCCAAGCCCTTCACGGCGGAACAATTATTGAGAGCAGTAAGGGAGACCTTGTCTTCCTGAATCGCAAAGCGGCCTAAACTACGAGTTCGTCATCCGTTTCACGGGAGGCAAAGTGAACGCGCTTACGGCTGGATCCTCAAATCGGATTTGCCGGCTTGCCAACGCGTCGAAGAGATCCTTAGCTATTCGAGCCATTCTGCTATCCTCAGATCACAGGGTGCGGGAAGGTGCAAGGGCGATGGTGGCGCCATGAATTCACGGACTGCGCGACCGGCTGTGAAGCGACGCCGGTGGGAGCGACCGAGAATGTTAGGTCAGTGGCAAAGTCGTGAGTAAAGGCACTTACAAAGACTACCGCAAACCTGTCCATCACATTACAAAGACTACCGAACGCCCATACGGTACATCCTTAATTATAATCCCGCATGTCATTTCGGAAAGGAGCGTCAAGATTGATCAGTCCCAATGCTCCACGCTTCGCACCAGGTGGTCCGGGCATTGAACCTCGGTGGACGCGAGGCACGAAAGTAGCGGTTGGAACTGCATACTCAACTTCCAGTCGCGTCTGGTACACCCTGGACTACGGTTGTGTGACGGAGGTGTATTACCCAACCATCGATTCACCACAAATCCGTGACCTGCAGTTCCTCGTCACTGACGGCGAGAATTTTTTTCACGACGAGCGCAGAAACTTTGTTGGACAGATCGATTGTATTTCCGAAGCAGCGCTTGGATTTAACGCTACGAACCGAGAGAAGGAAGGTCGCTATAGCATCCACAAGACGATCCTTGGCGACCCGCATCAGAATTGTCTTCTAGTGCAAACCCGTCTGGAAGCGCCTCAAGAGTTGCTGCCCACATTGCGAATGTACGTGCTTTGCGCACCACACCTTGAAATCGGGGGCTGGCACAACAACGGTGAGGTGCTTCGGCTCGACGGGCACACAGTCCTGGCTGCCTACAAAGGGGATACCTGGCTCGTCATCGGGGCCACAGTTCCTTTTACAGAATGTTCCTGCGGTTACGTCGGCGTGAATGATGGCTGGACCGATTTGGCTGATAATTATCGCCTCGATTGGCAGTACGACGCAGCCCTTGACGGCAACATCGCTTTGACGGGCAGGCTCGATCTCTCAAACTCGAACACCTTCACTCTCGCTCTAGCGTTTGGTACCACCAGGCACAACGCCCTTAGCACCCTTGCGCAGTCGTTGAGCATCCCGTTTGAGCAGACGCGCGAGGCTTTCACCCGGCAATGGGAGCGGACCTCCAAACGGTTTGCTTTTACGGCCGGATTGAAAAACTCCAGGCTGTTCGAGCGCAGCGTCAATCTTCTGCTGGCGCATGAAGACAAAACTTATCCGGGGGCCATGATTGCGTCACTCAGTATTCCGTGGGGCGACGAAAAAAGCGATGATGAACTGGGTGGCTACCATCTCGTGTGGACCCGTGACATGGTGAAGTGCGTGACTGCGCTGCTGGCAGTTGGCGACTTCAGCACACCGTTACGCGCACTAATTTATCTCGCCGTGTCGCAGCGTGAGGACGGGGGGTTTTACCAGAATTTCTGGATCGACGGGCGGCCTTTTTGGCTCGGCGTACAGTTGGACGAGGTCGCATTTCCAGTTCTTTTGGCATGGCGGCTGTGGAAACTCGGTGCGTTGGGACATTTCGATCCTTACGTCATGGTTCGTCGAGCTTGCGCGTTCCTCATTCGAGAAGGCCCGGTCACAGCACAGGATCGCTGGGAGGAAGCGAGCGGCTATTCACCATCAACCCTGGCGGTTCACATTGCGGCTCTCATTTGCGCAGCCGAGTTCTTCGCCGACCGAGGTGACCAAAGCACCGCCGAATTTGTCCGTGACTATGCGGATTTCCTGGAATCACACATCGAACGTTGGACGGTCACGACGCAAGGGACGCTCGTCCCTGAGGTAACCCGGCACTACATCCGCATCAACCCAGCTGATCCCCGCCATTGCACAGACGAAGATCCCAATTGTGGAACATTGGTCTTAGCAAATCAGCGCCCCGGTGATCGTGTTGAATTTCCGGCGAAGGCGATCGTTGACGCAGGCTTTCTCGAATTGGTGCGTTATGGAATTCGTGACGCACACGACCCAGTGATACAGGACTCACTGCGCGTCGTCGACGCTGTACTCAAGGTGGACACACCGTTCGGTCCATGTTGGCGGCGCTACAATCACGATGGATTTGGTCAACGTGACGATGGCGCGTCATATCACGATTGGGGCGTCGGGCGTGCGTGGCCCCTGCTCACAGCCGAGCGAGGTCATTACGAGCTTGCCGCCGGCCGTGATCCGGAGCCTTATCTCCGTGCCCTCGAGAGATTTTCCGGCGGCATTGGTCTGATACCTGAGCAGATCTGGGACGCACCGGACCTGCCTTCGCGTCATTTCCTCTTTGGGAGAAAGACGGGCGCGGCAGTACCTCTTTTGTGGGCACACGCGGAATACGTGAAACTGTGTCGCTCCGCTGCGGACGGCAAAAGCTACGACCTGATCGAACCGGCATACGATCGCTATGTGCGCGACCGTCGAGAACACCATCCGTTTGAGGTATGGAAATTCAATCGTCAGGTGCCAACGATCGCGGTCGGCGCACGCCTGCGCATCCAAGCGCATTCTCCGTTCGTGCTGCATTGGACAAGCGATGAATGGATGCATTCCACCGATACGCGGTCGACCGCCACGGGTGTGGATATCGAGTTTGTCGACCTCTCTCTGCCTGAGCAGAAAACAACGATCCGGTTCACGTTCTTGTGGGTAGACGAGAATCGATGGGAAGGCACGGATTACCAGGTCGAATTACAGGCTCGGGCTCATTCAGAGGAGGACGGGCGAGTGGCTCTGGCGCCGAACTCCCAGCACAGAAAGTCGCGCAAGAAAGGGTTTACAGCAAGAAAGAAACTCTGACTCAGCGCCCTAACAGGATGCTGAAAAACTCTCGAATGGCGGTTGAATCCAGCTGTAGCGGCGCTCTATGAGCGCCGGTTTTTCCTGGAATCAACGAAGTACCGGCGGTCATAGACCGCCGCTACAGTTCGCCGTCGCGAGCATTTTTCCGCAGCCTCCTAAATGGTGTTGCGGGAGGAATGCATATGCAATCGGGAATGGTGGATCTTAGGGGAATCGCGGACTCCGGACCTATTAACTGACTGAAAACAATAGAGCGGGACACGGGATTCGAACCCGCGACTTCGACCTTGGCAAATTGGCGGTCAATTGAAAATAAAGGCCCATGCCGTCCATGTCGTTCATTTCCGATCAACAGGTTCTCCAGTAATTCCGCGACCTCGCCCCAACCGACCTCTTATTGGGGTAGAAATGGGGTAGAACTTTCTATCAACCCTGAATAAGTGTTCGCGCCTTGAGAAGGGCCACGGAACCGAAGTTCACAAGCGCCGCCTCGACCCTCTGGTCCCGAATTACATCGCAGCAGCCTATCTGTTGGTTCTTCGTGGTTCTGGTCCGTGTCAATCCGGCTCAATTCATCTGATTCGGAAAAAATTGTTCACCAAATTGTTCACTCGTAAACGAGCTACCTGTTCACGCACTTTTGGTCAGTTTCTGAACCTGAGTAATTCGGATGCTCTGTCAGGGGAGCATTCAGCAAGCCGCATAGCTGCGCGTTCATTGCAGCGCTGTTGTTACAGGACTGTAGGGCTACTTCTTTGGTCTCCGGGCTGGAACTCCTTTGAACATGCCCTCGACGCTCAGGTCTTCGTCCAGGTCAGGCCAATGCACGCCTTGTCCGTCACCAATGATTTCGTAATTGTCACGTTGAGCAGGCGTAGCCTCACTCAGCCGCCAAGACCATGCCAACGGAACGCTGATGACACGGCCATCGACAAGATAGAAGGTGATCAAGTCATCTGTAACGACGACGTGCTTAACTCGGGCGTCGACGTTAACCGCAGTGCTCACTCCAAGCCTCCTGAATCCTTCCTCTCGAAGGTCGGCGATGTTGGTATTGGCAATCTGTTCCGACTGTGCGGCTTGCACTAAATCTAGTGGATGCTTCTATGAAACGAAAGAGTCCACAATCGGCCGGATTTCAACGGTTCCTACGCGCGCTGACGGAACCTCCGCGGCGACGTCGAGGGCTTCGTCGAGATCCCTGGCGTCAATAACGTAGTAGCCGCCCAATTGCTCACACGTCTCGGCAAATGGTCCATCAGTTACAACCCGCCTTCCATCGCGAATGCGAACGCTCGTCGCCGCAAGGGTCTGCCGTAGCTGGGCCCCCGTGACGTATTTCCCCGTGGATTTAATTTGTTGGGTGAACTGCATGTACTCGCCCACAATTCGCTGTCGTTCGGTTTCCGCTAGTTTCTCCCATGCCTGTTCGTCATCATAAATTAGCAACATGTACTTCACGATCATTACCCCTTAATACTACGGTCTGAATGTCATCGGTGATTGTTCTGGCCGCATCAGATACAAGCTAGTCCTATCCCCGAGGTGCCTCCGGTTATCACCGCCACCTTGTTTTGCAGTTTTGCCATTCATCGACTTGGCGTCCATCGCTTGTCAGGATGTGGCCTTCTCTGGAACCCTCTTTCGATTTCGGGTTAAATGCGGCTCTATACCTAGCAGCCGCTCGATGACTGTCAGTTGCGCCCGATGATGCATTTCATGTTCTTTGGTGCCGAGCAACATTTCGAAACGAGTCTTCGAAATACCTCCCGGGAATCGGACTTGTTCTGCGAGCCGCGCTTCTGGAAGGCCTTCTATCCATTGACACCAGCGCTCTCCTTCGGTTCGGAGCGCGTCGAGAATCTCGCTCTTCGATTGAGGGCGCATCTCCCCGATTTCCGTTCTCTTTGTGAGGCTCCCAAAGTCGAACCCTTCGAGCGAGGCGAGGCGATCATTCCCGTGAAGAAGCTGATCTATTTGTGATAGGGAGGCAATGTGGATAAGGATGTCAGCCACCGAGCGGCTGTCGGGTGTGGGACGATAGCCATACTCCGTTTCGGGAATGTCTTCCGCGATGAGAATCGTATTCTTGCGCACAGTCCGGATGCTACTTACCAATTCTCTGGACCAATACAAGTTCATAATGCTTCCTTTCTTTGATATCACTTGCAAATCACAAGCAGTATGGAACTATCCATTGCAGTCAAGGCTAGTTCAGGCCGCATCAACTGTGACCGAACGTCATCCTGGCGGCCTCCAGAATTTCGTCAGATAGCGCGGGATCGTCTATAGCCCGCGAGAGGATAAGCGCGCCGACAAGCCCCGCCAATGTCGCCAGGGCCTGCTTCCGCCGCGCAGCGGGCGACCGTCCGGTCACGAAGCTACCGAGACCTTCAATCAGGGATTCCAAGCCCTTCGTAAAGGCACGGCGCACGGTTCGTGGCTGACGCCCGATATCCGAGCCGACCGCAGCGATAAGGCAGCCGCGTCCTGGGTTACTGCGATGTCGAGGCGAAAGGTATTCATTGACAAACGCCTCAAGACCGCCAGTTGCCGAGGATGAAATCTCTTCCTTCCACCACTCGCGGCTGAGCGCACGCGTACAGGCTTCCGCGGCCAGATCGTCTTTCGACTTGAAGTGGCCGTAAAAGCCCCCGTGCGTCAGTCCTGCGGCTTTCATAATGTCGGCTACTCCGATTCCCTCAAAGCCATGCTTGCGAAACAGAATGCTGGCAACCTCAACGATCTTCTCCCGGTTTGCAGCAGCTTGCTCCCGCGTCACTTTCATTGCCTGATCCTTTCTCTCCAGAATATCTACTTGACATTATACATGATGTACGTCATGAATAACGATATATGACGATCGTAATGATTACGATATTGAGAGGCTTGAACGGATTTCTAACATTCGAGGAGGATTCGATGAATGATCAACATGGACTCGCCTTCCCAGATCACTTTGACAATGATGCATACAGCGGAACGCGGATGAGGGATCGGGTCCTGAATGCGGCGATCATCAGGGCCGACATCAGCAACAGTTATGAAGAGTATCTTGAGATCTTCGACGAATTTTACGCCGACGATGTCGAGGCCAGTGACGAAAGGCGCGACGAGCCGATTCGTGGGAAGGCGCAGGTGCGATCGCTTCTCATAAGCTTTCTGGTTCCGCTTCACGTCATGGCGGAGGTTGGTGGCCTGTCCATATTCATTAGAGAAACGCCTGTATCTGGGGACGTTGCAGGTGAGACGAATTCTGCATGGACTCTCGACCTGGTTGCCGCGTCCGGTGCAACCTGCACTCTAAGCTGGTACGCGTTTCGAAGATGGAACGGCTCGCAAGTGGTGTTCGAGCATCACTATAATTTTGTGCAAAGAGGCGGACCACTGACCTTAAATGACTTCAGGTTCACTGCAGTTGATCCAGAAGGGTTTCGATTGCCCTCATAAGCCGCCATGCTCGACAAACGTCGGTATTGTCGTGACGGGAACTGAAACTGCAATTATTCGGTTATAGAAATGGAAGGAAAAATGGGAAAACTGGAAAATAAGAACGTCCTGATTACCGGGGGGACGCGAGGAATTGGTCTGGCCACCGCCCAGGAATTCGAACGTGAAGGTGCTCGTGTCGCAATTTGCGGCACGGATGAGAAGGCGTTGAAAGAGGCCAGAAGTACGCTCGGGCCTAACGCTCTGGCATTCCGGGCTGATGTCAGCAAGCTATCGGATCTCGATAGTCTTTACGCACAAATCAAAGTTGACTTCGGCCATCTCGATGTGGTCTTTGCGAACGCCGGCTTCAGTCAATTCGGGCCCTTCGAAGCCGTCGAAGAAGATACGTTTGACAAGCTGGTTGCCGTCAACTTGAAGGGGAAATTTTCACGATTCAAAAAGCAGTTCCTTTTTTGAAAAGTGGCTCTTCCGTGATCGTCAATTCGTCAGTGACAGTTAAAACAGCCTGGCCCACTACGACCATGATGTCGGCGATCAAAGCGGGAATTTCCATTTTCGCTAGAACCATGAGTGCAGAGCTCGCGGATAGAAAAATTCGAGTGAATGCTCTGAGTCCTGGCCCCACCGACACTGAAATGTTCGGCCGAGTTCCCGGGGAGAAAGAGGGCGATGCCATTAAAGATGTCCTTCGCGGCAACAATCCCAGCAAAAGAATCGCGGAGCCGTTGGAGATCGCGAAGCTGGCCGTGTACTTAGCATCAGATGACTCGGCCTACGTCGTTGGGGCAGACTTCGCCATCGACGGCGGAGCTGGGGCCTTTTCTCAACTCGGCGGCTGATAACCCGCCTGCCAATATCGCGACTCAAGCTCTAGCTGGAGATTCGAAATTCCGAATACTTGAATCGAGAGCGTATAAGGAGCTTAGGAATGGCAAACATACAAAAAACAGCGATTGTAACCGGCGGCTCGCAAGGCATCGGAGCAGGTGTTGTGAAAGCTTTTCTGGATCGGGGTTACAACGTGGTTGCGAACTCGCGAAACATTACCAAAGCAAATCCGTTCCCACGGAAGGCCGCGCAGCGAAATTCATCGGGCGTCGGTGCGGAACTCGATGTGGAAGCGGGGCGCAAGGCGGCTCGCCTCGCAGCAAAGGATTTA
>WNFP01005356.1_pt1 | contig 10701 bp, 10 predicted proteins | sample 5400201 | NCBI WGS metagenome assembly WNFP01 (sample SAMN13153355, study PRJNA577476) | soil metagenome | isolation source: 115 cm saprolite under Madrone tree | place: USA:California | collected 2016-06-14
GTCCGGGTACGTGAACTATGCTCGACCTGCCTAGGAAGTTGGGCTTTACGGCGTGATTGGAAGGATCGAACATGCCCACGCCATCGGCGATAATCGTGTAGCCGTAATAATCAGGAGCCAGCGGATTGGTGGTCACGCTCCACACACCCAGATCGTCCTTCTGCATGGGGAAAGGCTTCGGAACCCCTTCGAGCGAAACCGCGACCTCCTTGTCGTTAGGCGCGCGGAAGCGTAACGTCACGCTTTTGTCAGCGTGGACCTCGGGAGAGATCAACGGCGGCGGTGGCGTCTGCGCTAGCGCAGTATCGGCCATGAAGGCCATAAGCAGGATGGCAAGTACAAAGAATGTTCGTTTCATGGTTCCCCATCGCGGCGCTCTCTCATTGAAGCCTCGACTTCCGAGCGCCCGCGCCGAGGGATGATACAACAAGCCGCTCTCCTTCGCGCGGCAGCGGGCAGATTAGTGGGCAGTGAAAAGAAGAGGGGGAATTAAGTCAGGTTTCGCGAGACGCGAAAGGTTGGGCCAATGATGCGTGCGGGGTCTTTAGGCTTTTCTTTCTAGAGCTCCTGGGGCCGCGCGCTTGGAACCTGCTTCAGATAACCAGAGACAGACCTGTCCTATCCGAGCGTCAGGCGGGTTGCTGGTAGAGGCCGATCACATTTCCTCCCGGATCGCGGAATCTCGCCGTGATCTCGGGCGCGTCCGCGCCGATCGGCTGCTCGATCTCGCCCCCATGGGCTACCACCGCGTCAACCGTCGTGGCCACACTGTCAACCATGATGTAAATCAGGAGGCCGGGCTTTGCTGCGGGCGGGCGCCCCAGCACCCACGTGCCGCTCACTTCGCCGGTCGTATCGTCAAAAGCAGTGCTGCCGTCGCCGCGTTTCCGGATGTTCCAGCCGAAGACCCCCTTATAGAACTCGGCCGAGCGCGCAATGTCGGTGGCGGGCATCTCGATGTAACAGATCTTCCCATTCGCAATCGTAGGTGGCATCAGTGTACCTCTCAATGCGCCGCCATTCTAGCAACTCTCAAACTGAAATCAAATATCCGCACCGTCCGCGCAACATCAATTTACACCCCGCCGCGGCCCGCGCAGCCCGAACTGCAGCCGCGTGCTGACAAGGAACGACGCTAATCTGTATCGCAATCTAGTTTGCATTGCAGTCTAGTTCGCATTACAAACCAGAATTAATAGCCCGCAAACTAGAATGCAGCGCAAACTAGTTTGCGTCGCAAACGAAATGTATTTTGCCTCGCGGAACGACGCCGCTATTCCGACCAGATCGGAATAAACCCTTTCACTGCAACAACCTCGGGACAATCGCCGGGCTAAACCGCGGTGAGCAAAGGGCCATCGGGGGCGACGTAGCCGTATGCCATGCGGGGGGTTGAAGGCGAAGCCGGAATTGTCCTGGCGGTCGAGGAGGATGAGGCCGCCGGTGGCACGGGTGCGCTTGCCGAGGAGATGGACGACTTCACAGAGCGGCGAGAAGGAGAGCGAACATCGCTTCGTCACTGGACGCCCTTCGGCGAACTCAGGGTAGACCGAGGGCTTGGCGCCAGGCGGAGACGGCCTGGTAGAGGTGTAAGCGGCCATTGCCCAGATCCGGGGAGATGGGGACGGCGTGGGCGAGGGATTGTTCAGCGCAAGATTCGTTGCAACGGGAGTTGACGCCGAGGAGTAGCGCGGCCGCACCAGAAACCATGGGCGCGCTGAAGGAAGTCCCCCAACCGGCGGCGTAGGTGCCGAAAGGATATGTGGTGATGATGCCTTCGCCAGGAGCAGCCACCCAAACAAGATCCTGGCCGTAGTTGGAGAACGACGAGAGCGTGTCGTTGTTCGTTGTGGAGGCCACGCCCATCACGTTGTCGATAGCGGCGGGGTAGACAGTTTCTTCCTTGCCGTCATTTCCGGCGGAAGCGACGCAAATCACTTGGTGGCGGGAGGCGAACTTGATGGCGCTGGCCATTTCCTGGGAATAAGTTGCGACACTGAAGCTCATGTTGATGACGTTGGCGCCGTTTTGCGTGGCGAAGTAGATGGCGCGGAGGACATCGGACAAATAACCGCTCCCATCTGCACCGAAGGACTTCAATGACATGATTTGCGCCGTGGGCGCGACGAGATGGACGATGCCGGCAACCATGGTGCCGTGGCCGAAGGCGGCGTATTGCGGCTGCGAGAGGTTGGTGCCAGATAATTGGTCGAGGACAGCGGCAGTGGATTGGTTCACCATCAGGGGCGAGGGGAAGGGGCCGATGGAGGATTGGTTGACGTCGGGAAGCTCGGAGCCCGGGCCGGAGATGTTGCGGGTGAAATCGTTACCCGGGACAAGGACGCCCTGGAGGACGGGATGGGTGGGATCGACGCCGGTGTCAATAACGGCGACGATACCCGCGCCGGAAACGCTGAAAGCGGATTGCGCGTCGGGCAAACGGATAATCGTACTAGCGGGCTGGGCGACGTAGCCGTGCATGACGGAAACGCCGAAGTAGCTCACAGGGGTTGCGTCGGAGAGGCCGCTGGGAGGCGCTGAGGCTGTCGCCTGCAGGACTTTCAGCAGGGCGTCGAGTTCGGCGTTGGTAATTCCCGGCTGGGCACGAAGGATTTGTATAAAGGCGTTCGGATCGACCAAAGCAGGCGCGGTGACGAGGAAAAGCTTGCCGACGCCGCCATCCAGGCCTCCTGACACACTGCAACCGAGCGTGGCACAGAGCTGTTGAAGAGAAGTGAGGCCGGAGGGATTGCGGACAATGAATCTGGTGCCGGCTGTGACCGGGGCCGTCCACGCGGCGAATAGGAGGAAAAGGATACCTAACATCTTATATTTCATCGGATGTACTCCTTTTTGCTTCCGAAGCGAGCGTGCGCGATCATCGAATTGCTCCCTGCGCGAGGAATTACGAACCTGCAAAAGTTGCTCGCTGGGCCCATTCCAAGCCCGGCAGAGCGACCGAAACCCAGTGGCTGCCGCGGACTTCGATTTCCAGAGTGACGCTAGGCTCGAAATCGAAGTTAAAGTGAAATTCGCCGAACTTGTTGGTAGTTGCAAGGGCGACGGGGCCCTTGCGGCCATGGAGCACGACGGGAATCGAATCGAACTGACGCTCGGGCCTGCTGGAATCTACAATTTGGCCCACGAGAGCGAGGTCATTGGAATCGGTTTGCGGCTCGACCCAGAGATCCGCCATGAGACTTCCGGATTGATAGACCAACTGCCGGGCAGGAAGCTGAGATACGCCACGGACGCCCGCGGGCATGGGTTGAAGGAAACTGTCGAAGACGAGGTGCGCGGCATTTATAATCCGGCGAAGCACTTCCTTTGGCCAGAATAAAGACTCCAAGTTGCCCCAAAGCTCTTGAAGGAGGCGGTCCCGAGGTACGCTGGGAAGAGAGTAACGCTCGAGCAACTCCTTGACTTCCTGCTCCCTCTCTTGCTCGGTGAGGACAACTACACGGCCGCCAAGCCTGGCATAAATTTTGTCAAGTCCTTTGGTTATCGGAGCGACCGAAAAGCCGCAGCTTCGCGGGTCCACAATGGCGGCATCGGGATTTTCCTGCTCCAAAACGGCAATGGCCTGCTGGACGCTCGACACGACGACGCACTGACACCCCATACTACCCAACAACACGCGCATGGTGTCGCGCGCAGAGGGTTCCTCGCAGATTATCAATACCTTATACGATTGCCGTCCTACTTCCACATTGACCTACTGGGGCTCAGGGTCTTCCACTCAAGGACTTATGATCTACGGTCGCCGACAGAATATGGAGTTGGGTGCAGAAGGCAATAAAGGAAAGACCTGAATTTTGGCAGGGAAAGACCTTATAAACAAGCGGATCGGCCCAGCACGGCGCGGTTCAGAGTGATTGGCGGGCGACTTACCCAAATGGAACCGGACGTTGCTTGCCGAGCGCGTCACCCGCGGCGTTGCTGCGATCCCCGTCGGTTCGCTGGAGGAGTTGCGCAAATACTACGACGAAGGTCAGATTGCTGAGCGAACGTTCGTGATCTGCGTTGCCAATTTCACCAACCGCTTCAACGACGCCCTGCGCGCTGTTCCGGATCTCTGTGAATAGGAGCGTCCGCAGCCGAAGCGGGTTCAGGTAGAACGGGCGGCCGCGGCACGGGAAGGGGAGAAAGACCAGACTATACAGCGGTGACGAGGGTGCCGTCAGAGGCGACGTAGCCATACGCCATGCGCGGGGTGTTGAAGGCGAAGCCTGGATAGCCGTGACGGTCGAGGAGGATGAGGCCGCCAGTGGCGCGGGTGCGTTTGGCGAGGAGATGGATGGCTTGCCGGGCGACAAGATCGGCGGTGGACAGTCCGCAAGAAATGTTGGAGGGCGTGTCCACGCAGGTTGCGGGGCGGCAGAGGAAATCGACCGCGGATTTGGCCAGGACGACTTTCATGATGGCTTCGCCGTAGCCAGTGCAAGAGACGCCGCCGGCTTCGGAGTCGGCGTAGCAGCCGCAGCCGATGAGCGGTGAATCGCCGACGCGGCCGGGAAGTTTGCAGCAGGTGCCGCCGGTGGAAGTGGCGGCGAAGAGATTGCCATTCACGTCGAGGGCGACGGCGCCGACGGTTCCCTGCTCGTGGCCGCGGTGATGCTCGGCGGCGTGTGTGTCTTCCTTGCACTTCTGCCAGGCTTCCCACTCGGCTTCGCTGACCAATTCTTCGGGCTTACAGAGCTTGATTCCCTGTTGTTTGGCGAAGCGCTCCGCGCCTTCAGCGACGAGCATCATGTGCGGACAATTTTCGAGGATCTTCCGGGCGACCTGAATGGGGTTCTTTATGTGTTGCAAAGTAGCGGCAGCGCCGGCGCGAAGCGTTGCGCCGTTCATGACGATGGCGTCGCATTCGACGTGACCGTCAAAATTGAGGTGCGAGCCGTAACCGGCGTCGAAGACGGGGTCGTCTTCAAGGACGATGATAGCGGCTTCGATAGCGTCGAGAGCGGAGCCGCCGCGAGAAAGTATGGACCAGCCGGCAGTGAGGGCGCGATGGCAGCCGGATTTGCAAGCGTCGACGGCTTCGTCAGGAATGTCCCACGCGCCGCCATGAACAATGAGGGCAGGTTGCATCGAGATGAGGATGGCAAAGGCGCGGTGTTTTGTCTAGAAGTGGCGAAGAGGGGGTTCAAAGAAAAGAGAATCGACTTAAGACAGGAATAATTAATGAAAGAAGACGACTAGCACGGAGCGAAGAAAGAGCGGCACGCCACCCCGACAGGAGCCGGGGTAAACTCCAGGCGGGCCCTACGAGGAATGCCAACTAGACAAAGAAATCGAGAACGAAGAGAAGGAAGCCTAGGAAGAGAAGGACGGCGGCGCCATTGACGCGGCTGCGCGGAAAGCGGGTGATGGAGCGCAGGAAAGAAACGCGGATGGCTTTGAGGCGGGATTCTTCGCGGATGGCGTAGAAGGGGCCGGCAGGGGTGTAGCGGGAGAAGTTGCGGCGGAAAAAAGAAAGCTCATCCTGGAACCAGACGAAGAACTCGCCGCGGCTGCGCCACATGAGTGCGGCACCGGCCATGAACAAAAGATAGCCGAAAACAGTTAGAAACCCAAGCGCCGGGCCAGTTCCCCAATTCATAAGTCCTCACAGGCGCCCCACACGATTTAGGAACAGGACGCCCGGAACAGCCAGATGGTTACTCGCCGTCGTGGATAGTGACCAAGCGGACGAGTTCAAATTCTTTCTTGCCGGCGGGAGTAACAACTTCGATTTCGTCGCCGACTTTGCGGTTGAGGAGGGCTTTGCCGATGGGCGAAGTGGTGGAGATGAGACCCTTCTCGGCGTCGGCTTCCTCGGTGCTCACGAGCGTGTATTCAATTTTCGTGTCGCGCTGCACATCCAGCACGACTAGGCGCGAGCCATAACCCGAGCGATCTTTCGGGATGTTGGTGAGGTTCAGCATGCTGAGATCGCCCATGCGCTTTTTGAGATGGGTGATCTTGAGATTGACGTAGCCTTGGCGCTCCTTGGCGTATTTGTACTCGGCGTTTTCGGAGAGGTCGCCGTGGGCTCGGGCGACAGCGATCTCCTTGGGAAGCTCGACGCTGAGCTCATGCGAGAGTTGGTCGATTTCGTCCTGGATTTTTTTCTTAATCTTGGCTAGTGGGTCGGACATGGTAGTCGGTTGTGCGTTCGCTAAAAAAGTCGGCGGAGTCTGGGAGCAACGGATGATCTCCCGGACCCCGCGTAAGGAAACATTATAGATGCGGGGGAATTGAAGTCACAAGGGGAAGCGCAAGAATCGGCACGGTGAGACATTACCGGCATTAGCGGACCTTTACTTCCAGGGACTGGGTCCGGGTGTTGCCGGCGTCGTCGGCGATGGTCAGCGTGTAAGTGGTTGATTTAGTGGGAGTTACATCAACGCAGCGCGAGTAGGAGGGCCATACGGGATTGGACTGAGGTTCGAGCTTGACGGTCTTGGCGTTGGCCACGCCGTAGCACAACTGAACGGTTTCGCCGCGGCGAACCACTCCTGGAGTGGCGTAGAAGTTTTGGATGGCGAGCTCTTTTCCGCCGAGTTGGTCGAGGGCGATGCGATCCTGCTCCAGTTGTTTCTGGGTGCGCTCTTGTTTTGCGCGCGTTTCCATGTTGCGGTTTTCCAGCCAGCGGGAGAAAAGGATCCAGCCCACGACGAGGACGCCGATGGCGAGAGCGGTCCAGGAATAAAGAAAGGGATTCTTGAAGGCAGATTTGTTTTTCGGATCCGGTTGAGCCAGCATACATGCACTCCGTTGGAGCAAAAGCTTGCATTGAAAAAATAACTCGAAACGGCATCCGCGGGGAGGTGCAGCGAAATACTTGCCGCACTCTCGCGAAGTCAGCAGTTGATCGTTAGTCCGCCAGGGTCGCGCTGGACGTGATTGCGAATGTCGTTCGAACGCCGCTGGTTTGAGGTTGGCCCGGGCCGGCTACCGGTTGGCCACCGCCGATCCAAACATCGACCGCGCCCGGGACGATGCGGCGAACTCCGATCTCATCGACAATACTTAAATCGCGGTCGCGCAAGGCGAAATCCACGATTTGGGAAGCGGCGGCGTCGAGATGGATGCGCTGGAATCCCGCGAGCGCGCGAATCGGAGCGCCATCGACGCCGGGATGCGCAAGATAAAGCTGTACAACTTCATCGCCAGAGACGGAACTGGCATTGGTTACGCGAACGGAGACTGTGACGCTGCCGTCGGCGGCGACCTGCGATTGGCTTACTTTCGCGTCCGAATAATTGAAGGAGGAGAAACTCAAACCGTAGCCGAAAGGATAGAGCGGCGGCTCGGTGAAGTAGCGGTAAGTCCTGCCGGCCATGGAGTAGTTGCCAAACGGCGGGAGCTGGGCAACGGATTGATAAAAAGTTACTGGCAGTCTGCCCGCGGGATTGTAATCGCCGGAAAGAACCTCGGCGACGGCGGCGCCACCTTCCTCTCCCGGATACCAAGCTTCGAGAATGGCGGCCGCATGCTGCTGCGCCCAATTGACGGCAAGCGCGCTTCCGTTCGTGAGGACTACGATCAAAGGCTTCCCCGTGGCGGCGACGGATTCCAGAAGCTCTTGTTGAGGCCGGGGAAGATTGAGGTCCAGGCGATCGCCTCCGAAGAAACCGGGATCGCTTGAATCGCTTTCCTCTCCTTCAAATTGCGGAGTGATGCCGACGACGGCGATAACGACATCCGCCTTGCGTGCGGCGTTTACGGCGTCTTGGGACAGATTCGGGGGCAACCAGAGAAGGCGCGCGGTGGACTCCCACCAGGTGTGGAAGTACTCCATTCGAATGGGGTAGGCGCGCCCTGCTTGCAGGTGAACGAGCGTCGTCATCGTGCGCGTGCCATGGGGCGCCGAGTCATCGATGAACTTTTTTCCATCCAGGTAAATTCGATAGCCGCCGTCCGTGCTGGCGCCCAGGCGGTAGTTACCATCCACGGGCGGGACTAACTCGCCGGTCCAGCGAACGGAATAATTCCCTGCAGGAATGCCGGGTCCCGGGGATACATTGTTCCATTCGAAATCCACGTGGGCATCCACACGCTTCAGAACGGGAGTGCCTGAAAGGTTGACGTTGGCGAAGTATTCCGCGTTCAAGCCAGGTTGCGAGTTCGTGCCGGCGGTGCGAAGGCTCTCGGAGGGAAGGACGACGGCGCTCGTTTCGGTGACAGGAGCTCCCAATGCGGTGAGAATCTTCGCGTTTCGAAAGCGCTTTCGAATGCCATCGAGAATGGTCGTGTAGCTTGAGGGCGTGCCGTTGTAGTTGCCAAGGAGAACATTCAGGGAATCGGCATTCGGACCTATAACCGCGAGAGTTTTCACGGAAGATTTTAGAGGCAGAGTGTTGCGTTCGTTTTTCAACAGGACGATCGATTTGCGGGCGGCTTCGAGAGCAAGCTGGCGATGCGCAGGAGTGTCGTTGTCGGCGATGGATAGTTTCGACCAGGGCACGCGATCCGGCGGATCGAACATGCCGAGGCGGAACCGCGCTTCGAACAGGCGCTTCACGGCGCGATCGATGTCGTCGTTCGAAAGCAGGCGATTCCGAACGGCGAGTGGAAGCACACCAAATTCAGGGCCGCAACTCAAGTCCGTTCCGGCCTTGACCGCGAGGGCGGCGGCTTGTTCGAGGGTGAGTACGAAACCGTGGCCTTGATGGAGGTCGCTGATGGCCCAGCAATCCGAGACGACGTAACCTTTGAAGCCCCACTTATTGCGCAGCGTGTCAAAGAGCAAGTGATTGGCGCACGCCGGTTCGCCGCGCACGGAGTTGTACGCGCACATCACCGAATCGGCCTTGCCCTCCATGATGGTGGCACGAAAAGCGGGGGTGTAGGTGTCTGTCAGATCGTGGGGGGACACCGATACGTCAAAGCGATGCCGCAGAACTTCGGGGCCGCTGTGGACGGCAAAGTGTTTGGGTGTGGAGACAGTTTTCAGATAGGCCGGGTCGTCGCCTTGCAGGCCGGTAACGAAGGCCACTCCGATACGGCTGGTGAGGTAGGGATCTTCACCATAGGTTTCCTGGCCGCGTCCCCAGCGCGGGTCGCGAAAGATATTGATGTTAGGAGACCAGAAGGTGAGACCGAAATAGCGGCCGGTGTTTGCGTGTTGAATCGCATCGTTGTATTTGGCGCGTGCTTCCGTGGAGATCACATCAGCGACACGATGGATCAGATCCGTGTCCCAGGTGGCTGCAAGACCGATGGCCTGGGGGAAAACGGTTGCATTTCCCGAGCGCGCGACGCCGTGCAAGCCTTCGTTCCACCAGTTGTATGCGGGAATGCCAAGGCGCGGGATGGCCGGAGCGACGTCCTGCATCTGCGAGACCTTTTCCTCGAGGGTCATGCGCGAGACAAGATCGTTCACCCGTTGCTCCAGGGGGAGGTTCGAGTCGAGGTATGGCGCCCGCGCTGGTTCCTTCGCTGCAGAGGTGTTTGGAGCAGTTTGCGCAGCCAAGTTTAAAGCGACGAAGAATAGGAACAGAAATGCAGCCAGAGGCCGGTAAAAACGGTTGGACATAGCGAAGATTCTCTCTCACGCGATGCCGAGAGTCCACCAGCGGTTCGGGATTGGCCAGACAGAATCTGTGTTCAAGAACAACAGCGACAAGGAGGCATGGTTGATTTCGTTTCGAATGAGACTTCAAGGGTCTGTGGAAACTACGGCGGCACCGAGAAAGTGTCTGATCCTAAGTCCCGCCTGGGCTGAGAGAAATCTGGCGGAGAGGGGGATTGTAGCCCCAATTGGTGCGTGGGAGGTGAGAGGCAGGTGAGCGTTGGTATGTCTCTTGTTTTCAACATGCCTTTTCGATTTGCGGGAATCCCATGATTATATGCGGTTACCAAATGACCCCAAATGCCTTCGAAGTAGTAGCAAAAATAGTAGCACGCAAGACGTGCATAACGTCTCTTACCCGGGCGAGCGGGAGTGCTGCTTTTGGCTGGTGACGCCACGCTGGAAACGAGTGAGGGAGTTCGAAGGATTTCCGCACCGCAGTCAATGCTTCCTTTTGCGTCCCCGCTTCGATGCTGACATGCCGAAGTGATTGAATAGCAGGATCTCCTCGGACCGTGGTGGAATTCAGTCACTTACGACTCAAACTTAATTTCCAACAGACTGACAGTGTCCAAGGGATTCGACAGGCAACTCCCGCCAGCTGAGGGTTAAGTCCTCCCTGCTTAACTCCGTATCCTCCTTGTTGCCAACATCTTGCATGAATACTTGGGTTCTCCTCGCGAAACGGTATAACGCGTGCTTTCGACCAATGTGGAAGTTGAAATCGAAATCGTAACTCAGCCTAAGGGCGATTCGTCATGAAACCACAGGAAAACAGTAGGCTTGGATTTGTCGGGATCGGCTACATGGGCCGGTCGATCGCGCGGAGGTTACTTGAATCCGGCTTCAAGCTGACAGCTTACGACCTGGACTACAGCAAGGCGGAGGAGCTAATTCAATATGGGGGCAACGTCGCGCAGAGCGTTTCGGAACTTTCCTCCAGTTGCAACGTCGTGTTGTCCTGCCTACCAAGCGATGAAGCTGTCCTGGACATTTATAGAGGACCTGAGGGCGTTTTCGCCAATGCGCATCGCGGCTCGCGGGTCATCGACCTGAGCACGGTATATCCCGAGACCTCGCAGGAACTCTCAAGACTGGGTTCAGAGCATGGAGTTGAGGTTCTCGACGTGACTATATCGGGG
>WNFP01005255.1_pt1 | contig 10698 bp, 16 predicted proteins | sample 5400201 | NCBI WGS metagenome assembly WNFP01 (sample SAMN13153355, study PRJNA577476) | soil metagenome | isolation source: 115 cm saprolite under Madrone tree | place: USA:California | collected 2016-06-14
GGAATGGATTATTTTCTAGTTTTTGGCGCAAAATAGCGTTGGGCACTAAGATCGCCCAGGGAACAACGTCATGGCCGACCGCGAGTATCGTAGTGCAAAAAGCGCAGCGGTAGTCCACAACGCATCCAACCAGCGTTTCGAAACGGATGTAGACCGCCAGCTTTCCGTGCTCGAATATACATTCAAGAATCACCGACTATTTCTGACGCACACAGAAGTTCCGCCGGCTCTCCAGAGCCAGGGCCTGGGTGAGAGGCTAGCTCATGCTGCTTTGGAATATGCGCGCCAGAACGACTTGACTGTGGTTGCGATCTGTCCTTTTGTTAAGGAATACGTCGGCAGCCACCCGGAATACCAGTCCTTTGTGACCACTTCGGTGGCTTGAACTCAATTGCCACGGGGCACCCGTGTTCCCACAGCGGGATACGTTCTGAGAACTACTTGTTCAGCAGCGAATGAGCGCGCTCTTTTAGTTCAGCCATGCGGCGCTTGGCCTTCAGCACAGTCTCGCCATATCCCGCCACTGTTGGCTGGGAGCTTCGCAGATACTGCAGAATAATCTCTTCGGCCTGAATGTAATGCTCACACAGCTCTGCCACCGCCGCCGCAACCTCGTGTGGAATATTCACAATCCCGTTGGCATCGGCATGCAGCAGATCGCCCGGCTTCACCTGTAACCCTCCTACCGTCAAGGCCACATTCACATCCAGAAAACGGCAGTAGCCGTGCGACACAATTACCGATGAAGCCCAGCAGGGGAACTGCAAGCGCTTCACCTGTTCGATGTCGCGCGCGGCGCCGCTGGTGACCAATCCCGAGAAGCCGAACGCCTGAAACGTCGTGACCATTAGTTCACCGTAGGTTGCAGCGCAAGGTGGGTCGTCCAGGTCTTGGAACACGACGATTCTGGGGGCGGGTGTCGCCATCGCGTCGGTAATTAATTGCGGCATGCCTCCGTAGGAATCGCCCGACTCAGCGGGGTAAGCCGCCCGAAAGCTGACGGTCACTGCATAGCCCACCGCAGGGGGCAGCTTCGGATAAATGGCCTTGAGGGTGAGATTGCTGTAGCCCGCCACGTAGGAGCGAACGTCAAACAGCTCGATTACATTGGCGATGGTGGCTGAGTCGACCTTCAGCAGCTTGGCCAATTGAGCGGGATTCAGAATTTCAGAAGTCACGGTGTGCCCCCGGGGATCGCGGTTGGCCCGCGAGAAAATTCACTGCCTGGCAAAAGAGCCTCTGCGTTCCCAAATCCCGTGGTCAACTTCTTTGACGATTCGCCTTCATTCTTTGGCGTCTGCCTTCCCTCTATTCGCCTGCCTATCCCCCCGAAAATCGCTCCTGTGTAGGATTTCACGGCTCAACCACTTCTAAACACCGGCGGCGCGCCGTTTCGCTTCGATTTCGCGGGTTCCAGACCCGTCCCAAGTGTTTTCCCCCAACCCGCGGGCGACCAGGCCGATTCGCTCGCACACCAGGTTAGGCAACCAAATGGACAGGTCACGGTCATCGGTTTCATGACGGCCTCCATCGCATGAGCAACCGCCACCGGCGACATCACGATCACAATTCTCAACGTGGCAGGCTGTGGCCCAAGCCCAAGTGCTGGCCGAGCCGTCTCAGGCGGTGGTGTTTCGCCTATTCCGGTTCGCCTTACCTAATGATCACCGGACGGTCAGCATCACCGGCATGCTGAGCATCAATTCACGACCTGTTCCGAACTGGAATGTCGTCCGCGCTTTCCGGCTTGGGACGCCTGACTCGACCCACAAAGTCGATCGCCCTTCCCTTGCACCTGCCGTCGATGACTTTCGGCCCCAACCTCGCTAGCCTTTTGATTGCCGCGGACACATTCTGTGACGATTCGCCCTCCTCGTTTGTCATCAGCCCACTGATCCAGTAAAGCGCTCTCGATCCATCGACTCACAACAACGTACACGCTTCGGAGAATTCCAGACGCGGACTACGGGGAGAAAGTTTTGAACGGTCTCCATAACCGATGTTGCATAAGAAATTTGATTTAACGTGACCCTCGGGGAAGAACTCCTCTTCGCACTCTTCGCACTTTCCTGCCGCGAAAAACTCCTCGTCAACCTTGGCATTGTCGAACCCCGACATTGGTCCGCAATCGAGTCCCAGCGCACGCGCTGCAAGCATCAAATATGCACCCTGAAGCGACGAGTTACGTTTTGCAGTCACTTCAATGAGTTGTGGATTGTTTGCGAAGACTTCACGCATTGCTGGATTGTGCGCAAAGAGCTTTGGAAGCTTGTCGTAGAACTTCAGGTCGTACGCAATGATGACGGTAACAGGGGCGGTCATCGTTTTTGTTACATTGCCCGGCGCCAGCGCTGGCCGGAGTCTCTCCTTGGCCTTTTGTGACCGAACAAACACAAAACGAGCCGGCCCGGCGTTTGCGCTGGTAGGACCCCACTTCGCCAGATCATACAACTGACGGAGAGTATCGTCGTTAACCGCTTGGTTGAGCCACGCATTGTGGGATCGAGCCTCCCGAAACAGAAGATCTAGTGCTCCGTCTGTCAGCTTTTCCATATATCACCTCAGCGTGAGATAACTTGACTACGCTTGATCCGCCAAAATCTATAAAATTCCGGTACAGCGTCAGCGCACAGTTGGCGAGGTGTTTAAGTGGAATATTATCAACCCTGGCCGAAGCGAGTGGAAGGGGGTCGGTACAGCGTCTTCTGACCGTTTCAACGCCCTTGCTCCGCTGGTTGGGGAAATCTCGTATTGGCCAGCTGAGCCAGGCTCAGTCTGCGGGCTTACTCGCGGAGCAAAAATAGGCGATTTCGACGGGGCTTACGGCCAAGTTGACAACCTTTGAGCCTGTCGCGCCTGAGGCCGTCGCGAACCCTTTCAAATAAGATTACGGTCCAGCCCGGCAACCGCAGAGACAATTGCCACGGCCACTCTGCCGAGCGGGGCCCCCTGTTTCTAGGTTCTCGCGCAATGACACGAACTCGATACCGAGATGGTTAAGGGTGTCGAGCACTTCCAGAAAATGATGCCGCACCCTGCGAGCGAGACGGTCGGCGGCCCACACCAACACAACATCAAACTCGCAACGGTGGGCCGCGGCCAACATCTGGTCGAGTTGCCGGACCCTTCGCCTTTGCGCCGCTGATCTTGTCGGTGTCCTCGTGAACGATTTCGAACCCGCGCTGCTGTGGAGTCGGCGCAGAGCAAGTCTGAGTCTCCGGATTCCGATCGAAGGTCGAAACGCAGAACCGCTCGCTTGCCACCATGATCACCACTGAAACTTTCCTCTCGCGGCTAAAAAATATCAGTTTATTACCCGTTCTGAATCCGGTCCGAAGTACTGGGTTTTCAATACCAGAAGTCCGCTTATGAACGTGGGGTTTTTTAATCGTACAATCCACTCACTGTCTTCGCGTGATCTTTTCGACCCGCCGTTGACTTACCTTCTCAGCATCCCTAAGATTGCTGCCCTATAGCTGCATCCTTTCGTTGCCTGGTGATCCGGCATACTGATCCTAACTACGCACCGCTTTGGCAGGTCAGCCAAGTCACCTAGAATACCGTGTCACAGAGAAATGCCCGCTCTGTCGGTAACCGACGTGGCGGGCATTTTTCCGAGAGTTGAGAAGCCCGCGGTCAATCTAGGCGCTGGACGATCGGACAGTTGATTGAGAAGCCCGAGCTCCCAAACGCCGCTCCACCTGGCCCAGTGAGCAACTTGTCCTGAACAAAGTTGAGAATCTGGAACTCTTCACGTACCTGTCCCCGGAACCCTTGGTCGATCGCATCTTGGGTCCATTCGAACAACTGTGCATCCCAGTACGGGCTGTAATCGAGCGCGATGGTTGGGATTCCGCCCAGGACGTTGTTCGGTCTGAAGCCGTCAGCCAAATCGGCCGAAAGCCCTTGCCGCAGTGGATTGTTGCAAGAGCCCGACTCGGGTCCGTTGGTGCTGATGAAAATACGCTCGACAGGACTGGCGAAGCTGTCATCGTGGCCCAACAGCAGTTTTTGCATCAGCGGAGCGAAAGTGTTGTGTTCAATGGCCGCTCCCAGTGGAATGCTTGTGTCCATTGAGAGATACCACACCGGACGCCCGAAACTGAAGCCGTTGATCAGATTAATGGTTACCGTCATGTTGACCGGATCGATAGCCACCACCTGGTCGTGCACTTTGGTATAGTCCACGTTGCCGTTGGGGAAGCTGATCTCATTGGCGTTCACGTCGAAAGCCACCATGGGAGCGTTGTAAATCACATTTGCGGCATTGACGATTCTGACGAGCGGACCATAGTTCGCGTCCCCAACGGAACCCGGAGTCGCAAACGTAGGAGGAAATTCTTGACCCGGAGGGCCAGGAATAATCTTCCGTTCAGGCTTAAAGTTCACTGTGCCTGCGTCGAATACGATATTTCCGTTAGCATCGAGGTTTCCTGTTCTGGCGGAGTGCGACGCGAAAGTGAGTTTGGTGGAGAAATTCAGACCCAACTCGGCAGCGACATTGGAGTCGTCCACATCGGTCAAGATATACCACACATTCTTCCCGCTTCCCTTCAGATGGCCCAAGTAAAGCGGTATGGTAATGGTTCCATGCGCGACATCAACGACGCCAGTATCGAGCAATTGAACAGGCCCGACCAAACTGCGGTTGGTGTCAGAAGGCGGCGGTCCAAAGTACGATAGAGGAACTGAAGTTCCTATGGAAGCGGGCGCCGGAAACAAATTGCATCCCGGGCCGGGACCGATCGGGCCGGGGCCGGGCCCCTGCTCGGAATTGAAAGTCGTCGGCGCTGGTGCGGTAGTGGATGCCAGCTCCAAGCTCGTCGGCGCTGTGGCTACTGGACGCCTAGCGCGAGCGTGCATGGCCAGGATTTCTGGCGAGAGCGGTTGCTTGACGCGAATCCCTGTTACTGGGGTTTGAGCCGATGCTTGCGCAGCAGCAGAGTTAGAGAGCAAACCACCGACGGAAAGAATGGCGAGAGCAGCGATGGATAGCCTGCCCGCGGGGGAGTACGAGGACACCGGTCTACCTTTTCTTCCACGAATCGGAAACAACGTGCGAACTATTTGTTGCATTTCCTACCTCCTGGTACATGAGTCGTGCTGTTACAGCAGCACGCTGCACATCGGATACGTCAGCAGCTAGCAAGGTACAGGATAAGGTGTGGCCGAATTTGCTACTTGGAAGCGTAGTGTGTCGGATCTTGCGCTTGTGACTTGTTTAGACGTTTTCTAAATTCAGTTGGCGTCAAACCACAGTAGTTTCTAAATTCACGGCTGAAGTGGCTGCGGTCGATATTGCCCAGCGTCGCTCTAATCTCTTTCACGCTTAAGAACGTTTCCAACAACATCCTCTGTGCCTCTCGCATTTTCAATGTCCGCATATAGTACGATGGTGATTGGGACATTTCGGCCTTGAAAAGATGACAGAAGTGCCAACGAGACATATTCACAGAGCGTGCTAAGTCGGCGACCGATATGCGCATGCACAAATTAGCGTGTAGGTGTTCAACAACCGCTCGTATTCGACGGTCTATTCGTGGATAACCAGGTCGCCCCACCTTCAGCTGGCGATTGCCGGGAAACTGGCCGTCAACCTGCAAAACATTTTGCATGGATCCTCCCTGTTTCTGGCTCGAGGCAGAGCACCTCAGGACGGACTGAGCGTCCTCACATAAGCCGGATGCCCACTTGGCGCTTTCAAACTTCCTGCTCTTGGGGCATACCCCGAACACCTTCCCCAACGCGGTTAAATTTACTTATGCCGAATCGCATCCGGAGATCTTTCTCCATCCAGTGGCATTACTCGCACATCCCAAGAGACGCCAGATTTCTGGGGCAGATAGCATTTCACGATGTCGCAGGCCTGGTAGAAGAGTGTCCCTTTCAGGGTAATTGTCTTGGCCTCGGTGACTGAACCGATGAACGTCCGGTCGGCCGACACCACCACGTCCTGCAGCAGACGGAAGTTACCTTCATAGACCGGTACTGACTCATTGACGTGCGAAGTACTTTACGCATTAAGTTAACTCCAATGGTTTTAGTCGCATGCCGCCTGATCAATAAAGCAACCGAACACACGCAGTCCGGTGCCCCAATGGTTCAAGCGCCGCGTGTGAATGAGAGCGATTCGCCCGAGAAAAGGTTACAGAGTTTGCGAATGTTTTTGAGCGGAGGACAATTGCGTACACTTTGACGGACCACACAACGATAAGTTTCTGATTTTGTCACCGATCTCGATTGTGGGTTGCTCGTGAAGGAGAGGGCGGCGCGGTGGGGTCCAGAGCCCGCCCGGTGATATTGTCCCTACGCAGACGGTCGGTTTGTAACTTTTTGCTGATTCGTAAATCTCATTTAACCTCTGTCTCTTATCGTCTGCAACGGAGAACGGTTATGTACTCACGGACCGACAGCCGCAAGTTCAAAACCATCAGCCGGCGTGAGTTGTTGAAACTCACACCGGTGATAGCGCTGGGCGCTTTTGCCATCCCGCAATTGCAGAAGCCACTCCTCAAGGGCGGTCTTGGCTTCAGCGATTGGGCCTCGGCAAGGCTCTTCCGCTCCGGCCATTTGGCGCCCACATTTGCTGACTCAGAGCTGACCCCTCTCGATAAGTTCCCGATTAACGACTACGACATCGATGACCCCCAAGTGGATTTCGACAAGTGGACTCTCACGGTGACGGGCGCGGTTACAAAAGCCGGGAGAGTACACTCTCGCGCAGATTCAGGCCTTGACCAAGTGTACGCAAAACACACGGCATGTTTGCATCGAGGGATGGGACGTGATTGGCCGGTTCGGCGGCGCGCGCCTCTCCGATTTCCTCAAGATGATCGGCGCTGATCCGACCGCCCGCTTCGTGACCGTCGAATGTGCGGATGACTATTACGAGTCGCTCGACATGGCGACCGCCGTGCATCCGCAGTCTTTGCTCTGCTACGAAATGTACGGCCAGTCGCTGACGCACGAACACGGCGCTCCGCTGCGTCTGAGCGTTCCCACGAAGATTGGCTACAAGCAGGCAAAGTATCTCACCAACCTCAAAGTGAGCCATGTACTGGAAAGGGCGGGCTACTGGGAAGATCAAGGCTACTCTGAATTCTATGGTCTGTAGCGCGGAGCGATGACTATGGCAACTCGCGCGATTGCAATCGAAAACGTGAAGACAGGAGAAGTAACAGAAGCGGTGTATGAACACCCATTCGTGGTCCGCCTTTGCCACTGGGTGAACGCCGTCTCGCTGTTCGTGATGGCCGGAAGCGGTCTGCAGACCTTCCGCGCCTTTCCTAGCTTCGGAGCAAAAATCCCACAGAAGGATCTCCTCAACTGGCCCAAAGCTTTCGCGCTCGGCGGATGGCTGGGAGGCGCGCTCCAGTGGCACCTCACCTTTATGTGGATCTACATCGGGACCGGACTGCTGTATATCGGCTACCAGATCTTCAGCGGAAACTACAAGCAGATGCTCTTTGCACGACGTGATCTCCCTGGCGTGTGGCCGATGGTGCGCCACTACTTCCTTTTCGGCCCCAAGCCGCCCGCCAGGGAAGCCTACAACGCGCTGCAGAAGCACGCATACACCTCTGCGATCGGACTGGGCGTACTGTCGGTGCTGACGGGTCTCGCTATATGGAAACCAGTCCAGTTCTCGTGGCTAGCGTGGATCATGGGCGGCTTTCACTGGGCGCGGTTGTGGCATTTCCTGATCATGTGGGCGATGCTGGCGTTCGTGTGCGGGCATCTGGTGATGGTGGTGCTCCATGGCTGGAATAACTTCGTGTCCATGTTCACAGGATGGAAGAAGGACCCGGAATACCGATCAGAATAGTGACGGTCTGTAACTGCAGTGACGCTCACGGTGAGGAACGATGCCGGAAGAAGTGACTTCGCTGGAACCTCCAGCGAACCTATTCAACGAAGAGATGCTGATCCAGCGTATCCGGAACGGCGAGCACGATCTCTTCTACGAGCTGATCCGGCCTTACGAAAGGCGCGTGTACTCTGCGGCCTTTGCCATCTTGCGCAATGAGGCCGATGCCGAAGACGTGGCCCAGGAGGCGGTGCTGAAAGCCTTTAAGCACATCCGGCAGTTCCGTGCGGAGGCGCGGTTCAGCACCTGGCTGACCCAGATCACCATCAACGAGGCGCGTATGTGGAGAAGGAAAGAACACGCCAACATTATGGAGCCGATCGTTGACCGTCAGGACGAGGAAGGCAACTATACTCCCCGCGACTTTGCCGACTGGCGCGAAATCCCTTTGGAGACCCTGGAACGCAAGGAAATCCGGCAGAAGCTGGCCGAAGCGTTGGCCTCGCTCGGAGAGAAGTACCGCGAAACGTTTGTCCTGCGCGATATGCAGCACTTGAGCATCGAAGAGACCGCCAAGGCTCTTGGGATCTCAACCGCATCGGTCAAGACGCGTTTGCTGCGGGCGCGGCTGATGCTGCGCGATCTGCTGGCGCCGGGGTTCGGCGGTAGCTGGAGCAGTAAGCTGTTTCTTGCTAAGGGGACGAAGCCATGGTAGTCAGCTGCGAAGAAGTGTGGCGGGAGATCTCGAATTACCTTGACGGTGAAGTCGATGCAAGCCTGTGCGCTGCCATGGAAGACCATCTCCGTGGCTGCAAGCACTGCACAGCTGTGCTTGACGGTACGCGCAATGTGGTTCAGCTGTACGGCGACGAAAGGATGTTCGAAGTGCCGCTGGGGTTCAGCCACCGTTTGCACCGGAGACTGGAAGAAAATATGCCTGGTAACCGCCGAAGCTTTCTCGGATGGATGGTCGCCGCCGCCGCGGTAGTCCTGGTCGCCGGCAGTTTCGAAGTGGCTAGATCTTCGGTCTTCAGCCGTCCAGAACTGCGTTCAGAACATGCACAGCCCGGTGCTGGCGTGCCCCCGGATATGTTGGTGATCGTTTCGGGGGATGGGAAAACTTTTCACGCAGCTGGGTGCCCCTTCATCCACGACAAAGCCCACATTCAGACAATCCAGGCCCGGGAAGCGCTGCGACAGGGATATGCCCCTTGCGTCCGGTGCATGAAAAAGTATCTGACCGCCTGATCTCAGCTTGTGCTGATAGCAATCGGCAGGCCTTCGCTCGAGAAGACCAGTGCATTAAGAGCCGGGCAGGTGTTCCTGAATTGGGGCCGAGGGGGAGTCTCAAGGTAGTCGGTGATATTGCCCGCACCAGCTACCCTGAACTCGAACTTGAAAAACGCAGGCGGGTGCTAGTTCTGCTTCATGCTGTCGTCGTGCTTCATGTTGTCGTCTTTCTTCATGTCGTCCTTCTTCATGCTGTCGTCCTTCTTCGCCTTCTTCTTGGACTTCTTGTCCTTCTTCATGTCGTCTTTCTTCATGCTGTCGCCCTGTTTCATACTGTCGCCCTGTTTCATACTGTCGTCCTGTTTCATGCTGTCCTGCTTCATGGCATCGCCAGACTGTGCAAAAGCCGAAAGCGACACTGCCAGAAGACACATTGTCATCAACCTGCGAATCATCTTGTTCATGAACTTTTCTCCTATTCACGTTCGAATTGACGCCGAGGAAGCTGGGCGCATACATGGGATGTGAAGCACCGCTGAAAGTTACAGGATCGATCCTTTCCCCAAAATGCGCCCTTTCGGAAGGTCCTCCAGTTGGTAGTCATAAGACCGCAAGAATTCTTCGCTGCCTTGTGACTTCTTGCCGATTCGTCCATCTGTGTAGTGTGCGGATGAAGCGAACGAAGGCGTGGAGTTTAACAAGCGGCTGTTTGTGGCCGCAGAGGCGTGCCGCCGTGAAATCCGCACCTCGGTGGGTAGCGTACGGAGCGCTTCCCCGCCCACGCCAGATCGGTAGCGCTGTTACCATCAAAACCCCGACAGCTAGACCATTCTCTTAGCTATCTCGGAACATGGTTTGCCGCCGTGACCTGGATACACGGGAGGGAGCCAGCCAAGGTTGGGGTTCGGGTGGCCGCCAGACCGCAAGAATTTTTCACTGCCTTGTGACTTTTTGCCGGTTGGTCCATCTGTGTACTATGGTGGATCGCGGTCGGAGAGGATCCACCGCCGAGACAAACCAAGTCTCCAAAAATGCCGACCCATTTAGACAACGAGCAGTCCCTCGTGGCCGCGGCACAGGCGGGAGATTCAGACGCCTTCGTCACGCTGCTGAATCAGTACAGTCGGCACATTTACCGTCTTGGTGTCAGTATTACCGGCAACCACCATGACGCCGAGGATGTCCTCCAGGAAGCGTCGCTAAAGGCCTATCGCGCGATAGCGGAGTTTCAGGGGAACTCGCGCTTCTACACTTGGCTGGTGCGCATCGCGGTGAACGTGGCATTGGGCAAGCTCAGAAAACGCGCTTTATGGAAAGAGTCCTCGCTCGACGAGCCGCGAGAAAGCGAAGATGGCAGCTACATCCCTCTGGAAATCGGAGGAGACTGCCAAATTGCTCGGCCTGTCCATCCCGGTAGTGAAGACACGCCTATTACGCTCGCGACTAAAGTTGCGCGAGGAATTGACCAAGTATTTCGGAAAGGATGCCCGCAATGCGATGCCGACAAGTCATCGATAAGATCTCTGACTACCTCGACGGCGAACTTGATCCTGAACTAGTGCGGGAACTGGAGCGTCACCTGGAGCACTGTGAAGACTGTCGCATCGTAGTGGATACCACGCATAAGACAGTAGAAATCTTTTACCATACCGAACCTGCTG
>WNFP01004959.1_pt1 | contig 10694 bp, 9 predicted proteins | sample 5400201 | NCBI WGS metagenome assembly WNFP01 (sample SAMN13153355, study PRJNA577476) | soil metagenome | isolation source: 115 cm saprolite under Madrone tree | place: USA:California | collected 2016-06-14
TGCTCGCTGAAGCTTGGCCACATGCGCGCGCTCGTCATCGGGGGCATTTTGCACTCAGTCGCGGTTGCCGCGTACGCGACTCTCGCGTTCGCGGGCACGGGCATTCCTCTCTTCGCGCTCGTCATGGCGGGCGACAACTTCGGCATCAGCTTTGCCGGTGTTGCGCTTATCGCGTACATGTCGAGTCTCACCAATCTGGGATACACCGCCACGCAGTACGCGCTCTTGAGTTCAACCTATGCCTGGCTGGGAAAGATATTGAAGGGATTTTCCGGTGCTGCGGTCGAAAGCCTGAGTACCACGCACGGCCTCATTCACGCCTACGGCATTTTCTTCATCGCTTGCGGACTGACCGGCGTGCCTGCGGTCCTTCTGTTCGCGGCATTGGGTTACTGGCACAAGCGGAAGCAACCAGCGCCAGCCGCTGCCTAGGAAAGTCTTCACTTGGTGAGGATCACCGGCGCGCCGCGCCCCAGATTCAAGGTGCGCGCCGCGTTCGCCTTGTTCACCGCAATCTCGAGATATCCGCTCGAGCCCAGGTAGGCAATGGGCTCGCCGTTGTTGCCGCGCGCAAACGTATCCACCAGTCGCGATACTTGATGGGTTCCCACCTGCAGCTTAATGGCGCCGCCGTTCAGCGCCGATTCCGGGAAATCTTCCGAGCGGAAATTCGTAATCAAATTGCCGAACGCATCGGTCCGCAGAACAGCGCCCTTCAGAGCTCCGTCCGCGTCCTTTGGCCGCGGAATCGAGAACTTCTTATAGTCGCTGATTTCATCGCCCATGCTGGGGGTCTGCCAGCCTTTTGAGAGCCAGGAGGCGACTGGGGCGAAGATGTCACGTCCGTGAAAGGTTTTGCTGACCGGCTGCAAGTAGTAATGTTCGACATTCGCATGGCGCACGACGAGAGTTTCTGTTTCGCGTTCGTAAATAACAGACAGCACGCCGTTGTCCGGCGCGATAAAATACTGATTCTGGGCGCTGACCAGCAGGGGCCGGCGCTCGGTTCCTACGCCAGGATCCACAACCACGACGTGGATTGTTTTCGGCGGAAAGTAGGAATACGCGGAGCCAATCGCCAGCGCTCCGTCGAGCAGATCGAACGGCGTGATGTTGTGCGTGATGTCCACGATGGTTACATCGGGATTGATCTTCAGGATTACGCCCTTCAACGTTCCGACCAGATGGTCGTTGGTGCCGTAGTCAGTTGTAAGCGTGATGATCGCGTTGGCCAATGGATTCTCTCACCTGGGATAAATTGCGCGTGGCGCGCGGGCGGAGAGTGGCGCCACTCCGCATCCTTTGACGCTAACGGAGGCGCGCGCCTCCGTCAAGAATTCACGCGTCGGCTGCTGTGCAATCGCCAACGGCCTAGTCGGCGGCGAAGTCAGGTGTGAATCAACCCACGCCCTGTTCGGGCGCGCAAGGATGCCAGTCCGGGTCAGGAAAATGAGCCCGGCAATACCATTGGCCGCAGCGCTCGCAGTACTGCTGGGCGCTGAGGTCGCAGGGTTCATCCACGCGTGAAACTGCCTGACAGAGTTGTTCCTTGGGTTTTACGGCTGATGCGTTCATGGCATCCTCCACGGCACGAAAGACGGTGCAGCAGGGAAGGGGCACTCAGCGGGCGCGCTCCACCACGCCCACTTTATTCACGCCGCTGCAAGCAATATACACCCGCCCGTCGGATGTGGCCGCCATATTGCGCACGGTCCCGCCGCCGGAGGGAATGATGGCACGCGCAGATTTTTCCGTCTTCGGCGGACCTGCGACGGGATCGGCGATGGAGGTGGGGCTAACAGTTGTGGTGTTCATGAGTTGTTCCTTTTTTTGGTGGAGAGGGGTACCCCCTACTACATGCATGAATTTGAAAACAAAGGGGTTGCAAAATGGGTTCCACGTAAGAGCATGAAAAGAAAGGGGGGATTTTTTCTGGGATGCGGGAGGGGTGAGTTCCGAAACGGGAATGGGAGCGGGGACTGGGGATCGTTTGAACTTTGGAAGGTTTGAACGTCGGAACGTTTGAAGGATGGAATGTTGAACGGCAGGAGGTCAAAAGTTTAAAGTTTAAAGTTGAAAGTTGGGAGTTAAAGAAGCAAAACGGAAGGGGCAAGGCGCGGATGGCGCTCTTTGCCCCGAGTACTCTGGGTAAACGGGACTTGGGGGATTGGCGGCTTCCCCGAGCGGCTCGGGGCAGGTGGTGTCGATTCATCACGACCTATGCTAGCATGGATTACATGCTTTGTCAAATGATATTATAGTACTAGTATTTAGCGAGATGGCATCTTTTGTTCGAAAGATTTTGCAAAGAGAAGAAAACAAAGGGGTAGAGCTCACTGATGCCGTGGAAACGGTCTGCGGGGGCGATTGAGATCTGGAAAAATGTCCGACGAGAGGCGCCGGTTCGGAAGAATCGAAGGACGGAGAACAACAAAAAGAAACATCAGCTACGCCACCCTTGCACAACCCAACCAGCAACGATGGGCCACCCAGAAGCGTCTTTGCGGATCGAGGCGCGCCCACCCGCCAAAGACAGCAAAACTCAGAATAAAGGGTAAACGGAATTAAATATATCTATTGCATTATCTTTGGCTTACACGTGCATCTTGGCCCGGCAACCACACATCTAATAGGCTGAGGTCAAAAGGCCATGCGGAAACCACTCTCAGCAACAATTAGTGGGTTGTTCCTGGCGACCGCTCTCGCTGCGCCTACGTGGGCAAACGAGGCGGCACGTCCGGGAAGTCTGAACTACGTGGAAGGACAAGCTTCCATCGGTAAAACGAATCTTGACGCGAAGTCGATCGGATCGACCGAGTTGCAACCGGGCGAAACGCTCACCACACGCGCCGGAAAGGCGGAAGTCCTGCTGACGCCCGGAGTGTTCTTCCGGGTCGGCGACAATAGCGTCGTAAGGATGATTTCGCCGAGCTTGACGGACACCGAGGTTGAGTTGATGCAAGGCAACGCCACGGTAGAAGTGACGGACATTCATCGCGAGAACGACTTGCGGATCGTTGAAGACGGCAAGTCCACGGAACTGGTGAAGAATGGACTGTACGAATTCGATGCGGATCACCAGCAGGTGCGCGTCTTCGATGGCGAGGCATTGGTACAGGACGGCGAGAAGCAAGTGAAGATCAAGGGCGGGCACGAAGTGGACTTCAGCGCGGGCGAGCCACTCAAGGCGCGCAAGTTTGACAAGCAGAGCGTCGAGAGTACGGATTTGTACCGTTGGACCAGCCTGCGCTCGTCCTATTTGGCGGAAGCAAATGCGGACGCCGCCAGGACGTATGTGGCGGGCGGATGGGGTGGGTACGACGGATGGTATTGGGATCCATGGTTTGGCGCGTACACGTTTCTTCCCGGGGACGGAATTTTTTATAGCCCGTTTGGGTGGGGATTCTATTCACCGGGGTTTGCGTATTATGCGCCGGGCTTCTATGGCGGGCGGTACTACCATCATTTCGGCCATGACTATCATGCCTGGGGTCCGGGTGTGCACTACGGTTACCCGAGGAACTACGGTCATGGAGTGCAGTATGGGGCACGGCCGCAAGGCGGCTCCGGCTATCGGGGAGGAAGCGCACCGCAGAGTTTCGGGGGCAGCGGTTTTCATAACGGCGGGCTCACCGGCGGCGGGTTCCATGGTGGCGGATCTCACCACTGAAGCGAAATAGCACAAGCAAGGCAAGCGATAAGGCGGGGCGCGATGCGTCCCGCCTTTTTGTTTATGCAAACCGGACGGCGGGGGAGGGCCGAGGCCGCGCGTGAACCGACAGCGATGACGAGTTCGCGGCGTTTTGCGCTAGGCGTGGAGGAAGAGGAGAGATTTCATCCCGCCAAATGCGCGTGATGGTGCAGAGGTCTCTCTGCGCGGGCCGACGCATTTCTGGCCGGATCGGAATCTTCCCGACAAGGCCGGGACAGGTCAATCGCAGGAACGATAGCGGAAGAGCAAGCCGGCCTGCTCCGTTATAGATGAGATGACAGCAGCAAGCTCTACAACTACATGATTCGTCCTTCGCTCCTGGATTTCATGGCGACGCAGGAATTGGCAACCATGATTCCTGACCCTCACGCGGGCAAAGTGCAAACCGGAAGCAGCCTGCACGACTAAGGGGCAACAAAGAGGAATCCATCAGGCTGGAGAGGGCGCCGGCTGAACTTCGCGCGGACAATCGAGAGCTCACGCGCTTCTTGGGCTTGACACAAGAGGCCTACGAAAACACAATGACGCCGAAACGGGGAGCTTGATCGAAAACTGGATCGACGATGCCGCGAAGGTTCGCGCCAGCACGGAGCGCCAGCGAAAGACGGAGCGGCAGACGTGGTTCTTGCCGGAAATAGTACACGATCTTTAAGAGGGCAATTCTCGTTCTAAGAGCTAAGACAGCAGCCAAGGAGGAGGTCTGACGGCTCCGTAGCGTCGCACTTATGTCATCGGCGCGGTCATCGCTCTTTATCTCAACGTATTCGTTTTGATCGCCCAGTTTTTTATGAAGGTTCCCGCGCTCAAGGCCCTGGCGCCCACGCAATCAGAAGCGCCGTTTCTCGGCACGCAGATCGTGGTCATGCTGATTTTCATTGTCCTTGGGGTTCTCGCGGCCAAGCGCTTCGCCGCGGAAGCCGTCCACGCAGCCTGAGCGCTCTCATCAGCTTGGGAGGATTGGTGTATCCTCCTCGTCAGGCGGAGCATCAACTAATAATTCCGCGCGACGTGGATACAGGGAAATCTCGATTTCAGGGAAAGGTTTCACTGCAGGAGGGAACCATGAACAGGATTTCGAAACGCAACTTCTGGATAGGCGGAGCGTTTTGCCTGGTCGTCATCGGCTTGATTGCTGGAGCAATGCGCCCAAAGCACGTATCGGGAGCGCAGCCGAGCGCTTCGCCGGACGTTGAGGTCGTGCAGGTTGAGCAGAAGGATGTTCCGATTTTTGGCGAGTGGATCGGCACGCTCGACGGCTTCACAAATGCCGATGTCAGGGCGCAGGTCGCCGGCTACCTACTGCGGCAGGGCTACCAGGAAGGTGCATTCGTCAAGAAGGGGCAGTTGCTCTTCGAGATTGACCCGCGGCCTTTCCAAGCGGCGCTCGACCAGGCCGAAGGACAATTGGCACAGGCGACGGCCCAGCTCGCCAATTCCGAAGCAGTTCAAGGCAGGACCGAACTTGACGTTAACCGTTACACTCCGCTAGCGCGGGAGCAGGCCGCCAGCCAGCAGGATTTAGACAACGCCATTCAGAACAACATGGCGGCCAAGGCTACGGTGGCAACGGCCAAGGCTCAAATTAAGTCGGCCGCAGCTGCTGTTGAAACGGCCAAGATCAACCTCGATTTTACCCGCCTCGTTGCACCCATCGACGGCATCGCCGGGCAGGCTCAGCTTCAAGTAGGCGCCCTGGTCAATCCAAGCAGCGGGCCCGTTACCTCTGTGTCCACTGTCGACCCCATTAAGGTTTATTTCACTGTCAGCGAGCGCGAGTACCTCGATTGGAACAGACGGTTCCCGACGGAGGCCACGCGCGAGGCCGCGAACAAGCGCGTGCGTCTCGAACTTATTTTGGCCGACGGTTCCTCCTATGGGCATGAGGGGACGATCTATTTTGCCGACCGCCAAGTCAATCAGAGCACCGGCGCAATTCGGATCGCCGGACTCTTTCCTAATCCGGGCAATATTCTGCGGCCCGGCGGTTATGGCAAAGTTCGCGCTGTCATCCGGCTCCAACAAGGCGCGCTGCTTGTTCCTCAGCGCGCGGTGTCAGAGCTCCAAGGCGGTTATCAGGTTGCCGTTGTGGGTGGCGACGACAAAGTGAGCATTCGAACGGTTACGGTGGGTGACCGTGTTGGTACCCAGTGGATTATTGCAGAAGGGCTGAATCTAGGTGACAGAATCGTCGCCGAAGGCGTTCAGAAGGTGCGCGCGGGCGCACAAGTGAACCCCAAGCCTTTTGCCGCGGAAACGAAGGCAAGGTAATCGCATGTCAAAATTCTTTATCAACCGTCCCATCGTCGCCATGGTGATCTCCATCGTCATGGTGATTGTAGGCGCCGTCACGATCCTTAGTCTGCCGGTCGCGCAGTTCCCCAATATCGCTCCGCCGGAGATTCAAATTCAGGCAACGTACGTCGGAGCGGATGCGCAGACGCTGGAGCAATCCGTCGCCACGCCGATCGAACAGCAAATGAGCGGCGTGGACCACATGAACTACATGTATTCGTTGAACGCCACGGCCAATGGGGGGATGACCATGATCGTGGATTTCGACGTGAAGACGGATCCGAACACGGATCAAATTCTGGCCCAGATGAGGGAGACGCAAGCAGCTTCGCAGCTTCCGGCGGATGTCACAAACTACGGAATCACGGTCCAGAAGTCCGTGACATCACCGCTGATGCTGATCACGCTGTACTCGCCCAAGGAAACGTACGACGCGTCGTTCCTCGCCAACTACGCGTATATCAATATTCACGATCCGTTGACGCGTTCCGCGGGCATCGGGAACGTGCAGATCTTCGGCGCCGGGCAATATGCGATGAGATTGTGGGTGAAGCCGGATCAATTGGGCAAGCTGGGCATCACCGTCCCCGAAATCGTCAGCGCTATTCAGGCGCAGAACACTGTGAACCCCGCGGGACAAGTGGGGGGCGAGCCAGTGCCCAAAGGGCAGGAGTACACCTACTCGGTTCGGGCGCAAGGGCGATTGGTTTCCGCAGATGACTTCGGACAGATCGTGGTTCGCGAGACGCCGGATGGCGGGATAGTCCGAGTGAAGGATGTGGCGCGGGTAGAACTCGGCTCACAGGACTACACAGTGGTGGGCCGGCTGAACGGCAAGCCGGGAGCGATCATCGCTATTTACCAGTTGCCGGGATCGAACGCCGTAGACGCGGCGAACGGCGTGAAGAATCTGATCGCCGGAATGAAGCAGACGTTCCCGCAGGACATGGATTATGTGATTTCGTTGGATACGACAAAGGCGGTGACGTCCGGGATCAAGGAGATTGTCGTGACGCTGGTGATCGCAATTGCACTGGTGATCCTCGTCGTGTACATTTTCCTGCAAAGCTGGCGCGCGACACTGATTCCGATGTTGGCAGTGCCAGTGGCGTTGATCGGAACATTTATCTTTTTCCCGTTGTTCGGCTTTTCGATCAATACTCTTTCTCTGTTGGGGCTGGTGCTGGCCATTGGATTGGTGGTGGACGACGCGATCGTGGTCGTGGAGGGCGTCGGGCGGCATATCGAAGAGGGGCTTTCCCCCAAAGAAGCGGCCCTGAAGGCGATGGAAGAGTTGACCGGGCCAGTAGTCGGAATCGCGCTGGTACTCTCCGCCGTATTCATTCCAACAGCGTTTATTCCGGGAATCACGGGACGTCTATATCAGCAATTTGCCGTTACGATCGCCATTTCCGTCATACTTTCCGCTTTCAACGCCCTCACTCTGAGTCCGGCTCTGGCCGCTCTTTTGCTCCGGCCGACAGAGGACAGCAAGGGAGCGCTGGGAAGGTTTTTTGAATGGTTCAACCGAGCGTTCGCTAGCGGGACAGACACCTATGTACGCTGGTCCGGCGCGCTGATTCGCAAGAGTGCAATTGCACTCGTGTTACTGGCGGCATGCGCGGGAGGCGCGGCATTTTTCGGTGCACGGGTGCCTTCCAGCTTCCTACCGGATGAGGACCAAGGCTATCTTTTTATCAACCTTCAACTCCCCAACGCGGCCTCGCTGCAACGGACGGATCAAGCTGCGCGACAGGTCGAGAAAATCCTGGCAGCCACTCCTGGAGTGAAGCACACGTCGAGCGTAATCGGCTTTAGCCTCCTGAGCTTCGTGCGAACCAGCTACAACGCATTTTTCTTCGTTACGCTGGATGACTGGGATGCAAGGAAGTCGAGGGCGAAACAGTTCCAGGAGATCAAGACGCGTCTGAACCAGCAATTGAGCCAGATGCCCGAAGCCATCGCGTTCGACTTTTCACCTCCGGCGATTCCGGGAGTGGGCACTTCAGGGGGATTTACATTTGTTCTCGAGGACCGGGCCGGGAAGGACGTGGAGTTTCTCACGCAGAATTTGAGCACATTCATGGCGGCGGCGCGCAAACGTCCCGAGATCGGTTTTCTGGCCACGACGTATCTGCCCAGCGTGCCGCAGCAGTTCGTGACGGTGGACCGGGACAAGGTGATCAAGCAGGGAGTGAACATCAGCGACGTCTACAAGACCCTTCAGGCGTTCATGGGCGGATATTTTATCAATTATTTCAACCGATTCGGTCGGCAATGGCAGGTGTACATCGAGGCGGAAGGCGAATACCGGACCAGGGCGGAAAACGTGGGACAGTTCTACGTCCGAAACAATAAGGGAGACGATGTGCCGCTATCCGCCCTGACAAAATTCGAGCCCCGTAGCGGACCAGAATACACCATGCGATTCAACGAATATCGCGGCGCACAGATCGTCGGGAGCGCGGCGCCGGGCTACAGTTCCGCACAGGCTATGAAAGCGCTCGAAGAAGTGTTTGCGCAAACGATGCCCCGGGAAATGGGCTACGACTACAAGGATATGTCGTTTCAGGAAAAACTGGCTCAGGAGGGAGTCTCCCCTTCTGTTGTTTTTGCGTTTTCCCTGTTGTTCGTGTTTCTGATTTTGGCGGCGCTCTATGAAAGCTGGTCGCTGCCATTCAGCGTGCTGCTGAGCACGCCGGTGGCGGTGTTCGGCGCGTTCGCGACGCTATGGTTGAGGCGCACGATCGCCGGACAGTTTTATCCGCCCTACATGGTGCAAATCGAAAGCGATGTGTATTCACAGATCGGGCTGGTAATGCTCATCGGGCTTGCAGCGAAAAACGCGATCCTCATCGTGGAGTTCGCAAAGGAAGAATACGAGCAAGGCAAACCGCTGGTTGACGCCGCGTTGGCAGGTGCCCGGATCCGGCTTCGACCCATCTTGATGACCTCATTCGCGTTCATCCTTGGGAACGTGCCTTTGTGGGTGGCCACAGGGGCCGGGTCCGTGGCGCGCCAGATCATCGGAACGACGGTAATCGGAGGGATGCTGGCGGCCACTGCCATTGCGATATTCCTGATTCCGGCAATTTTCTATCTGGTTGAAAAGTGGTCGGGAGCAGGCAAAGAGCACGTTTCGGGAGCATTGCCGGCAACGCCCGCGCCAGCGGAGGGCGACTGACATGGGCAACCACTTGAGAAGTACAAGGAATGAACCACGGAGCAACGTATGAAGAAACTGGTGTCATTGACGGTCGCTATGTTGGCCTCGTGTGTAGTCGCGGGATGCAAGGTCGGTCCGAACTACCATCGACCCGTCATTCAACCTCCAACGGCCTACCGTGATCTGAGCGAAAACCCCCAGGTCCAGGCTCAGGCGGCGTCTTATGCTGATCTTCCGTGGTGGCAGGTCTTCCAGGACCCGCAATTGCAAGAACTCATCCGCACAGCGCTAAAGCAAAACTACGACTTGCAACTTGCGACGGAGCGCATCAACGCAGGGCGCGCGCAGGTTGCCATAACGCGTTCCAATTTATTTCCGCAGGTCCAGGGCAATGGCGATTTCAGCGGAGGGAAAGAACATAATTTCCAAACCAAATCGAACTTTCTGACCCTTACTGCTGATGCGGCATTTCAGTTGGATTTCTTCGGTAGACTGCGTCGTGCAAACGAAGCGTCACGCGCGCAACTCCTTGCAACAGAGGATGCGCGGCAGACGGTCATATTGACGCTCGTGAGCGACGTGGCCAGTGACTATTTTGCGCTCCTGCAACTCGACCTGCAACTTCAGATCACCCATGAAACGGTCAATGCGCAAATAGATTCGGTCAAGCTGACCAGGCTGCGCCTCGAACGCGGCGTGGCCACGAAACTCGATGTCCTTCAGGCTCAGCAGGTTCTCGATACTGCAAACGCCCAGATTCCCGACCTGGAGAGGCAGATCGCTCAGGAAGAAAATGCCATCAGCATTCTCCTTGGCAACTACCCCCAGGCCGTGCCACGCGGACGGCCGCTGGTGGAGCAGGCGCTTCCTCCCGAAGTGCCGCCGGGCCTGCCTTCATCGCTCATCGAGCGCCGACCCGATATTCGCGAAGCCGAGCAGAATCTAGTCGCCGCAAACGCCGAAATCGGCGTCGCCAAGGCTCAATTCTTTCCGCAAATCTCGCTGACCGGGTCCGGGGGCGGTGCTTTCGGACGCAGCAGCGCTTTCTCGAGCCTGATGGGCTCGCAACTCGGAATCTGGTCTTACGGCGCCCAGGTAAGTCAGCCCATCTTCACGGGGGGCGCCCTCCGCGGGAACCTGCGGCTGGCCGAATCGCAGCACCAGCAGGTTTTGATCGCGTACCGGCAAAGCATTCAGCGCGCCTTCGGGGACGTGTCCGATTCGCTGATTGGCTATCAGAAACTCCATGAGGTCCGCGTTCGCCAGCAGGACACCGTTGCTGACTTGCAGGAAGCCGTCCGCCTCTCCACCATGCGTTACCAGGGCGGGACCACGACTTACCTCGAAGTACTGGATGGCCAAAGGTCGCTCTTTGCTGCGGAACTCACTTTAGCGGAGGCGCGAGGCAACGAGTACCAGAGTCTCGTGCAACTGTACAGGGCACTCGGTGGGGGCTGGCAGCAATAGTCAGTGAACATTGCCCCCGCTGGGAAAGCCGGCGCAAAAGTTTGCCGCTGCTGCAAT
>WNFP01004961.1_pt1 | contig 10691 bp, 13 predicted proteins | sample 5400201 | NCBI WGS metagenome assembly WNFP01 (sample SAMN13153355, study PRJNA577476) | soil metagenome | isolation source: 115 cm saprolite under Madrone tree | place: USA:California | collected 2016-06-14
CAGCGACCTGGCAAAAGAGTGCGGACTTTCGGTTAGCCACTTTGCTCGCTCATTCAAAGCCGTCTTTGGGGTTTCGAGCCACCAGTGGCTGATTCACCAGCGCATCAATCGTGCGAAGGAACTTCTCGTTCAAACTAAACTTCCTCTTAGTGATGTGGCGGCGCAAGCCGGATTCGGGGATCAACCTGCGTTCACCCGAACCTTTCATCGCGTTGTGGGAACGAGCCCGGGATACTGGAGACGCGAACATCAGCCCAAGTAGCTTTCGGCGTACTTCTTGCGAAAAATCTGACGGCATGGTGTCTGTTTCCTATTCTTTTGAACGGTGACGAGGTGGAATGCCGCGAGGAGACGCAACTCGAGAAAAGCTCTTGAAAGCGGCCATAGGCTTGTTTCACGAGTTTGGCTATAACGGTACCAGTGTGCAGGATATTGTGAGTGCGGCCAAAATCCCCAAAGGCTCCTTCTACAACCACTTTAGGAGCAAAGAAGAGTTGGCCATCGCTGCCTCGGACGTTTTCTACCCCTATGCCCTCGAGTTTTTGCAGCTGGAAAACACATCGTCGCCAGTCATCCGGCTTCGCAAGTACTTGCGGCGGACACTGAAAGAAATGCAAAGGTATGGGTATGTTCGCGGATGTCTGGTCGGCAACTTCGCTTCAGAAATTACCAACGCGACGCCAGCGCTCAAGAAACGTGTTTCTGAACTTCTCGACGAAGCGACGCGCCGAATCGCCGTCGTAGTATCGCAGGCTCAAGAAGCGGGCGAATTGGATCCCGCCGTGCGAACGCTGGACCTGTCGCGATTCATATTGAATTCACTGTATGGTGCGATCTTTCGCTCTAAGACCGACCGAAGCGAACGTCCGATGAGGCTCCTGCAGCAGTTCGCACTCGACCCGTTTGTGATCAAGAAACGCTAGAACCGCGCTCTCCGCGCGCCGAAAAAAACCTGCCCTTCATTCTTGGCGCAACAAACGACAAAACTGGTCGAAACGAGCAAGATGCCAATTCGCAACTCGCCTAGGCTCTTACTGGTGGAGGAGATCGCATGCTCGGTTTTCTGAAAAAGTTGCTGGCGGTCGTTTCATTTGCGGTTCTCATTACCGGAGCCTCTCTCGCGGCACAAAGCACGCCCGTCAAGAACGTCATCCTCGTGCACGGAGCCTTCGCCGACGGCTCAAGCTGGTCGAAGGTCATTCCGTTGCTTCAATCCAAAGGCTTCCATGTGCGATCCGTAGGAATTCCGTTAACCTCTTTCGCCGACGACGTGGCGGCGACGAAGCGAGCTATCGCTGCCGAAGAAGGGTCAGTAATTCTTGTGGGACACTCTTATGGTGGTCTGGTCATCACCGAGGCGGGAAATGATCCGAAAGTCGTGGGTCTGGTTTACGTTGCCGCGTTCGCTCCGGATGCGAATCAGACCATCGAGGAGATCAGCAAACCGTTCCCGCCGCCCCTCGGGCTCTCAAAACTCAAGCCGCTCTCGGACGGATTCCTGCTCTTGACCCCGGAAGGTGTTGAGACAGCTTTTGCCCAGGACCTAACGAAAGAAGAAAAGTCTCTTCTCGTTGCGGTCCAGCCGCAAACGTCAGGTTCCATCTTCGGCGCAAAACCTACCGCAGCAGCCTGGCGTTCGAAACCCTCGTGGTACATCGTGGCAAGCAATGACAACATGATTGCCCCTGAACACGAAAAAAGCATGGCCAAGCAGATCAACGCGACAACTACGGTTCTGCCATCGAGCCATGTGGCCATGTTGTCCCATGCTAAAGAAGTCGCAAAGGTCATAGAGGACGCAACAGCAGGAAAGAAGTAAAGTCCAAAAGCAAGATCACGCTTCTGTTTCGTCTGGTCCGCGGCCGAATTCCGGCTGCGGGCCGCAGCTTTTCAGTTCTGCAGTCGGTGAAGGCCTTCGAATGGGCGGTGCAGTTAAGAAACGATGCTCCTGGGTCAACGCGGATGACGCGTTGTTGCTCGAATATCATGATCGCGAATGGGGTGTCCCCGTTCATCGTGACCGCAAGCACTTCGAGGTCCTCATACTCTCCGGCGCACAAGCCGGACTGAACTGGTCGCTCGTGCTGAAAAAACGGGAAGGCTTCCAGCGCGCGTTCCACAACTTCGATCCTGAGAAAGTCGCCCGCTACTCGAAAACGAAAATCCAAGCCCTCCTGTCTGATCCCGAAATCATCCGTAACCGGATGAAGATCGAAGCCGCGATACGTAACGCCCGCGCATTTCTCAAAGTCCAAGACGAGTTCGGGAATTTTGACTCCTACTGTTGGCGTTTCGTCGGAGGACTGCCCAAACGCAACGAATGGAAGGCCACCCGGCGAATTCCGGCAATGACACCGGAGTCCGAGTCTTTCAGCAAAGATCTCAAGCGCCGCGGATTTAGTTTCGTCGGCCCGACCGTCGTTTACGCCTTTATGCAGGCGATAGGAATGGTGAACGATCACCTTGTCGATTGTTTTCGTTATCGCGAAATTCTGCGTGAGATTCGCAATGCAAATTGAATTCAAGGCAATCGCACAAAGCGAGTACGGCGCTCCGGAGAGCGTCCTGAGAATCGTCACGCGTCGATTCAAGAATGAAGATCTCGGACCTGACGACGTCCTCGTAAAGGTCCGTGTACGGCCGGTCCATCCCGGCGATATCCAAATTCTTTCGGCCCTCCCTCAAGGAGGACTCGTTCAACCCATTCCGGAGGGAACCTCGAGAGTACCCGGGTTCGAGGGTGTCGGCACAGTCGCTCGGCTTGGAACAAATCTTAGCTTGGCGAAAACGTTGAGCGAAGGTCAGCGCGTCGCATTCTTCCCTGCTATGGGCTCTTGGGCAGAATACGTATCGGTTCCACACAACTTTCTCCTGTCAGTTCCCGACGGCGTTCCTGATCTCATCGCGGCGCAGATGCTCATAAATACGATCACCGCATCCGTGCTCATCAAAGCCGGTCACAATTCACTCAAGGCTCCGATTACCCCACCTGTCTACATCCTTCAGAATGCGGCGGCATCTGGCGTTGGGCGGTTGCTGACTCAAGTTGCTTTGGATCGGGGCGTGCGCCCCATTCGTCTGGTGAGATCGAATCAATCTGCCGAAAAACTCCAATCGGTTCTACCGGGCCCGCCGGTCTTTTCAACAAGCGACAGCGATTGGAAAAGAGAGGTTCGCGAAGCCTTGGGAGGACACAAACTCGCCGTGGCGTTCGACGCCGTGGGCGGAAGAGCGATCGATGATCTCGCGGAGCTGTTGGATGAGGGGGGGACCATCATCAACTTCGGTTCATTGGAGAGCAATGCGGGCACGAATATCTATGCGCTCGCTCCCAACAACCTCGCGCTCAAGAGTGTCTCGATCATGAGTTGGTTTCGCCTGCCAGAGGAGGAGAAGCGGCAAGATTTCGAGCTTGCGTTGAACCTCGCTACAAATCACCCTCGGCTCTTTGAAGTCGCCCATGAATACGAGTTCAACGATTTTCAAAGAGCCATTCAACACGTCTCTCGCTCGGGAAAGACGGGAGTTGTACTGCTGAAAAGTTGAGCTTAGGAAGGATCGCGTATGGAAATCGGAACTATCGGAGCCGGGGCGTTCGCACAAGCTTTCGCGAAACGCGCATTGAAGGTGGGCCACAAGGTTAAGCTTAGCAATAGCCGAGGTCCCGAGAACCTGCGGCAAGTTGTCAATCAACTTGGTCCCGGAGCAATGGCTGCCACCAAGGAAGAGGCTGCAGCTTGCGAAATGGTACTGCTTGCTGTGCCCTGGGACATCGTGCCTCAAACACTTGCAAGTCTTCCGAAATGGAAAAATCAGATACTGATTGATGGGACCAATCCTTTTCACGGCCAGGCGGGAAATTTCACCCTGGCAAATGTTGGAAACCTATCCACTAGCCAGTTCGTTGCGGCACTGGCGCCCGGAGCACAAGTGGTGAAAGCGCTGAACAACATGATCGTTCCTAACCTGGAGGCGGACCCCGTCCTAAATGGGGCGAGACGAGTTGCGTTTATTTCGGCCGACGATGCCGGCGCGAAGAAGCGGGTTGAAACCCTGCTAAGAACTTTTGGCTATGCAGTCGTTGATCTTGGAAATCTTCGCGACGGAGGGCTAATCCAGCAAGCCGGTGGTCCTCTCGCGGGCCGGGATTTCTTCGAGCGAGGACAATACTCCGAATGAAAGCCATCCACCTCACTGCGTACGGAAATCCGGCTCAGAACCTAAAGATGCTCGAAGTCTCGGAGCCAAACGCCCCGTCTGCGAACGAGGCTCTGGTGCGCATGGAGTATGCGCCAATTGCTTATAGCGATCTCCTTTTGGCGAACGGAGTGTACTTGTTGAAGCCAAAGCTTCCGTCAGTCGTTGGAGGGGAAGGCGCAGGAATTGTCGAAGCGATCGGGCCGGGAGTCACCAGCGTAAAGGTAGGCGATCGCGTTACGATCCCTTTTCGAACATTCACCTGGTCTGAAAAAGTCCTTGCTCCGGCCCAGGGCCTTTTCGTCGTTCCTCCCTCAATCGATGCCAAAACGGCCTCGATGTTAAATATCAATCCTACGACCGCAGTTCTTCTCTTGAACGAATTTGTAACGCTAAAGCCGAAAGACTGGATTGTATTAAACGCAGCGAATTCCCAGATCGCGCGATGCCTGATCGCGATTGCAAAATCGCGCGCTCTCAACGTTGTAGGTATCGTGAGAAGGCCCGAACTTGTCCCACAAATTGAAAAGCTGGGTGTTGATTTCGTTGGCGTGGAGTCGCCGGATCTCTCAAAGCAAATTCAGATTGCGACCGGCGGAATGCCGATTTCTCTGGGTCTCGATGCTATAGGTGGTCCGGCGACGGCGACGATGGCAAGCGTGCTTTCATCAGGGGCCCATCTCGTGAGCTATGCGTGGCTGAGTGGTTTGCCGATTCAGGTTCCGCAAGGCGATCTCATCATCAAGAAGCTAAACATCCACGGCTTCTGGATGTACTACGAAGAGTTTCTGCCCAAAATGCGGGCGGCACTGACTGAGGCTACAAAAGTGGTCGCTTCTGGCAAATTGAGTTTGCCAATCACCGCAACATACAAACCCTCTCAAATTAGAGACGCGGTCGAACATGCCGAGCGCGGCGGCAAGATCCTCTTGGATTTCCAATGAAGCAGAGCACGTATTTCGTCGTACCGTCTGAGCGTAGGTCGAAAATCACCGCGCAAACGGTCTAATGGCAACCGTCTAAATACCCTACAGTTCCAAGATCCCACGCTTCATCGCAATTGTTACCGCATGGGTGCGATCGTTCGCATCAAGTTTGCAAAGAATGCTTTTGAGGTGATTCTTAACCGTGTGTTCCGAAATGTTGAGATTCGACGCGATGACCTTGTTGGAACTGCCGTTTGCCACCCCATGAAGGACGTCGAGCTCGCGCGTCGTGATCGCGTCGTCCGCCGCGTGCTCGGCGATATGTCCGCCACAATCCAGTTCACGGGCAGTCCGAAGTCCGAAAATCGCCCGTGCAAGATGACAAAGTCCCTTTCGGCCATAACCGTTCCTGACCCATACCTAAGCGTCGCCGGAAGGCGCTTAATGAGATTGAACAAGCCATCGCGACCAGGCGGGATATGAGCGCTATGTTGGATGTAGTTGGGCGACCAATAACGTTCAGCTTTCAACTAATGATTTGCGTATTAGAAGGCGATGATCCTTTCCTCGCGAGCCTATCCTTTGGCGGCGCAGCGAGCAGCCGGGGGGAAAACGGTGAACAGCGTGGCCGCCGTTATGCCGGGAGAAGGTGTGTTTCGTTCACCCGGTCAAACCCGATCACGAACCCTTCGTGGTTGTCTGTGTAGTGCCCCCACATCAGAAGTGAGTCGCGAATTTCGCTAAGACAAAGGACTCCGACGTTTGCGTTGAGCGCTGAGTGGATCGCCGCCGAGACACCAGGCAGGAAGTGGGGCTCCAGCAGCTGAAAGAGGCCGGGAATGGACGATTTGAATGGACGCAGCAGGTCAACAGCGCTCTCTCCTGGCAGGAGTTTGCTCAATATCGGATACTCTTTCAACTCCCGCCGTAGAATCTCATCAAAGTTCTGTTCTACGTACTCGCGGAGGTGCTCCTGCGAGACAGCGGATTCGATATATGGCTTGAATTCAAACGGGTCGTTGAATGCAGCCGGTTGAGTGAACCGGATCCTGCGGTGTTCGAGGACGTCGAGGCGAGCGGGGGTGAGCTATTTATATAAGACCATTTCACCGCCATGGCTTCCACGGCTTGATAGTACCAGACCACAACAGCCGGTACGCAGACCTTCGAGCGATGTAATCCCGAACTGCAGATGCTCCCATGTAACGTGGTTTAGGGAGATCACTGGTGATGTCCGCGAAGCGGACTGGGGAGCAAGCTGGATTCCGGTAAACGGTAGTGATTGATCGGACGCGCGTTCTCACCGAAGCGTAAATTGGGCAGGATGTTCAAACGCGTTAATTCCTACTGACAAGAGAAGATACCTTGCTACCTTGTGATTCGGTCGTGAGGCTGTCCTGCTCACTTCTTTTTGATAACCAGCGCGCTTCCGCCTTGATAGAAGACGGCCTCGACGACCTTCCCAGAGGCATCGGTCTTGAATTCGATGCTGACACCGCTGAGCCCCTGCAAATCGAAGAGCATGCCATGACGCGGGATCAATTCTCGCGCCGGCTGTCCAGGCGTAGTTGCCACCAGCGTGTGGTCTCCCCTCGTCACGACATTGAGTACCGTACCAGGTAACTCGTATTGCCCAGTGAACGGTTCGAGGAAGCTCTTCTCGCGCATCCTCGCTTCCGCCACCCGCTGGAAAAAGATGTCGGAGACATTCGACTCCGCTGTCATCGAGAGGCTGCTGATTGTTCCGTTCACATCCGTGTGAAAGATGACCTTCTGGTTTTCCAGCGGATTGAGCGGGTCCTCCGGAACGGAAAACACATCGTAGTGAAAATGCTTCAACGGGGAGCTCAGTCGGTTGATCTTCATCAGAAAGCCTTCACCTTGCGCTTCGATGGTGACGCGTCCGTAGCCCGGATTTTCATACTCTCCCACGTAGTCCTTTAAATCATGGGACGGGTGAGTGTCGGGCGTCGGCGCGGTGAAGCCTCGTTTCTTGGCCTCCTCCTTGGATTGCTCGGATTTCTTCTCAATTTCGAGGAACCGTTGGTTCCACGGCACCAGATCGAGCCCGAGCAACCGGTCGAGCACGTTGTACACGATGACATTCGGCATCGACGTGCCATCCAGATTGACAAACACGACTATGCCGATTTTCTCGTTCGGCAGAAAGGCGAGTTCGGAGCGAAACCCGTCAATGGCGCCCCCGTGGCTCACCATCTTGTGTCCGCGGTACTGCGTCACTCCAAAGCCCATGCCGTAGCTGTTTTCCCCCAGCTCGGCGAACTGGGGAGTGCCCTGGATCACCATTTGGGGCGATTGCATCTGGACGGCGTTGCTTTCGGAAAGGATCTGCTTGTCGCCGTACTTTCCTTTGTTCAACTGAAACAAAAGATAGTGGCTGATCTCTTCGGCGGTGGTATTGATCTCGCCGGCCGGTCCCACTGCGCCCTGTACGTAGAAGGGAATCAGCTTCACCTCTTCTTTCGCTTTGCGATAGGGTTGCGCAAAGTCAGAGCTTTTCTGCGAGTCCAACACGGAAAAGTTTGTATTGGTCATGCCCAGGGGCGTCAGCACGCGCTGCCGCACTGCCGTCTCCCAATCCGTGCCGTTCAACACACCTCCCAGGTAGCCTGCAGTCATATACATCAGATTGTTGTACTGGAAACGCTCGCGCAAATCCCTGCTCGGCTGGAGGTACCGCAGCCGCTCAACCATCTCTTTCCGGGTGATGTCGGCGTTGCTGTACCAGGTCAGATCGTGTCGTGGCAAGCCCGAGCGATGAGTCACCAGGTCGCGAGGGGTCAGCCTTTCCGTCACTACCGAATCGTACATGCGGAAATCTTGGAGGTAGTCATACACCGGCTTGTCCCAGTCGAGCTTGCCTTCGTCCACCAGCGTGCCCAGTTCCGTGACGACGAACGATTTGGTCATCGAGGCGATGCAGAACAAAGTATTGGGCGTGACTGGAAGTTTCTTTTCGGAGTCGCGGTAGCCGTATCCCTTCGTCAGGATAACTTTGCCGTCTTGCACTACGGTAATGGCCAGCCCCGGCACCTTCCAGTCCTTCATTGCCTGCGTGATGAAGTCATCCAGGCCGTCGAGAGCAGGTTTCTGCGGAGCGGCAGCAGCTCTGGAAGAGGATTGTGGCTCTTTCTTTTTGACCTGGCCAGTCGGGGGAGAGAGGAAAACAAGGAGAAGAGCCAGAATGGCACCCAACGTTTTCGGCATAGACGCACCTTAAGGCGATTTGTGAAGTGCGAACAGAGTATCGCCGAGGCTACTCCCGGAGCCTTGTGGCGTCAACATCGGCAGGCGGTTGCTCTATTCGTGCAGACGGATATCGGTACGGCTGCGGGCGTGCAAGAAGCAATCAGCCGCATTCAGCAGGAATGGGGTGGACTCGACATCCTAGAGTGAACAATGTGGGGGGATCAGATGCTCCGAACGGCGGATTATGAAGCCCTCTCTGACGACGACTGGCAGAAGGCACTCAACGTCAACTTACTGGCATCCGTTCGTCTCGACCGAGCATTCCTACCCGGCATGATCGAACGCAGGTCAGGTGTCATTCATCACATCTCAATGCCGGCGAAGCCGTTGTACAAGGCACCATCGCTGTAATTGCTCCGGGCACCGGTTTGGGCGAGTCATTCCTGACTTGGGATGATTCCGGTTATGTGGCGCACAGTTCCGAGGGGGGACATTCTGATTTTGCACCGACCGATATGCGGCAGATCGCTTGCTCGAATACATGCTGAAGTCGTTCGACCACGTGAGCTTCGAGCACGTCTGTTCGGGAATTGGGATTCCGTATCTCTATAGGTATCTTCGCGATGTGGAACATCTGGAAGAAAAACCGGATGTAGCGAAGTTGATCGATTCGACGGCCGATGCGTCTGTTGTGACTATCAATCAGGCCATAGATCCTGTGAACCCGAGCAAGTTGTGTGCGGCAACGGTCGACCTCTTCGTCTCGATCTTAGCGGGCGAGGCTGGCAATCTCGCGGTGAAGGCCCTCGCCACGGGAGGTGTCTACTTGGCCGGTGGAGTTGTTGTCCACACCTTGCGAGTCATCGAGGGGCCCGGCTTTATGCAACGTTTTAAGCGCAAAGGGCGTTTCGCGGAACTCATGGGGCGCATCCCGATTCATGTCGTCGTCACTCCTGCGGCAATAACCGGAGCGGCCGCCTATGGCCTGGAGAATTCCATTCCGAATTCCTCAAAGAAGGCTAATTGCTTGCGGAGAAAGAGGTTCTCGGCAGCAAGTACGGTGCGAGGACCGGTCAGGGACTGCGGAAATCGAAGAGAATTAGCGGAGTAAGATCGCTGATCAATCCAGAAACGTCTCTCCGGAACCTCTTCAACCCCCGAGACGCAGCGAAATTGTGATCTAGATCACGATTCACCGGAAACATTCCAAACACACCAAGTTTGTTCAAGACGACAGGATTCCGGCAGAGCCATAATCCGCCCAGATCATCGAAAGGAGGGCAAGACAATGGAGATGCCTTCATTTCTCGGTTGGTATCACATTCTAAGGGCTCGTTACGCGTTTACTTTTTTTCAAGCTGTTCGATATGCGCTCTGGCTGGCGCGCTAGACAGATTTGGGATCTCACGGTGGATGCACTTGGCGCTTGAACGCAATGCTGACCGATGAGCTCAATCCGTGCTTCTGCCTGGAGTCTCGTTCGCTTGAATCGCTGTTCGAGCATCCAATCCGAAATCGTTACCGTCAATCAGATCGTCTGATACCAAAGTATTCCCACATTTCCACTTACCTTCGTCCAATTGTTTCGCCTCCGCGCTTCTGATGTTATCGCACAGTCGGATCCGCACCGGACTCAGGACAGCTGATGATTCCGGAAGCTGGAGTTTAAAGCGAGACCACCACTCCCGCTGGAGATGCCCGGGGGCATAACGATCAGAAACAGGAGCAGAACATGAGTACAGCATCAAACTCGGTCATGCAGCATAGTCCATATCCGGAAAGTGCGCCGATAAATACACCTCTCTATCGTGGTTATGAACGGGCGGCGGGCAAGCCGGAACACACGGAATCCTCGTTCTTGGGCACGATCGTAGGGTGGCGCGGTAGCCTGCGGCCGGTCCTCAGCCAGGTGGAAGCGGTAGCTCCCACCAATACCACCGTCATGATTACCGGGGAGACAGGCACGGGCAAGGAGGTCATCGCTCGCGCGATTCACGAACTCAGCCCACGCCGAAACCAAAAATTGGTCAAAGTGAACTGCGCCGCCATGCCTGCCGGCCTTCTCGAAAGTGAGCTCTTCGGACACGAACGCGGAGCCTTCACCGGCGCAGTGAATTCACACGTCGGCCGTTTTGCCTTGGCCGACCGCGGCACGCTGTTTCTCGACGAAATTGGAGATATGCCGCTGGAGCTTCAGCCAAAACTTCTTCGCGTGCTCCAGGAACGGGAATTCGAGGCAGTGGGCAGCACGCGCACGACGCGTGTCGATGTTCGTGTCGTCGCGGCCACCAACCGCGACCTGCGGCAAATGGTCCGGGACCGTGAATTCCGCGAAGACCTTTATTATCGGCTGAATGC
>WNFP01004962.1_pt1 | contig 10690 bp, 6 predicted proteins | sample 5400201 | NCBI WGS metagenome assembly WNFP01 (sample SAMN13153355, study PRJNA577476) | soil metagenome | isolation source: 115 cm saprolite under Madrone tree | place: USA:California | collected 2016-06-14
GGGCAGTGGCTGTGTTGCCGCTTCTGTCCGTAGCCGTGTAGGTAATTGTTGTATTACCCAACGGGAAGATATTCCCTGCTGGAACGTTGCTACGGGCCACGGTGACGCCTGGACAGTTGTCACTGGCCGTAGCGGTGCCGAGCGTAGCGTCGAGGTTGGTGACAGTGACGCTGCATGATGTCGCGCCCGGACCGGTATTAAGCGTTACGGCTGCGGGTGCTGTAATGGTCGGCGGGATTGCAGGGCTTTCCAGTACTGTCACTTGCTGGTATCCAACCGTAGTATTGCCAGCTGCATCCGTCGCCGTATAGGTAATGATCGTCGTTCCGGTTGGGAAGACAAAGCTCTCGCACGTTCTTCCCGGATCACCTGGAATCGGACAAGCAACCCTGGGAACACCCGTGCGGGTGATATCCACGGAAGCTGTGCAATTGTCAGTAGCGGTCGCTACACCGAGCTCGTCATCAAGCGTTGCCGTGCAGCTATCGGTAGTTGCGTTCACGTTTGGCGGCACCGTCAGCGTCGGAGGAGTGTTGTCGGTCGCGATCACCGTTATCTTCTGCGTGCAGGAGGCACTACCGATGCTATTAGTTGCGGTCCAGGTGATAAACGTCTGACCCGCAGGATATGGATCGGTCAGGGCCTGGTCGTCACTTCGATCGCTTGTGACTGTAACCCCCGCTCCACCAGTTGTTGGCGTGCCGATTTGGGCGGCTGAAGCCGTGAACGTGCAACTACCCGAAGGAGCAGTGAAGGTCTTGTCTGACGGGCAAGTGATGGTTGGAGCATCAGTCGATGTGACAGTGATCTTCTGCGTGCAAGTGGCCTGACGGTCATATTGATCCTTGGCAGTCCACGTGATGAAAGTTATGCCCACGGGGAATGGGTCGGTCAACGCACGTTCGTCACTCCGGAGGCTGGTTATTTCCAAACCAGAACCGGTTGCTGTCGGTGAACCAGTTGAAACTGACGTTTCTGCCTGTCCGGAAGGAGCCTGGACCGTCTTGTCCGCCGGGCAAGTAATGGTTGGAGCCGGGACGTCAATTACCGTGACGTTGAAAGTACAGCTGCCGCCGCCGGTCGTCGAAGTCGCGGTGACTAATGTCGTGCCGATCGCGAAAAACGACCCGGAAGCGTGGTTGGTATTTACCGTTCCACAGTCTCCAAACGCCTGAGCACCGGGGAAGGTGACATTGGCGCCACCGGCTGTATTGGTTGCGACGGTTATATCGTTTGGACACTCAAGAGTACAGGTCGGCGGAGTGCCGCTGCCGCCGCCGATAGTAACGCGATCGGAGCTGGCCGTGTTGTCCGCACTGTTGAGTTCGGTGGTATCGCTCGATACGGTGCCTACGTTTGTAATGGTGGCGCCTGCCGATCCAGCCGTATAAGTAAGTTGTAATACTGTGGTGGCCCCCGCCGCGAAACTTGCTCGAGTGCAAACGAGCGGGTTGGTTCCGGTGCAGTTAAAAGTGGGCCCCGAGACCGGGCTTGACCCAACGAAAGTGGCATTGGCCGGCTGAGGATCCGTAAACACGACGTTGACCGCGTCATTCGGACCTGTATTGCTAATCGCCACGTTGTAGGTGAACTGAGCGCCCGAATCAGGGCTGCCGCCATTTATTGACTTAACAAGTGTAAGATCCGCCGTGGGGCTTGCGCCCTGCACCTCAAATGTCTGGCTAAGGACTATCCCCCCCCTGCTGGAAACCACATTTACTTTCCAGGTGCCGCGATTGTCCACGACAAAGACCCCGCCGATCAAGGAAGTATTGGTTCCGGGCAGTGTGAATGGATCGGTCTGGTTACTGTTTGTGATCGGAGTGAATTGCCTGCCGAATCCGGCAGGGTCTACCCAGGAAAAATTACGGCTGAAATCGAGATTAAGGTTTGACACTTTCGCGCAAACTACGTCGCCTAAGCTGAAGGTCGACTTTGGCGTGACGCAATCGGCAGCATAGGTCGCAAGGGGCTGAGGCGCAACGACAGTGAACACTGTCGGGATAATCGAACTATCCGAAGGATCCGCTATGGTAGCCTTCCAAGTGCCGGCCACTGTTGGCGTGTAAAGAAAATTCTGCGGATTCGTTGCGATCGTCGGGCTGCTGAATGCTACGTGAGAATCCGGAGGGCTGAGCCAGTTAACAAAACGATCACTTTCCGTAACATTATCAGTCTGCGCGCAAACTGTTTCACCCAAAACAAAAGTCGTCCTCGGAGTCGTGCAATCCCCAGCAAAGGTCGTGATCGTTTCCGACGGAGGTTGCGGTATTGATAGCGGCAAAAATGTTCTGAAGATCGAGGCCAATCCCGGAGCGAGAATCGTGCGATCCCGGACTCCTAGTGAGCCGGTCTCGGCTGCAATCTCGCTTTTTTGATTCAAGCCGATGGCCGCAGGGTGAACTTCGCTTGCGGTTGAACGTTGGTTTATCCGGTCTTGTTTTAAAGAAGACGCCGACGACCCTGAATAAAAAATCCCGGCGAGCAAAACAGCCAGGATCAAGCAAGCACCGATGCGCACTAGTAAGCGACTTGTCGCATTTTTTATTGAAGCATTATTAGGACGTGCAAATTTAGCTACATTCGGGTTGTTGGGTTGCATGGGCGAATCTCCTTTAAGTAACTGTGATAGGTGCTGGAAGCAGTTTGGACGTTTAAGCTTTGCAGGCTTACCAAGCGCGGCGACAAAATCGAGGCTGACAAAATCCGAGACAATGCTAACAGCGAAAGGCGGTGATACTAATAGCAACCCAGCAGGCTGTCAAGAGTAATTTTTCCCTTTTCAAGCTTTTTGCAACCGGAGCACCTGTGGCGGCATTATCAGCAAGGCCAGCCCTTCCTTGTCCCCTGAATAGCAAGCCATCTTGCTTCGCTCAAATTCGTGGACGACTCGGCGTCCTTGAAATTGCGATACTATCCCGACCGACGCTAAGTCCCAGTTACGATCAGTTTAAATCGTGCTTAATTATTTGGCGGCTTCCAATTCTGAAATGGAGTGTAATATTGTTCTTATAAGAATCAGGCAATGGACCCGGTTATCGAGAATCTATCAATTGGACCTGGTTTCGTAACCTATCGGAAGTCAAGAGAATTGTTTGTCCGTAATTGCGTTAGCTGAAGACGGAATCAACATGAGTCGATTTCTTATTACGGGAGGAGTAGGATTTATCGGATCGGCCTTTGTTCGGTTAATCCTTGAAAAGATCCCCTCGTGTACGGTCATCAATTTCGACAATCTTACCTACGCTGGCAACCTGGACAATCTTGAGGGCGTTGACGAGAGACGACACCATCTCGTCAAAGGCGATATTGCCCATCGGGAAGCAGTGTTGGATGTGCTCAGGCAGCCTACCGAAGCAATAATCAATTTCGCCGCGGAGTCGCACGTTGACCGAAGCATCACTTCCGCGGCGGAGTTCGTTACGACCAACGTGCTAGGAACCCAAGTGCTGCTGGACTGCGCCCGCGAGAGCGGCGTGCGGCGCTTTCTGCAAGTGTCCACCGATGAAGTCATGGGCAGTCTGCCGGACGATGAAAAGGCTTTCTTCACGGAAGCTTCACCATTCGAACCAAACAGCCCGTATGCAGCCTCAAAAGCAGCCGCCGAACATCTCGTTCGGGCCGCCCACCACACTTTCGGCTTGAATGTGGTGACAACCCGCTGCGGGAATAATTATGGCCCAAGACAGTTCCCGGAGAAATATCTTCCGCTCATCCTGGCAAACGCGATGGAGGACCAACCCATACCGGTTTACGGCGATGGCCTGAACGTGCGTGACTGGATCTATGTCGAGGATCATTGCCGGGCGATTTTGCAAATCCTGCAAACCGGCCGCACGGGCGCTGTCTACAACGTAGGCGCTCGTAACCCGCGGCGAAATATTGAAGTCGCAAAGAGCGTTCTGGACGCCCTGGGAAAACCTCATTCGCTGCTTCGTTTTGTTAAAGATCGTCCGGGCCATGATCGTCGATATGCTATCGATCCCATGCGGGTAGAGAGCGAACTTGGCTGGCGTCCCCGCGAGACATGGGAAAGCGGCTTGCACAAAACAATCAACTGGTACCTGGAAAACACTCAGTGGGTAGCGCGCGCGCGCAGTGGCGCCTATCGCGAGTTTTATGCTCAGCAGTATGGGAGAGAGGTAGGCGCTCCATGAAGATACTTGTCACCGGCGCTGGAGGAATGCTGGGACAAGAGGTCGTTGCGCATTGCGCGACGCGGGGCGAAAGCGTTTCCGCGTTCGACCATCAGGCGCTCGATATAACCGACGAGTCGAAAATTGAATCTGTCTTTGCCAGCGAGCGGCCGGATGTTTTGATCAACTGTGCGGCATGGACGGATGTTGACGGCTGCGAAATTGATCCCGATCGCGCGCATAGAGCTAACACCCATGGGCCCGAATTGCTCGCGATTGCCTGCCGTAAAACTGGGGCCCAATTAATTACCATCTCTACGGATTATGTATTCAAAGGCGAGAAGGAAGGATTTTATACTCAGCGTGACCAGCCCAATCCGCAGAGTGCTTACGGTGTTTCAAAATTGGCGGGCGAACGACGCGCGCAGCAGGCCTGGGCCAACACCCTTATCGTTCGCAGCGGTTACATCTTTGGTTCCGGCGGAACAAATTTTTTGAGCACAATCGTTGCACGGGCACGTCGGGGAGAAACCTTGAAGGTTATTACCGATACGATCGGGACTCCAACTTACGCTCCCCATTTGGCCCAGCGGCTTTACCTCATTGCACAACTAAACGTTCCCGGTATTTATCACATCGTGAATGCTGGAGAGGGAGCCAGCTTCGAGGCTTTTGCGCGGTTCGCGCTCGAGACCAGCGGGATATCCGACACACTTTTGCAGCGCGTTACTCTGGCGGAGCTTAAACGACCGGCTCCTCGTCCTCGCAACTCACGATTGCGGTGTCTGCTCTCGGATGCGCTAGGGCTCGAGCCCCTGCCTCTGTGGCGCGAGGCTCTGCGCGAGTTCATCAGGGACTCTGCTGAGTGGCAGGCGCATGCCGATTCGCGGGCGGTTTGAACTTGCCTGCTACCGTGTGTCTGTTATTATGGTCAGTCGATAAAAGTGCTTTCTGCGGATAAGCTTTAAGGTAAAGGTCTTAAGATTATGACTCAAGATGAACGCCTGGTTCCGGCACGCCCGAGCCGTGATCTGGACAGCACGTTGGCCGAACTGACCCAAGGTAAACCCTATGGGCGTTATGGCTCGTCCCCGGCCGATACAAATATCCGTGAATATCTGTTCGTAATTCTCAAACGCAAATGGCTCATCATGAGCCTTATCCTGGTTATCACTTCGCTGGCTACTATCCAGGCGTACAGGGAACCTTCAGTTTATGAGGCCAAAACAACCATTCGGATTGAACCAAAAGGCAACATCCTGACCAACGGCAATCTTGTAATTAACTCGCAACCGGATCCAAATTTTTGGGGCACTCAATTGAAGCTGCTGCAAAACCCGGAGCTGGCGCGCCAGGTCGTGCTGACGTTGGGTCTGCAGAGCAATCCGGCTTTCCTCGGCGGTGGAGCGGGCAGCGGTGTGTTCGACTCGTTGAAGCGAATTTTTTCGGGCGAAAAACCGGTGCAGTCGAGGTCTTCCGCTAAAGTTGTCGAGCCGGTTAGCATGGAGGAATTGAAGGACAGGCAGTTCACTCCAGAAGAGTTGGCCCAGCTTGAACCCTACGAAGATGTGATTGCCGCAAATTTAACGGTCGAGCCGACCATTAATACCAACCTGGTAACCATTCACTATATCCATACCGATCCCGAGTTGGCAAAAAAAGTCGCCGACACTCTGGCCGATGTCTTCATAAGCAACAATATCTACCGAGTCACTTCTAACCGCAGCGATGCGGAAATGAAATTAGTCAAGACGATTGCCGAAACTCAGAGCAAGCTTCAAAAGGAAGAAAAAGACCGGTTTGCCTTTGCCAAGGCACACAATCTGCCGCTCGACGCTAAGCCGGGCAGCGATCTCGAGTCGATTAAACTGCAAACCTACGCTCAACAGCTCATGGAGGCCCAAAACCAGCGCCGGACTTCGATGGCGACCTATGAAGCAGCGAAGAATGCTCCGGATCCCTTCTCAGCCCCCGAAGTACAAGGCGATGCGCGGATTCAGAAACTTCGCGACAAGCTGGGCGACTTGAAGGAGCAACGCGCGGCATTGTTGCAGATATATACACCGGAATGGCCGGGAGTCAAAAAAATCGACGCGCAGATTAGGCCAGTTGAGGACGAACTGGCCAAAGCCCCGAAGGAGGTTCTGGCTTCATTGAAGTCACGCGCCGAGCGCGACGCGGCCCGTGAAACGAGTCTGACGAAGACGTACACTGGACAGCACAACACGACGACGCAGCAGACCAAAGACCAGATCGACATGGCCGTAATAACTTCCGAGTTGGAGGCCAACAGGCAACTTCTAAACACGTTCACGCAAAAACTGCGCGAGTTGACGCTCGGCTCCAGCGGCGGTACGCCGAGCGATGTTACCGTCCAAACTTCCGCCCGCCTGCCGCGGGCGCCGGTCGGTCCCGCTCGTCTGCGCACCATCATCCTGGCATTTATACTGTCACTCGTGGCCGGAATCGGACTGGCATTCCTGCTCGACTTCCTCGACGACACGATTAAGTCCGTCGATGACGTCGATCGCTATATTCATCTCCCCGCCCTGGCCCTGATCCCGGCCGGACACGAAAAGCCGAAACTGAGAGGCGGCAAAGCCGCTACCGCAAGTGATATGACTGCGCTCGCGCTCGTGAACGACGTTCGTTCGCCCATCGCCGAGTCGTATCGTCACTTGCGCACCTCCTTGTTGCTTTCGTCAGCCGGTACTCCGCCGAAGACTATCCTCGTCACCTCGAGCCAACCGTCCGAAGGCAAAACCACGACCGCCATAAACACAGCTTTCATGTTGGCCCAAACCGGCGCTCAGGTTTTGATAATCGATTGTGATTTGCGCCGCCCTCGGCTCCACGCGCACTTTAATCTGTCGAATGCTCGAGGTTTGACGAGTTGTCTGTCCGGAGAGTCCGACGATCTCGACTCATTGATTCACAGTTATGAGAAGCAGCCCAACCTGAAGCTGATGCCTTCGGGTCCCATACCGCCGAATCCCGCGGAACTATTGGGCTCTGATGAAATGCGCCGCTTGCTTACCACGCTTAGCGAGAAATTTACTCACATCATTGTGGACTCGCCTCCGGCAATTTCGTTCACGGACGCTTCGATCCTATCGACCTTTGTCGATGGAGTCATCCTCGTTGTCCATGGCGGCCGAAGCTCCCGTGCGGTTGTGCGCCGCGCGAAGCAGCAACTACTTGATGTCGGCGCCCACATCTTCGGGGTAGTTCTCAACAACGTCAAGATAGAATCGCACGACTATTACTACGCAGGATACGCCGGATACTACAAATCAGAGTATTACGGCGAAGATGACGACCGGGCAGCGGATAAGGCCGCTCCGACTGTCTCGAACTGAAGCCACGCACCCAAAGAGCATCTGAACGAGCGTGTAGCTCATTCGATCTGGCGTTCCCGCAACCTGCGTACTTCATTTCACTGTCTGAAGACTTTTACCGGAGACACCGTTCCCGATCCTCGACTTTCATGCCCGGACAATTCTGCGTAATCGCTCCTGACGTCAAGCTCGGCCGCGACGTAATTATCTACAACTTCGTCAATCTTTATGGTTGTGAGATTGGCGAGGGCACAAAGATCGGCTCGTTCGTTGAAATCCAAAAAGGGGCCGTCGTGGGACGCAACTGCAAAGTTTCCAGCCACACTTTCATCTGTGAAGGTGTGATTATTGAGGACAACGTCTTTATCGGCCATGGCGTTATTTTTATTAACGACAAGTATCCGCGCGCTACCAATGCGGACGCTTCGTTGCAGTCAGAAGCGGATTGGAAAGTCGTGGAAACGATCGTTGGGCGCGGCGCCAGCGTGGGCAGTGGAGCAACGATTCTGTGCGGGGTAAAGATTGGCGAGCGTGCCGTGGTGGGCGCCGGCGCAGTCGTGACCAGGGACGTACCAGCAGGAACAAGTGTAGCCGGAAACCCCGCGCGTGTGCTGATCAAACAAATCGAGTAGCTGTCTACTGCCGCGCCGGCTGCGGAATTCCATAACTCTCCATCAGCTGCGCCACATTCTTTCGTAAATCAAACTTGCACGCCACGTCGTCGCGACCAGCAGCGCCCATTCGCTCTCTCAATGCCGGATCACTCAAAAGATCGAGGATGCGATCGCTCATCGCCGCCGCATCGCCGCGGCCCACAAGGTAGCCCGTCAACCCGTCAGTAATCAGTTCAGGTATGCCGCCGACCCGAGTGGCTATAACAGGTTTGCCGTGGGCCATCGCCTCCGCAATCATCCAACCAAAGACTTCTTCCCAGCGCGAAAATTGGCACACGAGATCGGCGGCGTGAAAAACTCCTTCCCCGAATGGGTCATCGATCATGCCCGTCCAGGTAATGTGATCGCCAAGTCCCATGGCGGCTGCGTCCCGCGCGTACTGTTCGCGATTCACACCCTCTCCCACCAGCACAAATTGCACCTTGCGGTTTTGTCGCAGCACCAGCCGGGCTGTCTCGAGGAGATCAGCAATGCCCTTTTCAGGGATTATCCAACTCACCTGGGTAACAATCGCCCGCTCCGGGGGAATCGAATATCGTTCCCTGAATTTAGTCGCCAACAGAGGGTCCGTTTTGACGCGCGTGAGATCTACGCCGTTATAGATCATTTGAAAACGGCTGCGCGGCAGTAGATCAACCGCAGTCATGCATTCGTAACCATAGTTGCTGACACAGACCACCTTGTTGAGCGGTTGGTTGATTAGCCGCGCCGCAGCGCGCTTCCAAAATGCCGCTCGAGATTGAACGTAACCCGCCGGCCGCGAATGATGATCGGTAAAAAAAACCTGCCTGGCGGACTGAAAGCGGGCGCCCCACGAATACAGATTCAGAAAACTCACGAAGTGCAGATGCAGGATGTCCGCCCGGTGCTTACGCATGATCCCGGCCAGATTTCTGCGGGCACTCCGGTTACCATCGGTCGAGTTCGGAAGAACTTCAAACGAGATGTTTGGCAGCTCGAGAAACCGCCGCACTTCACCCGTTGGCTCAGAAAGAAAGCACAGCACGCTTTGCCACCCGCGCTCGCCCAATTGCAATGACAACTCGCGCGCGAAGGTTTCAGTGCCTCCGATGCGAAGCGGCTTAACGCCGAAAACCGAAATCAGCGTTGGTTTATAACTGGAGTTGTGACCGTTAGTTTTCATCAACATAGCCCCGAGCGATCGCTAGTACGGCGGTGCTACTTATAGTTGAAGACTCGATTCAGCCTCGCGACGATCCTCTGCTGCAAATGTTGAAAGTATAAACCAGCCGCATGGGAAGCGGTGAACATCTTATAAATCAGCGGAGGTTGATCTCGCCGCTGAAAGGCCGGCTGGAAGTTGGTCTTGTTGCCAAATCCCAGGATGCGCTGATCCTCGGCCGAAATACCGCCGAGGAATGCGGCGTTGAGCAGCAATGGATGGTAACGATAATAAGCGATGTCTTCGGGCTGAAGCGGAACTTTCGGATCATGATATCCGAAAAAGATCGCCTGTCGCGGCTCGAGGATCGGTATGTTCTGCCGATGAATCGCGGAAGTGTCGAACATGAATACTGTGCCGGCAGCGCCCGTTAATTCGATTACATCGGACAGCGGCAAAGCCCCGACTTCGGTCTTATCCAAATTGCGTGGATGTTTCTTTCGATGGCTTCCTTTGACAAACTTGAACGCGCCGCTCTTAACGTCCGTCAGATACATGCCGAGCTTGATTTCCCTATGAATAGTCTGCTCCGTAGCTTGATCGTACCAGGTGTCGCCGTGCCAACCATGAAAGTCATACTTAGTAGGCAGTGACTTCCAGCCCTTGGCTTCCGTCAATTCATATTCTGTCCCCAGATATCGGCCCAGGATCTCTTTGACCAAAGGATGCAATGCCAGATCGATGAAACCCTGATCGAGCAGCAAGACATCCTCGACCATGTGCCGGTAGAGTTCCGTCCTGAAATAGCCTTCGAAGTTGTTCCAGCGAATTCGCTGCAGGCGGCTGTCAAACGCCCTCTGCATTGCACACAATTGCTCGGGACTGACAATGGACGGCAAGACAACGATGCCGTTGGTCTCAAGTTCCGCGGTCAGATGATCCGCCGGTGAAAGATTTGGCGACGGCCGCCCGTGATAAGCCAGTTTCGCGTTCACCGGAATCTCTTTAACGTTTCTCATTGCTTCTTCCTTCGAATGAAGTTACTCGGCAACTGCACTTTGGGCGCGGCGAAGATAAAGACCGCGCAACAGACCCGGCGCAATCCGTGTCAGCCACAGCGCCAGGCGGGCCTTCCAGCTTCGTTCCAAATTGTTCGCGTTCGCAAACGATTGGCGGGCCGCGGCAAAATCACCGGGAACCAGATAGAGCTTGCCCAGTTCGTATTCCAGCAGGGCCCGGCGGTTCCTGATGACCGCGCTGACCTCGACGCGCTCTGCTGGTGTGAAGTCATATGACTGCTCGATCTTGTCAAAGACACGCAACTCCCTCCGGTGTGAATTGATCGCGTCGCCGCTCAGACTGTTAGGGCGTGACCTGTAGCTCAGCAGGACCTTCCGTTGATAGGCGAGTCGCGCTCCC
>WNFP01004963.1_pt1 | contig 10690 bp, 9 predicted proteins | sample 5400201 | NCBI WGS metagenome assembly WNFP01 (sample SAMN13153355, study PRJNA577476) | soil metagenome | isolation source: 115 cm saprolite under Madrone tree | place: USA:California | collected 2016-06-14
CTCCCGACGTTACCGGCGATGTCGTCGCTCTCGGCGTTGTCGTCGCTCTCGGCGTTGTCAGCGTTCCTCCCGATCTCATTGCAGACCACAAAAAGCGCAGCTATCTTTATCAGTGGCTTCATTGGAAGACACTATTATTGAAGGATCAAAGCGGCTTATCATTGAACGCGTTATTGCGGACCGACCTCCGCAATATGTCAGCGATACATTGACAGTTGAAGAGCCGCTTGAGATCCGCGTTCGCTTTCGGCGCGGTCCAAGTGTGGTTCAAAAGCCAGTCTCGATTACGATGCGGACACCGGGATCGGACCGAGAACTTGCGGTTGGCTTTTTGTTTACCGAGGGGATCATCCATGACTGCTCTTGGATCGAAGCGACTGAGCTCAAGAGCGAGAACGAAAACTCAATATTGATAACGTTGAGTCACGAGGTTGACCTGAAGCGGCTGGAGCGTCATTTTTATACCTCATCAAGCTGCGGGGTCTGCGGTAAGACTTCGGTCGAAGCGTTGGCGATTAACCGGGAGATTTCTCTCTTGCCGCGCTCGCCTCAGGTGGACACCAAAACGGTTTTGGCTCTTCCGGAGCGCCTCCTCCAGCAGCAAGCTCATTTTTCAAAGACGGGAGGACTGCACGCCGCGGCGTTGATCGGCTCTGAGGGAACGGTCCGCGTGGTTCGTGAGGATATTGGGCGGCACAACGCGGTGGATAAGGTGATCGGGCATGCGCTGCTCACGAACACAGTCGATCTTGCGGACTCCATTCTCATGGTTAGTGGTCGAGCCGGCTTCGAACTGGTTCAAAAGGCCATCATGGCAAGTATCCCGATCATGGCGGCAGTTGGGGCACCGTCTTCTTTGGCAGTCGAACTCGCTAGGCAGTATGATCTTACCCTAATCGGATTTCTCCGCGGAAATCGTTTCAATCTCTATTCCGGCCGACAGCGGATTAAGTCGCTCGAGGCTACGGCCGCCACGGAGTTCGTTACCAGCTAGATGGAGTCAGCAGTCATACCATGGATCAACAAAATTCATCGCCCACTCATGTTCGAATGGAGGAAATGAAACGGCGCTCGGCACAAAACAATGGATCTGACCGGGACCTTGCGCCGGGTGGCTCCGTTCCAGGAGCACAGCCGCCGGTAGAAACTGATCCTGCCAAGCAAAGAAGGCGCCACGAGACCGCGGCCGGTATTCCGGCGATCATCCAGACCCTGCGTTACATAATGGGACGAATGGGAATAGCGCGGGGCACTTCTGCTCTGTTCGAGGTCAATAAGATTCATGGCTTTGATTGCCAGAGCTGTGCGTGGCCAAGTCCCGACGATCATCGCCATTTCGCAGAATTTTGTGAAAATGGTGCTAAAGCGGTTTCGGACGAAGGTACTTTGCGCCGAGTCACGCCCGAGTTTTTTGCGAAATACAGCATTCACGAACTCCTGCAGAAATCCGATTTTTGGCTCAATGAGCAAGGACGATTGACGCATCCCATGATTTTGCGGGACGGGTCAACGCATTATGAGCCGATATCTTGGGATGACGCATTTTCTCTCCTGGCCAAAGAGTTAAATCGACTGGAGTCACCTAGCCAGGCTGCGTTCTACACGTCAGGAAGGACCAGCAACGAAGCCGCTTATCTTTACCAACTCTTTGCTCGCCAATTCGGGACGAATAACCTGCCGGACTGTTCTAACATGTGCCATGAGTCGAGCGGAGCCGCTCTATCAGAAACAATTGGCACCGGTAAAGGCACGGTCACATTACACGACTTTGATATAACCGACGCTATTTTCATCGTCGGACAGAACCCCGGAACCAATCATCCGCGGATGTTAACCTCGCTGGAACGGGCCAAACGCAATGGTGCGAAAATCGTCAGCATCAATCCTTTGCCTGAGACCGGCAATTTCCGGTTCAAGAATCCGCAGGATTTCAAAAACCCTTTTACTGCAGTCGGCAGTGGCAACCGCCTTTCTGATCTGTGGTTGCCGGTAAAAGTCAACGGAGACCTCGCTTTGTTCAAAGGCATCATGAAAGAGATGCTGGCGGCCGAGGATCAGGAGCCCGGATCGGTTTTTGATCACGATTTCATCACGAAATATACTGCCGGATTTGAGCCTTTAATCGATTCGATTAGAGCCGCTCCATGGGAACCAATTCTCGCTAGCACCGGATTGACGCGAGAGCAGATCCGACAAGCGGCCCAAATTGCGATGGACGCAAAGAGCCTTATCTGCTGTTGGGCGATGGGCCTTACTCAGCATCGCAACGCGGTGGCTACTCTGAGAGAGATCGTCAACTTTCTTCTGTTACGCGGAAATATCGGACGCCCGGGCGCCGGGGCTTGCCCGGTGCTCGGTCACAGCAATGTGCAGGGTGACCGGACAATGGGCATCTGGGAACGACCGTCACCGAGACTACTCGATAGCTTGGCGGAGCGGTATCACTTTGAACCGCCTCGAGCAATCGGTACTGATGTCGTTGATACCATCAAGGCGATGCATCGAGGGCATATCAAGGTCTTCTTCGCAATGGGCGGAAACTTCTTGTCCGCAACACCCGACACGGAACTCACCGCCGAAGCCCTCCAGAATTGCCTTCTAACCGCTCACGTATCAACCAAGCTAAATCGTGCGCATCTCGTCACGGGCCGACAGGCGTTGATTCTTCCCTGCTTGGGAAGATCAGAGATCGATGAACAGCAAAGCGGCCGACAATTTGTTACCGTCGAAGATAGCATGGGAATCATCAATCCGTCGCGTGGACGCCTTGCGCCTGCTTCGGAACACTTGCTGAGCGAGCCAGCCATTGTCGCTCGACTCGCTCAGGCAGTGCTCCAGGACCGAAGCCACATTCCCTGGCAAGAATGGATGGACAATTACTCGGCTATCCGCGACGAGATCGAGGCCGTTATTCCTGGATTTGACCGTTTTAACGAACGAATCGCGCAAAACGTATTCTATTTGCCCAACGGCCCTCGTGACAAACGCGAATTTCAGACGAAGACTGGAAAAGCGAATTTCACCGTCAACGATTTCGAGCTATTCAATCTTGCTCCAGGTTATTTCATTCTAACAACCATTCGAAGCCAAGACCAATTCAACACTACGATCTACGGACTCGATGACCGGTATCGCGGCATCTACAACGGCCGCCGTGTTCTCTTCATGAATCCGGAGGATATGCGGGAGTTCAGTTTTCAGCAGAGTCAACCCGTTGATATTACTAGCCATTTTGAAGGTCAGGAGCGCGAGGCGCAGCAATTCCTGGTGGCACCCTACTCTATCCCGCGCGGGTGCGTTGCGACCTATTTCCCTGAAGGCAATGTCCTCGTCCCGATTGGGAGTGTCGCGGAAATCAGTAATACGCCGACTTCCAAATCGATTGTCGTCACGCTTACTCCGTCACCTAACGTCGAAGCTGTTCGCACCGAATTGTTCGCCCAAATGGCAGAGGCGAAACGCTTACCGGCACAAGCAGTCGCCGGAACGGCGAAGTTGATGACGGATGGTCAGCGGTAGGGATGCGCTCCTGATTTCGCACCGGCAGCTGCCGGTGCGAAATCAGGAGCGCAAAGCCTAGCGATCTTGGGCCCCCCGATACACGATCGCTTGCACTCGCTCCAGGGTCACCAAGCCACCGGCAATCATTTCATCTAGAATCGGAAGAAATTCTCGGATCTTTTCCTCGCTATCAACTATCTCGATCACGATTGGTAGATCCATCGAGAGTCGAAGAATCTTCGTCGTATGCAGATGGCTCGACTTACCAAAACCCATCGGCCCTCGGAGCACGGTCGCTCCAGCAAGTTTTCTTTCTCGCGCCTTCAACACGATCTGTTCGTAAAGGGATTTACCCTCCCATTCATCGGCCTCGCCGATAAAGACTCGCAAGAGCATCGCATCGCGGGGAAGTTCCATTCTTGATAACCGCTAACCAAGCACAAGAGTTGCCAACCACCAACCGGCTACGACCATCCCAATGCAGAGGACGGTCGATAAAAGAGTATTGGCCAATGCTATCCAAAAACGCTTTTCGCGCAGAAGGTGAAAAGTTTGCAAGATAAACGAGGAGAAAGTAGTCAAGCCGCCGCAAATGCCAACAGCAACGAAAACGCGAACAATGTCGGCGAACTCACGATGGAGATCGGATCTGGCGTAATTGGCAACAAATCCAATGAGTAAGCTACCGGTAAGATTCACCACGAGCGTACCAACCGGCAACGTCTCTCCTATTCGTTGGGCCACCCATCCGGACAAACTGTAGCGCCAGACGCTCCCGATGGCTCCGCCGACGAACGCAAGAAGGATGACGCCAATCATAAGCGCTTTCTCCGATGCTGCAGGCGACGAACCCAGGTTTCTATCAATCGCACTGCTCCGCTGCTCGCAAAATATCCGGCAAAAACCGCAATCAAGCCGAGTAGGTGCGAGTTGGTAATGTTCAGAAACGCGTCGCTCCAATTCGCACTTTGCATGGAGCGGAATGACAGCAGCGAAAAGGTACTGAAAGTCGTGTATCCTCCACAGAATCCAGTCATTAAGACTACGCGAGCGTTTGGTCCGAGATAGAATCGACTTTCCGGTTCGGCAAGAGCTTGCAACAATCCAATCAAGAAGGAGCCGGTTAAATTTACGAATAACGTGGCCAACCAGGGCCGAGGCAAATGCAGCCATTCGCCAACTCCGTAGCGGCAAAGAGTTCCGACTCCGCCGGCAATTCCAACCAATATATATCGACGAAGTACCCTTTGCTTCACTCGATCTTATACCGCTCCAATCGGCAATTCTCTTCGCGTGCGTTCGAACTGTTGTCCAGCACGAGTTGATGGTAACGTCGGCAGCGCCGAGAACGTCGTGGACCGGACCGCGGGAGCGCGATCATTCCTTCGCTGCTGTCGATCGATTTTGCGAAAGACTACTAAAAGACCTATCGTTGCCATTCTCGGCGTTGTCAGCGCTGAAGGCATTTCCAAACTGGGCCTGGATATTCCGGCCGAAATGGTAATTTAAGTGATGCGGTATTTTTTGTCGATTGTCGTACTGATTGCAGTCAGCCCTTTCGCACTGGCCGATGAGCCAAGTGTCGATTCGCTCCCGGCACCGGTTGTCAATACGCTGAAAGCTGAGTCTGGAAATGGGACTGTCCGAACCATTGAGACTTTCCAGTGGGGTGATTCCACCATCTACAAATTCGCAATCGATCAGAACGGACAACCTTATTTGGAATTGGAGATCGCGGATACCGGCCGGCTAGTCCGCGTTGACCAATTGGCAATAAACGAAGCTGACGAAGAGGATAACGTCGATGCATCACCGACGCCGTCTCCCGGCGCGTCTCCGCGGAAATGAGCCGCGAATCATAGATGAGCCGCGCAACCGACCGCCGTAGATCGAATGGACTACGCTTCCGCCTTCGCCCACGGCGCGACAAGTTGGGCGAAGTCGGGTTTCGCCCTGCCGGTGCGGGCCTTCCCGCCCGGCTCTACCTAGCCTACATCCGCCGGAGTATTCCAATTGGCGAACAACGGGATCTCTTCATCCAAAACCGAATACTCGGTAACCAGATGATCGCTTACGAGCCGTCGAACGAAATCCTGCAACCGCAGACGTCGTTCCGCAATTTGGCTGATCGCGAGACGAAACGCTCTCTTCGGGTAAACTGCAACGAGCGGCTCATAATGTTTGCCGATTCTGGGCACGATTCCCTGACCGGCGCGACATTTTCGCAGTAACTTCAACAATGTGAGCTTTTCGATACGCGCGACATCGACGGCCAAGCAGAGCAGTAGATCGCTGGTCGTCTGCTCGAGACATGAAGCAATACCGCTCAAAGGACCTGCATCAGACCATTGGTCGAGAATTATCTTCGCACGGGACAGACCGTCTACTCGGCTCGGACCCGAGTAGAGCAGTTCTTCTGGTTCCAGGCTCTCCAAAATTCGGAGCTGTCTCACTCGAAGCGGTACGGTTTCGCCGTGCCAGTTTATGGCTATCTCCCCTTTATCTCGGCCCATTCGAATCGACCAGCCCCCGGCTAGTAAAGCTGCGGAAAAATTGCCCTTGAACCAGCCGTCGGTCGGATTTGATTGCACAGCTGAACAGTAGCTTGCAGATTTCAAAGGAAAAGCCACGTCCGCATGCGCTACGCGAAAGCCTTGCCGGTAGGGTCTCTGACCCGGCTGCCATGCCGCTCGACTCCAAATCCGACGGGCTGCTGGGAAAAAGCTTTCGCAAGTATTCGCCTTCTGCTTGATCGTGCACGCAGACGTCAGAACGCAGGGCGTTTTGGAGCTTATGCAAAATCGCATCGATGAACAGTTTGAGGCACTCCGTCGCAACGGACGAGCTGGATTCGCCGCTTATATTACTGGTGGAGATCCTAATCTTGAGCGCACCATCGACATCGCCGTGGGCTTAGCGGAGACCGGAGTTGATTTTCTAGAACTGGGCGTACCCTTCTCTGATCCGCTAGCAGACGGCATCGCCAATCAGCTCGGAGCGCAGCGCGCACTCGCATCGGGAACAACTCTCCCAAAACTGCTTTACACAATTTCTCAGATTCGTTGCCGGATCCCGATCCCAATTATTCTCTATAGTTACCTCAATCCGATCTACCAATATGGGTTCGAGCAATTCGAGCAAGACGCGCTAGCTGTGGGAATTGACGGATTACTGCTCCTCGATTTGCCTCCGGATGAGCATTCGTTGTCGGATCGAAGTAGCTTTCTTCATCGGATCCGTTTAATCGCCCCAACCACCAGCGAGGAGCGAATCAGAACTATCGCGGCGCGAGCAAGCGGCTTCATCTATTATGTTTCCCGGGAAGGTGTAACCGGAGAACAGAGAACTTTATCCGATTCGATTGGTGCCCAAGTGGAGAAAATCCGACGCTATTCTGCTCTTCCAATTGCTGTCGGGTTCGGTATTTCCAATCCGGAACAAGCCGCACAAGTGGCGGCATTGGCTGATGCTGTCGTGGTGGGGAGTGCGATTGTGCGCAGGATCGGGGAACTAGCGAATGAATCAGACATCGTCTCCCGTCTTCGCGAGCTTGTTCATCCCATGGTCGAAGCTGTGAAATCGATAAAGAAATCAAGTCGGTAGGTCAGCTCGCCAGCGTCGAACATAAAAAAGGCCACTGTGCGGCGGCTCTACGGAAAGGAGGATTTAAGCTACTAGGTTCGGAAACCACTTCTTCCAAAGTGGAGTCAGATATGGGTACTCCCAGCGCTGCCCGGTGAAAGCCTTAATGATGCCCATGATCCAAAGGACGAAATAACCGATATAGAAAACGAAAATCAACAGGCCGAGCAGAATGGCGAAGAGCCACCCAATCAGCGGAATATGCGCGAAGATCTGTAGAACGATCATAAGCGCAAAAAACAACACGAAAGTGCTGGCCCCAAAATAAATACTCTGCACCGCCCAATGCCGCACCAAGCTGTCTTTCTTCTCGATAAAATAGAAGATGATCCCTCCGATCAGCGGAAAGATTGCACACAGCCCGGCCCCGACATTGGAGGGAAGTCCCGTATCGCTCGAAGCAGAAGTTCCAGACATAGAATTATATAGAGATGGAAATAGAAGGATTTTCGTGGCGATCGTAAAATCCGTTGTTAGAATGTCAAGATTTCGTGCAAGAATCAGAGACTGGCGCTCCCGGCCGTGTTTCTTTCAGTGCTGATCCCGGACTCCGGCAAATTTCGCCTGGGCAGACAGGGATTTCGCGTTACTTTGGCCGTTCTATGTTGAGCGCCGGGATCGTTGGTCTGCCTAACGTTGGCAAATCCACTCTTTTCAACGCAGTGACGCGGACGCGGAAAGCGGAGGCAGCCAATTATCCGTTCTGCACCATCGAGCCAAATCAAGGGGTCGTGACCGTTCCCGACCCTCGCTTAGATCAATTAGCCGCCCTTTCGAAGTCGCAAAGGGTCGTTCCGGCCGCGATCGAGTTTGTTGATATTGCGGGATTGGTTCGCGGTGCGAGCCAAGGTGAGGGTCTCGGGAACCAATTTCTTAGCCACATCCGTGAGGTGGACGCAATTGTTCAGGTGGTCCGATGCTTTATCGACGATGATATCCACCATGTAAGCGGATCGATCGATCCAATCCGCGACATCGATGTAATCAACACCGAGCTCATTCTGGCCGATATCGCCTCCTTGCAAAAGCGCAGTGAGCGCCTGCAGAAACAGGTTCGTTCCGGTGATAAAACTGCAAAAATCGAAGCTGCTCTCATCGAGCGAATGTTACCGCATCTCAATGAAGGTAAACCGGCCACGACGTTTTCCTGTTCGGCCGAGGAAGCTTCGGTTGTACGTTCTTTTTTCCTGCTCACCGGAAAGCCGACCATTTTTGCGTGTAACGTCGCGGAAACCGATTTGGCGGCTTTCTCACAGCAGAGCCAGATTGCAGCATCTCACTACGTCACGCGCGTAAGCGAGTATGTCGCAACGCATCTTTCGACCCAATCGGTGGTGATCAGTGCCCAGATCGAAAGCGAACTAACCGATCTATCTCCAAGCGAAGCCACCGAGTATCTGACCGGCTTAGGCGTAAAGGAGAGCGGCGTCGGAACCCTGATTCGCTCAGTCTACCAACTTTTGGGCCTACGGACTTATTTCACAACCGGAGAGAAAGAGACACGGGCCTGGACTATCCACACTGGGGATAAGGCTCCGCCCGCCGCCGGAATTATTCATTCCGATTTTGAACGCGGCTTCATTGCGGCTGAAACCGTCCATTTTGACGATCTCATTCAACTCGGGTCATTCGCTAAGGCTCGGGAAGCAGGAAAGTTGCGCATCGAAGGCAAAGAGTATGTCGTCAAAGACGGCGACGTGATGGAGTTCCGATTCAATGTTTAGTAACAGGAGGTCACAGAGATAACAGAGGAACTACGTCGCAACCGACCGTAAGGCTTTTTTTTTGATAAACCGTCTTCGCGCGCCGCTGCGCGACCGCATTTAACCCCTCCTGAGACCTACCAGCCGTTCCCAGCGGTCCGATAGCGAGCAACGGCTCTTTTCCCTTGGTTCCCTGAATTCCCTGATGCGGTCGGTTGCGACGTAGTTCCTCTGTTATCTCTGTGACCTCCTGTTCAAAATCCGCCTCTGTGCTCTCCTGTAGCAATAGAGCGATCTAGCCCGAAACCATTTTACACCGGGAGTCTTCTGCGCAAGGTTCCGCCCTTACAGATGATTCGTTGTACCGTTTTTTTCGCCTTAGCAATCGCAGCGAGCGCGGTTGCCGAAACCTCGAAGCCCGATATTCACAAGAGTCTGGTTCGGATTACGACGACATCACAGGACCCAGACTACCGGGTACCCTGGAATCCCGGTAATATCACCGTCGGAATCGGAGCAGGATTTGTGATCGATGGAAACCGGATTTTAACCAACGCGCATGTCGTGAGTAACGGTCGATTGATTGTGGTCGAGAAGGAGAACGATCCGAAGGAGTACATCGGGAAGGTGGAGTTTATCGGCAGTGATTGTGACTTAGCGGTCGTGAAAGTCCAAGACTCGAACTTCTACAAGGGAACTGCTCCCGTCCATTTTGGAGGGTTGCCGACAGTGCAGTCGCTGGTCGACGTTTTCGGGTATCCGATCGGCGGGTCACGACTTTCGGTCACTCACGGAATTGTTTCTCGAGTCGATTTTCAAAATTACACTTACTCCGGGGTTGATCAGCATCTAGCCGTTCAGATCGACGCGGCTATCAATCCGGGAAATTCCGGTGGCCCGGTACTACAGGACGGAAAAGTGGTCGGCGTGGCCTTCCAAGGATATACCGGTGATGTCGCGCAAAATACCGGCTATATGATTCCAACCCCGGTGATCCAGCGTTTTCTTAAGGATATCTCCACCGGCCGGTACAATCGGTATGTCGACTTATCGATCAGCTATTTTAAGCTGTTGAACACCGCCGAACGCCACGCATTAGGTCTTCCCGATGACAATATCGGGGTGGTGGTCAGTTCGGTCGAAAAGGATGGTTCGTGTGCGGGAAAACTCCAGGAGGGCGATGTAATGCTCTCCATTGACAATCATCCGATCGCTAGTGACGGAAATGTTCGATTGGATGGAGATAACTTGGATCTGGCCGAAGTCGTCGAACGGAAATTTAAGGGAGACAAGGTGAAGATTGGAATTTTACGGAACCAACAACCGTTAACCGTAGAAGTCGAATTACAGCCAAACAACTCTTACCTCTTGCAGGCCAACCTCCACGAGGAAAATCCTAGATTTGTATTGTTTGGCGGTCTCGTATTCCAGCCGCTCTCACGGAACTTCATGGAGGCGTATCAGCCGGACGAGCTGCGAGTCCGATACTACTATGATTTTTATATCACGGATGAGTTATACGAGCAGCACCCGGAAGTCATCGTGCTTTCAAATGTCTTGGCCGATCCGGTGAACGCCTATGTATCCGATTTTCGCTTCCAGATTGTCGACGAGATCAATGGTCAAAAAATCAAACATTTGAGTGATGTCGCTCATGCGTTCGCCGCATCGGCCGATCAATATGTGATAAAGTTTCTCGGAAGCAGCCGTCCGGCAGTGCTAGAGAAGCACGCAGTGGAAGCAGCGCAACAACGTATAAAACGAAATTATAACGTTTCGATTGAACAAAACCTAGGAAAAGAACGCCTCTAATGAAGTTCCTGCTTTTCTTTCCGCTCGTATTC
>WNFP01004965.1_pt1 | contig 10688 bp, 5 predicted proteins | sample 5400201 | NCBI WGS metagenome assembly WNFP01 (sample SAMN13153355, study PRJNA577476) | soil metagenome | isolation source: 115 cm saprolite under Madrone tree | place: USA:California | collected 2016-06-14
AGAGGTCAGCAGTGTCGACATGCATGCTTTTTCTTCTCGGTTGCGTCGGTAATACCAGCGCAAACAAAGGTGAAGTCAAGGTCAGCGAAGTAGCATTTAAGCTCGCAAGGCTGATGCAGATCGAAGCAAGGAGCAGAGCGATCTCCGCATGCGGGCATCGGGATGGTGGGTACACTCATTGTTGATTCTTCTGTAAGCAATGGCGTAGATTGTAGAGTTAGGGTCGATTCGGTGGTAGATGAGGTCAATGTTACAGAGGATAGTGGAGAGGTACGAGGTGTGAGGTTGTAGTGACGCGATTCAGTTACTGGAACAATGTCGGCTTCTGTAAAGATTTCGAAATCGGCGAGATCGACTTCGGCTTCGGCGAAAGCGGTACGAAATTCTTGTCGGAGGTTCCTAGCTGCTGTGTTCCTAGGAAAGTCGAGAGAGGATAATGAAGACTGCGATGAAGTCGGTGAAGGAATTTTGAAACTCAACCCCTCGCGGTGGGCTCCAAATATGATATGCAAGCAATGTCTATGAGGACAAAAACCAACACAAACACCACCAACACTGCGATCTAATAGTGCGAGGTAGCGAGTAACCCTTCCAAGAGTGTAGGATGAGATATAATGAGTTAACGATAGTGCGATGTCGATATCGCGAAGTCTACGTAGCGGGCGATGTTATACGGACGAAGTCGAGATAAAACGAAGCGAGAGCGATGTCGAATACTAAGTTCGCGACGAGATTAAACGAGTGCGATGTTTTCTGAGATCTAAGGAGTGGGGAAAAGCGTTCTTATTGATTCTAAGGGAAATACAGAATATATACTGTGTAAGGAATAAGGATAAGTCCGACTCAACTATGTGAAACTCGAACATAAACTAAATATAAAACAAAACATCGCAAAGTCGAAAAGAACCACTAATACCATATATTGAAACGCGAATCGGTGATATCCGGATCAGTAATAGGTCCGAAGCCGTCGCTTGAGCCGAGGCCGAAGATACTCCGATGTGTACGATGTTTCGATGTCGCCGATATCTCTAGGTTATCGATATGCCGGTCGCTTCGGATCATCGGAATGATATTAGGAAGGCGTAGTAGAATATGAGAGGTCCGGAATTGACGCGGAACGTTAGATCGCTTCGTATTAGTGAGATCGGTCGCGTGAAATGATCGGAGATAGATCGGGGCGCGTCGATATCGATATCGCGAGAGATCGGTGGGTAAGGCGAAATGATAGGGTCGAATGTAAGGGCGATTATTGTCTGTTTTGGCGTCTAGAGTGGGTGCGTGCGTATCATCTCCTCCCTACTGAAATCTTGACTGTCCTCAGTCAATGCGCTCCGTGGTTAGATCGTACCGATAAGACGTAAGAGATCGCGTCGGAACCGAGTAAGCGACGAGCCTAGCGATCGATGGGAATATGAGTCATATCGCTGATAGCGATGCGACAATAGGAAACCCGAGATCGGACGCAGCGCCAGGGTATAAATAGACGTCGAAAACAGTCAGCGATCTCCAACAACATCGCTTGTTACCACTTCCATATCTCTCTATCAACTTTTCTTATCTCAATATCGCAATGGCTTCTTCGTCTATGCAGCTCTCGTCCGGACAGCACGAGCTCGCCGTCAGCGCCCTCAAGGTCGACTTGCAGGAGACCTTCGCCGATCGCCCTCTCGATAATAGCGATGTCAATGCCGTTCGCGTTTACGCGCGATCCTTTATGCGCGCTTATGTGAGTTTGTCTGACAATGTCGGAATATATCGCTCGCTAATTGTTCTGCAGACAGCCTATGGTCGCATCGCTACCCATCGCGATCTCGAGGTCGAAGAAATGGTCCGGGTAAGTGTCGAACTGGTCGAGTCGTGTAACGAGGAGGGCTGGCTCAGCTTCGCGCACGTCCTTATGCCGAACATCGCGGCCATGGTGCTAGAAAGACGTCGGGTCGAGGAGGAACGTCGTATCGAGGAGGAAGAGCGCCAGTATCGCGCCGAACAAGATCGCCGTCGCGAACTTGAATGTCGCGCCTTTCAGCGGGAAGCAGAACGTGCGTCTCGTGAGGCCGCTGCGCAGCGACTTAGCCCGACATCGAGTAGGACCGCGGCGAGGAAGACGTCGACTTCGAGTTTGGGAGGTGGCGATGTCGAGTGGAATAGCGAGGCAAGTATGGGGATGGGGACGCGTACTAGGAGTGTTAGCCGAGGGCGAGGTCGTGGTCTAGGTGGTAAGAGTACGAGGTCGATGCAGGTCGAGGCTCCGAAGAGTTCGCAGGTCGCGACGCCGAAGAGTTCGCAGGTCGCAACGCCGAAAGCGTCGAAGGTCGCCAAGCCCGAATTTCGAGAGCCGAAGTTCGTGGTTCCTCGCAACTCGGACGTAGTAAGTTCTTTGTAGGCGATGTTATTTCTCGTAACTGACGACCTCGATAGGCTCCTCATCCATGCACCCGATGCGGCGGCTACCAGCGAAAATTTCGATGCTACATCACGAAGGGTCAGCAGAAGTGCGCCAAATGTTTCCACGATCGCAAATCGTGCTCTTTCGCTCCTGACGTCGCGAAGACGACCACTACCTCGAAGGAGAAGAAGAAGAAGACCGCGTCGACATCGCAGCCCGAGGAGCCGACGACTCCGACGGCGTCCACATCTCAAGCGTCGAGACGCCCAGGTCGCGGCATGTCCCATTTATATAGCTCTGTTTCGTCGCTGATCCACTTTTGAATAGCCACCGCTCAGGCGCCCGAGATCTCCGAACGCGACGTCGTCGAAGCTTCGCAAATCGTTGCGTCAAGTCAGCATGGATCGCTTCAGGGTATGCGACAAGCTCGCGATATCGCTCGCTGGCGACTTGAGGCCAATGCGCACGAGTTGTCGATGGTTCTCACCGACTATCAGCAGAATTCGGCGCGTTTAACTGCGCTCGACGAGGGTATCGCGGAGTTCGAGGCTGCAGGCGAAGTCGATGAAGGCGATACGGAGGACGAGGGCGACGACGATGATGACGATGTCGAGGCGGACGAGTTCGAAGTCGATGAGGATAGCGATGAGCTCGAGGATGAAGAAGTCGACGGTTTCGTCTGAAGTCGCGATGGTCAGTTCGTGTCGCCTCATATATAATTTGTACTTTTTGTGAAATATATCAAAGTGATGTCGCGCATATATATAAGTGAAAGAGTCCATTTAAGAAATAAAGGTATATAAGGGAAAGGCTCAGTAAATCTTCATAGCCATAAAACCCTAAGGTCTTGCGCGGAAGATCGCGACTTAAAATGGTCCGAGATGTCGCAATTAAAATCGACGTGAGATAAACGCAATATAGATAGGTAAGATCGAGGTCGGTAAGGAACGTGATAGATATCGAGTGTCTGTATGTGAGATCGGAATGTAAGTGAGCGATATATACAAACTCTAGAATTAGATAAAAGCGAAAATAGTTAACAGGTAAGGCAATGGGTATCAGTCCCTCCTCCCTACTGAAAGATCGACTGTCCTCAGTCGAGAAGGGCGCACAAGGAATCAATCGGAGTCGGCTGAGTCCACAGATGATCGGTCGTCGTCGATGTCGACATCGATATCGCTCGGCATTCCAATATCGTCGGACTCGGGGTCGGAAACATCGGAGGATTCCATATCGATGAGGCGTTCTGATGAAATATCGAGGAAGTCATCGAGGTTGGGCAGGGTCAGCGACCTGCGAGCGAAATAGGGAACAACTCGGAAAGCAGCGACTGGGCGGTCAAAGACAGAACCATTGAGCTCACAGATAATGTAAGCTCCTCCTTTATTGCGCGATATGACAACGAGAGGTCCGATGTATCGAGGTCGCATCTTACGATTTAGAGCCTTCTCAATCGCCGTATTGCGAACAAGGACGAGGTCGCCTTGACGGAAGTCGAAGTCGCGGATAGTCGCAGCGTGATCGCGTTCAAATCGAACAGCTGCTTGAAGTCGGGCAGCCATAACGCGAGAATGGAGTGCTGAGAGATGAGATCTGCGCTTCTGTAAGGCAATAGCTCGAATCGCGATAAGGTCGGTCGTCGAGAGAATCGAAGTCGGTGGCGGAAGAAGGTAGGTAGCTTCGGCGATGTCGAGAGGAAGAATCGGATGAGCTCCAGTGACTGCGAAATACGGAGAACAACCCATGCGACGTCGAATAGTGATACGATCTGCCCAAAAGACGGAGAAAGCACCTTTGTACCATTTCGATTGATCGCCATCGACCGATTTGAATAAAGCCTGTCGAACATCGAAGTGAGGTCGCTCGACAAGTCCGTTAGCTCTCGAGTTGTAGCCAGAGATGCGAATGTGGTGGATGCGATATTTCTTCGCCAAGTACTCGAGTGCCTTTACGAAGGGCGGTCCGTTGTCCGATACTATCTCTGTCAAACCTCCCCATCTACACAACACATCCTCAAACAACCAATCACCTATAGTCGTTCCTGTCTCCTTCCTAAGCATCCTAAACTCGACATAGTGCGTCAGCGAACATCGACCTTGGACGAGGTATCGAAAACCGCCTGCTTTGGGTAAGTGCATGGTGTCGGTGTAGATCTTCGCGAAGAGCGGGGCAGGGGTCGCGACGATTGGGGGAATAAGTAGGTTTCGAGTTTGTCGAAGCTGGCAAAGTCGGCAAGTCCTGACGAACCAGGCGATGTCGCTACGCATGTGTGGCCACCAAAATCGAAGCGCTATCAGGGAGTTGGTCGCATAGAAGCCTTTATGTGCGACATCGTCGTGAGCGGCTCGAAGTACTGTCAATCTAGACGGTGGCGTGGCGACTAGTTTATGTTGACCCTGAGCATCCTTTCGCCAGAGTTTGTTGGAATGGAGGAAGAACGACATGCAGTAACGAACGAAGGTCGCGTATTCTGAGTCCGACAGATCGGGAGGTCGCACTAGATTTTCGAGCCAAGTCCGTACTCGAACAAGTCGATCATCAGCGATCTGGGCTGCGACAGTCCTGGGAACATCGGCATATGAGATCGAGGCTCCTTCGTCGATAGGTAAGGCGATATCGGCGACTTCTGCGACAAAGACCGCGATGCTGGATTGTTGGTTGCGATGTGGCGGGTCTGTGTTGATCATGTGCATGAAACCATATAGCTCGTCGATCCAATCATCGATGTCGTCAGGGGGGTTGGGTTCGTCTCCAGGTTGAGCGACACGTCGAGATAGACCATCAGGACCATGGTTTGTACCAGGAACAGGGACGAGTTCGAAGTGGAAGGTCAAGATCGCTAAGATCCATCGATTTATGCTCGCTCCGGGATGTAGATCGGGATTTGTCAACATGCCTTTGATGTATCGCGCATCGACCTCGACGATCAAGTTGCGTACACCAATAAGGTACATTCGCATGGCGCCAAAGGCTCGATAAAGGCCGTAGAGTTCGAGCTTCGGTTGGGAGAATCGACTTTCTCTATCGTTCAAAGTGATGGAACCAAATCGCGAGAAATATCGCTTCTTGGGATCGTCAGGGTCGCACTGGCAAAGCTGATATCCGACTGCGATGTGGGAAGTGTCGACTGCGAGAATTACCGGACTAGGTGACGAATAGTCGATAGGTCGAAGTGCAGGAGAGTCGAGGAGCGCTTGCTTGAGATCTTCTTGTGCAGCGATCTGCTCAGGACCGAAAACGAACGGATAGTCTTTGCGAGTGAGGATCGTTAAGGCATGGGCTCGATGTGCGAAGTTCTTTATGAAGATGCGAGCTACGCCGACGGTTCCAAGGAATGCTCGAACATCGGAGAGATTGTCGCAAGGTCCCCAATTAGCGACCTTCGATATACGAGATGTATCCGGCAATCGACCATTGATTGTGCAGCGATGTCCTACGACAGTGATCTCTTCGGCGCAAAGGGTCGCTTTGTATCCCGAAAACGTGCCATGGCAATATTTCATGCGTTGAACGACTCGATTAAGTCCTTGGAAGTATTCCCAGACAAATCGGCGAATACCAGAGTTATTGGGGTGCGTCTCGTAAGAACCGTCTGCTAGAACATATCGCGTCGCTGGGCCGCGAATCGGAACATCGTCGATGTAGGGAATAGTGGTGTGGGGTATTTCGGCTTGTAGGATAAATGTGACATCGTCGTGGAAGATCGGAACTGAGTTAGTCCAACCCATAGGGAGTGTAACGAGTCGAAGAGAGCCAAAGGGGGTCTGGAAGGTGGTATAATCGCGCGATGATTCATCGAGAGCTCGCTCATCGTATCCGACGTAGAGATCGAGAATACCAGCGCAAGCGCGACCTGCGAACTGTTCCGCGATCTGCTCGGTGTGTGGTGTAACGCCAGAGTGTTGAATAGTAACGGCATTGAGTGGTTCGAGACTGTGGACGATGCGAAGATTCGTTCCTCCTTTCTTTAGGACGGAAAACCAGCGAGATCGGTAGGAAGAGTTAGATCGCTCGTAAACACCGGCGTCGATCTTGGTCTGAATAATTTTGCAAACTTCTTCGTAGATGCCTGGAGGTATCGGCATGTTGCGAAGTACCCAGGGCTTGTGTTCGACGACAGGCATGCGGACTGGGGGGAAGAAGTCTTCGCGGAATCGACCTCGCTGCGAATCGTTCCATGCGAATCCTTGGTTCTGCACACACATGAAGTGATGCATGAGCTCGCGCTCTTGAGGCCAAAGGAAATCGCCAGGATGGACTCTATCGATAAGATCGCGACGTTCTAGGGTATATCGACCGGTGGGTACGAACGGAGGGGGATTAGGGGAGAGTGATGGCATATCAGCCAGAGGATCGCCAACGATATTTCGAACGATTCGAAACTTGTCAGGAAGGTCGGCGATGACTGGGCGAACTTTGCGAGCTACCGGCTTGTACTTTCGATTTCCGAAAGTCGAGACCTGTAGATCTTGGGTATCAGTGGTATCGACGGGTATTAGGAGAGTCCGAGACGAGATCGACGTATCAATAGGTACTAAGTAAGGGTCGCGAGATGTAGAGATATGTAACGTAGAAGTAGTACTAGGTATCTGAATAGAACATTGGGAATCCGAATCGTAAGATATATACATCGCAGAACCAATGTCCGTGTTTGTAGCTGAAAGATCGCAGGCTGAAAGGTAACTATAAGAGATGTCTTGGGTCGAAGGGGTATCTGAGTCAAAGTCCATGTAAGCGCTAATAAAGAAGTGTCCGAGTTTATCTGGGTCCTCCTCGATGATGACCGCGACATCTCCTTGATCGCTGATCAATTCATCGATGTTATAAAAGCTTGTTTCTGCACAGGACGTCGAGGTCGGCCTCGAGCCGATGTCGGAACTGTGGCGCGTCGACCTGAGTTGGGATCGAAGATCGTAACTGTTTGTTCTTCGTTGGCGAAGTTACGGACGACACTCTCTGTGAGGATGTCGAATGGTCGACCTAGGAGTATGTCGTAGGCGGGACTGCGAATAACGTGAATCTGAACGTAGAGGGTAATTTCGCCGATCTGAACAGGGACGTTTCGCGAGAGACCGAGAGACTGATCGACTTCGCCATTAGCTGACTGCATGTTTAGGACGACCGAAGGATCGTAGATCAAACCCAAATCGAAACAGACTTCTTCGGCCATAGCGATAATCTGAGAACCAGGATCGAGGATAGCTTCGACATGTCGCTGATGATCGACGAGAGGGAATATAGATCGAAGTGCTGAGGATTCTTTAGCGACGATGAGTCGATCCGGAATAGCGCCGATGGGAAGCGTCTTGAGATACGTCTCGTAGGGGTCTGGGATTATGAGCGATCCAGGCGGCGGAGTCTTAGACTGATAAATGGAGTTTATGAATGTCGAAGTCGGAAGACGATACTGAGGTTCTCCAGGCTCGATGTCGTCGATAGCAGCCGCAAGATTATCGTCCTCTGCATAGGTATGGATCTCCTTAGCGTTGCCTTCCTTAGTCGTAGTTCGCTTAGCCGAAGTAGCTTCGCGAACTTGAGACCGAACTTCGGGAGACAGCGACAACAACTCGCGCTGTGTAAGCATAACCGAAGTGGCCATAGCTCGATCATAGACATCGACAGCGATCTGTCCATCGTAAATGGGCGGAAGTGTGCGATAAGCTGGTTCTGGTTTCTTCGGAGGGGCTGGCTTAGGAAGCGCTCCAAAGTTACGATGTTGGGGGACTGCATAGGTCGCATCGCGTGCTTCTGCGTAAGGATGAATAGGTGGTTCTGACCGAGGAGGGGTCGCAGGTCGCTCTGGAGTTGGCTTGGGTTTACTGGGGGCGGCGACAGGGATTACGACTTCTGGCTGTAAAGCTCGCTTTTTGGGAGGTCGAGCCGGTTCTTCCTCGATCTCTACAGAAGGTTCGCGATCGACTGGAGAACGAGATCGCTCCCTATGCTTGCCTCTGTCTGCAGCGCGCTGAGATCGAGTCCTAACGACAGGTTCGAACTTCCGTCCTCGAAGTTGAAAGAGTTCGCGTTCGAGACTGGCGATGCGATCATTGGTCGAGAGCTGAGTGTCGGGTTCGATCTGAGAGGTAAATAGATCGGGATGGGAAATCCGTGTCGCGATCGATGTGGGAACGATGTCGACCTTAGCCTGCGAGGTCGAAGCAATCTCCGAGATACCGTTAGACAACACATGATACAACATCTGCGATGCAGCTTGCTGTCCAGGGTTGCGACGATGCCATTCCTCGATGCGATCTTTGAAGTAGCGACCTGGGATATCGCGAGGTACGAAAGCGCCAGAAGGTAAAGTGACTCTGCCCTCGACGTTGCGCTGACATTTCCCTTGCTTAATGTCCTCGAGAACGACCTGACAATCGCGAATGAAATGTTCGAGCGACCCGCAGTAGTTACAACCAGGGTTTGGATTGGAATTAGGGGGACGAGACGGACGATCTGTCGGAGCGCTGTTACGAGCCACGTTGTTCTGGGCGGATAAAGCTTTCACGAAGGACTCGGTGATGCGCTCGATGATGGTAGCGATGTCTTCGACCTTGACATTGTTCGAGGTCGATGTCGATGTAGACGACGTCGATCCGGCTGGGGGAATGGGTGAAGGCGATGTTACTAAGAGAGTGGATGGAGTACCGTGCAGAACGAATTGCGCGGCCTCGTGGATTCGCTCGAGGTCGTAAGGATCGTCAGGAAAGTGGTCTGGAAGCTTAAGCTGTAGCCTCTGCGATATGCGCGACCAGAGATCGGGTTGAAACCCGCGAACAAAAGCTCGGCTCTGTTCGGCGGCAGATAGGCGTTGCTTGCTTATCAGAAAGGTAGTGATAGTATAAAATTGGCGATAGTAGTCGCCGAGATCTCCTAGAGAGAGAACGCCTAGGCGCGATCTTTCTCCGACTAATTTGTCCATGTCTGCGACTGACCACTTGCGTTCTTCCTCTGCACCCGGATAGAGACTGTACACAACCAGAACGAATTCTGCATAGCTCTTTTGGGCGTCGGAGTACTCGGAGATAGACTCCCAGAGGTCGGCAGTGTCGACGTCGACAAATCGACATGCGTGCTTTTTCTTCTCTGTCGCGTCGGTAATACCAGCGCGAACAAAGGCGAAGTCAAGGTCGGCGAAGTAGCGTTTAAGCTCGCGAGGTTGATGCGGATCGAAGCGAGGAGCGGAGCGATCTCCACGTGCGGGCATCGGGATGGTGGGTACGCTCATTGTCGATTCTTCTGTAGGCGATGGCGTAGATTGTAGAGTTAGGGTCGATTCGGTGGCAGACGAGGTCGATGTTACGGAGGATAGCGGAGAGGTACGAGGTGTGAGGTTGTAGTGACGCGATTCGGTTACTGGAACGATGTCGGCTTCCATAAAGATTTCGAAATCCAATACATGTTACTATACTTGTATACAATAATACAGCAACTGCTACAGATATGCGGTGTACATACAGTTGCAGTTGCAAGGGACCTTGTACTACAATTGCCAGCAATTGCAAGGGCAAGTGTAGTACAAGCCCTTGCAATTGCTACTGGAGTATTTCACCCAAGGATTGCAATTCTTACAGGGTTATTTCACAGGGCCTTGTAATTGCTACTGGAATATTTCACCCAGAGATTGCAACTCCTACAGGGCTATTTCACAGGGCCTTGTAATTGCTACTGGAATATTTCACACAGGGATTGCAACTCCTACAGGGCTATTTCACAGGGCCTTGTAATTACTACTGGAATATTTCACCCAGGGATTGCAAGTGCCACAGGGTTATTTCACCGGGCCTTGCAATTACAGCTGGATTATTTCACTAGGCCTTGCAATTTCTGCAGGGTTATTTCACAGGGCCTTGCAACTGCTACTGGAATATTTCACCCAGGGATTGCAATTGCTGCAGGGTTATTTCACTGGGCCTTGCAATTGCTACAGGGCCATTTCACTGGGGCTTGCAGTTGCTGTGGATCTATTTCACAGCTCCTTGCAATTGCTACTGGGCTATTTCACTGAACCTTGCAGTTGCTACTGGATTATTTCACCGGGCCTTGCAACTGCTATGGGGCTATTTCACCGGACCTTACAATTACTACTGGATTATTTCACTGGACCTTGCAATTGCTACAGGATTATTTCACTGGACCTTGCAATTGCTACAGAATTATTTCACTGGGCCTTGCAACTGCTATGGGGCTATTTCACTGGACCTTGCAAATGCTACAGGATTATTTCACTGGGCCTTGCAACTGCTATGGGGCTATTTCACTGGACCTTGCAAATGCTACAGGATTATTTCACTGGGCCTTGCAA
>WNFP01004966.1_pt1 | contig 10688 bp, 9 predicted proteins | sample 5400201 | NCBI WGS metagenome assembly WNFP01 (sample SAMN13153355, study PRJNA577476) | soil metagenome | isolation source: 115 cm saprolite under Madrone tree | place: USA:California | collected 2016-06-14
CCGGCCCGCAACCCGCAACGGGGTGCCTATCCCTTCCAAGCGAGACGTCTACTTCCATTTTCCCAGCTGACTTTCTCCCAGCTAACTATTGTGAGATGGTGCGGGTCAACTTGCCGTTGCCATCCATCCAATTCCACGCCATAAAAGGCTTATTTTCCCTCGCAGATGCCTGATTCTTGTTGGGCTTGTCTAAGGTTATTTTGCGTAAAGCCGTGGAGATCTATTGATAGTTAATGGAATTGCTCATCATAGGTCTGGACTCTGGCAATGGGTTTAGGATCCGCGAAGCGAAAGCCAATGTGATGCCGGGGAACGGCGCAATGTACAACATTGGCCAGCTGCAAGAGCACCGCCATTCCGGCATTTCTAATTAGGAAGCTCTCACTCCAGTATGCCCGCTGGATTGAGAAACTCTGAAGGGCGAACTTTTTAGACCGACGGTCAAAATGCCGCCGGACGTCAGGCCAAGCAGCTGAATGTTGATGCAAGCCAAACTAGCGTCTCCATAGGCTGGATTGGCAAAAGAAATGAGGCCAGATGCCCCTCTGAACTTAATAGTCTCCAGATTTATTTGAAATGTGTGTTTGCCATGGAGGATAGATATAGATGAACAATACCTACTGTTTAGTGTTGGTTTGCCGGGTCATCCATAATTTCTAGCCCATTTAAGGTTGCGGGTTATTTGCTTGACTGGTAGCATGCTCTCGGAAGGAGCTATATGGATACGCAGCAAATAATCTCGGAGTTAGAAGCAGAAAGGGACCGACTGGAGCAAGCTATTTCCGCTCTAGGGGGTTCACTAGGGCGCCGAGGCATCGCCGGTCCTGGCAAGGGAAGACGCGGGCGGCGTCATTTGAGCGCGGCGGCAAAGAGGCGCATTTCAGAAATGATGAAGAAGCGCTGGGCAGAAAGAAAAAGAGCTGCTAAAGCAGCCTGATCCGTACGAGGCAGGGTAAGAGTAAGGTAAAAGGAAAAAGTTATAAAGAGGGCCGCTGATAGAAGCGGCCCTCTTTATTTGTGTGGACGCATTTGGCTTAAGCAGCCCTTTAATTGCTTGCCCGGCGGTTGAGTTTCCCGCAACAACCGTCTATAACTCATCTTTTGCAAATTTTGATAACGGCAGGTGATTACGAATGGCGACCCGGTTTTTACCGGCTATTTTTCTGGCGGCTCTATTTCTGTCTGGCCATGTTTTAGATGCGCAAGACAACTATGAGATCCAGGTGTACGGCGCGGAAACGGTCGAGCCTCGCAGCACCATGGTTGAGTTCCATACCAACTTTACAGCACAGGGCGAGAAGGCCCTCATCAACGGAGTGCGCCCAACGTATCATGCGATGCATGAAACGATTGAGATCACCCAGGGCTGGACGGACTGGTTTGAAACAGGCTTCTATATCTTCACCAGTGCTCGCGCCGGAGATGGATGGGACTGGGTGGGCGACCACATCCGCCCCCGCGTCCGCGTGCCGGAGAAGTGGCATTGGCCGGTGGGGCTGAGTCTTTCCAATGAGCTTGGCTATCAGCGCCATGCGTTCTCACCGGATACATGGACCTGGGAGATGCGTCCCATCATCGATAAGAAACTCGGACCATGGTACCTCTCCTTTAATCCCACCATTGACAAATCGCTGCATGGAGACAACCTCAAGCGGGGTTTTGAGTTCTCTCCCAACGCCAAGGTGTCTTATGATTTTTCCAAGGTCGTCACCGGCGGCCTGGAATACTATGGCGCGCTGGGGCCGATTGGCACCTTTGATCCCGTGGCCGAACAACAGCAGCAGATTTTTCCCTCCATTGATCTGAACGTGTCGCCCGACTGGGAGTTGAATTTTGGCGTGGGCTGGGGCGTTACCCGCTCCACCGATCACCTGATCATAAAAACCATCATTGGCCGCCGCTTCAACTGGAAGAAGAAATCTCCGTAGCCTGCGGCGCTCGCATATAATGCTTCGGCTACTGCAAGGGGTGCAGATTGCGGCGCAAATTTCTTCTGCTTGCTGTTTTACTTCTGGGTATGACTTACAACGCTGGAACTCAAGACCGCTCCTATGGCCGTTCGGTGGTGTTTACAGACCGCGGCATTGTCGCCACCAGCCACTATCTGGCCTCACAATCGGGGGCGCAGGTGCTGGCCCGGGGCGGTTCGGCCATGGATGCGGCCATTGCGGCCAATGCTGTGCTCGGCGTGACGGAGCCAATGATGAACGGCATTGGCGGCGATCTTTTTCTCATCTACTGGGACGCAAAGACCGGCAAGCTCTATGGTTTGAATGCCAGTGGCTGGGCGCCCGGAAAACTCACTATTGAATTTCTGGCGCAACACGGAATTACTGCCATGCCGCACGATGGCATCCATAGCGTCACCGTACCCGGCGCGGTGGATGGCTGGAGCCAGGCGCACAAGCGCTTTGGACGGTTGCCCTGGAAGGACCTTTTTGCGCCTGCCATTCGCTATGCGGAGTCCGGTTATGCGGTCCCGGAAATTATTCAGGACTATTGGACCGCGGAAGAACTTAAGCTGCGGAAGACCGAAGAAGCGCGGCGCGTATTTATGCCTGGCGGTAAAGCTCCTGACATTGGGGCGCGGTTCAGTAATCCTGATGTTGCCAAAGCCCTGCGTCTCATCGCGGAAAAAGGCCGAGACGCTTTTTACAAAGGAGAGATCGCGCAGGCCATCGTCAATACTTCAACTGCCTTTGGCGGCGCCATGCAAGCGGAAGACCTGGCCGACTTTTCCGCGGAATGGGTAGAACCCATTTCCATTGACTATCGTGGATGGAAGATCTATGAGCTTCCGCCGAATGTTCAGGGCATGGCCGCCCTGGAGATGCTCAATATTATGGGCGCTTTCCCGCCGGACAAGGATGGCCCCAAAGGGACGATAGAGTTGCACAAGAAGATTGAGGCCATGAAGCTGGCCTATGCTGATCTCTATCGTTACAACGCCGACCTGCGCTTTGCCAAGGTCCCGGTAAAAGGATTGCTTGATAAAACTTACGCTGCCCAGCGCGCCGCGTTGATCGATCCTGAGAAGGCGAACTGCAATCCCGGAGCAGGCCATCCTGCGCCCAGTGATACCACATATCTGGCGGTAGTGGATAAAGAGGGCAACATTGCTTCCATGATCCAGAGCAATTACTCCGCTTTTGGCTCCGGCGTGGTGGTACAGGGAATGGGTTTTGCGCTGCAAAATCGCGGCGCTCTATTTGGTCTTGATGCCAGCCACCCGAATGCGTTACAGCCGCGCAAACGGCCCTTTCACACGATTATTCCTGCGTTCATGGAGCGCGGTGACGTGCATATCGGTTTTGGAATTATGGGTGGAGCCAACCAGCCGCTGGCGCACGCGCAATTTGTTTCCAACCTGGTGGATTACGGAATGAATGTCCAGGGCGCGCTGGAATCGCCGCGCTTTACCGTGACCAGCGGGCAGGTGAGCTGCGATATTCTGATTGAATCGCGCGTGGCGCCTGACGTGATTCAGGCCTTGCGTAAAAAAGGCCATAACCTGATCGTGCGCGCGGAGTACACGGCGCTCATGGGACGCGGCCAGGCGGTGGTACACAATTCCAGGACAGGCATGAACTCTGCAGCCTCTGACCCGCGGGCGGACGGCGTGGCCGAACCCGAGCCGCCGAATTAAAGACTTTATTCACAGAGCATGAGGCATTGCGCCGGCAGCGTGAAATTTCTGCCGCTTGTCTGTACTCACACATGCTCTTCCATGCTGGAGATCATCGGGAGCAATAGTACCGGAGCTTTCATAAAATCAAAGCGGTTGATGATTGCCACGGCCCGCTGTACGGTCGCTTCCAGAGTGGGTTCCAGGGTAATTACAAATGACAGGCCGTCCTTCGGCATGTGCGGCTCCTGCACCACGGAGTCAATATTGATTTCTTCGCGGGCAAACACCTCCGCGGAGCGGGCCAGAATGCCCGGCTTATCTTTGACCGTGAGTCGCAGAAACCAGCTCAGTGGATGAGGCCGCGCAGTTATTGGCAGAGGACCGGAGCTGCCGAACCCGGAAAGCATGCTGGCGCCGGCCTGGCCGAGTTTCCGCTGCCGCGCAATCTGCAAGACGTCTGAAAGCACGGCGGTCCCCGTGGCATTTCCTCCCGCGCCCCGGCCATAAAGCATCTGCGTGCCGACCCTTTCTCCGGCGATGAAAATAGCGTTGTTCGCGCCTTCAGCCTTCGCCAGCATGGAACCGCGCGGTTCCAGCCATGGCTGTACCGCGATATGAATCCCCTGGGGCGTACGCTCAGCGGACGCGACCAGCCGGATGGTGGAGTTCAAACGGTGTGCGTAATGAAAATCGGCTGAAGTAATGTTACGGATTCCGCTGACAGGAATGTCGGCGGCGGTCACGGGATGCCCGAAAGCGATCCGCGCCAGAATGGCGATCTTGTCGCGCGCGTCCAGCCCATCAATATCCAGACTGGAATCGGCTTCAGCGTATCCGGCGGCCTGGGCCTGCTCCAAGGCGTGGGCAAACTCAATTCCATGCCGCTCCATCTGCGTCAGAATGTAATTGCAGGTGCCGTTCACGATTCCATAGACCGCCTGAATATGGTCTGCGGCCAGCGCTTCCGAGATGGCACGGATAACCGGCACTCCGCCCGCGACCGTGGCTTCAATACCCAGCGGCAGGTTCTTGGCGCGGGCCAGCGCAAACAACTCTTCTCCATGGAGAGCGATGAGGGCTTTGTTGGCCGTTACCACCGCCTTGCCGTGCATCAGGCTCGTGCGAATGACGTCCCCGGCAACCGTTGTACCGCCAATCGCCTCTACCACGATATCTACATCCTGCGCCGTGGCCACTTTCCGCCAGTCTTCTGTCACCACAGTTCCATTGGCGCCCGATTCACCCGGTCGCGCCGTTCTGCGCGCAATGCGGGTGACAAAAACGGAAACGCCGCCCGTGCGCTGGCGAATTTCTTCCGCATGGCTGGTAAGAATCTCCGCTGTTGCGCGGCCCACCGTGCCATAACCGACAATGCCAACTCTTACCTGTTGCGGCGCCGGCAGCGCGTCTGTGGATTGCATTTCTAACTTGTCTTCAATGCTAGGCATAAATCTGCTCCAATGTCCTGATCACTGAGTCGCCGTCAGCCTCCATTGGGCCAAGGAGACTCTGTCCGGGCGCTTGCTTCATATAGTCAACGTCTTTCAACATGTGCCCGGTAAGCACGAGAATGACGGTTTCAGAAGGCCGCACGAATCCCGCGCTCACCAGCTTTTTGAGGCCGGCCAGGGTGGCCGCCGAAGCCGGTTCACAGCCAATGCCTTCACCGCCCAGTTCCGCTTTGGCCTGCGCGATTTCGTTTTCGCTGACTTCTTCGCACATGCCGCCGGTGTTGTTGAGTACGCTCACGGCTTTGCGCCACGAAGCAGGATTGCCGATCCGTATGGCGGTGGCCCGGGTTTCAGCGTTCACGCGCACCAGTTTGGTTCCGCCGTTCTCCCTCATTGTTCGGACCAGAGGATTCGCTCCCGCTGCCTGGATAATGGAAATCTTGGGCAGGGAAGCAATCAATCCCAGGTCGCGCAGGTCCATGAAGCCTTTGCCCAGCGCGGAGCCGTTGGCCAGGTTTCCTCCCGGCACAATCACATGATCGGGAACAGTCCAGTCCATCTGCTCCATCACTTCAAAAGCTACGGTCTTCTGTCCTTCAAGGCGGTACGGGTTCAGCGAGTTGAGCAGATAGGCCGGAAATTTGCGGACAACGTCATGAAGCACTTTGAGGCAGCCGTCAAAGTCGGTGCGCAGTTGCAGAACGTGCGCACCGTATTCCAGGGCCTGCGCCAGCTTGCCCGCGCTGACTTGCCCGGCAGGCAATAGAACAAAGCTCTTGATTTCCGCCCGCGCGGCATAAGCCGCTACTGATGCTGAGGTGTTTCCCGTGGAGGCGCAACAAACCCAGGAAAAACCCTCTGCCTTGGCGATGCTGATGGCGACGGAGATCCCCGTATCCTTGAAGGAGCCGGTGGGATTCATGCCCTGATGCTTGACCAGCAGATGCGGCAGCCGCAAGGCGCGCGCGGCCTTCTTGAGAGGAATGAGCGGAGTGTTGCCTTCGCCCATGCTTACAATGTGCTGCCGCTCCACATGGGGCAGCAGTTCGCGAAAGCGCCACACTCCGCTGGAATTTTCAGGAAGCGGAGAGCCTTTCCGTTTTTCCCAGACTTCTCGCAAGCGAAGCCCGAATCCCGGCGGCGCGTCAGCCCGTTCGGGATAAACGACCTCCAGCAATTCCGAGCATTGTGAGCAGTGGAACATTCGGTCCGCAGTCTCCTGCACTTTGCCGCAATGGACACACCGCAGGAGATGTCCGGTTGCCTGTACATTGACCATGGTCATCTTCATTGCGCTCCTGTTGCTGCGGAAAGATTGGCCGGCAGACAGGCTGGCACATTCATCTCTGGCCGGCCGCAGAATTCATGATGCACGGCGCGAACCACCTCCACGCCGGATGAAGCTGCAACGGCAAAACAGATACTGAGTTCGCTGGCGCCCTGCGCTACCGCCATCACGCTGATCTCCCGCTGTGCGACGGCAGAGAAGACCCGGCCCAGAATTCCGCACCTTCCCTTCATGGATTCGCCCAGGACCGCCACGACGGCAATTTCATGGTCCACCGCCACCGGGCGCAGCACGCCTTGCGCCAGCTCTATGCGGAAGATGGCGTCAATCAGCTTGAGAACGCGTTCCGCGTCCTCTTTGCGCAACACCAGTCCCAGCGCGTGTTCCGGCGACGACTGTGTGGCAAATAGGACCTCAATCTGCTCCTGGCCCAGCCGGAGAAACAAACGCCCCCACAGGTCGACCGGGTGTACGTCGCGGCGTGTGACCAGCGTGATCAGTGTTGCTTCTTTTACGCAGGTGACCGCCTTCACCGGAGAGTTGGCTGGCCTGGCCGCATGTGTGATCTTGGTGCCGGGGGCTTCCGGGCGGAATGAATTTTTGATCCAGACGGGGAAGCCTGCGTCCGCCGCGGGATAGGCCGCTTTGGGATGAATCACTTTGGCTCCGTAGTACGCCAGTTCAATGGCTTCGTCGAAGCTGATCTCGGGCAGAGTGACTGCATCCGGGCAGATGCGTGGATCGGCCGTAAGCACGCCGTCCACATCAGTCCATATCCAGACTTCGTCGGCTCCGGTGGCCGCGCCAAGGATGGTGGCCGAGTAGTCTGAACCGCCGCGACCCAGGGTCGTGGTCTTGCCTTGCGCATTGGCGCCGCTATAGCCGGCCACCACGGGAACGGCGTTCCGCTCAAGAATCGGCAGCAGGATATGTGCGCAGTTTCTGCGCGTGGCCTCCATCTCCGGCGCCGCATTGCCGAAGTTGCTGTCCGTACATATGACATTTTCCGCGCGAACAAACTCAGCGCTGCTTCCTGTTTGCTGGAGATAACGCGCCAGCACCCAGGCTGAAAGCTGCTCCCCCAAAGCCACCAACGAGTCCGCCGTCTGCGCGGAGATATCTGAACGCAAAGCAGAAAGCGCCTGGCAGGCGTTCTGTAGCCGCGTGAGCACTTCGGTGACATAGTCATGGGCGGCCGGCCGTTGTTCAGCACTCAACAGATCGGTGACTAGTTCGCGGTGCACGCCGGCAAATTTTTCCATGTGCGCCTGGGTTGTGGCTGGATCACCGCGCTTGGCTGCATCAATGGTTTTGAAAATCAGATCGGTCACACCCGCGACGGCGGAAACCACCACCACAACGCGGTCCTGCCGTGCGGCTTTGCTGATAATGTTTGCGCACTGGCGGAAGCGCACTGCGCTGCCGACGGACGTGCCGCCAAATTTCATCACGATCAAACGTTGCTTCATTGCGGCTTCTCCAGCTTCTGTAAAACTCCACCCAGTCGTTCCATGAGAGGCGCCGGTTCTCGTGTGACTCCGGCGCCATTGTTATCTGCCGAGGTAAAGAGGGCTTCCGACTGCATGCCTTCTTCGTAAAAGATATTTTGCAAATGCCGCGCCACAGCTGTTTCGTCGTGGGTCACAAACGCGATCACGGAAGAGCCGGACCCGCTGATGGCTACACCGAGCACTCCATCCCGCCGTATGCGCAAACATCGCTCCATCCCCGGAACCAGCTTCTGCCGGTAAGGCTGGTGCAGCTTGTCATCAAAAAGTTCGGGAAAAAGATCGAACCTGCCAGAGAAGCATGTGGCGGCCAGAATGGAAGTCCTTTGCAGCGTGTGCAGGATATCAGCCCGATCGTAAACCTGCGGCAGAACCTGCCGCGCCTTATGCGTGGGTACGGTGATGGAGGGCGTGACCACCACCAGGCGAAGGCTTTCCGGGAAAGCTGTCTTCAGCGCTACCACCCGGTCAATGTTGTTGCACAGCGCCAGGACCAGGCCGCCATGATAGGCAGCGGCGGCATTGTCAATATGGCCTTCCAACTCTTCCGCCCAGCGCAGAATCTGCTCCGGGCCTGCCTCTTTTTTGCTGTAACGCACACCCAGCAGCAACCCGGCAATCACGGCCGCCGCGCTGCTCCCCAATCCCACGCTGATGGGAATCTCGCTTTGCACCAGCACGTGACCTATGGGAGGCTTCGCGCCGAGTTTCTTTGCAGCCAGGCGCAATGCCTGAAGAATCAGATTAGATGGATCCAGTGGAAACCGTTCCGGCGTTTTGCCCTGATATTCCAGGCTGAGTGATCCGCCCTCCGCCGGCATATAAAGAGCACGGAGATAAAGTTTGAGAGCGAGTCCGCCGCAATCAAACGCGCAACCCAGATTGGCTGAGGTGGCCGGCACCATTACCCGCCAGCCATGACCCGCATTGTTTGCATCGCTCATGTTTTCCAATTCTTTCCGCTTAAAAGCAAAAACCCACTCGCCTTGGGCGAGTGGGTCAGGAACTTGATGATTGCTTGTTCTTTATTCTGACGGCTCGCCCGATTGTCGCATGGATGTGCTTGTACCTGTGTTTGTTGTCGAACACATGGCCATCGCCGCGATTTGAGAGCGAACCTGCATAAAACTGGACTATAGCCCGGTCCTGGGGCGGAGTCAAGCCCATAGGGTTTTCGGTAGTGGTGCAGTTTGAATTTATGGGCCGTGGCCAGCGCTTACAGGATACGGTAGGATGTTCGCATGGCGAGAGTGACCGATAATAAGTTCGTGGAAGACATTTTGAAAGAAACCGAAGGCAAAAGCAACCGTGTGCGCGCTGCGGAGATCGTCAAAAGGCTAGGCAAGCGCATACGTCAACGGGCGCGTGATCGCGAGGACTTCAGCCAAGCCGCTGCGCGGATTGTCAGGGAAGCAACTCGGGACAAATAGGCTTATGCGGTTACCCTTCCTGCGGAGAACGGCAGAGTTTCCTGCATAAATGGATCAACGCTGGTTCGTTGCACGTAATTACGCAGGTAAATCTCACCCAGGGAGGGAGAGGCACTATAGATGCGACCCCGCGTTTCTCCTTCTCCCACCAAGAGTCCATGGTCAACAAGAATCTTCAAATCCCTGCTGGCAACCTGCTCCGAAACTTCTGCCTGATTCATGTAATGGGTTCTTCTGATTTTGTATCCAAATGCGGCATCGGCCAATGTTGGTATCATCCTCTCATTGAGGCCCTTTCGGTGTGTCAATGTTTCAATTTCATTCCACACTCTTTGCGTCATTCGGCTGCGCTGCAAGAGCCATGATGCTTGCCGGAAGTGAGCCACCAGATTAAATCTGATCCAAGCCCTGCAATCGTTTTCAGGATGAAAAGCCCCTTTGCCGACCGCCGCCAGCACATCATAGTAATCTTGGGTGAACCTGCCCAAATATTCTTCAATGCTGCAAAATGGTGGCTCTATGATTTGCTCCCGACCTAGTATTAGAGTTTGCAGACACCGCGCCATTCTTCCATTGCCATCCGAAAAAGGATGGATCATGACAAGATTTAGGTGGCCTATTGCCGCCCGAATCATGACCGGGACGCCCGATTGCTCGTTTAGAGACTTGACCAACTCTCCCATGAGCTTGGGCACGGTATCAGCATCAGGCCCTTCGTACACGTTTTCCTGTTTTCTTTCATCGCGTACATAAATTACACCTGGCCGGTAACGCCCTGGATTCTTTCCCAATTCGTGTTGCATCATCATGAAGTGCAAGCTACGAATCAATCCCTCGCTATGGGAAAAATGTGGATCGTTGGCGAGTTGCAAAGCATACGTCATTGCATTCCTGTAACCCACAGTAGCCTGCCAATCGGGCCGTTCTGCTGTTAGCGGTTCATCATTCTCAACTGCGGCTAGAGCGTCGTCTTTTGTGACATTTATACCTTCAATACTGTTTGAACCCCGGATATTTCTGGCGAGTGTGGCCCGACGCAAGACCCCAAACCAACGCCCGGGTGTGCTAATGGCATACTTCAGCGATTGCCGCATAGCGCTTATCTTTTCAAGCACTTCCGCTTCGGCAGTAAGCATGGTTGGTGGTGTGAATAGCATCTTTCTCCTTTGTTATGAATATGATGCTAATACATAATTATTATGTTGTCAATACGCAATTATTATTCTATTATGTCTCTATATGAACGTGCTTAAACAGTCAAAGCGCACCCAAGTAATCGCGGCCCTGGCGGAAGGGGTTTCCATTAATGCCACTTGCCGCATGACCGGAGTTGCCAAGCATACCGTTCTTAAGCTCCTGAAAGACCTTGGTTGCGCCTGCGCG
>WNFP01006575.1_pt1 | contig 10688 bp, 12 predicted proteins | sample 5400201 | NCBI WGS metagenome assembly WNFP01 (sample SAMN13153355, study PRJNA577476) | soil metagenome | isolation source: 115 cm saprolite under Madrone tree | place: USA:California | collected 2016-06-14
ACGATCGACCCCGAGAACCCCATGGCCACCAATCTGGGCGCTTTGCTTCCTGAGGAATCTGCGAAGTGGCTGGTGGCGCTTTGCAAGTCGTTCGATTTTTTCACGTTTTGGACTCTGATTCTCATCGCCATTGGTTTCGTGGCTGTGAACCCGAGAAAACTGAAGGGCGCCAAGTCATTCACCATTGCCTTCAGCGTTTGGGCTGTCTATGTGGTTTGCCGCGTGGGCTGGGCCTTCATCTTCTCCTGATACACTGAGGTGGGACAGGCATTCTTGCCTCTCCTGCTTTCCGGTGTTTAGTTGAAGATGAATTTTTCGTTTGAAGTTGCGAAGACCGATCCGTCGGGTGCACGCCGCGGAGGCCTGACCACGCCCCACGGCACCGTTGAGACACCGTTCTTTATGCCCGTGGGCACGCAGGCTACCGTCAAAGCCCTGACGCAGGAAGCACTCGAAGAGCTCGGCGCAGAAATCATCCTCGCCAACACCTATCATCTCTACCTGCGTCCCGGCCAGGAACTGGTGCGCAAGCTCGGCGGGCTTCATCAATTCATGTCCTGGCCGCGCGCCATCCTCACGGACTCCGGCGGCTATCAGGTCTTCAGCCTTTCCGAATTGCGAAAAATGACCGATGAGGGCGTGCGCTTCCGTTCCCATCTTGACGGCTCGGAGCATCTCCTCACGCCGGAAAAAGCCGCGGAGATTCAGCTCGCGCTGGGATCGGACATCGCCATGGTCCTCGATGAGTGCATCGAAACGCCGGCGCCCCGCGAGAAAGCGGAAGCTGCGCTCAAGCGCACCACAGAATGGGCGAAGCGCGCGCGCATCTATTTTCAGGAATGCGCGCGGCGCAACGGAAATCTCAGCCAATTGCAATTCGGCATCGTGCAGGGCGCGACGTTTGCCGATTTGCGTCGCGAAAGTGCGCGGCAACTTCTCGATCTCGATTTTCCTGGATACGCGGTCGGCGGCCTCGCTGTCGGCGAACCGCATGCAATGACTTGCGAAATGACCGCGGAAGTGACAGCGCTGCTGCCCAAGGACCGCCCGCGCTATCTCATGGGCGTGGGCCGTCCGGAACAGCTCGCCGATTATGTCGCGCTGGGCATCGACATGATGGATTGCGTGCTCCCCACACGCGGTGCGCGTCACGCCTGCCTCTACACCAGCGAAGGCCGCGTCCTTATTAAGAACGCGCGCTACGCCCAGGATCAGCGGCCCATCGATCCCAAGTGCAGTTGCTCCGTCTGCCGCCGCTACTCGCGCGCCTATCTTCGTCATCTCTTCGCCGCGGGAGAAATCACCGCGGCGATTCTCGCCACCCACCACAATGTCCACTTTTACCTTGACATAATGCATCAAATCCGCGAGGCTATCGAGTTTGGGAACCTAGCGAATTTCTCATCTGAGATGCACGCGCGTTATGCTGTGGGTCCAGCCTGAAGGCTGAATTCCCGGAAGTGCGCGAGCCATCCGCGGGGCGCCAAAACGAATCGAAGAGATGTCGGCGATATAGGAGCGCGGGTGCTTTGCCCGCGGCGGGGCGTTTCTGTCGTTCTTCTTTCGGAAGAATGCCTATGCGGCCGCCAGAACTCAGTCAGTTCGCGGAACGAGTTGAGAGTAGAAGACAGATGAACCGGAGCCGGGCGAAGACACAAGAGCTCGGTTTTAGCATTGATTAGTGGGAACTGAAAACTGACTACTGAAAACGCAGATCGAACGAAGAAGGACTGGACCAAAAGGAAATGATGGCAGTAATCCTATTGCAAGCTTCTGGCGGCGGTTTCGGCGGCTTCTTGATCCCGCTAGGTCTCATGTTCGCCATCATGTATTTCATGGTGATCATGCCCCAGCAGCGCCAGCGCAAAAAAGTACAGGCCATGCTCGCGGAGCTCAAGGCCGGTGATAAAGTGATCACCAGCGGAGGCATCTACGGCACCATCAATGGTATCGATGGCGATTCGGTCATTTTAAAAATCTCCAGCGAACCGCAGGTTAAAATTCGCATCGCGCGTGCGGCGATTGCCCAGGTGGAGGCATCGGAAGATGCCAAATAAGCCCACCCTTCGCCGGACTACACGTCTTACTTTCTGACCATGAACCCCAATCTGAAGTGGAAAGCGCTGTTCATCTTCGCCGTCATTCTGTTCTGCATCTATTTCCTTTTCGGCTACCCGGTGTTCCCCACCTCGGTCGCCCAGGTTAGGGATAATTTCTCCAGGCAGATCAAACTTGGCCTCGACCTCCAGGGCGGCACGCACCTGATCCTTCAGGTCCAGGTCCAGGAAGCCATTGCGCAGGAGACGGACACGACCGTGGACCGTCTCACCACCCTGCTGCGCTCGAAAAATATCCACTACGATGAAGTGCGCCGTGTGGACGACACGCACATTCTTGTTCGCAACGTCGATCCCGCCCAGCTCTCGCAATTCCGGGATATCTTTAGCGCTCAATTCAACAACGTTTGGGACATGGCGCCCGCTGCCGGTGATCCCTCCGGCTACACCCTCACTCTGCGCCCCAGCGCTGTCGCCACCATCCAGGAACAGACCATGACGCAGACGCTCGAAACCATCGAGCGACGCATCAACGCCCTGGGCCTGACGGAACCCACCATCCAGCCCCGTGGCGGCCGCAACGCCAACGAAATTCTCGTGCAACTCCCCGGCGAAGGCGATCCCACTCGCGCCAAGGCTGTCATCCAAGCTGGCGGCCAGTTGGAACTAAAATTGGTGGAAGATCCGGCTACGTATACTTCCCAGACAGAAGCTCTCAGCCGTCACGGCGGGGTTCTGCCGCCAGGCACGGAAATCGTCCCCGGCCGCTCGGAGACGCGCAACGCCGCGGGTGGAATCGATACCGGTGAAACCTGGTATGTGTTGAGCCGCGCGGCTGCTGTTACCGGCCGCGACCTGCGCAGCGCCGTGGAAAATCGCAACAACACGAATCCTACCTTGTGGCAGGTGAATTTCACCCTCTCGCCGGAAGCCGCGCGGCGCTTCGGGCCATTCACTCAGCAAAATATTGGCCGCCAGATGGCTATCGTTTTGGATCACCGGGTTATTTCCGCACCTACCATCCAAGGCAAGATTGAGGACAGCGGCGAGATTACCGGCAATTTCAGCCAGGAGTCGGCTCACGACCTGGCGTTGACTCTCCGCGCCGGCGCGTTGCCCGCATCGATCAAATATCTCGAGGAGCGTACCGTCGGCCCATCGCTCGGAGCCGATTCGATCCGCCACGGCGTGCAGGCTTCCGTTCTTAGCCTCGTCGTCGTAATGCTTTTCATGCTCGTCTACTACCGTCTCTCCGGCGCCAACGCCGTGCTCGCATTGTTCCTCAACTTAGTCATTCTCTTGGCGTTTCTCGCGATGTCCGGAGCTGTTTTAACGCTGCCCGGCATCGCCGGTGTCATCCTGACCATCGGCATGGGCGTGGATTCCAACGTTCTCGTGTTCGAACGCATCCGCGAAGAACTGCGCAACGGCAAGTCCGCAGCCGCCGCCGTGGACGCCGGCTTTGACAAAGCCTTCCTGACGATTATCGATACGCACGTAACGACTGTGGTTTCCGCGGCGTTTTTGGGTGTCTTTGGAACCGGGCCAATCCGCGGGTTCGCCATTACGCTTGTCGTAGGTCTGGTTGCCAATATCTTCACGGCCGTGTACGTGTCCAAGACAATTTTCCAGTTTCACCTGACGAAAATGGACCGTCAGGCCGAGTTGAGCATTTAGGGTGTACTAGGACTGCTGGAGCGAGTGTCCCATTCGATTCCAAACGAGTGGGGAGTGGGTTCGTGGCGCGAGTTCCTCTACATTAAGTAGAGGGCGATGTGCCGGGAACATTCCACTTCCTCTGGTGTCTAAGGAAGGGAAGTAAAGGCCGCATGATCGAGCTCTTCAAACAGCCCAACATCGACTGGATGGGCAAAGCCAAGTATTTCTATGCCTTAAGCGGCATTCTTCTCCTCGCTGGGTGGGCCTCGATTCTCTTCGGCAGCGGGATTCGCTACGGGATCGATTTCAAAGGTGGCACCAACGTGGATGTTCGCTTCGCGCAGCCTCCTAACCTCGACAAGCTCCGCAGCGGCCTCGCTGCTCAGGGGCTCGGCAACACCGAAATCCAGAGCATCAGCGATATCGCCAATCCCAATTCAAACGAAGTCGTCATCTTCGTGGAAGGCAAAGGCCAAGACGAGCAGGCTCTCCAGGCCAGCAGAGAGAAAGTACTGGGCGCGCTGAACGCCACCTATGGAGTTTCGAGTTCGAACAAGGCCGATTTCAATTCCGCCACCCCGACTTCGCTCGCGGCACTTCTCACGGAAAAGGATCCCCTGCTTCTTTCCGCCAGTGCCGGTGATCGTTACCAGCAGCTCGCTAAAAAGATTCTCGACTACCGCGACAAAAGCGCCAACGGCGTGCTTACCAATTTCGATGACCTCTCAAAGGTTGCGGGCGTGACCCCGCCGGTCCTCGCCGTCCTGAAACAGAGCCACGTCCTCGGCCCCTTCGCCATTCGCAACGTCGAGATCGTCGGCCCCAAGGTTGGCGCCGAGCTTCGCCAGCAGGCAATTTACGTTACCCTCTATGCTTTAGGCGGCATGCTGTTATATATTGCCTTTCGATTTCAGGGCGGTGCCTCGGTTGGCCAGCAGTTTTTCGCACAGAGAGGTTTTGCCGGGTTCGTTCTTCGGTTGCTCGACAAAGGGATCTTCGGGCTGGCGGCGGTATTGGCTGTGTTTCACGACGTGCTGATCACCTTGGGCTTTTTCTCGCTGCTGCATTTTGAGATTTCGCTGACGGTCATCGCGGCGCTGCTTACTTTGGTCGGTTATTCCATGAACGACACGATCGTCATCTTCGATCGCATTCGTGAGAACAACCGCTTGCTGCGCAACGAATCGTTTGCTGACGTGGTCAACAAGTCCATCAATCAGACTCTTTCGCGAACGATCTTGACCAGCGGCCTGACTTTCCTTACCGTGCTCGTCTTGTTCCTGATGGGCGGCCAGGTGCTTCGTGCTTTCTCCTTTGCCCTGGTGGTAGGGATTGTGGTAGGAACGTACTCCAGTTTTGGTATCGCTGCTCCGCTCGTCGTCGCCTGGAATCGCTGGCGCGGACAGGGCGTGGCGGCAGGCACCGGACCCGCAGCCGGCAACAAAGCCCGCGGTAGCGAAAACGTCCCAGGACGTCTTGCTCCCGCCGGGAGGAGGTAGGACCCATGTTTGAAGAAATGGTGGTTTCCAGTCCGAATCCGAAGAAGACCAACAAGCCTTGGACGGTCTTCCTCTCGATGCTATTTCAGCTCGCCTTTTTGGGGATCCTGATCCTCATTCCGCTGATTTACACCGAGGCGCTTCCGAAGACCATGATGGCGACGATGCTCACCGCGCCTCCGCCTCCGCCGCCACCACCGCCCCCTCCTGCTGCTGTTCAGGTGGTCCACGTCAGGCCGCAGGCCCACTTGATGGATGCTGGCAAGCTGATGGCGCCGAAGGTCATCCCCAAGGACGTCAAGATTATTAAGGAAGACGCCGAGCCCGATATGGCTACCGGCATGACCGGTGGAGTCCCGGGCGGCGTTGCCGGTGGCTCCATGGGCGGTGTCCTCGGTGGCGTCATCGGAGGCATGGGCGGAGCGCCGCCCCCACCGAGGCCGAGGCAGACCGGTCCGCTCCGCGTGGGCGGCAATGTTCAGGCAGCGCGCATCATAAACCGTGTTCAACCGGTTTATCCGCCGCTGGCGCGCCAGACCCGCATCTCCGGCACCGTGCGTCTGCACGCCATCATCGGCAAGGACGGCACGATTCAGCAGCTCGAAGTCATGAACGGCCATCCGTTGCTGCAGCAGGCCGCGCTGGATGCCGTGCGTCAGTGGCGCTATCAGCCGACTTTGCTCAATGGCGATCCCGTGGAAGTTGACACGACCATTGACGTGATTTTTTCTCTCAACCAGTAGTACGGGCTGGCGTGCCGGTCGTGGGACAGGCGCGCCATTCCGCGTTGCAATTTCAGCAAACACTCTCGTTGATCCCCGGCCCGGTCGGGGGTCACTTGAAACTTAAGGAGCAAACGAATGGTAGCCACCTTGTATGTGTTTTTCGCCTTCCTGCTGCAGCAGCCCAGTACTTGGGACCTGCGCAGTATGTTGGGCTCGATGAGTAAGTTGGCGTTAGCAGTCGTCTTCATCCTCTTCGTTCTTTCCATCTATTCCTTCGGCGTGATGATTGACCGCGCGCTGATGTACAGCGCGGCGCGCAAGCAATCGCGCGTCTTCGTTCAGCAGGTTGCCGGTGCCCTCAAGGAAGGCAAGCTCGACGAAGCCATCGCCATTGCTGAGCGCAATAAGAAGAGCCACATCGCCAAGGTTGTGGCGACCGGCCTCTCCGAGTTTCAGTCCGCCTCTCAGCAAGTCTCCGACTCCGACGTCATCGACGCCGCCAAGCGCGGTCTCGAGCGCTCCGTCGCCATCGTCCACGCCGAAATGAAGCGCGGCCTCTCGGCCCTCGCCACCATCGGTTCGACCGCGCCGTTCGTCGGCCTCTTCGGCACCGTCGTCGGCATCTTGAACGCGTTTAAAGGCATCGAGTCGAACAAGGCCACTGGTCTGTCGGCCGTCGCCGGCGGTATCGCGGAAGCGCTCGTCACCACCGCTTTCGGCTTGCTCGTCGCCGTCCCCGCCGTCTGGGCTTACAACTACTTCACCAATAAAGTGGAAGCCTTCGACGTGGAGATGGACAACTCCTCCATGGAGCTCATCAACTACTTCATCTTGCGCCGCGGCGCCAAGAAGTAACCTGTCATGGCCTACAAGCCACAAGCCGGACCCCAGATGGCGGCCCCCAACGTGATTCCTATGGCCGACATCATGCTCGTGCTGCTGATCATCTTCATGGTGGTCACGCCCATGTTGCAGAAGGGCCAATCGGTGGACATGGTGCGGACCGACAACCCCCGGGACATGCAGGACGCGGACAAGGACGACGCCATCATCGTCGCCATCACCCGCGACGGCAAAATCTACCTTGGCAACACTCAGATGCCCAAGGAAGATCTCACCGGTCAGATCAAGGATCGCATCTCCACGCGTCTTGACAAGACCGTTTACGTCAAGAGCGATGCTCGCGCGAAGTACGGCGAAGTCGTCGCCGTCGTCGATGAGATTCGCTCTGCCGGCGTCGATCAGCTCGGTCTGCTCACCGAGAAAAACCAGAAGAATGGTCCTCCTCCTCCGCCTCCCGCGGATTGAGGACCGTAGTACCTGTTTGCACCGTTCGTTTGCTGATCTTTTGAAGCGCCGCGCCGGATCCCACCCGGCGCGGTTTCATGGCCTGCGGAGACGCTCTGCCTCAGGCCCACAGGAGACTCGCTATGGGGATGGATGTAGGAGGGGAATCCGGCGGAGCGATGGCGACGCCCAACGTCGTCCCGCTCATCGACATTTTGTTGGTGCTGATCATTATTTTCATGGTCATCACCCCGCTCACGCCGAAGGGTTTGGACACGCTCGTCCCTCAGCCTTCGCCGAACCAGCAGCAAAACGTCGAGCTTGAAAACAAGACCGTTGTCGTCCAGGTGAACATGAACGGCAAGCTCAAGATCAATAACGAAGACACTACTTGGGACGGCCTCGGTCCTCGCATGGAGGCCATCTTCAAGGAGCGCGCCGAGAAAATTGCTTTCGTCAAAGGCGACAACGATGTACTGTTCATGGACGTCGCCCGCGCCATCGATATCATGCGCGGCGCCGGGATTGACAAGATTGGTTTGATCACCGCCAAGCTCGAAGCCGGTCAATAGTTTTTCGCAGGTCTGTAGGGGTGGGGCTTGCCCCGTCCGTTTTCGCAGATTGTGAGAGTCCTCCTCGCGGGGCATTTGCCCGAAATGGTGACTCCGACCCGGTCGGAGTCACCAAAAACGAGGTGGATCATGGGAATGTTCGTTGGCGGTAAGCGCGGGATCGTCTCGGATATGAATGTCGTTCCGTTGATCGATATCCTGCTGGTGCTCCTGGTGATCTTTATGATCATTCCGGCGCACTATAAGGGGCTGGACGCGCAGGTTCCCCAGCCTCCCACGACGGACAATGTCGTGGCCCCTCCGCCTGCCTCGGTTGTTGTTGTTCAGGTGCTGGCGGACGGGACGCTGCGGATGAATCAGGAGCCGGTGAGTTGGGACCGGCTCGGCGCGCGGATTGAAGAAGTTTTCAAGCTGCGTGCGGTTCGCGTCGCATTTATTCGCGGCGATGCACCGGTCGAATTTGGTGTGGTGGCCAAAGTGATCGATGCCTTGCACACCTCGGGGATTGCGTCAGTTGGCCTGCTGACGCCTGATCTGGAAAAGGGCCTCTAACAGTTCTAAAATGCCCCTCGCAGGGCGGACGTGAATATCCGGGCGCTGGCCCCGGCAATCTTGGGGTCACGCGCACAGCAGGGATGGATGCTTCGATGACTCATGCATCTTCGGTTCGAACGGCTCGGCGGGCTTCGGCCTTCGCGGCGCTCTTGCTCCTCGCCGCAGGCCTCTCCGGCTGCAACAAATTGAAGGCTCGCGATCTCCTCAATAAGGGTGTCGCCGCCTACAAGAACGGCCAGTACGACACGGCCATCGAGGATTTCAAGCAGGCCAAAGAGCTCGATCCTGGTCTGATGAACGCCCGCCTCTATCTGGCCACCGCTTACGCCAGCCAGTACATTCCCGGTGCTCCTTCCGAGCAGAATGTGCGCCTCGGCACCCAGGCCGTCAATGAATTCAAGGAAGTTTTGCAAATCGATCCCAACAATCTGAGCGCTATCGACGGCATCGGCTCCATCCTCTTCCAGATGGCCGGCACTCCCTACGATCCCAAAAAGTTTGAGGAGTCCAAGTCCTACCATCAGAAGCACATCGAGTTGAAGCCCAATGACCCTGAGCCCTACTACTGGATCGGCGTCATCGATTGGACCCTGGCCTTCCGTGCCAATGGTGAGTTGCGCGCGGCTTACAACCGCGAGCACGTCAATAAGCAGGTGAGGGATACCGATCCCCTTCCCCCCGCTCTGCGCAACGAATACACTGGAAAGTTCGGTCCGCTCGTCGAAGAAGGTATCGCCGACCTCCAGAAAGCCATTCAGATCCGACCCGATTATGACGACGCCATGGCCTACTTGAACCTCCTCTATCGCCGCAAGGCCGATATGGTGGAGTCCGCCGATGAGCGCGCCGCCCTCCTCAAGCAAGCCGACGATCTCGTCGACAAGGTCAAGGAGATCAAGCAGAAGCGCGCCGAGCAGCCCCAGCAAATCAGCTGAGCCCGGTCCGCGAATCTCCTGTAGTGAATCGGTTTTAAACGTACCCCCAAGAGCAAGGGCGCGCTCTCGCATACCGGTAATGCCAAGCGAATCATGCTTATGGATCAGCTTCCTGCTGATACCCTTCCCGTTGTCCCTGACCGTTAAAATCAGCCCGTTTTTCTTCTTCATCAAAGTAATGAGGGCCCGCGAATCATGAGCATGCCGGGCAACATTCGTAAGAGCCGCCTGGACGATCCTGAAAATAGCGACCGCCGCTGAACGGTCAAACTTGGTTCTTGCCGTGTTCGTCTTAAACCTGCACGATATTCCGGTATGTCCTTCGAATTCCCTCGCTTCCGATCGCAAGGTCTTAACCAGGCCCAGCTCATCCAAAACACCGGGTCGCAATTCATTCGCGATGTTTTTCACCGACCGGATCAAACTCGTCGTGATGGCGGATAGCGATCTGACTTTCTCCTGCAACGGCTGTTGCCCTGGAGGCAACTTGCGGGATATCCAGGACAATCCTAAGTGCAAGCTGGTAAGCGCCTGGCCAAACTCATCGTGAAGCTCGCGAGCGATCACAGCCCTTTCATCCTCGCGCGCCGACAGCAAGTACGCCGCGAGGGCGCGCAATTGATTCCTGGAATTCTTGAGGTTCTCCTCCGCCTGCTTCAAACGAACAACCATGATGTGACGCTCACCGACAATCGCATCCACCTGCTGGGTCCGCAGGGCGTGAAAGAGCTCCTCCGCCTCTTTCATCCTGGTTTCCAGTTCGTGGTATGGCGGTTTCTGGCTATTCATCGCTCGTCACCGGTCAGTCTGAGCGCAGCAAGAACCTGCCCGGTATCGTTGAGGTTGCCCAACACGGTGACCTTCGGCAGGGGCTTGAGCAGGATTAGCGTGGGCGTCACCAGCACGCCATTTTTGTAAGCGGCAGCGGTGTCTTTCAGTACGTCCACGATGTCGATTTTGTAGCGTCCCTTGATGTGCTCCTCGCAGAGCCGCGCCAAATTCCCCCTGGCTTGCGAGGAATTTGATTCGTTACCGGCGACGAACAGCCGGAAGACATAGGTCCCGCCCCCAGGCTTTGCGTTTTTTCGCCTCTCGCGCTTGCGAGCTTTCATCATCTGGCTCCATTTCTTCCGTACCCCTATCGGATACGCCGAGCTGCTCACCGCATGACTGCGCTAGGCCTTCACCCGATCCACACCTCGATCGGTGATGCGGAATTCATGGAACTGTTCAGAATGCTTTGACCCTCTTGACTTCATGACGATCAGCTGGCGCACTATGGCGCCACCGATCGGAAGATGGCGCAGAAGGACGATTGTATCGATGACGGACGAAATGCCGATTCCACTGATTTCTGCGACGATGTCCAAACCCACAGTCTGGTTGATATAAATACAGG
>WNFP01004967.1_pt1 | contig 10687 bp, 9 predicted proteins | sample 5400201 | NCBI WGS metagenome assembly WNFP01 (sample SAMN13153355, study PRJNA577476) | soil metagenome | isolation source: 115 cm saprolite under Madrone tree | place: USA:California | collected 2016-06-14
GCAGGATGGTCTGGTACGGGTCGACGGCGATCGGGACCGCCGCGAGCAGCACGGCGATGGCCAGCGCCCAGACGAATACGCTCGTCTGCGAACGCCGCTCCAATGCCACGGGGATGGTGGTCATGTGGCCCGGCCGAAGAGTCCCGCGGGACGGACCAGGAGCACGACGGCGGCGATCAGGTAGAGGACCGCGAGCTCGATCTCCGGAAATACGCTGATGCCGATCTCCCGGATCACTCCCACGATCAGCGCCCCCACCATGGCGCCGTCCAGGCTGCCCAGGCCGCCGATCACCACCACGATGAAGGAGAGGACCAGCGCGTCCACGCCCATCCCCAGGACCGCCGACTGGCCGGGAACGATGATGGCACCGGCCAGCCCTGCCATGAAGCAGCCGATGGTGAATGCCTGGATGTAGACGAGGTTGACGTTGATCCCCAGCGCCGAGGCCCTGCGCATGTCCTGCGAGGTGGCCCGGAGCACCACGCCGAAGCGGGTCTTGTAGATGAACCCCCAGAGGAAGACGGCCGCCAGGGCGCCGATGGTGATGACCAGCAGGTTGTAGCGCGGATAGATGAACTCGCCGATCTTGGCGCTGCCCATCTGCTCGAAGAGCGTAGTCGCCGAGAGCGGGTACGGCCCCCAGACGAAGCGCATCACGTCCTCGAGGATCATGAGGATGCCGAAGGTGACCAGGAGCTGGTACTCCTCGGGCCGCTTGTAGAAGGGCCTGAGCAGCGTCGGCTCGAGGACGGCTCCGATGGCCGCCGCCGCGAACGCCCCCGTGGGAAGGAGCAGATAGAGCAGAGCGGAGGTCGACCCCGCGAACCACTGTCCGACGGCGGATGCGGTCACGAACGCGCCCAGCGCAAAGAGGTTGCCGTGCGCCAGGTTCACGATCCGCATCACGCCATAGATGAGACTCAACCCGCCGGCGATGAGGAACAGCACCGACGTGTAGAGGAGCGCGTTGAACAGGTGGATGACGAGGATGTCCACCTGTGGCGGTTCAGGCTGTCTTCACCGTCGGCCAGGTCTGATCGATCCAGGTATAGGTCGAGGTCGGCTCGCCTTTCGGCCATCCCGGAGGCGCGGTGATGTTGCGGATGGGGATGGTGATGATGCGGGCAGGATCGAGGATCGGGAACGGATAGTCCGGCACGTTCTTGCTGAACCCGGTGATCGCGTCCTTGTACCCCTGATGGTTGTCGGGCCGGATGTAGACGTATCCGCCCGGACCCGGGATCATCATGCCCTCGAGCTGGCTGATGATCGCGTCGTCGTCGGGCCAGCCGCCCATCAGCTTGTTGGCCTTCTCGATCGCGGTCTTGAGCGCGAAGGTGGCGGTGTAGGCGCCTTCGGCCTGGAAGTTCGGATACTCGTTGAACTTCGCCTTGTACTTCTCGACGAAGGTCTTGTTCAGCGGCCAGCGGTTCCCCGCCGGATAGCTGAAGTGGTAGTTCGCGTGCACGCCGCTGAGCACGCCCTCGGGGTGGTCCTTTCCGATCGAATGCGGCGCGGATCCGAGCGCCAGCGTGGTGGCGACCTTCATCTTCGAGAAGAGCCCGTGCTGGAGCGCCTGCTTGTAGAACGCGACGTAGTCGCCGCCCCAGAGCGAGGTCACGAGGAGGTCCGGCTTCGCCGCCAGGGTCTTGGTGATGTGCGGCGTGAAGTCGGTGGAGAAGAGCTTCGGCCATGCCTCGGAGACGTTCTGCGCGTGCGGCAAGAGCTTCTTGGTCACGATGCTGAAGTGGTCGAAGCAGTTGCGGCCATACGAGTAGTCGGGATGGATGTGCGCCACCTTCGTCACGTCCGGCCAGGTCATGGCCACGCCCAGCGCGCAGGTGGAGCCGTCGGCCGACTGGATGTTGGTGATGCGGAAGATGTAGCGCGGGTTGGGAACGGCCTTGTCGAAGAGGAAGTCGGTGCAGCCGTCGACGAAGATGGTGAGGAGCTTCAACTCCTCCGCCACGGGGCCCAGCGCGGGCGTGTTGCCGCTGGAGGTGATCCCCATGAACATGTCGATCTTCTCCGACAGCTTGAGCCGGCGCATCTCTTTGGTATTCGCGTCGGTGCCCGCCGCCTCATCTGCTTTGAGGATTTCGATCTTCCGCTTGCCGAGCAGGCCGCCCTGGGCGTTGATCTCGTCCGCCGCCAGCACGTTGCCCTTGTACATGGGCTCGCCGAGCACCGCGCCCGCGCCGGTGAAGAACGTCATGTGGCCGATCTTGAACGGCTTGTCGGGAATGGCGCCCTTGGGCTTCTCCTGGGCGTGGGCCATCGAGGCCATTCCCACGCCGGCGACCGACCCTCCGACGGCCGCGACTGCCGTGACTCCGAGTTGAGAGAGAAAATCTCGCCGTGACGGTCGACGTTCCATCTAAGCCCCCTGGTTCCGACGGAAGTGCGTGAATTTCGCTCGGGCGCTAACACACGGTCCTTGCAAAAGTCAACGACGCCCGGTTGTCGGCGGCCCGCAAGCTCACGTATGGTGGTCGGTCGCGAAAGGACGCCGCTCGATGGCTGGCAAGGCCTTGGCTGCATTCGCGCAGACGTTCCGCGGGATCGCGGCGGCTCTTCGGAGTCAGGCGAAGGTCGTATGTGGCGTGACGGCCGCCGTGGCGGTCTTCAACCTGATCGCGCCGGTTGCCATCCTCTCCCTCGCCCGCAGGCCCTTCGATTTCTTCACCTTCAATCCCTGGCTCTCGCGGCTCCCCGAATATCTGCGCTCGGACGAGCCGCTGGCGAAGAAGCTCTCGTTCCTCTCCAACATGGCCATCGCCTGGGTGAGCGCGGACAACAAGGTGGAAGGCATCGACTGGGGCTTCATCATCGACGTGCCCACGCTCGGCCGCATCCTGCTCACCTCGCTGGTGTTCGGAGCGTACTTCGCGCTCTGGTCGTATCGGCGGCGAGAGGGACAAGCCTGCGGCCTCGGCTCGCGCGCGGCCCGCCCCGCGGGAGTCGCCGGCGCCCTCACCAGCGTCTTCGGGCTCACCACCGGTCCCTGTACGCTCGCGGGCTGCGGCGTTCCCGTACTCCCGGTGGTCGGGCTCGCGTTCACCGGTCTCTCCAGCGGCACGCTGACTCTGTTCAGCACCCTGTCCCGGATCAGCATCGCCGTGGTCCTCGCGGCCATGAGCATTGCGGTCCTCTGGCTCGGGTGGCGAGCCGGCACGACCGCCCGCGACGGCACGCTCCGGCCCGCCTGAGGAGGATGAATGGCTTCCGAGTACGCGTTCGAGCTCGCTTCCTCCAGCATCCGCTTCGGTCCCGGCGTCACGCGCGAGATCGGGATGGACCTGGCGGAGATGAAGGCGAAGCGGGTGATGGTCCTGACGGATCCCAACCTTGCCCGGCTCTCGCCGGTGGCGACCGTGCTGGAGAGCCTGCGCGACAACCGCATCGCGTTCTCGCTGTTCGACCGCGTCCACGTCGAGCCCACCGACGTGTCCTTTCGCGAGGCGATCGACTTCGCCACCCAGGGCGATTTCGACGCGCTCGTGGCCGTGGGGGGCGGGTCCACCATCGACACGGCGAAGGCGGCGAATCTCTACTCCACGTATCCGGCGGACTTCCTCGACTACGTCAATGCGCCGATCGGCGAGGGCAAACCTGCTCCCGGACCGCTCAAGCCGCTGATCGCGGTGCCCACAACCGCCGGAACCGGCAGCGAGACGACGGGCGTCGCCATCTTCGACTACACGCCGCTGCACGCGAAGACGGGCATCGCCCATCGCAGGCTGAAGCCGCTCCTCGGCATCCTCGACCCCGAGAACACGCGCAGCATGCCGCCACAGGTCGCGGCGACGAGCGGATTCGACGTCCTCAGCCATGCGATCGAGTCCTACACGGCGATCCCGTACCAGCGCCGCCCGCGGCCGGAGCGCCCGGTGCTGCGGCCGGCGTATCAGGGCTCGAATCCGATCAGCGACGTCTGGTCGCTCGAAGCGTTGCGATGGGTCTCGAAGTACTTCGTCCGCGCGGTGGAGAATCCGGACGACGACGAGGCGCGCCAGAAGATGCAGCTCGCCGCGTCGTACGCCGGAGTCGGATTCGGGAACGCCGGCGTGCATCTCCCGCACGGAATGTCGTATCCGGTCTCCGGGATGGTCCGCGACTTCCGCCCCGAGGGCTTCCCGGGCGACCATCCCATCGTGCCCCACGGGATGTCGGTGATCCTGAACGCTCCGGCGGTGTTCCGCTTCACTGCCCAGGCTTGTCCCGAGCGCCACCTGGTCGCTGCCGGGATCCTCGGCGCGGACGTCTCGCGCGCGAAGCCGGAGGACGCCGGGAAGATCCTCTCGGACCGGCTGGTCGCCATCATGCAGCGGCTGAAAGTGCCCAATGGCTTGCGCTCCGTCGGGTACACGAAGTCCGACATCCCCGCCCTGGTCCAAGGTACGCTGCCGCAGGCGCGCGTGACGAAATTGTCGCCGCGCCCGGTGGACGAGACCGATCTCGCCCGCCTGTTCCAGGACGCGCTGGAAGGCTGGTGAGCGATGAAGATCCGCGCGGCGGTCGTGCAGGCAGCTCCGGTGGCGTTCGATCGCACGCGAACGCTCGACAAGCTGGGCGACCTCGTCGCGGAGGCAGCGCGTCAGGGAGCGGAGCTGGCCGTCTTTCCCGAGGCGTTCGTCTCCGCCTATCCCAAAGGCCTCGATTTCGGCGCCGTGGTGGGCCGCCGGACGCGCGAAGGCCGCGAGCAGTTCCGCCGCTATTTCGACAGCGCCGTCGAGGTGCCTGGACCGGACGTGGACCGCATGGCGAAGCTGGCGCGGGACCACCGTCTGCATCTCGTGGTAGGCGTCATCGAGCGCGACGGCGGGACGCTCTATTGCACCGCTCTCTTCTTCGCTGACGACGGCGCGTTCCTGGGCAAGCACCGCAAGCTGATGCCCACGGCCGCGGAGCGGCTGGTCTGGGGCTTCGGCGACGGTTCGACGCTCCCGGTGTTCGGCACCCGGCTCGGCCGCATCGGCGCGGTGATCTGCTGGGAGAACTACATGCCCCTGCTGCGCACGGCGATGTACGCGAAAGGAGTGCAACTCTATTGCGCGCCGACCGCGGACGATCGCGAGACGTGGCTGCCGACGATGCGCCACGTCGCGCTCGAGGGCCGCTGCTTCGTGCTCACGGCATGCCAGGTGCTGCGGCGCTTTGACATGCCGGCGGACATCCCGAATGCGCTGGGTGAGGACCCGAAGACCGTGCTCATGCGCGGGGGGAGCTGCATCATCGACCCGATGGGCAAGGTGCTGGCGGGCCCGACCTTCGAAGAGGAGGCGATCCTCTGCGCGGAGCTGGATCTCGACGAGATCGCGCGCGGCAAGTACGACTTCGACGTCACCGGGCACTATGCGCGGCCCGACGTCTTCCAGCTCTCGGTCAACGAGCGGCCGCTGAAGGCCGTGGTGACCGAGCCTTGAGAGCCTTTGCCGAGGCCGGCACCGGGAGCGGCGGCGACTTCCAGGTGATGTCCCTGGTCGCCTTCGCCCACGGCACCTCGCACTTCTTCCACCTGGTCATCCCCTCCCTGTTTCCTTGGCTCATGGCCGAGTTCGACCTGAGCTTCACGCGCGCCGGCACCCTCACCGCCGCGTTCTTCATCGTTTCCGGAATCGGCCAGGCGGCTGCCGGGTTCGCCGTCGACCGGTACGGGGCACAGCGCGTCCTGTCCGCGGGTCTCGCCCTGCTCACTCTCTCCGCTCTGGCCCTCGCCGGGGCGCACGGATATCCCGCGCTCGTCGCGGCAGCCGTCCTCGCCGGCGCGGGAAACGCCGTGTTCCATCCCGCCGATTTCACCGTCTTGAACCGGCGCGTTTCGCAGGCGAGGCTGGGGCATGCCTTCTCGGCGCACGGCGTCGCGGGCAACGTCGGCTGGGCCCTCGCGCCCGTGCTGATGGCCGGGATCGCTTCGACCGCCGGCTGGCGGAGCGCGGCGCTCGGCGCCGCCGTCCTCGGACTGGTGGCGCTCACCTCCGTGGTGTTCCTCCGCGGCCTTCTCAGCGCACCGTCCCCGGCTGAGGCGGCCGGCGCAGGTCGGGTGCCCGATCGCGGGTCACCCTTTGCGTTCTTGCGCATCGGCGCCGTCTGGATGTGCTTCTTCTTCTTCCTCGCGTCGACCACGGGAGTGAGCGCGCTGCAGAACTTCGCCCCTTCGGTGTTGAACCACGTCTACGGCCTGCCGCTCACGGCCGCCGCCTCGGCGCTCACCATCTATCTGCTCGGAGGCGCCGCGGGCATCGCGGCCGGCGGCTTCCTGGCCGCGAAGGTCGAGGCCCACGAGCGCGTCGTCGCCGTCCTGCTGGCCGGAGCAGCCATCCTCGCGCTCATCCTCGCCAGCGGAGGGGTGCCGCGCGCCAGCATCATTCCGCTGATGGCGATCTTCGGATTCTGCACCGGGACGGCCACGCCGTCGCGTGACTTGCTCGTGCGCAGGGCCGCGATGGAGCGCTCCGGCCACCGCTCTTTCGGACGCGTCTACGGCTTCGTCTACTCCGGCCTCGACGTGGGGCTCGCGGTCGCGCCGGTCCTGTTCGGGCCTCTGCTCGACCGAGGGATGTTCCTCTCCGTGCTGTACGGCGTGGCAGTGTTCCAGGGTCTGGCGGTGATCGCGGCGCTTCGCGTCGGCCAGGCGCGCGTGGAAGGCGCGGCGGCTCCTGTATCCTCGGCCTGATGGCCGCCCTGCGCACCTACCGCACGATGTGTCCGATGAATTGCCATCCGACGCTCTGCGGAATGCTGGTCGACGTCGAGGACGGGCGCCTGAAGGGACTCCGGGGCGACCCCGACAACCCCGACAGCCGCGGCTTTCTCTGCATCCGGGGCCATGCGGCGCGCGAGATCATCGACAACCCGCAGCGCATCCTCTACCCGATGCGGCGCACGGGGCGGAACGGCGCCTGGCAGCGGACGACCTGGGAGGACGCGCTCGACACCATCGCCGGATGCGCGCGTGCGGTCGGGCCGGCGGCCGTCGGGACCTGGTCCGGGCACGGGTTCTTCGCCAACGACTACGGCACACGCGTGTCGTCGGAGCTGCTGCGGCGCTTCGCCAACCTCTACGGTTGCCAGTGGTGGAGCCCGACGATGATCTGCTGGGGTCTCGGCGCCTTCGGCCTCGGACTCACCGGCGTGCTCCGCGTCAATACCAAGGAAGACATGGGCGCGCACGCCGCGCTCATCCTGCTCTGGGGCGCCAATCTCGCCAGCCAGCCGCTCACGGGCCGTCATCTTGCCGCGGCGAAGCGCCGGGGCGCATACGTGGCGACCATCGACGTGCGGCGGACGGAGGCGGCGGCGCAGTCGGACGAGACGATCTTGATCCGGCCCGGCACTGACGCGGCGCTCGCGCTCGGCATGATGCACGTCATCGTCGGGGAGCGCCTTTGCGACGATGCCTTCGTCCAGCGCCATACCGTCGGTTTCGACGCCCTGGCTGGACACGTCGCGAAGCACGACGTGCAGTGGGCGGCGGCCGCGACCGGGGTGGATGCGGCCCGGATCGTCGCGCTCGCCAGGCGCTACGCGTCGACCCGGCCGGCGATGATTCTCCTCGGCGGCAGCTCGATGCACAAAGGCGTCCTGGGCTGGCAGGCAGGGCGCGCCGTCTCCTGCTTGCCGGCGCTCACGGGCAATCTCGGCATCCAAGGCGGGGGCATGGGGCCCCGTCATGGGGCGAGGACGCAGGGTCAAGGCCTGAACAGCATCGCGGCGCGCGAGCGGCGGCCGGCCGGCAGCGAGGTGCCCGGCCAGATGTCGCGGATCACCGGGTCCCTCGAAGATCGCCTCGTTCGCGTGCTCCTGCTCTTCGGAACCGACATGGTCTCGTCGTTCGCGGATGCTGCTCGCGTCGAAGGCGCTCTCGATCGCCTCGACCTGCTCGCCACCTACGACCTGTTCATGCACGACACGGCGCGCCGCCACGCCGACGTGGTCCTGCCCGCCACCTCGTGGCTCGAGGACACCGGATGCAAGAGCACGAACACGCATCTGTACCTGATGCCGAAAGTGCTCGAGCCTCCCGGCGAGGCGCGGCCGCCGTCCTGGGTGCTGCGCGAGCTTGCCCGCCGCCTCGACGTACGCGATTTCTTTCCCTGGACCGGGGACGCCGGAGCGCTCGACGCGGTGCTCGATCATCCAGCCACCGGGCACGCCACGGCCGCTCTTCTCGCCGCCGAGGGCGGAATGCGCGCCCTGCGCATCTCTCACGTCGCCTACCCCGATCTCGTCTTCGACACTCCGTCCGGAAAGGTCGAGCTCGTCTCCCGGCGCGCGGCCAGCCTCGGGCTCCCCGCGCTGCCGGTGTTCGAGCCCGCCGCGGCTTCCGCGTATCCGCTCTCGCTGCGGTCCGGCCGCACGCTGACGCAATTCCACGGTTTCTACGATCACGGCCGCGCGCTCCCCACGCTCGCCCGGGTCGATCCCGAGCCTCTCCTCTGGATCTCACCGGCGGACGCCGCCAGCCGCGGACTCGCCGATGGCGACGGGGTCCGCATCTTCAACCAGCGCGGCGAGATGAAAGCGCGCTGCCTGGTCACCGATCGCGTGCCGCCCGGCACGGTCTGGATGCGCGACGGGTGGACCGGGCTGAATACGCTGACCTCGGGCGCCCCGGTGCTGCCGGACGCGGCGGTCGACGTCTTCGATGGATTCTCGGGCGGGCAGGCAGAGTTCGAGGCCCGCGTCGACGTGGCACCGGACCCCGGCGCGGCGAAGCTCTCCCACTGACGCTGGAAAAGGCGCGCGCGGGCCCGACGCGAATCCTGGCGCGGACACGTTCATCGTATGCTCGTAATATGATGAACCAACGATGAACGAGAAAAGGAGTCGACCATGTTCCCGAAGCTGAACCGCCTGTCGCTGATCGCCGCACTGACCATCACCGCGGTGTCCATGGCCGCGCGCGCCGAGCCGACGGAGGCCGAAATTGCCGTTCTCGAATCGGCGAACCCCCATAGCGTGGACTTCGCCTCCCGCGACGTCGGCAGCCGCCCGCTGACCGAGGAGGAGCTCGACGCCCTCGAGATCGGAAACCCGGACTCCGTGAACTTCGCGAACCGGCCCATCGCCTCGCACGCCGCGACGAACGAGGAGATCCGCTCGCTGGAGACCGGGAATCCGGACGCCGTCAATGGCCAGTAGCTTCACACAGGCGCGGCGAGGAACACGATCCTCACCGCGCCCCGCTTCAGCCGGCCGTAGGGTCCGGCAGGAGCGCCGTCACCTTCCGCAGCTCGGCCAACACCTCGTCCATCTTGTCGGGCGCGTTCCTTTCGAGCGCCCTGGCGCTGAGGGCCGGCCCGACCATCTGCACGACAGCCCCGATCGCCCTCCCCGCCTGCGTCACCGGATAGATGTTCGCGTACCCCACCGAGAGCGAGGTGCTGACGTAGTGCAGGGCGTCCCAGTACGTCCGCACCGAAGGATTGTGCCCTTCCTCGGCGCAGAGGAAGAGCACGGCCGCGGCGCAGACGAAGTCCGTCAGCTCCTCAATGCGCGTCATCGCGGCGCTCCGGGATCCGGGCCACCGGCTTCGCGGCAGCCGCGGCCGTGCTGGCGACCTCGGCCGGATCCACCGCCTGCACCGCCTTGGACAAGGCGCCGGCGACGGCGTTCAGGTCGACGAACTTCATCAGCTCCTTCATCGCCGGGACCATGACGCTGGTCTGCAAGATCGTCTGCATCATGGGCCCCAGCGCACCGCCCAGCAGCGGCAGCTGCTGCTGGGCGCCGTTGCCGTTCCCGAGGCCGCCGAGCTGAAGCACCTTGATCTCGCCGATCCGCTCCGCCGGCTTCACCAACTCGCGGACCACCGAGGGCGCGACTTCCAGCACCCGCAGCACCGTCTCCTGCACGAACAGCTCGCGCGACTTGCTGTTGGCGGCGGCCAGCTTCTCACGCTGCACCTCTGCCTCTTTCAACCCGGCCTCGCGGTGCGCCTCGGCGAGCCGGGTGATGGACTGCGCCTGCTTCTCCGCCGCGTCGGCGTCGGCCTGCGCGCGGATCTTGATCGATTGCGCGGCCACTTCGGCCTCCAGCTTCTTCTTGTAGGCCTCCACTTCCGCGCGGATGCGCTCCTGCTCGGCGGCCTTCTGCGCGGCCACGATCGCCACCTGCTTCTCGCGCTCCGCCTCCGCCACCTGGCCGACGGTCACCACCTGCTGCTCCGCCTGGGTCTTCAAGGCCTGCGCCGCCGCCCGCTTCGCGTCCGCCTCGGCGCTCTCCTTGGCCTTGAGCGTCAGCGTGATCTCCTTGTCGACCTTGGCGGTCTCGATGGTCCGCTGCTTGTCCACCTGCGCGGCCTCCACCGCCTTCTGCTTCTCGATCTCCGCCGCCTGCTCGGTCTTCTCCTTCCGAGCCTTCTCCACCGAGATGGCCGCCTGCCGCTGCAGATCGCGGGCCTGGATCGCCTCCTGCTGGGCGATCTCCGCCTTCACCGCGGCTTCCTCTTCTTTCGCCTTCCCCTCCCGCATGAGGCGATTCTGGGTGGCGACGTTGATCTCCTGCTCGCGCCCGATCTCGGCCGTGCGCTCGGCTTCCTCCTGGACCTTCCTCTTCACCGCGATGTTCTTCTCCACCACGGTATTGGTCACCGTCTCCCGGCCGGAGGCCCCGAAGATGTCGTCCACCCGCATCTCGGCCAGCGGGGTCTGGGCCAGCTCGGTGATGGTGACGGACTCCA
>WNFP01004969.1_pt1 | contig 10685 bp, 9 predicted proteins | sample 5400201 | NCBI WGS metagenome assembly WNFP01 (sample SAMN13153355, study PRJNA577476) | soil metagenome | isolation source: 115 cm saprolite under Madrone tree | place: USA:California | collected 2016-06-14
GGCCATAATGAAATGGCGCAAAGCCCCAAGGTGCGTAGTCCACCCACGTCCAGCCCCACGGGCCGACCCAGTTCCAATATCCGTAACTATACGGAGCCCAGCCCACAGCCACTGTGCTGGGATACCACACCGGACCGTACTCCGGCTCTTCGCGCCATGAACCGTAATCATCCAAGTCCGAATAACCCGGAACGTCGCGATTGACGTATTTCGCGGATACCGAGTTGTCGTCCCTCAGGTCCCGGTCCGTAGCCCAACGATCCAAGTCGTCCGGAGCAGGTGCCCGCTGGACGTTGTATTCCGGGTTATCTACGCCGTTCAGTTCCGCTTGATCGCCGGCGTGCACCTCGTATGTTTGCCCACCCGCTGTTATTTCGCCCTCTCCGCGAATCACCGTAACGCGGGTGCCATCTCCATTTTCATTCACGTCAACGCGGAACGCTCCCGCCTCTTTCACCGTGAACGCAAGATTCGGCGTATCGACTTCGTACAAATCGCCTTCCCGCATTTCTCGCACTCGGAAGTTAATCGCGCCCTCGGCGATGCGCGCTTGCAGAATATTTTCGTCAAGGTTTAGAAACGACAGCGCCGTCATGCTGCCTAGATGCAGTGTCGCCGCTCCGGCCTGCAGCTCCGCGCGGGAATCTTGATCGGTCCACAACTTGTCGCCAACCGTAACTGGACGATTTTTCGCTGCCGCCGCCCAGTCCTCGGTTCCAGTCGGCTGAAAGGACACATTGCCATCCAGATAGCTGATGCGCGCCACGCGCGCCGGCGGATCGGCCTCGTCCGTGGGTTCGCCCGCTCGCGCTTTGGGCGCGACCAATAGCAATAGACCGGCTAAGCACATGAGCACCGACGCTCTGCTTTTCCCGGCAAAAGTGGCCTTCATGATTGTTTCCCCTGTCTCCGGCCCGATCTCCCGAAGCTTGGCCGATTGGGAGTACATCCGCAGTAAATTTGGACCTGGCCTCGACACTCCCACCCCATGTAACCCGCCCCTCAAAATTAAGTTGCTCCACCCAATTCTCACTTTGGGACATCCTACACCCTAAGACCAGTAAGTACTAGTACTACAGCTAACTGGCCCAAAATCCGTACGTTAGGACAGGCGTCCTCCCGCCCCCAGCATCCTACACTATCTCTTTGGAGCGCCTGTGCGCTCTAGGAGAATGCATGCCTCGGAATTGGTTCAGAGTGATGGTACTGGCGTTGACCACAGCGGTTGCAACCCCGGCGCAGACTTGGCGCCAAGTCGGACCCCCAGGAGGCACCGTCATCTCTTTGGCCGTGGACCCTCGCGACGCCAGCAGGCTCTATCTGGGTACCTCGGACGGCCACGTATTCACCTCCTCAGATGAAGGCGCGCACTGGCAGCTTTTGAGCCGCATCGGCACCGGCCAGGACGACGTAATCACGCACATTATCGTCGATTCCCGTGATTCCAAGCGCCTCTTTGCCAGCACGCGGAGCCTCTACACCGGTGGCGGCGGCGTGTACCGTAGCAATGACACTGGCCGCACGTGGCGGAACATCGGTCTTGCCCACGAAATCGTTCGCGCCCTTGCTCAGTCCCCCACGCATCCGAAAACTTGGCTCGCAGGTTCGCTGACTGGCGTTTATCGCTCGAGAGACGAAGGCGCAAATTGGGAACGCATCACACCCGCCAAGCACGATGATCTGAAGAATTTCGATTCCGTCGCCTTTGACCCGCGCGATGACAACGTCATTTACGCCGGAACGTATCACCTTCCCTGGAAGACCACCGACGGCGGCAAGAACTGGTCTCGCATTTCCAAGGGCATGATTGACGATTCTGACGCCATGAGCATCATCGTCGATCCGTCAAATCCAGAGAACGTACACGCGACCGCCGGCTCCGGCATCTACCGCAGCACCAACTCCGCAGGGCAGTGGACCAAATACAAAGGCATTCCCTTCGTCTTCCGCCGCACGCAATTAATTGCTCAGGATCCTCAGCACCCCGAAACGCTCTACGCCGGTACCACCAGCGGCCTTTGGAAAACGACCAGCGAAACCGGTCAATGGAAACGCGTGACTCCAGTCGATTGGGTTATCAACGCGATGGTGATCGATCCCAGGAATACGCAACGCATAATCATCGGCACCGAGCGGGAAGGCGTGCAAATCAGTGAAGACGGTGGAGCAACTTTTTCTTCCGCTAACACCGGCTTCCATCATCAGCACATTTTGGATGTCGCCATGGATCGCGACCGTCCCGAGCGCGAACTCGTCGTGCTCACCTTCGATACCAACGCCTTCCTCGCCACAAAAGACGGCGGCGCTACGTGGATGCCCCTCGGAGGTGGCCTCAAGCGCACAGATCTAAAACATGTGTACGCTTCCCCGAGCGGCTGGTGGGCTTCCCTCAACGACGGTGGCTTGATGAAATATGAAGAAACCGGCGCAAAGTGGGTGAGAGCCGGATTGTTTACCGCTGACTCCTCTACTCCCGTTTCTTCGCGAAACAGAAAAGGTGCCGCTCCTCAACGCTCCACCGGTTCGTCCAAGGCACCCCAACTCCTCCTTTCTCAAATCAACGATCTCACCTTCACCAGCAATAGATGGTACGCGGCCACCAGCACGGGCGTGTTGGTTTCCCGTGACCGCGGCACTTCCTGGAAATTGGCCGCACCCGACGAATTCGTCCAGCAAGCCGCGCAATCGCTCGACGCCTCCGCGGACGGCTCACATATCTGGGCGATCGCGCAGCGCAGCCTCATCTACTCAAACGATGGCGGCTCGCATTGGGACGCGAAGGAGCTTGCCTTTGCCTCCGCCGGAAACTTGCGCGTGCACCGGCTCGACGATTCCAACTTGCTCATTACTTCCAACTCCGGACTGTACGTCTCCAAGGACGCTGGCCGTGAATGGAATCGCGTGGATATCCGCGACCTGCAATTTCAGGATGCAGCGGGCTGCGGTAATGCGCTGGCGGTTTCGTTGCAGCGGCACGGCCTGCTGGCCTCCTTCGACGGCGGCAAGTCCTGGCAGCGTGTGGACAGCCCGCTGGCCGAAGGCTACTTCCCAGTGGTGCGCACGCGCCGCGATGGCGCACTTGTCGCCGCCTCCGCCACCGAAGGCCTGCTGGCATACGAAAGCGAGGCAGGTTCCGCTAACCTGAACGGGTCTGCTGCGACCGGCGCGCAAAAACCCCGGCAGTAACTCAGTTCCCTACACCAAAAAGGCGCCGAATTCCTTCCGGCGCCTCTTTTCTTTTTGAACCGCATCGTGGCCTTATCTATACGGCGTTGCCATTGCCGCCGATTTGATAGCCGACCCCGCGCACTGTCCGAATCAGCGCATGGTCGTAGCCCGCATCCACCTTGCGCCGCAAGTAATTGACGTACACGTCCACGACATTTGTCATCGTGTCGAAATTCAGTTTCCACACCTGCGCAACGATGGCCGTCCGCGTCACGGGCTGCCCCGCGTGCCGCATCAGGAATTCGAGCAGCGCAAACTCTTTGGGGCTGAGCTGGATATTGTGCCCGTTTCGTTTCACGCTGTGATCCACGCGATCGAGCGCGAGATCGGCCACGGTGAGCACCGCATTCGCCGGCCGGTTTCCACGCCGCAACACGGCTCGGATCCGCGCAGCTAGCTCCGCGAACGCAAACGGCTTCGCAACGTAGTCATCGGCGCCGGCGTCCAGTCCGCGTATCCGCTCTTCCACAATCGAAGAGCCGGTAACCACCATGACCGGCAAGTCCGGTTTTCGAGAACGTATGCTTCGCAGCACGTCGAGTGGAGCAGTTCCCGGCAAATTCAAATCCAGAATCACCAGGTCAAACGCTTGGTTTGCGGCTAAGCGCTGCGCCTCGGTTCCATCGACCACAAGCTGCACGGCAAACTGCTCTTGCACCAGTCGTTGACGTAGAACGTCAGCAAGCGGTGCGTCATCTCCAGCGACAAGGATGCGCATCGGCACACTCGGACAGCAAAATTTGGAAGGGGGGATAGCCGCAGTCTGGCCGTCACACTCGGGTGTGTCAAGCCTGCTTACGTGTGCAGGCGCGAAAGCAGCAAGATAGACGGACTCATCCCACCGGTGTTCCACTACGATACTGTCACGCCTCCGCTGTACTCGTTTGGAACGCATGACAATCTCCCGCGCAACACCGATTCAGGCCTGCTCGCTAAGTAGCTGAAACTACGCGCTCTTCCCCGCAACACTCCGTCGGCGCTGGCCTTCATATTGCATTCAGGCTTCCATGCTCATGCGCACACCCTGCGCCCAACCGCCCTCCCCCGTTTCCGTTATCGCACCAGTATTGATCGTGGACGACGAGCCCGCCGTTCGCAAATTGCTGGCTACCTTGTTGTCGCAGGCGGGCATATCTTCCAAGCCTGCAGCAAATCCCCAGGAAGCCCTGCTCATGTTAGAGACCACCGTCTTTGAAGCTGTAATTTCTGACCTGCGCATGGGCGCTACTTCCGGGTTCGATCTATTGCAGCAAGTCCGAAAACGTTTTCCCACCCTTCCGTTCTTGATGGCCACCGGAGTTGATGACGTCCGTGTAGGAGTGCAAGCCATGAAGGAAGGCGCCGACGACTACCTCCTCAAGCCATTCGATATTGACGTCGTCTTAGCCAGCCTTCACCGCGCCCTTCAACGAAAACAACTGGAACGCGAGCTGGAAAATTACCGCCTTCATCTGGAAGAAATGGTTTCCGTGCGCACACAAGAAGTGCAAGCCGCATTGGCTGACCTCGAACATAGCCATTCGGCGACTCTCGAAGCGCTGGGTAGCGCCATTGATTTGCGCGACGGACCAACCGCGGGCCACTCCAAGCGTGTCCTTCTGTACTCCCTCAAAATAGCCCAGGAAATTGGCGGCTTGGAAGATCAGTTGAGAACCTTAGGTATGGGCGCGTGGTTGCATGACATCGGAAAACTGGCCATCCCAGACGGCATTCTCCTTAAACCCGCGGCACTCACGGATGAAGAACGCCGGGTCATGGAGCATCATGTCGAGCTTGGATATGACTTGGTTAAATCCATACCTTTCCTCACCCATGCCGCTGAGATCATCCTTGCTCACCACGAGCGCTACAACGGAAGCGGATACCCGCGCGGCTTGCGTGATAAAGACATTCCCATCGGTGCGCGCATTTTCGCCGTCGCGGATAGTTTCGATGCCATGACCTCCGATCGCCCGTACCGCTCCGCACTCCCGATGAAAACAGCGCGAAGCGTAATCGAGGTTGGACGTGGAGAACTGTTTGATCCACAGATTGTCGACGCTTTCCTCGCCGTAGACAGCGACGCCTGGAGATTGATCAGACAGGACTCGCAAGGGGCATCAGTCCAAAAGCTCGTGTGCCGTAATGACTCGCCTCCCCCGGCACCTGGGATTGTGGACGTACCCAGCTCACTAGCCCCGGAACACCACTTGTCACCCGGCATTTTGAGGCAAGGCCTGGCATGACTCCCGACACAATCGGAACAAGCATCGGCAAAATCGAGAGGCGCGAATGGTTCTTGTGGACTGCCGCCGTCATGGTTACGTTGCTGTTGACCTTCGGCCTCGCATCGTTCTTGTTGCGAGAGGACGATATTCTCTCCGGATTTCTGCCAGAGGTGCGTGGGCTCATTGGCCTTGTCCTGATCTTCGATATCTACACCCTATATCAGCAATTGCAGATTCACAGAATGCGCCGGAGGCTGATCCGGGGAGAGCAGCTTTTCCGCCTTATCTCGGAGAATGCCGCGGACATGATTGCTGTCGTCGACATGGAAGGCCGCCGCGTCTTCAACAGTTTTTCTTACGAAAAAGTGCTCGGCTACTCTTTGGAGGAACTGCAGAAATCGTCGGCTTTTGAGCAGATACACCCGGAAGACCGGGAGAAAGTCGCAAAAGCGGCGGAAGAGGCGCGCCGCACGGGTGTCGGAAAACCTCTCGAATACCGCGTCCGCCATAAAGACGGAACATGGCGGGTACTCGAGTCCACAGCAAGCGTCATCCGAAACTCCCATGGCGATCCCGAAAACCTGGTGATCGTCAACCGTGACATCACCGAACGAAAACGCTCTGCCGAGGCTTTGCGCCGCTCAGAGGCCGGCTTTCGTTCCGTGGTGGAAGACGCCCCCTATGGCATCTATCGCGCACGTCTGTCGGGCGAACTGGTGCTCGTGAATTCCGCACTCGAAAAATGCTCGGCTACTCTTCACAAGAAGAACTTCTGCAAACGAATTTGGCAAATGGTATTTACCGCTATCCCCTCGAACATCAGAAGCTCAACCAAATTCTTCTGCACGACGAAAATTTCAAAGACATCGAAGTGGAGTGGAAGCGCAAGAATGGCGCTCCCATCACCGTCCGGTGCAGCGGTTGCTCCATTAAGGACGAAACCGGTGAAGTCGCGTATGTCGAGGTTTTCGCCGAAGACGTGACCGAGCGGCGCGGCTTGGAACGGCAACTCCGCATGGCCCAGAAAATGGAAGCCGTTGGGCGTCTTTCCGGGGGAATCGCGCACGATTTCAACAACCTTCTGGGAGTGATTATTGGTTACAGCCAGGTACTGAAGCGAAGTCTCGGTCCACAGAATCCTTCTTTTGAGCATGCCGAGGAAATTGAAAGAGCCAGTCAACGCGCAGTTTCTTTGACGCGTCAACTCTTGGCTTTCAGCCGTCAACAGGTCCTTGAACCCGTCGTCTTAAACCTCAACACCTTGCTCACTGACATGGAAAAAATGCTCCCGCGTCTCATCGGTGAGGATATCGCGCTAAAGCTCGACCTTGACTCCTCCCTTTCGCAAGTCAAGGCCGATCCCGGCCAGATTGAACAGGTCATTCTAAATTTGGCTGTCAACGCTCGAGATGCCATGCCGGACGGAGGCAAACTCCTGATCCAGACCGCCAATGTGGAACTCGACCCTGTCTATACCCACAGCCACCCCGGCTCGCGCCCAGGCTCCTATGTCATGCTCCGCGTCACGGACACCGGCACTGGCATAGATCCCGAAATTCAGTCGCAGATATTCGAGCCCTTTTTCACAACCAAGGAGCGCGACAAAGGTACGGGGCTGGGCTTGGCCACTGTTTACGGCGTCGTGAAGCAAAGTGGTGGCTATATCGCTGTCGATTCGGAAAAAGGGAAAGGCGCGTCGTTCTCTGTTTACCTCCCGCGTCTTGAGCAGCCGGCCGCCGACTCTTCTCCCTCGTCCGCTGCCGCACCTATAAATACCCGAGGAACCGAAACGATCTTGCTTGTCGAAGACGCCGATCCGCTCCGCAAGCTCGCTGAGTTGTTCCTGAAAGAGAGCGGCTACCACATTCTTAGTGCCCCTGATGGTCAGCAGGCTTTGCAAGCCGCCCGGCAGCACACCGGCCCCATCGACCTCTTGCTTACAGACGTGGTTATGCCCGGCATGAATGGACGCGTTCTTGGTGAGCGTCTCGCTTTGAGCCAGCCAAAAATGAAAGTGCTCTATATGTCCGGTTACACCGATAGCTTTATCGCTGGTCATGGCGTTCTTGAGCCTGGTACGCACCTGCTTCACAAGCCGTTCACTCAAGAGACCCTTACTCGCAAGGTTCGCGAGCTGCTGGATGCAAGGGATTCCGTTGGCAAAGAAAACATGGCCTCTGCTTCCATTCCAGCTTTTGCGGAAGTCGACCACAGCCCGAAATCCTAGGAGCACGGCTTTTTTAGGAACCCGTTACTTACAAGAGGCAGATTCATAAGCCACGTATTCAGAGGAGATCGAGTGATGCAAAAGCTCTTGGTAATCGATGACGAAGAGGCCATGCGCCGGCTGCTCCGAATCAATCTCTCTGACACATATGAAGTCATTGAGACCGGAGACCCGGAACAAGGCCTGGCCTTGGCCATGCAGAACAAACCATCCGCCATTTTGTTGGATCTCAGAATGCCCCGGTTCTCCGGCTTCGAGCTATGCCGTACTTTCACCGCGCTGACCTCAACGCAATTGACCCCTGTTTTCATCGTGAGTGGCGAGGCTGGATCCACCACCAAGTCCCTGTGCAAGGAACTCGGCGCGACGGCCTATTTCGAAAAACCCATCGATTTCGACGCGCTACGCGCCCGCCTGGCCGAAGTGTTAAGTACCAAGCGCCCCGAAAGGCGGCGCGAAGTCCGTGTACGTTTGCGCGCGCCCCTTAAATTGACCGGAATCGACATCAACGGCAACTCCTTTGAAGAACCCACTCACACAGAGAATGTCAGCCTTAGCGCGTTTCTCTGCGGCTGCAGCGCGGCCCTCAAGTTAGGTTCCTTGGTGCAGGTTTTTCTCCTCAGTGGCGGCGAACAATTCGTTGGTAGCGCGCGTGTCGTTCGCTCGGAAGCCACGGATACTCCGTATCCCCGCCACGCATTTCAGTTTGTCGAAAAATCAGGACAGTGGGTGCTACAGTAGCGGTTGCGCGTTCCGGCCACCATCCGCAATGACAAAATTGACATCGCTCGCGTTCGTAGTATCGTTAATGGAGCCCACTCCCACTGGAGGTAGTTCATGAATCGTCGTTTTGCCCTTGCACCTCTGTCTGCTCTGTGCCTGCTGTTTGCGTTGGCGGGATGCCAAAAAAGCGCGGACCAGCAGCAAGCCGCGGCAACGGATGCAAATTCGTCCGCACCCGACTCGGGCACCGGTTCCACCGCTTCTAGCAAGCCTGCTGTGCGGGAAGCTCCTCCGCGCCCGAGACCGATCGTCGTCCCTGCGGAGACAGTGATCTCCGTCGTGCTCGACGAATCGGTCGGATCGAAAATCAGCACTCCAGGTCAGAATTTTTCGGCCTCCGTACGCGAGCCTGTCGAAGTCGACGGCCGGGTCGCCATTCCCAAGGGAGCGCGCGCTACCGGTATCGTGAAAGACGCCAAGCCCGCCGGACGCTTCAAGGGCGGAGCACAGCTTGAGCTGACGCTGGTCAGCATCGACATCAACGGCGCCAGTTACGATGTGCACACCACCGCGCCGAACGAAACCAGCAAGGGTAAAGGTAAGCGCACAGCGGCCTTGGTCGGCGGCGGCGCAGGCGGCGGCGCGCTGATTGGCGGACTCGCCGGCGGCGGCAAAGGCGCCCTGATCGGCGGATTGATTGGCGCGGCCGCAGGGACGGGCGGCGCCGGACTCACCGGCAACCGCGACATCACGCTTCCAGCAGAAACCCCCATCACCTTCAAGTTGGTGGATCCGCTGGAAATCAAGCCCAGGCGCTAGCTGCGAAAATTACTTCTCTGCGCTTCCATTCTTTACGCCCTGCGTGACACAAGTTACGCAGGGCTTTTTCTTGAAACCCTAGTGATGGGTGCCAGCTATTTTTTATTGTCGCTTCGCAGAAGATGCGAATGCTGAGTTCAGCGTGATCAGTGTCCCGCCGGCGCCTGCAGCCAGCGAACCACTTTCCGCCATGGGCTTCCGCCCCTGCGGCGCATTGGAGCCTGCAACCAGGTGGATACGCCCGGCCGCGCCGCGATCGGCGGCGCTAGTGGCGTACTCAGGCGCTCCGGCTCAGTCGCCGGTGCGGAAACCCACGGCGTAAGCGAAGGACTCTCCGCGCGCGTCACCGGCGTCGAGAAATCAGTATCTGCCGTCGAATGCGCCGGCGCTTGCATGCCGGCCAACCGCCCACCCAGGCTTTGGTCCCGTTCCGCGGCATAACTATTGCGCGAAAATCCGCCGCCGGCAAAAACCGGCTCAGGGTCAGGCTCCGGTTCCGGCCCTCGTTCTGGCTCTCGCAGCCTTAGCGACGCAGGCCCGTAGCTCATGCTCAGCTCAGCCGACGAAGCTGGCTGCTCGTAACGCCTGCTCGGCTCCGGCGTAAGCGCGGGCTGCTCGAATCGCTTGCTCACTTCCGGCGCCGGTGCGGGCTGCTCCGCTACCGCATCCGAAACCGACAATTTCAGCAGCGCACCCATTTGTTCCTGAGACGCGCGCTGCGCCGCGATTAATTTGCGGCCATACCGCACCACAGCCGCCAAAATCGCGCATTGCACCAGCAAACGCGCCAGATCAATCCAGTTATTCTGGAACCAATCCGTAATTTCGGTCATAAGTTGGCCTTTGTAAGGTTCCCGTAAACACTACCGCCGCGCGCCTCACCGCGAAACTGGCATCACGGCCAATTTTCGGCCACCGCGCTTGCGTACCCACCTGCCCACCCGAACGGTGCGCACAGCGGCCATCAGCAAGGGACCACACCCCGAAATTTGCGCGCATCGGAAGCCGTATTACTATGGTGCGGACCTCTCGATGCCATCGACCCAACCGCTGATACACGTAGATCACGTTTCGCGCGACTACCGCCTCGGCGAAACGACCATCCGCGCCGTCAACGACCTATCTCTCGAAATCTCCCCCGGCGAATTCCTCGCCCTCCTCGGCAGCTCCGGCTCCGGCAAATCCACATTGCTGAATCTCATGGCCGGGCTTGACCGCCCGACCTCCGGCGCAATCCACGTGCAAGAAAAAAATCTAGCCGCCCTCGATTCGCCGGGCCTCGCCCGCTATCGCCGCGAAACCGTCGGCATGGTCTTCCAATCCTTCAACCTCCTCCCCCGCATGACCCTCGAAGAAAACGTCGAGCTACCCCTCCGCCTGGCCGAAATCGATCGCGCGGAGCGCAGCCGCCGCGTAGCGCAAGCCCTAGACCGCGTCCGCCTCACCGCCCGCCGCCAGCATCGACCCAGCGAACTCTCGGG
>WNFP01004973.1_pt1 | contig 10682 bp, 7 predicted proteins | sample 5400201 | NCBI WGS metagenome assembly WNFP01 (sample SAMN13153355, study PRJNA577476) | soil metagenome | isolation source: 115 cm saprolite under Madrone tree | place: USA:California | collected 2016-06-14
AGGCGCCGAGAGTGTTTGACCCGCTTGCGCGGCTGGGGCGCTCTGCCGCGCCACCATCACGTGATTGAGCTGACTCCCATGCACTCGACAGACGCTAGCGTAGAAATTCCGATGCAACCATCGGATTCGACTGATATCCCACAGCATTCTGATTGAGTCGATAACTATATTAACCTTCGAACCAGGCTGCGCCATCCAATTAACTGGGATCTCGGCCACCGAGAGCGAGAGCTGGCGCGCAATGAACAGGATTTCAACGTCGAAAGCAAAGGCCACGGTTTTCTGGCGGGAAAAGATCGCGGCAGCCGCCTCGCGGCGGAACATCTTGAAGCCGCACTGTGTGTCGGCAATACCCTCGAAGGCCAATAGATTGACGAGGAACGAGAAGGCGCGACCAATGAACCGTCGATGGAGCGACGCCTTGACCTCTACTTCCTCTGAGCACTGTGCGACCCTCGAGCCAATCGCTACGTCGCTACCCGCCTCTATGGCCGCAAGCAGCTTCGGAACCTCATTCAGTGGAGTCGCTCCATCAGCATCCATGAAAAGGACAAAGCGGCCGTGCGCATTTAGCATCCCCATGCGGACAGCGGCGCCCTTGCCCATATGCGGACAAGCGAACACATGGATTCGGCGGTCGGTTTCCTCAAAGAGGCGCCCTAGAGCTAAAGTCCCATCCTGGCTGCCGTCGTCTACAATGATCAGCTCGAAATCGAGGCTCGTGATTGTGCACCAGTGGACGGTCTCGAGAACAGTCTGTGGCAGGCGTTCCTGCTCGTTATAGGCGGGAATAACGATGGACAACTGGATCTCGTCGCGCGGTGCTGGCTTCTTAAGTGGTGCGCCAATCCGGACTAGCTTTGAGCGGGTTTCCATTATGAACGGCGTTGGAGCCTCCTGCAGCTTCGCGCTATTAAACCTTCTCTTTGCCGTCACAAGCGGGATGCATGCAAGGATGGACAGAAATGGGTTTAATGGCTCGCTGTATCTCGCCTGGGCCAAAATTGGCATCGAAACGGCCACAATGTAGATGATCAAGAGAGCCAAGGGAGCAATCTCTTTGACTCGGTCATTTCGCAGGCAGCGCAGGATACCCATGATCGCTAGAGCAAGAAAAGGAAGTTGTACAATCGCGTTCATGGCCACTGACTTCCATGTTTTACCGCCACACCAGAACTTAAGGAAGTTGAGACCTATCGTCCTAATGAACAGCAGCGGAGAACTTTCGTATTCATGCACGACTCTGTTGAACAGATAGTGAGAAAAGCCAACCTCATCGGCGCTGGAATAAAAATACTGATAATAGCCATCCTTGAAGTGGTATCCGAGCTCGTGAGCTAGCTTACTCCTCTCCAAAGCAGCTTCCGTATCGAGCAGGACGTTCCCAATTGCTTGATGTGTAGAAAGATAGAGACCGGTATGAGCCGACACGCCTAAGACGCTCGCTGTCGGTACGAACTTTCCCGTAAGCGAGTAGTTTCGGATGATCCACGGAGAGAGAACTATGAACATGGCGATTGCCATTACAATGAAATTTCGGAAAACAGCGACCTTTTGATTTTCGCCTCGTTCAAAAAGCAGAAGATAGCCAAGTAGAACGAAGGGGAAAAGTATGGGCGTGCTTCTTACTAAAACTGCTAGGCCCAGCACACTCCCACTCACTAGATAATCCCACCATCGCTTGCTTTTAGCTGCCCTATATAGTGTCAAGATAAATAAAGTAAGTATTAACGTAAATAGTATCTCAATACCCCCTCGACTTTCCGCGATCAAGGTTTCAGGGTGAAAAAGAAATAGTAAAGGCGATCCAAGAATCACCAGTCGGCTGCTTGACAGTTTGCGCGCAATACGTGTCACTAGGTAAGCCACAGCGAGGGCCATGACCATATTTGCCATCTTTACTACTGCAAAGTTCTTCCCAAACACCATAAAGATTCCAGCCAAAAGCATCGGATAACCTGGTTCGCGCATTAGCGTCTTGGCTGTATCTGGGTAGAAGCGGTATCCGTTGCCTTCTGCGAGATTTGCTGCGAGCTGGTCGTATCCATCAGCGTATTGATTTCCACTGTAAAACCGGTTAATACGACTGCTGACTTCGGGAATTAAAACGAAAAGGATAATCGCGTTAACAGCAACGATGAAAAGACCCGAACCAATCCATAAAGATTTCGGTCGGCAAATCATGACACTCCTCGGTTCTGTTGCGATAGCTTCGATCCTGGTCAATTCGCTCGAAGACCGAACAGAGCAGGGCCTGCTACGAAACGCGCGGCCCCTGGTACCAGGATCGGATCGTCCGGAGAGATTAGGAAGGAATCGCGCGTTTCCGGCATTGATAAATGGCCTGGCAGCGATCCGCTTTCGTGGCTTGCATCAATGGTCCCGAAGGTGCTCATCTGCTGGGCTTAGAGGGAACGCTGTTGTCAACATTTTCATCGACAGCTATGTCGACATAGTCTTCAGAGCGGTGAGCGGCGGTCCCACTTGGCTTCCGCGCCTTACGGACTCGCAAATGCAAACCAGGAAGATCATCTCCGCGCTCGAACGCGACCTTGGCGCGCACGCCGCCCCGTTCCGCAGAATCCGCTTCGAACGCTGCCGATCGACGCTTTTGAAACCGGGAGATCGCCTGGCCAGCCATTGAGAACCACGCGCCTCGCGCACACACGGAAGAGTAAATCAGCGAGCATGAAGTGCTTCTCGATAAGCAGCGAGCAGTTTCGGGACCGAATATTCCCAGGCAAGCTCTTCTTCGATTCTCTTTCTTCCAAACTCGCCCATTTTCTTTCTCTCTTCGGGTCTGTCCAGCAACCAGATAATTTTGGCGGCGAAGTCGGCAACCCCATCAGCCTTGCCGGCGTAGAGAGATGCCTCCTGGGCGCTAAACCTGCCTTCCTTCGCATCAAACTGCACAATTGGCTTGCCAAGAGCCATATACTCCATAATCTTAATCATCGTGGAGATGTCATTCATCTCACTCGGCCGGTCCGGATTCACGCAGACATCTGCTGTCGAGAGTATTTCCAATAAATCCTCGTCAGAGACTCTTCCGGTAAAATGAATCGTATCGAGCAAGTCCTTGTCCTCTACCATCTTTTTGAGTTTATTAAGTTCCGTGCCCCCGCCGACGCAAGTGAAAAGAACATCGCGCCTGCCTGAGTTTTTGACGTGCTGCGCAATGTCCAGCAGGATATCCAGGCCATCTTGAACGCTCATGTTGCCTACGTAACCGATCAGATATTTCTTTCCATTTTTTCGATCTGGATTGGAGGGCACCGATTTGAATGTTTCCCTGTTTGGTCCGTTGCGCACAACGAACACATTTTCTGAAGGCACGCCGCCTCTGTTCACCGCTAGATCCCTGTAGCTCTTGTTCGTTACTATCACGACATCGCTGAAACGATAGGTAAGTTTTTCGAGCGCCACAAGGATACTGTAAAGTGTTCCCTGTTTCCCGTATTTCGAAACGTACAATTCAGGATTAGCGTCGTGATGGTCAAAAATGTACTTCACTCCAAGAAGTTTGAACGGGAGTGCGACCAGAAAAAGATTGTCAGGAGGATTGCAACCTTGAATGAGATCAAATCCATGCCACAAGTAGATCCACAACGTATACCAGAACTCCCAGAACAAAGCCCAGGCGTACTCCCACAAATACCCAAACGGAGTGCTTCCCTCCGCGGGTGAAGGATGTCGATAGACGCGGATCCCGTCGATAACTTCATATCCTTTGGTTGACCCTTTCCGCCGGGGACACAATACGGTCACTTCGTATCCGTTCTCGTGGAGCGAACAAGCCTCCCTCCAAACCCGTCGATCGAAGGGGACTGCTTGGTTTTCAACGATGATCAAGATCCGATTTTTGACAACTCCCTGCTTCATCGTCTCAGATCCGTCCCCCGAGAGCTCAGGCTTACCCGCTCCGTTGGCCTGAAGGAAATTGCTTCTCGCCGAGTCCTGGAATTCTTACCAGCAGATGCCGCTGTACTCGCCATTATTGCTCCTGTAATTCGAAATGCGCACGAAATCCACCAAATTCTGACCTGCGTGCAATCTTTGAGGAACGCTTTCGAACTCAGCGGATTTATTGCCGATCACAATGGTCTCAGCGTGTTGCAAAACTGCGTCGATATTGTCCACCATCAGCCTGGAAATATGCGGAATGCGGTTGAGGATGAAATCCCGGTTCGCACCAACCAATCTCGCTACCTGCACGTTTTTGTCGTAAATGCGTACGTCGTAACCTTTCCCGGAGAGTCTTTCGATAATTTCGATCATGGGGCTCTCGCGCAAATCGTCTGTTCCCTCTTTGAAACTGAAGCCCAAGATCCCGATGCGCTTGCGGCCCTTTTCGATGATCAACTGGAGGCCCCTGGCAACCTGCAATTCGTTACTCGGAAGTATTGCATTTAGAATCGGCAATTCCAGGTCGTGCAACTTGGCCGAATAAGCCAGGGCTCGAAGATCCTTGGGTAGGCATGAGCCTCCAAATGCAAATCCGGGTTTAAGGTAGGCTGGCGAGATGTTGAGTTTCTTGTCCTGACAGAAAATCTCCATAGCCCTATGGGCATCAATTGAGAAGGACTTGCATAAATTCCCGATTTCATTAGCGAAGCCGATTTTTAGGGCGTGCCAGCTGTTATCGATATATTTGATCATCTCGGCAGTTTCGACGTCCGTCCTGATCAGGGGAGCATCGAGTTTTGCATACAGCGCAGCCAACATATCCCCGCCGGCCTGGTCAAGTTCGCCAATTACGGTCTTGGAAGGAAAAGCGAAATCCATCACCGCCGAACCTTCGCGGAGAAACTCGGGATTGTTGCAAACCCCAAAGTCGGTACCGGCCTTCTTTCCAGAAGTTTCCTCGAGTACTGGTATGACCACCCGGCGCATTGTTCCAGGCAGGATCGTGCTGCGGATCACCGCAATATGTCGCGCCGATTTACTCTTAAGCGCGTGGCCAATTTGCTCGCAAACATGCCTCACGTGCGTCAGGTCAAGGTTGCCGTTGATCTGACTCGGGGTACCTACGCAAATAAAAGAAAGCTCGGTGTCCCGGATAGCCTGAACTGTGTCGTCGGTCGCGCGAAGTTGCCCCGTCTTGACCGCCTCGCAAATGATTTCATCGATATCCCTTTCGATAATGGGAGATTTTCCGGCATTGATTAACTGCACTTTTGTCTTTACCGGATCGACGCCGATGATTTCATGACCTTCCTTCGCGAGGCAGCCCGCAGACACTGTGCCGACGTAACCCAAACCGAATATGCTGACTTTCAAGATAATGCTCCTTCTTTTGATCCTCGTGGGTTTCTTAATGAGTTGAATTAAGCCTCTGTCGGGCTCTCGAACTTGGAACTCTCTTCATTTCTATAGATGAGGAAGCAAAGACTTCGAAACAACTGGGCTTGGGCCCAGCGATGCATGGGCGTGTTGTCCCAGCCTAGAAGAAGGCGTCGGCTGCGAAAGCAACCGTCCGACTTTTGCCACACGGTCAGGAGCTCATTCAAAACTACGGATAACCCATTGTCCAATTCCGGGTAACGCCCCTGGAGCAGAACTGCCAGGTTGATGCACTCGGCGTAATCATACAGTTCGCGCCGGTATACCGTGAGCCGGGGGCGGCTCGAAAATGGCTTCGGGGAACCCGTGTCGTCGAACAGATTTCTTACATAATATCCAATTCCCCGATCGATAGCTTCGGTGCACCCGGGATGTTTTGTTATTGCTTCGATTTTTACCAGTGCTTTTAGAACAAAACAGGTATGAAAGTGGTCTATAAAATTTCGCTTCCCGTCTTTGGCGTAATACCAAGACCCATCCTCATTTTGAGCCTCGATAACGAAGTTCAGATTTCTCTCAGCCACTTTCCGGAATTTATCCTCTGAGAAATCGTGGGCCGCGGCCATCAGAAGGAAGGCCCGATACGCGTTTGCATTTACTACGCTGATAGATTGTTCAGGGTCAGGCGTGTAGGAACACGTGGACGCGCCCGGGGAGGTCTGGAAATCCTTGTAATCCTGAAGAGCGTGCTGCGCTATTGAGTTCATTATCTTCAACCATTCGTCAGTCTTGTCTATTTCCCAAACTTGTTTAAATGCTTCGTAAACGTATGGAACGGTTGTGATAAGAGGGGTCCCTTCTTCGATTGTGCCGCGGAGTGTCACCCAGTTGAATGGGTATCCCCAACAATAATTGTCATAGCCGGCGCATCGAGTGCTCTTGAGAACCTCAAGAAAGTGCAATGCTTTCTGGTAATAACATTCTCTCTTTGTGAGCTTCGCGAGAAAAGCAAATCCCATCGCATAGTGGGCATCAGCAATCGGAAATCGCTGGCGTTTCCAAAAAATGCTTCTGGCCGACGGCACAAATGCCTCGGAAAACACCATCGGAGCCACCGCCAATATCCCCAGCTTCGGCCTTTTGTAGTAAGTGGCTTTGGCCCATTGTCCTACGCTGCTCGAATAAAAACTCTGAAAGTCGTGGGAAGTCTCGCCGTACTTTTCTAACCATCGGACAAATTTCAGGATAGCGGCCTGAATACTTTCAATAGGCAGCGAACTGGCTTTTACGCCTGCGGAAGAGTCAATTGGGGATGCTATCTGTAAATTCACGCCATCCTCTCGTTCAACACGATTTTGGCAGTCGACTGGTGAAGGGGGACTGCCATTCGTCCAAAAATTAGGTGGCTAAAGGGCTGTCAGCGAGAAACTTGCAAGATTAAGGCGTTCAATTTGCGTCCAGAAACAGTCGATGTGTGAGTTCAAGCGTCAGGAGCCTATGGATCTCAGTGGTATAGTTTCGATTGCCCTTCAGGTGCCCGTTTACAATGTTTCGGACAGATTCCGCATTGACATACGGGCGCGTCAGCGACCGCTGGTCGAAAAGCATTTCGCGGACGTAGTTGGCAAGTTCGTCGCGGTACCAGACCCGGAAATGAAACACCTTGTGACGACCCAGCCAGATGCGCTCCAAGTGAAGCGGAGCGAACAGGTGGTCCACTTGAGCGATCCACTGTGGCATGCCGTAGTCATAGGCATATTCAGCTTTGAATGAGAACTCAAGCATGCCGCGAGTGAACGCGCTAGTATGTCCCCCGACGCCGCGATCGGTGCGCAATCTTGCAAGTTCGGGGTTGCCTTCTCGAATAAGCCTGAGCCTAGCTTGCTCGTTAACGGCAACAGGACCTGGCGCTTTGTATATAGTCTCAACCAAGTCGTTATCCAGATATGGTGAGCGTACAGTCACTTGGGTCTGTTCCAGGCCGAGTACACCAAAGTGATGCCAAGGCGACTGCCGGAACGCCACGAATGTCATCGGATGAACCTGCCGGCTTGTAGCAAAGGTCGCCTTCGCTGCACGGAGATGTGGCGCCAAATCCGCTCGGAACAATCCGTCGGCGGGTTCTTCCGCTTTGAACATCACGGCGTGCAAAAGCATTTCGCTGCCATATGTCCCAACCATCCTCACCGGAGCGATTTCTCTCGCCATCTCGCTGACGTAAAGATCCGGCGAGCGACTAAGGTCCACGCACGTGTCCGTAAGATAGATGGAGCGCTCGGCGTAGTGTGCGAACTTGTTCAGGAATTCTGTGCCAGTCGTGATGACTTGGTGCTGCTGACCGTAAATCTTTGCCACGCGCCGTGCCAATTGTACATCCTGGTTGTCATGATACATGCTTCCGTATGTGTAGCAAGGTAATGAATTGGGCTCAGCCTTATGCCAAGCCAGGATAATGCGCGTATCTAAACCACCAGTGAGCGAGACACCGATTTGCTCGCGCCCGTTGAAATAGCGGGGAAGATTTTGCACAAAGACATCGCGGAGTTGGGTGTAATATGCCTCCGGCTCAAGCCGCTCTTGTTCTTCCCATTCGCGAGGCTCAAAATACTTGGCTTTCTTTTCGAGCGTTCCTTGCCGGAACGACCAAGCTGAGCCGGGGGGTAGTACTTGGATGCCCGAAAATAGTGTTCGATTTTCGAAAACACACCCGCACACAATGAACTCCCCAAGCCCACGCATATCCATGCTACGCAGCTCAGGTCGAACCTTTAGAATAGCCTTTGCTTCCGCAGCAAAGTAAACAGCATCTGCCACCTCGTGGAAATAAAGCCGTTGCAGCCCATACCGGTCGTTGAAAAGCGTCGCCGTTCCACGCACCCTGTCTGCGACAAAGCCGTGAAATCGGCCATTCAATCTTTTTGGAAAATCCGGCTCCTCCTCATACCGGTGCACTAGATATGACGGCCCATCTTGCGCTACGGCATGCCCTCGCGCCTTGAGGGCCGAAGCCATACCAGGTTCCGGAAATTCCTCGCCTGAAAAAATCAGAGTGATGTCCTTACTCTCATTCTGCAGCGGCATTCCGGCGTCAAAGGACCCTTGCCGAGCGACCCAGCCAACGTAAATACCCAGCTCCTCATCAACCCAAGTGCCACTCACATAGAAAGCTTCGTGTCTTAGGCTATCCAACATCCGCAAGAGTTGCGGCTCAGCCCACTCGCGAGGCAATTTGGTTATCAGGCCAACTAGACCGGGCATGCTTTCATCCTTTGCTCGAACGGCACGGTTTTAATAGATTGGAGAGCGATTGAAAAAGCTGGCGGGTATCACCCTAGGAATTGGAGCCGGCGGGAGGATTTGAACGCTCCATCTGCCGAGTACGATTCGGCTGCTCTGTCATTGAGCTACACCGGCTTAGAAAAGCTAGAAAACTTATACCACAGTGCACGCACACGCACAGCTGCGGTGAGAGCTGAATGAGGCAGAATGCCGATCAGGCCTCTGTGAAGTTTCGCTCTTACGCACAGCGCCCCCCATCCTGTCACGGGAACAAAATACCTTGGTACCAGGATCTCCCCAAAGCCGCATCGGATTTTGAATTCCCGGAGAGGGCTGTGTCGCTTATTTCCGTAATTGTAGAGACCATATGTAATGTGTGAAATCCCTTTCGCTTCGCAAATTTCGACGGCAGCGGCCATTAAGCTGTTTGCTGGTCTCTTATCGAACTGACTCGGTTTCGCAGTCAAATTCAGGATTGATGCGATCCCTGCACGATAGACGAGGTGCAAAAAGCCAATCAACTCGTCGCCGTGGTATGCACAGATAAAGTCGCATCGGCCCGAGAACTCACCATAGAGTTTTTTGGTCTCGTCGTAACTTCTTCCGTAATAAGCATTCGGCATTCCCTGTCGAAGCGGAGACTCGTCGTTCACTTCCCGTATTTGCTCTATCAACTGGTCATCAAATTCTTCAATCCTCACCACCACACCACGCTTAGAGGACCGCCTCACGTTTTTCCGAGTTTCCTGAGGGAGGCTTTCCCACCACTCCTTGAAAGTAGCCAAGCGGATGGCTGCAACGCTCTCGTATTCAAATGGGTATTCATATTTGGGTTGCGTCGTGGGAAGCTTCTGAGTGAAAGTAAAAATGTCGGCCTTTAGCAATTGGTTGCCACTACCCTTCAGTGTCTCGATATATTGTTCCGGATTCTCCAGGTCATACTCCATCATCTCCTCGCCGCGGACCTTTGCTGTCCTGAGCCACCCGCCGGTCGCGTAGAGCCTGTTGCCATTCACATCCAATGAAGGGACGTTGACCCATCGCCCCTTCACTCTGATTTCAACGCTATTGCCAATTCCGGGCATTGGAACCTCGCTTGGCTTCGGAGTGAAACGATCTCTTTTCTCTAAAAACGCTTTCAGTTAAAAGCTGCGACGGCTGTCTCGTTTATTCGGAGCCATTCCTCGAAAAGGGCTAAACTAAACAAAATCTTGTGATTGTCCTGTCGGCCCGATGCATGTAGATCAAAGAGTTCGCGGACGGAAGAGGTGCGAAGGTATTGGTAGATCCTGGATTCCGGATCAAGGAGAGTGTCCGCCATTTTGTTATCGATCGCATCGCGAAACCAATCATCCACGACGTTACTCGCAAAGCCCCGTTTGGGCCGCCTCAAGATCGATCCGGCTAGGAAGTCCCTGCAGACTTGCCGATGCAACCATTTCCGTGTGCCATTCCTCACTTTAAAATTGGCCGGCAGTCGTTCCACATATTCCACAATCTCTTTGTCGACAAACGGCACACGAAGTTCGAGGCCATGAGCCATGGAGAGTTTGTCCGCATACATCAGGAGTTCGTCCGGAAGAGTAGATCGTACTTCCAAAAATTGGAGCCCACCTAGTTCATCTGTCCCGGACATAAGGCCGGCAAGTTCCGACCAGCAGTCCAATATTGTGTCACTGGAATTAGGAGCAAGTACCCCATCCTGAAAAAGCCCTTCGACTTGCTCTCCCGGCAGTAGTGAGAGTACGTGCTGATATCTGCGCATCCGATCAGGAATCGCCAAGGAATAAACTCCCCGTTTGAGGGTTTCGTTCCTTGGAAGGGCGCCAATAGTTGAAGTAATTGGCGTACGCATCCAGCCTGGCAAGCCGGCCCAGAATGCGCTATAGCGTACGCCCAGGTGGCGACGGTAGCCCCCAAACAACTCGTCCGGCCCTTGTCCGACCAGGGCTACTTTCACGTCCTGGCGCGCTCGTTGGCAGACGAAATACATCGGAACAATCGAAGATGTGGCGATGGGCTCTTCCAATGCAGCCACGATCTTGGGAAGCACTTCCTTGAAAGTTGATTGCGTAATCATGACGCTCGTGTGCTTTGATCCCAGCACTCGAGCGGTTTGC
>WNFP01004974.1_pt1 | contig 10682 bp, 8 predicted proteins | sample 5400201 | NCBI WGS metagenome assembly WNFP01 (sample SAMN13153355, study PRJNA577476) | soil metagenome | isolation source: 115 cm saprolite under Madrone tree | place: USA:California | collected 2016-06-14
CCACTAATTTCGGAAGCTTTGGAAGCGCCAGCAACCCGCGCAACGTGCAGTTTGGATTGAAGTTTAACTTCTGAGCGAAGTGGCCTGGAGCGGAAATCTGATTTCCGCTCCGGAAGCTTGCCTATCCTGGCGGCCGCACTCTCACTCCTTCTGATCTGATGGTGTCCGCGGCTGGGGTTCAGCTCTCTGAGTGACAAGAGAATTCGCTAAGCTTGAGGTCCTGACCGTTGGAAGAAAGAGTAGTCCCATATTATTTGTGTAGGTCAGGTTCGCCGGCCGCTGGAAGGAACACTGCAAAGGAGTACTTCATGAGCACGCAAACACAGGCTGCGTTCGAAAAAATGATCTTTCGAAAGACGAATGCGCGGACCGGGCGCCACGTCTCTGTGACGCCACAGAACAGCACGATGCGCCACCTTGCTTATGGCCGCGTCATTCTGAATTCATCGCAACCCTCCGTATCGTTCTCCAATGAAGACCGCGAAACAGGGCTGATTTGTCTCTGGGGGAAGGCTAGTGTAAAGACGGCAGGCAAGGAGTTTGAACTCGGGAAATTCGATGCCATTTATATCCCACGCGATTCATCGGTTGAAATCTCAACCAGTAATTCCGTGGACCTCGCTGAATTCTCTGCGGAAGTCAGCGCGAAGTACCCGTTGAAAGTGGTACGGTATGCGGACGTCGAGAAAGATCCCGGGCTTAAGTTCGTGACAGGGAGCCTTGGTTCATCGCGCGAATTGAACATGCTGATCGCGAAGAATGTCGAAGCTGGACGCCTTGTTGCCGGATTTACGCATTCCGATCCGGGCAACTGGACGAGCTGGCCTCCGCATGAACACGCCAAAATGCTCGAAGAAATGTACGTATACTTTGACATGCCGGAACCGGCTTACGGCATCCAGCTGGTTTACAACAATACGGAGTATCCGGAACTGGTTACCGTAGTACGCGATGGCGATGCGGCGTTGATGCCGAGCGGCTATCACCCGAACGTTTCGGTTCCGGGCCACCGAATCGCGTTTCTCTGGGCGATGGCAGCGCATCGCGAGGTGGAGGACCGACAGTTTGGTGTCGTGAATATTCAGCCGGGGTTTCAACAGGGTGGATCCGGATTGGAAACAGGCCGCAAGTAAATTATCCTCTCGCCTAAAAGGGAGCAGATGCGGGAAGAGATTCCAACTGCCGGGACCTCCGCGAGCAGGACGGAGCGAATATCAGCGGAGACTCTCGCTGGCCCGCGGACAGCTGGCATCCTCGCCGGACGCTTCCGCTGGGTCATCTGCGGACTCTTATTTCTCGGCGTAACTAAGAACTACATGGACCGGCAAGTGCTCGGCGTGCTGAAAGGTCCGCTTCAGCACGAGTTTGGCTGGAATGATATTGGCTATGGGCATCTGGTGTTCGCCTTTCAGGCGGCTTACGCGCTAGGCATGATTCTTATGGGCCGCTTGATTGACCGCCTGGGCACGCGTGTAGGTTACGCCGTCGCCATGGTTTTCTGGAGCCTTGCCTCCATGGGACATGCAATGGCAAATTCGCTGAGTGGCTTTGTGATTGCCCGCTCTGCCCTGGGGTTCGGCGAAGCGGGAGTTTTCCCGGCGAGCATCAAGAGCGTTGCGGAATGGTTCCCAAAGAAAGAGCGTGCATTGGCGACGGGAATTTTCAACGCCGGCACGAACATCGGCGCAATTATCACGCCGCTGATTGTTCCCTGGATCGCTGTCCATCTGGGCTGGCGCTGGGCTTTCCTCTTGACCGGCGCTCTCGGCTTTGCCTGGTTGATTCTTTGGCTGCTGCTCTACCGCACACCGCAACAGCATCCTCACTGCACCAAGAGCGAACTTGAATACATCCAAAGCGACTCTGAACCGCCTTCCGGGAAGATCAAATGGACGCAGCTTCTGCCTCACAAGCAGACTTGGGCGATTGCGGCGGGAAAGTTCATGATCGATCCCATCTGGTGGTTTTATCTTTTTTGGATTCCGGACTATTTGCAGCGGGAGCACGGTTTGCATTTGACGCAAATTGGCCCTCCCATTGTGGTGATTTACGTCATATCCGATCTCGGGAGCGTTACCGGCGGCTGGCTCTCATCGAGTTTGATTCGGCAAGGATTCTCCGTGAATGCAGCGCGAAAATGGGCGATGTTCCTATGTTCTTTGTGCGTCTTGCCGATTGCTGTTGTTTACCGGCTGTCCGGATTGTGGCCTGCCACGCTACTGATTGGGCTTGCCGCCGCAGGCCATCAAGGATTCTCTGCCAACCTCTTCACTTTGGCGTCAGACCTCTTCCCCTCGCGGGCAGTCGGTTCCGTTGTGGGGATTGCAGGCATGGCCGGAGCGATTGGCGGAATGCTGATCGCCGAAATCGTCGGCCACGTGCTGCAGTGGACCGGCAGTTACATGGTTCCTTTTTTCATTGCAGCCTCAGCTTACCTGGTGGGGTTGTCGTTCATTCACCTGCTAAGCCCAAAGCTCATCCCCGCACCAATGGGACAAATGTGAAGTTATGTACCTCGACGCCTTTCAATTGACCGGCAAAAATGCCCTCGTTACCGGTTCCCGCAGGGGCCTTGGTGCCGCCATTGCTGTCGCGCTGGCGGAGGCCGGCGCAAACGTGGGTTGCCACGGGCGCGATCCAAACCCCGGGATTTCCTGCGACGCGATTTCCGCGGCTGGGCGCAAAACGTTCTATTTCTCTGGAGATTTGTCGGACCCGAACGCATATAGCGGGCTCTTCAAAAAAACCATGGCGGAGTTTGGCTCCCTCGATATTTTAGTTAACAACGCCGGCGCGATCCGCAGAGCTCCCGCCGCGGAATATCCCATGGAATACTGGGATGAGTTGATTGCCGTTCACTTGACCGCGGCCTTTCGACTCTCGCAACTTGCGGGGCGGCACATGCTCCAGAGAGGGCTTGGCGGCAAGATCGTGAACATTGCTTCGCTACTCTCTTTCCAAGGAGGGGTTTTTGTCCCGGCCTATGCCGCCGCGAAGGGCGGAGTTGCGCAGTTAACGAAGGCGCTGGCGAACGAATGGGCGTCGAAAAACATCAACGTGAACGCCATTGCTCCGGGATATATGGAGACGGACAACACCACGGCCTTGCGGTCGGACCCTGTGCGCAGCCGTCAAATTCTGGAACGGATTCCGGCAGGCCGCTGGGGAGAACCCAAGGATATCGCGGGCGCGGCATTGTTCTTGTGTTCGCCCGCGAGCGACTATGTGCACGGGCACGTTCTCGCAGTGGATGGGGGCTGGCTGGCACGATGAGAAGCAATGTGTCCTTAACCATCAAGCCAAAAGATGCCTGTCGCTGGGACTTGGTCAGCTTAGGCGAAGTGATGCTCCGCTTCGACCCAGGGGACTATCGCATTTGGACCACCCGGCACTTCGAAGTCAGCGAAGGTGGTGGCGAGTACAACGTTGCCCGCGGACTGAAAAAATGTTTCGGACTTGAAACCGCGATCGTTACCTCCTTTGCCAAAAATCCAGTGGGATTACTCCTTCAAGACTTGATTTATCAGGGGGGCGTCGATTCCTCTCTGATCCGATGGGTGGACTATGACGGGGTCGGCAGAACTGTCCGCAACGGCCTAAATTTCACCGAGCGAGGCTTTGGCGTGCGAGCGGCTTTGGGTTGCTCCGATCGCGGCCACACGGCGGTTTCCTCTCTCAAGCCACGTGAAATTGATTGGGAGACAATCTTCGGCAAAGAGGGCGCGCGCTGGTTTCACACCGGAGGGATTTTCTGCGCGTTGTCCGAGACAACTCCGGAAGTGGCCATTGAAGCAATGGAATGCGCGCGAAAACACGGCGTGGTCGTCTCCTATGACTTGAACTATCGTGATTCCTTGTGGCGATCGTTCGGCGGAAAAAAGCGGGCTCAAGAAGTCAACCGCCGCATCGCTCCCTACGTGGATGTCATGCTCGGCAACGAGGAAGATTTCTCCGCGACGCTCGGCTACGAAGTACCTGGAACCAACGACCATCTTTCCGCGCTCGACCCCGAAGCCTTCAAACGAATGATCGGGAAGGTTGTGAACGACTTTCCCTTCAAAGTCGTCGCCACCACACTCCGCAAAGCCACCACCGCCACGCGAAACGATTGGGGCGCGGTTTGCTACTACGAGGGCAATTTCCATCAGGCCAAAAATCGAGAGAATCTCGAGATTTTCGACCGTGTTGGCGGCGGCGACTCGTTTGCTTCGGGTCTCATTTATGGCTTTCTCGCGGGAAAGGACGCGCAGTGGGCTGTCGAGTGCGGCGCCGCTCATGGAGCGTTGGCTATGACCACGCCGGGCGACACGACTATGGCGACGCTCGACGAAGTTCTTCACGTGATGAAGAGTGCGGGAGCGAGAATCGTCCGCTGAATCCGTTGAAAAGGTGGCGACAATTTTTATGAACAAACACGAAGTTCGCGCTCTTATCGAGGAAATCGGAATCGTGCCGGTCGTGCGTGCGGCTTCTCCACAGGAGGCGAGATTTGCGGCTGAGGCGGTCTGGCAAGGGGGAATTCCCATTGTCGAGATCACCATGACGGTTCCGGGAGCTTTGGACCTCATTTCCGAGTTGGTGAAGACCATGCCAAAACTTCTTGTCGGTGCTGGCACAGTCGTGAACCAGGATCTCGCACTCCAGTGTTTTGACGCCGGCGCCCAATTCCTCGTCACGCCCGGCTTCTCCCCCCAAACGGTTGCTGCTGCTCACAACCTGGATTTGCTCATCATGGCTGGTGCCCTCACTCCCACCGAAGTTATGGCTGCCTGGGATGCAGGCGTCGACTTCGTCAAAATTTTTCCCTGCGGCAACTTGGGAGGACCGAGCTATATCAAGGCGCTCAAAGGGCCGCTGCCGCAAGTTCCGCTCGTGCCCACCGGTGGCGTGAATCTGGAAACTGCGGCGGACTACATTCGTGCCGGTGCGGCCGCGTTGGGAGTAGGCGGCGAGTTGATTCTGAAGCATGCAATTCAAGAGCGAAAGCCGGAGTTGATCAGCAATTTGGCGACGCGGTATGCCCAACTGGTGAAGGAAGCTAGGAATCCCACCGCCGCCAAATCCGAGCGCATCGCCGAAGCTCGTTGAACAAGAAGGACAAATGGAAACGCAAAGCAAGACTTATCCCGACCTTGTAGTCACGCCGAGTGACCAGGCCAAAGAGTCGCATCCGGAACCCGGCCTGACACGCCGCGTGCTCGCATACAACGACAAACTCTTTCTCGCCGAGCACCAAATGGTGAAGGGTTGGGCGGGAGCGATGCACAGCCATCCGCACGATCAAGCTGTCTACATTGTGCGTGGGCATCTGAAAGTGAGCTGCCAGGGGAAATCGTTCGAATTGCGCGCGGGGGACACTTTCGTTGTCCGCGGCGGCGTCCGACACGGCGCCTCCGCCATCGAGGATTCGCTCGTAATCGATGTCTTCACACCCTGCAGGGAAGACTACATTTCTTGAGCTGAAATTTATTTCGTGTGCCTTACCACGATTGGGGAGAATCGAAAAGCTTATGCATAAGAGATTATTGGCGTTTCTGTTGATGTTTCCGGCTCTCTGCGCGGCCGCGGCTCCGGGAGCGCCGCAGATCAAGAATATCAAAGTGGCTATTTCCAACCCTGGCAGCCATCCGCGAAAAGCCGCGGACATCGTTATTTCCATCGCGCAGATCCGGAAAGTTGCGCCTGACTTCACGCCTGGCGCCATGATCGTGACGGCGAGCGATGCAAGTACCTTGGAACAAGACGCGTCCGCACTCCAGACCGAAGAGCTTCCCTCGCAGGCCGATGATCTGGATGGAGACGGCAAGGCGGACGAACTGGTGTTTCAAGTCGACCTTGCGCCACATCAGACGCGCATCGTGACGATATCCTACGGTAATCAGGATCGCATCTGGCGTTTGCGCGGCGATTATGAGCAACGAACGGCTGCGCTATTCAGCCGAAAAATCGAAGGTGTTGGATGGGAATCGGAGCGGGTCGCGTTTCGAGTCTACCTTGATCCCCGGAACGCCATCGATCTCTACGGCAAGCGCCGGCCCACGCTACAGCTTGGGATGTACGCCTCCCCGGAGTACACCTACCACGACGAATCACCGGAAGGCCGTGACATTTATAAGGTCGGGGACGCCATCGGAATCGGGTCGGTTGCGGCCGTGGTGGATGGCAAGACGATCAAGGTCGCTGACGTTAAAGAACGGAAATGGCGAATTGTCGCGAGTGGGCCGGTGCGAACCATCGTGGAATTGGAATACGATGGCTGGAACGCGGGCAAGAGAACTATCGATCTTCGCTCGGAAATCACACAGTGGGCAGGAGAACGTGGCTTTTCTCACACTATTTTCGCAAAGTCCGCGGATGACTTCGAGTTCGCGACCGGGCTGCCGGCAAAGACTGGAATTGCGCCCGTGACCTCCGCACAAGGTTCACCGGTTGTGTGGATGGCGACATGGGGAGAGCAAGTCGTCGCGCCGGGTCCTACGGCAACAGAAGCCGTCCCGGGACAGCAGTTGGGCCTCGCGATTGTCATGCTATCGCCACGCGCCACATTCGCGAACGACGGCAAAAACCATCTCATTGATTTCAAGCTGAGTAACGGCCCTCAATCCTGGTACACGATTGCAGCTTGGGATCAGGAAGGTTCCAATCGGCGAGTCGGCCAAGGAAGTCAAAAAGAGGAAAGGCAGCATCAATCATTGATTCTTCCTTCCGATGCGATCAGAAGCCGGGAAGAATTCTTGAACGCGGTGCAGGAACAAGCCGAGCGCATGGCGCAGCCGGCAGGCATTCACATCGTGTCGGACTCGGCGAGCACGCAGCAGGCGCCTCCCGATACTTTAGTTCCGCACAAGACAAGAACCGTCGAGCAAGCAGTCCAACTCTTACGCCAATCCATTGACCGCACCGCCTCGCAGTGGGAGCCGCTTCTTCAGGCCACGTCCGAGCCCATTAGTGCAACTTCCGGGCAAGGATTTTTCACTGAGGCGAACAATGTGACCGGAGAGTGGCAAAAGCAAAACGGATTTTTCTGGACGGGTAGCTTTTGGACGGGAGAGCTCTGGCAGCTTTATTCCCTGACGCGCGATGAAAAGTACCGCCGGTGGGCGGAATTATGGGGCTCGAAGCTGATCGGTCAGGAGTCACTGCAAAATCATGACGCAGGGTTTTTGTATTACTACTCCTCGGCAATGGGATTCGATTCGACTCACGATGACGCGCTTCGCGCCAGCACAATGCGAGCCGCCGAGCGGCTGGAACAACTCTTCAATCCGAAGACGCAGCTGGTCGCATCCTGGAGCGTGAACGGAGATGACACGATCGTTGACACCATGATGAATCTTCAGTTGCTCTGGTGGGCAAGCGACAAAACGGGAGACAACCGGTGGAGGGAAATCGGCAAGAAGCACGCCCTCCGGACTGCGGAATGGTTTGTGCGCCCGGATGGATCCGTCTTTCAGTCAGTACATTACAATCCCGGCGACAACAGGCAAAGCTTTACTTTGCATGGCGGAGCGAAGGAGGTTGTACTCCCATTTGCAAGCAATGTCCCGCCGGGAGAGCGACTTTTCGCACATACGCATCAAGGCTTTGGCGCCGACACCACTTGGTCCCGAGGACTCGCTTGGGCATTGTATGGCTTCTCGACAGCTTATTCGGAAACTCATGAGCCCTTGTTCTTGGCAACTGCTCAGCGAGTCGCAGACTATGCCGTCAAAAACCTGCCGAGCGACTTCGTGCCGTGGTACGACTTTGACGACGAGGGCGTGCATTTTCGGAATCGCGATTCCTCTGCGGCCGCGATTACTGCCGGAGGCTTATTCCGGCTGTCCCTTATTACCCCTGATAGCGCGCGTACCGAGAGTTATCGGGAAGTGGGGGAACGCATCGTGCAATCGTTGATCGACCGGTATTTGGCTCCCGTCGGAGACCATGATCAAACGCCGGCGGGGGTCTTGCGCCACGGCTGTGGCCTTCGCCCCGGCGATGAGATGTTGATCTACGGACAGTACTACTTGCTTGAAGATTTGTTGTGGCTGCAGCAGCACAAACGCCCGGAGAGTGCCGCTGGTTCGCTGAAACCATGACCCGCGCAAACTCATCGCAGCAGGCTCTCGGAGCCGCGTTTTGCTCATCCTTGCGAAAAGCCAAATTCCGCGCCGCACGGCTGGTTGTCTTGATTCTTTGCGGATTGCTTGGCGCAGGCTGCGCTACGTTCGCGCAGAACCGGACCGCCACTTCGCAGGTCGACGTTTCTGATTTCAATCGGCAGGTTCGAAACTCTCTCCAATCCGAAGTGACTGCGCATGTTGCGGACATCAAGGCTCTCGATCCCCCTCCGGACCGCGTAGTTGGAGCGTTGACGGCGGGCGAATTTTCGTGGGGATCCTTTATGCGCACTCTCGGTGTCTACTCTGAATGTTTCGGGACTAGGACAATAGCGGATCGTGACATCCCCGAGATGATCGGAAAGATGGCACGGATCGAACTGAGCCACGGAGGAAAAACCTGGGGGCAGCTCTACGCCGCAATGGCTTTGCAGAGCTTCGGAACGGACCTGAACCGCAACACCTTGTGGCAGAACTTGACTCCCGAAGAGAGGCAATCTTATCGAACCTTGCTTGATCCCGCCCGGTTTTATGATGAAAAGACTCACACGCTGATACACCTTCCCGAAAATTATTTTGGCGTGGCGGCGCGGCTCGCGGCCATCAACTACCAGCTTGGCCTCAACAGCGACCGCACCGCTCTCGATGACCTGCTCAATCGGGCCGCCCAACAATTTACTGACGGTGCCCTCTTTGCGGACGATGCGCTGCCCACAGGCCGGTACGATCGATACTCCAACGAGTACGCCAGAGCAATCTACGATGCTGCGGAACTCGCGGACCGTCAGGACATCATGAAGGCCGTTGCGCCCTCGCTAAGAGAACAGATGAATTTATGGTGGGATTTGCTATCCGAAGACGGTTACGGCTACTCCTGGGGACGAAGCCTTGGCGCCATCAGTTATATGGACACTCTCGAGATCACCTCTTTTCTTGGCGTTCATCCCGAGTTCCGGCCGGCGCCGCTCGCTCAATTAGCCGCCGCTTATTTTGCCGCTTGGTCGTGGCTGCGAAACGATTTCAATACCCAGACGCACTTGCTCTCCATTTTCGCTTTTGGCAGGGGTGACTATTCCTACATCACCAAAGAACGCGAATGGCAACAAACTACAACTTTTCTTGCAAAAGCGATCGCTTCGCATCAGAGGTTCATAGAAGCTCTCGAAAGGGAAGGGGTGAAGAGCTTTCCCCGTCAGCCGAGTCTTGGCGACGTTGCCCGTTTTCAGTATTTTCGCAATGGACCTGGCCGCAAGTTTGGCGTTTGGGTTGTTCGCCAGCGCGATGTACATTTCGTAATGCCGTTTGTGACTGGACCGAAGGCGGCGACCTCCGACTATGAACCCGGACCGTATGGATTTCCCGGCTCTGCGTTTCCCGTGGAAAAGCTCTATCCGTGTCTCGTTACGTTTTTGGTATTAGAAGATGGCCGGACCATCGCCGCCGTGGACGGCGCGGATGACATCAAGCCTGCCGCCGATGGCAAGAGCGTCACCGCAGTCTGGAAACGATGGGTGGTTGTCGGCGACAAAGCTGGAGTTCTTGTGGATCCAGGCCTCGTCTCGGAAGTGACTTGGACCCTTCAGGGAAACACTCTTCAAAGGAAAGAATCGTTGACAGCTTCCAAGTCTTTAGCTGTCCGTCGTCTCTGGTTGGCCATCCCCAGCCGGTATGATCATCTCGAAACTTCTTATTTCCAAGGTGCTCGAATCGGCCGGCTTATGTCCGAAGATAAAACGCTGGAAGTAAAAGTTTACAATTCGAACTTGCCCATCGAGGTTTCCGCCCACGCGACCGGTAATGACCCACTGGGCCGCGGAGATCGTGGGCCTCTTCCCATCCACCTGATCTTGGAAGTCAAAAGCTTTTCGTTGGCGCCCGCAAGGCCCATGCGCTGGCAACTCTCTTTGACTACCTATTGATGAGCAAGACGCCAGATTTTGATAGCTTGCTTTTCGGCGCGGCGCAACTTCGCAACGCAGTTTGGGGAGTTTGGACGCGACCGGACGGAAAATTAAAACGGCCGGGGAGGAGTCTCCCAGGCCATTTGTTGTCAACTAAAGAATGGTTGCGGGGGTCAGATTTGAACTGACGACCTTCGGGTTATGAGCTTGACGATCACACTCTAAGTCCCATTGATTCGGTTGCCCTTATAGCAATGAGACACCCGAAAGACCCGCAAAATGGCCAAGTTTTGGACCCCAGTTGGACCCTGGGCTTGGCCTGAACCCCTAAAGTGTCCCAAATCGATTGGGCCATGGGTCACCAAAAATCTTAGAACACCCGAGAAGTTCAAGCTACCTCGACGCTGTCTCTGGCCTGTGACGGGCACATGTCCGAGTACCCCACTATACGTCCGGGTGACCACCGGAAAATTGGGTCCAAGGATAACTTCCGAGTGGCCGACAAACCGCTCGTTATCCGTATGCCCAAGGACGGCTGTGTTCAGCTCAGGGTAGCTTGTCGAAAAAGCAACACGGTCGCGCACCGAAATCAGTGAAAACCAGCGCCATCACTGCTATCAGCGGTGAGATTTTTGGTTGCTGGCACAGTACACAAGGGAATCCAGTCCTCAGTTCGGAC
>WNFP01010924.1_pt1 | contig 10680 bp, 9 predicted proteins | sample 5400201 | NCBI WGS metagenome assembly WNFP01 (sample SAMN13153355, study PRJNA577476) | soil metagenome | isolation source: 115 cm saprolite under Madrone tree | place: USA:California | collected 2016-06-14
CCAGGTGTTCGCGTACGTCGTACCCAAGCTTCGCGTACAACGAGAGCGATCGCGTGTGAAATCCAGCTTGGATGAGCCGGACACCAGCGAAATTTTTCGCCGCCGCGCGCTCATGGACCGCGTCCATCAAACGCCGGCCGACAGCGCGATTCTGCACCGCCTGATCAACCGTGATTGGCCCCACGCCTGCGATCATGTTGCGTTCATCGAGAAAATTGCTGCCCACGACACGCCCATCAATCTCCGCCACGACGCCATAAAACTTTGGATCCGCGATCATCCGCGTTAACAAGCCAGTCGACACTTCCGGCGCCGGAAAATCAGGCGCAAAACCGTGCGCCTCCGAAATCGTCTTAAATGCGTCGTAACAAATCCTGCCGCAAATCTCCGCATCCGCCGGCGTCGCTTCCCGAATCGTCATGTCCATACATTATCTTTTGTTGTCGCAACCGCTCTAACTTCCCATTCGCAATGATCAAACTCGTAGCAAACAGCAGCCTCGGCGCAAACGAGACATGAATGACAGATCACCAATCAACTGCGCCAAATGGATATCCGTGCGAAGAAAGTTTTTCTCTGTGATCTTCGTTAGCTTTGTGGTGAATACTTCTGTGGGTCTCGTCGAAATCGGGCTCATCTTTTCCAGTTATTGAAATCGCTCACTGAACATCTTTGGTTCGAGGTACCGGATCGACGCGGGTTCATCAACATCACACCGAAGATCGAGAAACTGGTCCACCAGAGCGGCGTGCCTCGGTCGCGCCGACCTCCAGCTATCGTCACAACCGGACCGGCGAAGACAATGCCGACGCACATCTGAAACGCCAGATCATGGGCCGCGAAGTCGTCGTCGCAATTACGAAGGGCAAACTGGATTTTGGACCCTGGGAACAAATTTTCTACGGCGAATTCGACGGGCGACGGCGCAAGCGAGTTCTGGTTAAGATAATCGGAGACTAGCCACCGCAATCAACTATCAACCATCAACTTTTTGATCTCGCATGAAATCTAACCGCATCGAAGCGTTCAGCGATGGCGTGATGGCGATCCTCATTACCATCATGGTCTTGGAGTTGAAGCCGCCGCACGATCCGACGCCCGCTTCGTTGGCGCGCATGTGGCCAACTTTTTTCGCTTATGTCCTTAGCTTCGTCATCATCGCGATCTACTGGATCAATCATCATTATCTCATTCACCTCGTTAGCCGCGTCGATGCGATGATTCTGTGGGCAAACATGAATATGCTTTTTTGGATCTCGCTTATTCCCTGGGTAACGGTTTATCTCGGCGACAATCACGCTTTACCTTTTCCGGTTGCCCTTTATGCCGCCGTTTCAACTGCGGGTGCGTTTTCTTTCTATCTCCTGCGCGCATCGATCGCCCGTCATCATCATGAACTCGAGTTTAACCGGTTGAACAGGAGAATGGCGCGCAAAAATCTTATCGCGATTGTCATCTATATCGCGGCCATTGCGATGGCATTCGTTTACACGCCACTCGCGTTGGTCATGATCGCGTTGCCGGCCTCGATGTATTTCCTGCCCGACCGCGGCATCGGCTTCTTCAAGCGCTAGATCGCAGTCTTCTAAGGAAATCACGACCCCAGGAAACGAACTTCTGATCTCTACAGTAACTTCCGACTTCCGACTTCTGACTTCGTCACCGCCCGGCCAATTGTTCCAAGTGCTCGGGGTATCGAGCACCTTGCACTTTGATCTTTGATGCAGCGCTTTCGATTTCGCGGAGATCATCCGCGGTAAGTTCAATTGCGGCTGCTCCAATGTTTTCTTCGAGGCGCTTTAGTTTTGTTGTACCTGGAATCGGTACGATCCACGGCTTCTGGGCAAGCAACCAGGCGAGCGCGATCTGAGCAGGTGTCGCCTTCTTCCCTCTTGCGATTTCACCAAGCAAATCAACCAACGCCTGATTCGCTTTGCGCGCCTCCGGCGTAAAGCGCGGGAGCGTGCTGCGCAAGTCCGAACTGTCGAACGTCGTGTTTTCGTCGACTTTTCCCGTGAGAAAACCTCTTCCCAGAGGGCTAAATGGAACAAAACCGATCCCGAGTTCCTCAAGCGCCGGCAGTACTTCCTCTTCAGGCTTTCTCCACCACAGCGAATACTCGTTCTGGACCGCCGTCACCGGTTGGACTGCGTGTGCGCGACGGATTGTTTGCACTCCTGGCTCGGAAAGACCGAAGTGCTTGACCTTGCCTTCCCGAATTAAATCCTTCACCGCTCCGGCCACGTCTTCGATCGGCACGTCCGGATCAACGCGGTGTTGATAAAACAGATCGATCACGTCGATCCTGAGTCGCTTGAGCGAAGCTTCGGCGACTTCCTTGATGTGCTCCGGCCGACTATCGAGGCCGATCTGCTCGCCTTTCGGACTAATTTTGAGACCGAATTTGGTGGCGATCACTACCTGCTCTCGAAAAGAAGCAAGCGCTTCGCCCACGAGTTCTTCATTCGTGAACGGACCATACATTTCAGCAGTATCGAAAAATGTGACCCCGAGTTCGACGGCCTTCCGAAGCAGCGAAATCATCTCCTGCTTTTCTTTGGCCGGACCGTAGCCAAAGCTCATTCCCATACAGCCCAGCCCGATCGCTGAGACTTCCAGGGGGTTGCTCTTTCCAAGTTTGCGTTTCTTCATATCTAAAGCTCGCCGCTTACACCTCAGATTCGCTTAACAGAAGACAACGAAGCAAACTAAGATCAAATCAAAGATTCGTTCTCTTTGTTTTCTTCTGTTCAACCTGATTTCTCTCAACCATCAACTATCAACTTTTCTGCTCACTCCGATTTCAAAGAGGCCATGTCGATGGAGAACCGGTACTTCACATCGGACTTGAGCAATCTCTCGTACGCTTCATTCACTTTCTGAATGGGAATGACTTCGACGTCCGCGGTAATGTTATGTTTGCCGCAAAAATCGAGCATTTCCTGCGTCTCGGCGATGCCGCCGATGGCAGAGCCGGAAAGACTGCGTCGTCGCATGATCAGGCTGAACGCAGTGACGTCCAATGGTTCAGCCGGAGCGCCGACAAGAGTGAGATTTCCGTCGCGTCCGAGCAGATTGATATAGGCGTTGATGTCGTGATCGGCGGAAACGGCGTCGAGAATGAAATCGAAGCTGCCGGCGTGCTTCTGCATTTCGTCGGCATTGCGCGAGACGACAACGTCGTCCGCGCCCAAACGGAGCGCGTCCTCCCTCTTGTGAGGTGAGGTAGTGAAGACGACGACGTGGGCTCCGAACGCATGAGCAAACTTCACGGCCATGTGACCCAGCCCGCCGAGACCAACTACGCCAACCTTTTTGCCCTTGCCGACGCCCCAGTGTCGCATGGGCGAATATGTCGTGATCCCGGCGCAGAGGAGTGGTGCCGCTCCGGCAACATTTAGGTTCGAAGGGACACGTAGAACGAAGTGTTCATCGACGACGATGCTGGCAGAGTAGCCGCCATAGGTGACACCACCAAGGTATTTGTCCGGCGAGTTAAAGGTGAGCGTCAGGTTCGGACAGTACTGTTCGAATCCAGCTTTGCACTGTGGACACGTACGGTCCGAATCGACCAGGCAGCCGACCGCGACGAGGTCGCCGGTTTTATATTTGGTAACTGCCGAGCCGACCTTCGTGACGCGGCCGACGATTTCATGGCCGGGCACAATCGGGTACACAGTCGGCATGAACTCGCTCCATTCGTTGCGCACTGAATGCAGATCAGAGTGGCAGATGCCGCAGAACAAGATTTCGATCTGCATGTCGCGCTCCATCGGATCGCGTCGCGGGATTATTGCAGAGGCCAGTGGCGATGTCGCACTGGCAGCGGAGTAGGCTTTCGCGTTGTACGTAGATGGATGCATATGGTTTGATCTCCCTTCAGCATTTCAACTTGGAACAGAAGCCAACGAAGTAAACAGAGATCGATTGCTGATTTCTGACGGGTGACTTCTGATCTCTTGTCACTGATTAGCCGTCACTCGTTGCCAAACCTCCGTTACCTTTGTTTCCTTCTGTTCAATTCTGGTCCGATTAGAACTTCTTAAATCTTAGTTGAAACTCGCTCGCCTCCCGGCTCACTCCCTCCTACCCTCGTCACTTTACCTTCTATGTCGCGCGTCCCACGCACTCCATTCTGCCTTCTTACTTCTCTTCGTGCCTTATTAAATCAATCCCAACGCGCGCACGGTCGCCTCGTCCACGACACCCGTGGCATCCAATCCGGAGTCCTGCTGGTAAGCCGTTAGGGCGTTGCGAGTGTTAACTCCCAGCGAACCGTTGATGTCTCCAGCATAGTAACCAAGCTGTTTGAGCGCGTTCTGCACGTTTACGATGACCTGATCTGGTAACAGATTGCCATAGGTGTAAATCGGTCCGTCATAATCGTAGCGCTCATAGTTGGGATCGTATCCCCACGCCGGATACCAATACCCGGAGTCCTGATAATAGTATCCGCCTCTGACTAGTACGATAATGATATAGTGTTGTTTCCACCAATCGTGGTCGTGCCGTTCATGCCGGTAGCGGTGCATAGCGTCGGTGTAATTGTCGCCATCGTTGTTGGTTGTTTTCCCACGCCCAGTGTTGTTATCGGTTGTTTTCCCATTCCCAGGATTGTTATCCGCTGGTTTCCCATTCCCAGGATTGTTGTCGGGTGGTTTCCCATGCCCGGGATTGTTAGCGGTCCTTTTCTCACGCCCAGGATTGTTTGCTGTTGTGGCCTGCGTCGGCTGACCCTTTGGCTGCGGAAAAACCCGGTTCGGGCCCGCCTTGGCTTTCGATGTTTGTTGCGTAGCCGTGGTCTGACCGGGCGAGGCCTGCTGCGCGTTTAATGTTGGCATCGCGGCTACGACCACCCAAATTGATGAAAGAATTATTTTTCTCATACCTTGTTAGACAGGTGCCGTTCAGCAAGATGCAAGACTTTGTGCGTCTGCGCGGAATAGGCTCCGCCTATCGGAGAACTTCCCCCCTGCTCAATTCGGTGTTCCGTGCCTACTGAAAGCAATGGTCTTTGCCGACTTCTGACGATTGATTTCCAACCTGCGACTGCTCTCACACGGGAACTTGGCTAGCAACAGCGCGGGTTCGTCTGTTACGGTGCCGCGGAAATGCAAGGCAAGCACGAAACGATGACAGCCGAAACTACATCGGCGCGCGCCAGCGCCTCGACCTTCTTTGGCCATCCAACGGGCCTTTTCTACCTCGCCTTCACCGAAGGATGGGAACGATTTTCCTATTACGGAATGACGGCGCTGCTCGTCCTTTACCTGGTAAATCAGTTGTTGCTGCCGGGACATGTCGAGCACATCGCTGGATTTTCTGGATTCCGTGCCGCGCTGGAATCGGTTGTCGGGACGCTCTCGACGCAGGCGCTTGCCTCACAGATTTTCGGACTCTACTCCGGTTTCGTTTACTTCACGCCGCTGCTCGGCGGCATGATTGCCGATCGCTGGATCGGACAGCGCAACGCTGTCGTTATCGGCGCTCTCTCGATGAGTGGCGGTCATATCGCCATGGCTTTTGATCAGTCATTTCTCCTCGCGCTACTGTTACTCGTCATCGGCTCGGGTTTTTTGAAGGGCAATATTTCGGCGCAGGTGGGTGCTCTTTATCCGTCCGAGGATGAAGTGCGGCGGACCCGCGGTTTTGTCATCTTCAGCACGGGAATCAATATCGGAGCGGTCGTTGGACCGTTGCTCTGCGGTCTGTTGGCACAGGTTTATGGCTGGCACTACGGTTTCGGCATAGCCGCGATCTTCATGCTCCTCGGTCTCGCCACTTATCTTTATGGATATCGTTACCTGCCTGCGCGAGTGGAGCGCCGGAAGTTCGAAGGCACGCGACTCACCGCCGCCGAGCGGCGCATCGTTTACGCGCTCATCGCCGTGATAATTATCACGATCTTCCAGTCGACGGCGTTTTATCAGGTCTTCAACGTGAATTCGATCTGGATTCAACAGCATGTCGCGCTCGACGTTGGCGGCTTCCGAATCCCGGTGCCCTGGTTCCAATCGATCAACTCGGTTTCCAGCGTCCTGTGCGTGCCGCTGGTATTCTGGATCTGGCGCCGCCAGGCATCGCAGCGTCGCGAGCCGGACGATCTCGTAAAGATCGGCATGGGTGCTTGGATCACGGCCGCAAGCAATCTGATCCTGGTCGTCGCGATTTTTGTTTCGCGCGATGCGCCTGTTCATCCGATCTGGCCATTCCTGTATAGCGCTGGATTGGGAATCTCCTTCCTTTACTACTGGCCCACGCTTCTCGCCTTGGTTTCGCGTGCCGCGCCGGCCGAGGTGAATGCAACTTTGATGGGACTCGCCTTCATGAGTCTGTTCATTTCGAACAACCTGATTGGCTGGATCGGCGGCTTCTACGAGAAGATGACGGCGCCGCAGTTTTGGGCAATGCACGCGGCTATCGCCGTCGGCGGCGGTCTTCTTGTCGTACTCTTCGGTCGTCGCCTCAGTCGCACTCTCTACCCGCCGCCACAGTAATCGAGAAGATCGCTCGCATCATAAGCCGCTTACGATGCATGCTGACTTCGACGTTGGATGTTGGACGCCTGCTCGCGATTTATCGGAATTGAGCGTTGCGCGTTGTCTGCCCGCGCGATCAGCGTTGGTATTGTTCGTCGCTGACGTGTTCCATCCACTCTACGACTTTGCCGTTCAGCGCCTCCTGAATGGCGATGCGCGTGATCATGGTCGTCGGCGTCGCGCCGTGCCAATGCTTCTCGTCAGGCGCAAACCAGGCGACATCGCCTGGCCGGATTTCCTCAATCGATCCGCCCCAACTCTGCGCCCACCCAAGACCAGACGTGACGATTAACCTCTGACCGAGTGGTGAGTTGCCAGGCGGTGCGTGCCCCGGGTCCGCCGTCGGACGGACTCGTCCCGTGGCGAGCTCGAACGTGACGCTTGCGCTACGAACACGCGACGGTTCAGGTGCCTCGAATACGCCGTGCCGGGAAGGTCGATGGATACACCGCAAGGCCGCTTGGGAAGGGGTGAGTGATCGGGCGATCCCGAGTTAACAGCGGGTCAATGCGAACCACGCCGGTGAACCAGTCCGCCGGCCCTTCCACTGACGGTTGTGAACGAGATCTTTTTATCTCCAGATTTTCCCTCAGCTCTCAACCAGGACGTCACTCGTTACGCGTCACTTTTTCTTTCGATCTTCACGATTTTCGCGGTGCGTCCATCCTCAAGCGTAATCCAGTCGCCCATGTCCGCGGCGAGAAGCGCTTTGCCGATTGGAGAAATCCAACTGACGGCATCCGGTTCGAGATCGAGTTCGTCAACTCCGACGATCGTATAGGTTTCGGTCCTACCTTTTTTATCTTTTACCGTCACCGTTGCGCCGAAGCCAACGCTGTTCGACGGCGGGTCCGGAGGATCGACAACCTGGACCGATGCCAGAATTTGCTCCAATTCGGCCGCGCGCTCGCTGCTCGCGTTTGCTGCGCGAAGTTTTTGCAGCTCATCGCGCAAACATTTCGCGCCGCGCGCCGTGATGTAATTAGTCGCGCCCGGCGGCAATCCGGACGCCGATCGCTTCCGTCCGCTGCGCTCTGGAAGATCTACATCTTCTTTGACGAACGCCCTGCTCATTCAAAAGAGTATCGCACCACCGTTTCCTTTAGCGTTTCAGATTTCGCACAACCAATCTCAAATGTTTTAGACGCGACCCCGATTTTCCCCGCAACTCGCTTTATTTCCATGTCTGTTTTCTCTATTCTCGACGCTCAACTATCAACCACTTGAAGTGAAAACAGATGGAAACGCCGTTGACGCCTCTCGAATTTGCTCGCCGCGATGGAAACGCCGTTGACGCCTCTCGAATTTGCTCGCCGCGCGCGCAAACTTTATCGGGAGCGTGTCGCCGTGATCGATGGGGACTCACGCTGGACCTATGCGCAGTTTCTCGATCGATGTGATCGTTGGTCGGCGGTTTTGCAGAAACTTGGAATCGAGCCCGGTGACCGGGTCGCCTATCTCTCACCGAATACTCACGCGCAGCTCGAATCGTTCTATGCGGTGCCGCAAACCGGCGCTGTGCTGGTGCCGTTAAACTATCGCCTCACGGCTGACGATTTCGTTTACCTGATCAACCATAGTGGTTCGCGCATGGTCTGCGCAGACCGCGATTATCTTGGCGCAATCGACAATATTCGCGAACAACTTCCCAAGGTTAAGCACTTTGTCGCCCTGAGTTGTAGCGTCGACTGTCCTCAGCCGAATTCTGTCTGGCTCGACTATGAAGCAATGGTCGAGGCGAGTTCGGCGAAATTTGTCCGTCCGGAAATTCACGAAACTGATCTGCTCACAATCAATTACACCAGCGGCACTACCTCGCGTCCGAAGGGCGTGATGATGACCCATCGCAATGCCTGGATGAATTCTATCGGCACGTTGCTTCATGCACCCATGACCTGTGCTGATCGTTATCTCTGGACGTTACCTATGTTTCACGCCAACGGGTGGACTTTCGTCTGGACGGTAACGGCCGCGGGAGCGACTCACATCTGTCTCCGCAAAGTCGAGCCGCGCGCTGTGTTCGAATTGATGGCGACTGAGCAAGTGACCAGTCTCTGCGCAGCGCCGACAGTTTTGATTGCGTTGGCAAATGCTCCGGAAAACCTCCGCCGCCTGGCGCCCAAAGGAATTCGCATTGTCACCGCCGGTGCGCCGCCCGCAGCCTCCACCATCCAGCGACTTGAAGAAGAGCTGGGGTGGACGATCACGCACGTTTACGGACTGACCGAGACAGCGCCGTTTATCACGGTCTGCGAGCCGCGCGCGGAACATGCGCCTCTCCCCATCAGCGAACGAGCCGCGATCAAAGCGCGTCAGGGTGTTGAATTGATTACATCAGGCGAGTTGCGCGTAGTGGACACACAGGGCAACGACGTGCCGCCCGATGGCGTTACTCAGGGTGAAATCATCGCCCGCGGCAACGTGGTCATGGCCGGCTACTACAACGACCCCGAAGCGACCGAGAAGGCTTTACGCGGCGGATGGTTTAATACCGGCGACGCCGCAGTGGTGCATCCGGATGGATACATCGAAATTCGCGACCGTCTGAAAGACGTCATCATAAGCGGCGGGGAAAACATTTCTTCTGTTGAAGTTGAAGGCGTGCTTTTGCGACATCCGGCCGTGCAGGAGGTTGCCATCGTCGGATTCCCACATGAACGCTGGGGCGAGGCGCCGCACGCCTTTATTGTTCTCAAGGAAGGCGCGCGCACCGATGAGCGCGAGCTGCTCGAGTTTGCGCGCGCGAACCTGGCGCACTTCAAAGCGCCGCACAGCGTGACGTTCGTCAAAGAGCTACCGAAAACTGCAACCGGCAAAATTCAGAAATATATCTTGAGAGGGCAACGCACTGCGATCATTCCGCAGTGATTCACTCTTAACTCTCAACCCCTTTGTTGCGCCGTCTGATACACAACTCGCGGATAGACGGACAGCCATAACGCGAGGATGATGCCATCATCATGAAAGACAAGGCATCTGAAACCAAAAACAAAAGTATGAAAATAGTCGTCCTCGGGGGCACCGGGCTCATCGGAAGCACAGTCGTGAACCTCCTTCGTCAAGGCGGCCACGAAGTCGTTGCGGCATCTCCTTCGCAGGGCATCAATTCGATTACCGGAGAAGGTTTAACCGAGGCGCTAACCGGCGCACAGGTGGTGGTGGACGTCACGAATTCTCCTTCATTCGAAGACAAGGCCGTCCTGGAATTCTTCGAAACTTCCACCCGCAACGTGCTCGCCGCCGAGGTGAAGACCGGCGTGGCTCACCACGTCGCGCTCTCCATCGTCGGCAGCGAGCGCCTTCCCGCGAGCGGATACTTGCGCGCGAAAGTGGCCCAGGAAAAACTGATCAAAGCCTCGCCAATTCGTTACACGATTGTCCGCGCGACGCAATTCTTTGAGTTCGTTGGGCGCATCGCTGATGGGGCGACCACCGGGCAGTCCGTTCGCCTGCCATCGGCCTTGTTTCAGCCCATCTTGTCGGACGATCTCGCCGCTAACGTGGCCAAGATCGCCGTGGCCAAGCCGCTGAATGGAACTCTTGAAATCGCCGGACCTGACGCGCTCCCGTTCGACGAGCTGGTTCGCCAGTATCTCGAGGCCAAGCACGATCCCCGCACAGTCGTTAGGGACGAGCAGGCGCTCTACTTCGGAACGACGCTCGAGAAGGGCAGCCTCGTGCCGGCCGGGAAATCGCTGCTCGGTTCCTGCCATTTCGCGGACTGGCTTAGCCGCACGGCTCAGCAGAAGTGACCGCTTCCCTAACAAGTTAGAATCAACCCAACCAAAACGAGGAAGAACATCACGATGAAACGAATCCTAACTTCAAAAGCATACGCACTTATTGTTTGCACACTCATCGCCGCCGCTTTCGGCGTGGGCTCAGCAATGGCCGCCACGACCGAACCCAAGGAGGCGAAGTTGACGGAGCTCATGTCGAAAGACCTGACGGACCTTCCTGGCAAGGAAGGTCTGATGCTCCTGATTGAGTATCCTCCGGGCAGCAAGGACCCAATACATCGCCACAACGCACATGGATTCATTTATGTGCTGGAAGGCTCGATCGTAATGCAAGTCAGGGGCGGGAAAGAAGTGACTCTGACACCTGGTCAGACCTTTTATGAGGGCCCTGAGGATGTTCA
>WNFP01027317.1_pt1 | contig 10680 bp, 8 predicted proteins | sample 5400201 | NCBI WGS metagenome assembly WNFP01 (sample SAMN13153355, study PRJNA577476) | soil metagenome | isolation source: 115 cm saprolite under Madrone tree | place: USA:California | collected 2016-06-14
CGAGACATCAACCAAATAACATCGGCGGCGGGATTTTCACCTTTTATCTGATCGGAACGGCATGGCTGACCGCCAGGCGCAGAGACGGGGAAACGAGCCGTTTTGATTGGGTTGCGCTGCTTATTCCTTTGGCGCTCGGTGTCCTCACCTGGCTGAGCGGGATTAGCGTGGTGCGTAGGGGGGCGAGCTCACAGGACGGAGTTCCGGTTGCGATGACCTTTTTCATGGGCTCCGTGATGTTGCTGGCTGCCGCAGGAGACATTCGCATGCTCGTGCGTGGGGGTGTTCTTGGAGCAAAGCGCATCGCGCGTCATCTCTGGCGCATGTGTTTTGGGCTGTTCATCGCTGCAGGGTCCTTTTTCTTTGGAGGCGCGAACCGCCCGCTGAGATTGCTTTCGACAGTAGGGCTCGGGCAACACCTGCCCCGGGCTTTATTCAGCATAGGCCTATATTTAGTTCTCACCATACTTCCACTGGTTCTGCTGGTTTTCTGGCTGGTGCGAGTTCGTTTCATGAGTACATACAAGAAACCTGGTTTTCTGGCTGGTGCGAGTTCGTTTCATGAGTACATACAAGAAACCCGATGCAGTTTTTGTCCACAAGTCTGATTAACGCAAACCGGACATCAAGTGAAATTGTCCCAAAACCACATGTCCGGTTACTTCTCGGAAACCCGCTAGCACTTCAGTTTCATCCCCTCGTACTTTCGCTCCATTGCTGACTACGGAAGGACTCTGCATTCTTCTCCTGAAGTCTTTCAAACGGGAACGAAGGTGCCTGATGAAGCTCGGAGGCACCGGCATGAAGGCACGATATATAAAAACTCTGATTCACCGGGTAGGACTCCTCCCGATAATCTTCCTGAACCTTGCGCTGATAGCCTGGATACCGAATGCCGAGGCGCAAGTCAACAACTTTGAAACGACGGCTGGAAAGATTTCTGGAATTGTCCTTTTGCAGGCAGACGGTCGGCCGGCGGGCCAGGTGCTGGTAAACTTGAGATCGGACTCCGCCGGAATATCCCGGAGAGTATTGACGGACCTTGAAGGCCGCTTCGAAGTCCAGAGCCTGCCCCCCAGCACGTACGAGATCATCGTGGAGGAGGAACCGGGGTACGAACCTTCACGAACCAGTGCACAGCTTACGGGCTCTTCCTCGGAGCTTGTGCTTTACTTGAGGCCGTCCAAATTCTCGGAAACCCACCGAAACGACTACACGGTTTCCGTGCGAGAGCTGAAAATCCCCGGCAAAGCGCGGAATGAATTCCAAAAGGGGTTGGACCACTTGCATAAGAAGGATCCTGCAGGGAGCCTGAGCCACTTCACAAAGGCCTTTCAAGCTTTCCCTGACTACTACGAAGCTTATTACCACAAGGGTGTGGCGAAGATGAGGTTGGGCCAGAACGACGAGGCGATGCAGGCCTTCCAAATGGCCATCGATTTAAGTGGCGGACGGTACGCTCGGGCAGAGCTTGCCTTTGGCTACCTCCTTTGCCAAGAAGGAAAACCAGGCGAGGCGGAGAGAATCATCCGCCGGGGATTGGAAGGGGACGAGGGTTCAGCCGAGGGCTACGTAATCCTGGGCGGCGCGCTCATGCAGCTAAACCGCCCGGATGAAGCGGAAAGAAGTATCCGTGAGGCCCTGCTCCGCAATCCCAACTTCGCGGATGCCTATCTCGTGCGATCGGATGTTTACGGCCGCAAGGGTGACTATCGCGCGCAACTGCGAGACCTAGATGCTTATTTGAAACTTGAACCGAATGGCCCTGCGAGCCAACGCGTTCGCCGAGGGCGCGAGGCGGCTCTGAGAATTCTCGCTTCCCATCCGCAAGACTGATTTTACTCCTAGCAGGAAGCCTACGCCGCCCGCCGAGATCGAAAATGCTGACCTAACCCTTTGGCTGCGTTCAGGGCAAATCCTTCGACTTCGCTCAGGCAAAAGGGCGGCGCTACACCCAAAACCTTCATCGCACTGCGGACGACCAGCTAACCTAATGATAACGCGCTATCTCTTTTCAATAGACCGACCATGTGCCCGGCGTAGCGAGTTCGAGCAAATGGCGGTCCGGGTCTCGAAAGTAGAGGCTCCAGCCTCCCAAGTCCCACGTCCGCTTCTCTTCCACAGTGATTCCTCTCGTTTGGAGCCACGACTCCCAGTTGGCCAATTCGGCGGATGGGATAGCGAACGCGACGTGTAATTCGCCGCCCCCGTCGTGAGGCGATTGGAGCGCGCGCGAAGCACCCTTCTTGAACAGCAGCAGCACCTGGTGTGTACCTGCGTGCATTGCGCATCCACGGTCGCCGAAGTCGCTGATGACGCGGAACCCAAAAGTCTCCTCGTAAAAGCGAACTGAGCGAGGCACATCGCTTACGTACAAAGAGGATTCAAGAATGCCATCGGTTTTCGGACGCATCGATCCCTCCTGGCTGAGCCTCCGACCGTAACATAAGCGTCGTAATGGCTGATTAACGCGGTATCGGACAAGTCCCGTGTTACTCCACTTGTTCGCTCATCCGACTTTTCAGGAGCTATCGAGGCTGGATTGAATCTGAGAGATGCGCTTTTTCGATGAGCGGTCTCGCTACTCCCTCCCAAACGTCCCACGCGCGAAACCAGTTACCTTCAACTCCGATACACATAACCGGGGCACTGCCGCGATTGAACGCGTAATAAACGGTGTTTTAAGGCCAGCGCCACTGATTGTGATCTGGACCGTGCGTTCCTTCGCCAGCAGCGGTGTAGAAACGCTGAGAATCAGCAGAGCACTGAGCAAAACTGCGATTGGGTTCTTCACTAGGACCTCCCGCTGGATGCCCGAAGGACCTGTCTCTCACGAATTGTACTCCCAACCAAGGACGCGCAAATAGCCGCGATTGTTAACATCGGGTCGCAAGAGGCGTGAACGATGCGCACGCGAGAAGTGGAGTACAAACGCGGTAGAAGTCCGGTAGGTCTAACGCGGTAACCGGACAAAGTCCGCCTGACTGTGCTGATGGACGCGCTCATGCACGCGACGCCCAAAGCGGAGTGGACGAACTAATGGACGAGCAGAAAAAGCAAACGAGAACGAAGCAATCGCCCGCCGCGATAACCGATCCCCCGAGATTCCGATTCTGGACCCCGATGTCGGTAAAACCACTTGTGTGGCGTCGAGGTGTGGCGCGGTGGTTTAGATGGAGCCTATCCGTTGCCGACCCTTTCGTTTGTCGGTGCCTCACTAGCCCCGCCATGCTTCCGTTTCCACACCCCGCTCATCGAACCGGACGTGCGGATTTGCCGCATCCGGCTCTCGGAGAAGACTCACGCAATCGCCGAGGCCGCTGCATGTGACGCCGTCTGCAACTTCTGAAAACAACTTGGGAGTTATCAGGCTCATCGCCAATCTCCCTTTCGTCGTCGCTTCTTGCGTCCGCCTTCAACTGAGGCGCCGAGTAGCCCCGGGGAATTTCGCCCCGAGGCTCTCACAGATCCGGACTTGAACCTCTCGATTCATCCGGCTCGTGCCACCCCTTGAAGGCTGCCGCCTTCCGCCGGAATCAGCGAGTTCCTCCGGTTGCCCGTTGACTCTGATCGATCCCGACGCGGGTGACCTGCTCCCTTCGCTCCATGGGCGTTACCCCACTTCAACGCTATTGCGGAGCAGTCCGCCCCTAGCTGGCGCTTCGGTACTTTCGGCCTTGTGGGGCCTCCACTTGCGCCTTTTCCCTTACCATCGTCAGCTAGGCCTCGAGTTCCATACGAAAGCCGGACTTGTGCGGGCAATGCGGACCAAACAATGGCTACAGATGCGACGAAACGGGCATAAAGAAAGTGAAGCGGATCGTGGAACGCGTCTAGACGGGAAGTACTTCCGTACCAAAAAGATGGCGGTGCCTGGAGCGGGAAGTACTGGAGAGAATGAACCCAGCGGGCTATCGACGGAAAGTCCGGTGAAGAACAGACTACGCATGTAGTCGGAAGTTGTTTGGGCTTTCTGGGGCCACACAACGTTAGTGAGTTGTCTGCTCCTGTGTGTCGTCCTGCTGCATGCGAGTGCGGCAGAACGGCCGGAAAAAGCAAACTGACTTCGGATTACTGTATCCTCCATCCCCACGCCCGAGCGGCCGGTCCCCCCACCGGTCGCTCATTTTTTTGGTGCACAGGGCTCAGTTGACGGTTGTCAGTCAGACAAGAGGAGGTTGGGGCGATCTGAGTTTCACTGGAGACTTTACCTTTGGCGTTCGGCTTCAAGATTCGTTCGGCCGTAGTAGCCGCTGCTCCACCTGGCCGAAAGATGGAGATGGTTATCAGGTAGGCTGACTGGTTCCCTGGGCAGGAGAAAAGCCCCAGGAAATGGAAAAGGGGGCTGGTGCAAGCCCCCTTTTCGTAATTGACGCCCCAAAACCGGTAACCGAGTCGAGGTTCGGTTCCGGCCACCCCGGGAAGCCAATCTTTTAAGTTGCTCTTCAGAGAGCAAGCCGCATGCCAGCGATGATTGTTCCACGGCGAACTATAGACTTGATTGAAAGCACGGCGGTTAGCTTCAGTGGCGGCTGAGAAGGCGCGATGTTACATAGCGCGAGTCTACAAAATCTCACAGAACGGCGGCGGGACTCTCCATTCTTTGGGAGCAAAATTCGTCGTTTTGCTCTCGATTGACAGGAGCCAAACGCCTGTCGACGACTGCGGGAGATGCAAGCCAGCCAAAATGCGGAATATCGTTATTGTGGACCGCTGGCTAGAATTAGGATCGCAACTGGCTGTAAGCGATTACGGAGGATGGCAGAGAGCTCGCAGCTAGTTCGCAGCGAGACGAATCGCGCGACTCAAAATCCTTGAACGGAACTTGCCGCCAGAGATCGTTGATACCGCCGCCATAGAAACCGGCCGGGAATGAAGAGGACGGCTAGCCACAAGAGGAGAGTTGGGCCGGATTCAGCGAAAAACAGGACCAGGGAGAGGATGCTCTCGAACGCGCTGCGGAAGCCGTTGACGATCGCGTTGCGGAGTTGCATGGCAACGGAGGGGGCTGGCGTGGTGAGCTGCGCTTTGTACTCTTCGGCAAGCTTCAGGTCGATCGCGGCGAAGTCGACGCGGTGCTCGAGGGTTTGTTGCTCGGATTCCATCTGTTCGATTTCCCCGCGGACACGGGCGATTTCCTGCTCGACTTCGAGGACATCCTTCACTTTGCCCGTGCGAGTGCGAAGAACGTCCTGAAGGCGCTGCTCGGTTTCGCGGGAGTTTTTGAGCCGGGTCACTAGGTCAGCGTGTTGCTGAGTGACTTCTTCGCCGCCTTGGGTTTCGTTTTCAACACGGCCGAGTGCTTTGAGTTCGGCAATCGCGGCAAAGAGTTGAGGCGCGGGGATGCGCAACGAGGCCTGAAGCGCACGCGCGGCGCCCTGCGGCGTAACAACGTTCAGCCCTGCGGCGTAACCATTGTAACGGGCTAGAATGGCATCAAGCGAGGCACGCGAAGCGTCGAAATCCTTCACTACCATGGAAAGCGACACGGTGCGCGCAATCATGGGTTGCGACAGTATGACTTCAGCAGGCCGCCCGTCGCTCGGAACGGGGGTAAAGGCATCCAACCCCCGCATTTTCGAGTCTGTGCGTACAGTGTCGATGGACATTGCTCCAGCCGTCTCTCTAGCGTGTGCTCGACCAATGGCGCTGGCCTGGTTCGCCGCCATTCGCGAGCGGAGCAAGTTCGGAGTGGCAATCGCGAACAGCACCGTCAACGCCACTGCTGAAGCACCAAGTGCAAGAACCCAATGTTTCCAAACCCAACGGCCGATGGGTAGAAACCCGTTCGAGCCTACAGCTACCGAGCGTAGAGGAGTCTTCTGCGAGGCGGCCGTAACCCGCTCCTCCAACTGGCTTGGAACACCCACGACTCTCCAGTTGGATAGTGAGTGCGAGGTGTTGCGGAATGCGGCAGCGGCTTCACTGCATTCGGCGCATTGGTCGATGTGGGCGGAGAGAGATTGGGCGCGGTCTGCGGAGAGTTCGCCGTCGACGAAAGCCATGACTTCTTCAGGAGCGAAGGGATGCGTGGTAGTGCTCATGCGCGTTCCCCTTTCTGAGGGATGTTCAGCGGGGCCTCTTTCGTTGAGGGCTCGACAGGAGGCTCGAGCAAATTGCGGAGCGCAGTACGGGCACGGAAGAGACGCGAGCGAACGGTGTTGACAGGCAACTTAAGGAGATCCGCAATTTCGGCGAGGCGGCTTTGCGACGATGGGCGCGGAGAATCTTGAGGCCGATGGCGTAGAGATAAGTGCGAAAGAGGGCGCGGGGTTCGTAGCGAGCGGCGGCGCGGAGAAGGGCGAAAAACGTTTCCTGGGTAAGTTCTTCGGCGTGGGCGGGTTCGGCGACGCGGCGGCGAAAAAATCCATAGATGGGCTGCTTGTAGCGCGAGAAGAGTTCTGTAAAGGCATCCGAGGAGCCTTTCGAGAAGGCGAGCATGAGCCGTTCGTCGCTGACGCCCGTGCCTGCGGACGTGCTTGAGCTAGCGGGGTTCGATTGGCTGGTGGGCGTCTCGTCCATAGCGTGGCGAACAAGAGCCTCCGAGTTTAGAACGAGCGCTGGCAGTGCGTCTTGCATGGTAAGCCGCCTGAGTCCTTCACTGAGTGTAATGTCGCGACCGGGTGGAAAGTTCCCTTGAGAATCGAAGAATTGAAGATAACGCCGAGACGCAGAGGGCGCAGAGGAGCGCTGGGAAGAACCGATCAAGCGCCGATGGAGGAGCGGAGGGCGTTGGCGAGCGACTGGGTGAAGCGCTGGACATCGGCTTCGTGTTCGGCTTCGACCATGACGCGGGCGAGCTTCTCGGTGCCGGAGTAGCGAAGGACGACGCGGCCATTGTCGCCAAGTGCGGATTGGGCTTCGGCTAAGGCGCGGGCGACTTCCGGAAGCGTCTCGAGCGGCGGTTTCGAACGCACCCTCACGTTGACGATGAGCTGCGGATAATCCTTGAAGCCTTCGACAAGCGATTCGATTTTGCCGTGCATGGAGACCAGCGAGGCAATCTTTGCGGCCGTGAGCAAGCCGTCGCCGGCCGGGCTGTCCTCGAGAAAAATGATGTGGCCGGACTGCTCGCCTCCCAGAACGTTGCCGCTGCGAAGCATTTCTTCCAGAACATAGCGATCGCCGACAGCGGCGCGGGCCAGCGCGATATTTTCGCGGGCAAGAACGCGCTCGAGACCCAAATTGGACATGGAGGTAGCGACGACGCGGTCGCCTATGAGCTTATTCTGAGACTTGAGAAAACGCGCGGCGGCAAGAAGCACCCCGTCGCCATTCACAATCTTCCCGGTCTCGCAGACGAAGAGCGCGCGGTCGGCGTCACCATCGAAGGCCACACCGAGACGCGCTTTCTCAGCGACGACGCGCTTCTGCAAGCCCTCCAGGTGCAGCGAACCACAGCCGGCGTTGATGTTGCGGCCGTCGGGCGAAACGCCCATGGCGACAACCTCAGCGCCGAGCGACCGGAAAAGCTCCGGGCCGAGCCTGAATGCTGCGCCATTGGCGCAATCGAGAACGATCCGGAAACCACTGAGCTTTGCCCCGGGAATGAAGCGCTTCCGGAGAAAGCCAAGGTATTCGGCGTCGAGAGATTCATCAGCGGTGACCGGCGGCGGATTCTTCGGTGCGGCTTCGCCGCGGTGCTGCAAGATGCCGGCTTCGAGCTGTTCTTCGACCGCGTCGGGGAATTTCATACCGGCGTGCGAAAACAACTTCACGCCATTGTCTTCAAAGGGATTGTGCGAGGCGGAGATGACCACGCCGGCTTGAAAATCATTCTGCCGTACCAGACAAGCCACGCCGGGAGTGGTGATCACGCCGGCAAAGGCCACCGTCGCGCCAGCCTGCGTGAGGCCCGCCGCAAGCAGTGAGGCGATATGCGGGCCGGATTCGCGAGTGTCCATGCCGATGAGGACGTGAGCCGCGCCATGTTCGCGCTTGAGATACTCGCCGAGAGCCCGCCCCGTGGCGTAGAGGGTAGCGTCGTCCAGCGGCGGCGTGCCCGGGACGCCGCGAATACCGTCGGTTCCAAAAAACTCCTTGGGCATTGGAAGAAGCCTGTCTTTCCAGAGTGTGATTCAGGCCCCGTGGGGCCAACTTCCGTGTGGATGACCTCAGAAAAGCATAACACACGTAAATACGGCGACTTTACGCCCCGCTCCCGCTCATTCCCTTTGCCTAACTGAGACGATTTGAAAAATCAGTTAAACAAATCGTTGGATCTGTTGCCTCGAAACACCCGGGGCACGATGCCGCAAACAGTTTGCGAGAGTGTGCTAACGTGGAGCCACGGAGCCGCCCGTGTCCTCCACGCAAACGCCACCATCGGTCGTTCGCTTTACCAGTTCAAACTTCAGTATGCAAGTGATCGCGGCGGCTATTATCCTGCTTTTCTTCTATTACGCCGCGGGCGTGGTGATCACGCTGTTGTTCTCGATTTTGCTGGCCTACTTTCTGGATCCGGCTGTGGAATTACTGGAAAGCCTGGGGCTGCCCCGAACTCTGGGCGCGATGGTCATGGTGCTGATTCTGATCTCGGTGCTGGCCGCGGTCGGCTACGGGCTATGGACGCGTACCGCCGATTTCGCCGAGAACTGGCCTAAGTACAGCAAAGTTCTGCAGCAGGCCGCCGACGCCGTGGAAGGCAAAATCAGGGGAATCGAGGGGCAGGTTTCGCAGATTGCTCCGGAGCAAGGCGCGTCATCCGCGACGACGGCGCGGGCGGAACCAAGCATCGTTCGCACGCTGATCTTCCGCGGCGTTGGCTCCCTGTACGCGCTGTTCCTGGAAATTACCTTCATGCCTTTCCTGGTTTTTTTCATGCTCGCGGAGAAACGCGAGGTTTGGCACGGGACGTTGCAGCTCTTTCCCGCCTCGCGGCGGACACAAGTCAAAGAGACGCTGGAAGATTTGCGCGACGTCCTGCGCGATTACCTGGCGGGAATGACCATCGTGACGCTGGTGGTAATCGCGGCAAGCAGCCTGTTTTTCTGGATAATCGGGATGGATTATCCGGTTCTCGCGGGAATCGCGTCAGGACTCCTCAACATGGTGCCGTACATCGGGGCAGTGATGGCATGGCTGCCGGCCTTTGTCATTGCGCTGGCGAAGTGGAAAACGCTCGGACAGTTCATATTGATCGCGGCGACGCTGACTACTATCCACGTTTTGGCTATCAATCTCGTGGCGCCAAAACTGGTGGGCCGCCGCGTGCGCTTGAATGCCGTGGCGATCACCATTTCACTGCTCTTCTGGGGCTGGGTATGGGGAGGCATGGGATTGGTTCTGGCCATTCCGATTACCGCGGCGTTGCGCGTGATCTGCGATCACACCGAATCGTGGAAACCGATCGGGCGCTGGCTCAGCGCTTGAAACCGCGGTGTGAGCGGAGTACGTCTTACCTGTTCGGTGGCAAGCCCCGAGGCAGCAAGGTAATTTCGTTGAGGCCAAATCAATGAATCGTAGAGTCCTGTTTCTTGCGGGCGCTCTCGCGCTTCTGATACTGACCGCGCCACCCGCTAACGCATGGGGCTGCAAAGGTCACCAGACGGTGGCCTTGATTGCAGAGAAGCATTTGACCCCCGAAGCGCGGCAACTGGTTCAGCAGATTCTTGGCGACAACCCGATGGATCCGAAGCTGAGGCGCTGGTGCGGCAATGCCACAACGGACCTGATGGTGGATGCCTCTACATGGCCGGACGATGTGCGCAACGAGCGCAGGAACGGTCCCTGGCATTACGTCGATATTCCGCGGGGCAAACACCAGGGGGAGCTGGACGGATATTGCGGTCCTGAGGGGTGTGTGACGCGTGCAATCGAAGAGCAGCGCGCCATCCTGAAAGACAAGTCCGCCGATTCCCTGAAGCGCGCCGAAGCGATCCGCTACCTCGTCCATTTTGTCGGCGATCTGCATCAGCCGCTGCACGCCATCACCAATGCCGACAACGGCGGGAACTGCGTGCCGGTGAAATATTTTCGCCATGATCCGCTCCTCAACCCTCTCCATCCGGAGCGTGAAGATTATTCGCCCAATCTTCATCAGCTCTGGGACACGGAGATTGTGGAACGCGACATGGAAATTTCCAACCCGCTCCGGTATGCCGACGAACTGGACGAGAAGTTTCGCGCGGAGAGCGCCGCCTGGGAAGCTGCGGGTATCCATGTGGACATCTGGGCCTGGGAGAGCCACGAGCGAGCGGAAACCGCTGTTTACAACGCCTTCCCGGAAAAAATCGGCATCCAACCGGACATGAAACTGAAAAGCTGCGCTGAAAACAATCACATGGGAAAGCGAATGTTCGAGAAGCATCTAGCCGTAGGCCAGACTTATCAAAGCAACGCGGCCAAAGTTGCGGAAACGGCCCTTGCGGAAGCTGGCGTGCGACTGGCGATGATTCTGAACGATGCGGCCAAGACAGCGAACTAGGAGTCTTCCGTCAAGGTTTCGGAGCGGAAGATTCCGCCGCTTGATCAGGCCCGCCGAGCGATTTGATGTACCGTACTAACTGCCAGCGCCGTGGCTCCGGAAGCTTCGACCAAACAGGCATTCCCTTTCGAACGACACCATTCGTCAAGATCCAGAAAATCGCGCCTGGCGTGGCGCCTTGAACTTCGGCAGCGCGGAGGCTCGGTCCCTTCGTGCCACCTCGCGCAGCGTCACCATGACATTCGGCGCAGTGC
>WNFP01042144.1_pt1 | contig 10680 bp, 10 predicted proteins | sample 5400201 | NCBI WGS metagenome assembly WNFP01 (sample SAMN13153355, study PRJNA577476) | soil metagenome | isolation source: 115 cm saprolite under Madrone tree | place: USA:California | collected 2016-06-14
ACAGGATGTTGACCGGAAAGTCGTGGCGAACAGCCGCGCGCACGATCCGGTCGAGGCCCGGGTCATCAGGCTCGCGCTTGGCCTCCTTCGTCAGCATGATGCGGATTCCGACCGTGCCCGGCGTATTCTTCCAGTCGGCGACGACATCGGCCACGTCAGGATCGTCCGGGTCGACCGGCTTGACGATGGCGAACCGGCCCGGATGGGCCCGTTGCACTTCCACGGCATAGCTGGCGTCGTAGCGGTACATGGAAAAGGCGGAGATGAAGATCGCGCCGTCGACGCCGACTTTGTCCATCGCCGCCACCATCTCGTCACCCGTGACGTGATCGGGCCAGTTCGGCACACTGTGCCAAGGTCGCTTCGGAGTGTTCGCCTCATAGGCATGGACCTGGGAATCGATAATAGTCATCGGGATAGCTCCTCTGTGCCAGGCGAGTTTGGACATTGCAGCAGGTTCATGTCCAGAGGGCAGGCGCCGCGCGTCGCTGGTGCCGACGGTCGAACTGCGCTTGCGGTCTGCTCTGAGGTTTGGCGCATCCTGGGATTTCCGCGCCCGCGGGTTGATGATTTGCCCGACGGGCGGTCTGGCCAATTTCGTGTCCGGCGCGCGCCAAGAATATTTCACTTTCCCGTTGGGTAGAAACAGATTTATTGATTCCGCTGTCTCGTCCCACAGAGGGGCGTATCGCGATCGTCACGGACGCGGGGAGGGATGCGGTGTCACGTCCGAAAAGTGCCGTGAGACGACATTGGCCGCCGCAGAGAGGAGCGGTGTGCTATCATCGGACGTCGACGAAGGAGTTTTGCCACACCGCGGTGCTCAGCTGAGATGGGTGTTCACATGCTCACAATTCCGGAACTGATAGCGCAGGCTTTGGGATCGTTCCTGACTTCGGAAACCAGGAGTCGGTTTGGCTCTTCACATGCCCGCTTGGCTGAGGTTCTTCCTTTCGCAGCCGGACTGACATTGGAGTGCATTGGTAACAGCGACGCCCTGTATCATAACATTGAGCACTCAATGCTTGTTACCCTTGCCGGGCACGACATCCTGATGGGACGACAGATGTTGCGGCACCCAACCGCAGGCGATTATGCGAATTTCATTGCGGCGTGCCTCACCCATGACATCGGATACGTTCGCGGAATTTTGCAAGGAGATGACAACGAGTCCTATGTCGCGGATCTCAGCGGTCGCACGGTTCGTCTGCCGCGAGGGTCGTCCGATGCCGCGCTCGCACCCTATCATGTGGACCGCTCAAAGTTGTTCGTCTCCGAGCGCCTCGACGGCGCCGAGGAAGTTGACGCCGGCCGAATTGCCCGAGCCATCGAATATACGCGCTTTCCTTATACATCGTCGTCGAACGATGACGACCTGATCGAGGAGGAGGGTTTGTTGCTGCGCGCTGCCGATCTTATCGGTCAACTCGGTGATCCCAACTATCTGAGAAAGGCAAATGCGCTGTTCTACGAATTTGAAGAGATCGGTCTGAACAAAACGCTCGGCTACGATACGCCGGCAGACGTGGTTTACAAATATCCGCAGTTCTACTGGAACAACGTCGCTCCGCAAATTCAGACGGCGATACGCTATCTCAATGTCACGTCGCGCGGGCGCTACTGGATAGCAAACCTCTATAGCAATGTTTTCCGGGCAGAGCGTGAGCTGAACCTGTCGGGTCCACAACTGTGACCACAGCCTGGTTTCCGTTGAGAAACAGTCTTCGGAGAAGCTGTGGATTTCGCTCCGGCCGCGGGTCAACGCCAATTTTCAAATCGACGCCGCGAATTCCTCGCCCGAAGAGCTGCTCGCGGAAGTGTAGTCGCGCTATGGTGGTAAGGTCGTCATCGCGCGCGACCTCGATGTTTATTAGGACCGCTCTCTGAGGCCATGCGCACAGCAGTTCGGCTGGATGGCTGTGTCAGTGGGCTAAACAACAAGGCTCCATGTCCAAAGGGCTTAAACAGTTTCTGTTTGGGATTTGGGGTCTTCTGCTGATCCCACTGATCACGCCTATCCTCGAAAAATGGCTGGAGGAAAACGTCTTCTTCGATCCTAACGGTATGGCCACGACGGCTTTTCGTAACGCCATGGCCACGACCGTTTTCAACAACCTCCGCGTACTGGGCCAACAGCGTTGGTTTAAATTTGTGTTGGTCTTTTTGACCGGAATCGTAATTGGCGTCTCGTTAGAATGGTTAAACCGGAAGTCGGACGAAAAAAAAGCTTACGAGCTCCGAAGCCTCGGCTCAAAATTTCACAGTCTTTCAGATAGCATCAAAACCCGGACTACGTCGTCAGGATGGCCGGACGATGTGAGTGATCTTCAACCTGCAATCCTGTCTGCATTTACCTCCGCCAGGAAATTTGGTTTGTGGGCACCGAATGAGCACGTGTACCAGTTGCCGGATGCGTCATTCCTTTGTGAATACTTCAGATGTGTAGGCAAGCTTCTGGAGGAAGGACATTTTGACAATGCCAGCAGTGAGGCGCTCTCCTGGAGACCATTTCTCGATAAAGCGAAGCTGTCTTGAGTTTCCGTGGCAACCGATGCGACGCGTTGAGCCGAATCTTGGCGCGGCGCGGGAGGGCTCCGCCTCTTCAACCCGAGCGGGGCCTTTCTCGCGCGACCCGAAGCGGTCCCTGCTTTCATCGTGCCAAGCCGTCAGGTGTGTCCAGTCATCCCGGCCGCGCCGCAAGACGCATCAAACTTGCGGAACTGAGATTATTCCTTTCGCCAAGTGACATTTTCGCCCTATCCCATTCCGGCCGGAATGTTAAGTTGCGCCCAGCGATTAGATCGGCGTTTTCGCTGGTAGTGGACCTTCCAAGTCGCTCGGGCATAACGTGGGCATCTTTGCGAGAGGGCAGCGCGGGCTATTGCCAAGGCGGATGATCGCCTTGATCGCCGCCTATGCTTTGGCGTTGCAAACGGTTCTCGCACCACTCCTCGCAAGTCCGGCTAATTCGCAGAGTCTCGACGGGAAGCCATTTTTTGAACTCTGCCTAGCCAGCAACGGCGCCACTTTTCCGGTTGACGGGGGCGTCCCTTCCGGTCCCCATGACCACGATATCGATTGCCAGTGGTGCGTTCATGGCGGGCTGGCCTTCCTTGATGCTCCGTCGATCGCGGTTGGATGGGTTGTACAGGCTGTCAGCACTTCGATCAGATGGGCCGTTATCGACAATCCAATTCCCGCCGCTGCCCGGTTCATCGGAAGACAGGCGCGAGCACCTCCGCTGCTGACATGAGGTTTGGGCGGCCCGATCGAGGCCGTCGCTTCGTCCATGTTTCAACGACAGCAGAGAGATTTCCCATGTTTATCCGACTTATCCGTGCGGGCCTCCCGGGGCTCGCGATTGCGCTCGTTCCTATGGGCGAAGGTGTCGCTCACGAAATCGTCGGCAACCGCTTCTTTCCTGCAACACTCGGCATCGACGATCCCGGCGTGAACGATGAGCTAAGCTTTCCAACCGTGTCCAGTTTTAAGACCGGCGACGATCCGTCCTTCAAGCAACGCGATATTTCAGGCGAGTTTTCCAAGCGTATCACGGAGGCATTCGCGGTCTCGTTCGGCGTAACTCATAGCCATTTCAGCGCTCCCGGCGGGCCGACCGGGTTTGGCGCGGACGGATTTCAGAATCTGGAGACGACGTTCAAATACCGCCTGTTCAAGGACCCGCTGCACGAGTTCGTGATGTCGGTCGGTCTCAGCGTCGATCGGTCTCAGCGTCGAATGGGGCAGGACAGGTGCGCAAAGCGTTGGCGCGGAGCAGTTCAATGTCTACACGCCGACCCTGTATGTCGGCAAAGGCTTCGGCGATCTTCCGGATGCATTGTCCTGGATTCGGCCGGTTGCCGTTACCGGACAGTTTGGCTATGCGATCCCGGGCCGGCGCTCGACCACTACTTTTGGAGTCGATCCAGATACCGGCGATCCAACGGTGGACACTGAATTCAATCCGCGAGTTCTGAATTGGGGCGGGACAGTCCAATACAGCATGCCCTATCTCAAATCAGCAGTTTACGACCTCGGCCTGCCGGATTTTATCAATCGGTTCATTCCGCTGGTTGAAGCGACGATGCAGACGCCGGTCTCCAATACTTTCACCTCCGGGACAATGACCACCGGGACCATCAATCCGGGATTTCTCTGGGTCGGAAATACGTTTCAGGTAGGCGTTGAAGCGCTCATTCCGATTAACCGGCAGAGCGGGACGAATGTCGGCGTGATCGCGCAATTGCACTTCTACCTCGACGATATCGATCCGCGTGGGATCGGCAAACCGATCTTCGGCCCCGCCGTCCAGCCCGCAAGCCCGTTTCCGAGGAACTGATCATGCGCAATTCAGCCATCGTCCTTACAATCCCTCTGCTGGTTTTGCTTGCGACAGGAGAAGCATCCGCACACGCTTTTCTCGATCACGCCGAACCGCGCGTCGGCAACACCGTCGCAACTGCACCTCGCGAGGTGACACTATGGTTCACTCAAAAACTGGAGCCTGCGTTCAGCACAATTACCGTCACCAACTCCGCAGGTCAGCGCGTCGATACGGGCAAGGCCCGCGTCAGCGGCAGTCAGATGACGATTGGGCTCCGCCCCGGCGGGGCGGGAACGTACCATGTCACGTGGCGGGTCTTGTCGGTGGACACCCACACCACCGACGGTAGCTTCTCGTTTCAGGTCGGCAAGTAAAGCCGCGCGGGACCTCCGAAAATGGATTCGGTTGGGAACGACGTGCATAATTCGCTGATCGTCGTGCGCGCAGTGCATTTTACCGCCACCGCGATACTGTCTGGAAGTCTTGTGTTCTGGACGGTGGTGGCGGAGCCCATTTTGCGGTCTTCGGAAGCAGCCATCATTGTGTGGCTGCAAACCCGTCGCGCTGCATGGATAAGCCTCGCAATCGCCGCAGTATCCGGCGGGTTCTGGGTTCTATTGCAAGCGGCGGCTATGAGTGGTCTCCCGTTCGGCGATGCTCTGACAGCAGATGTAATGTCGACCGTGGTGAACGAAACGCAATTCGGACTGGTCTCGGAAATTCGCTTCGCGCTGGCAATCATTCTGGCTGGTTGTTTGGCGTACGACGGGCTCCTGTGGGTGCGTGGGCTTGCGCTGATATCGGCGCTCGGCCTGATCGCGGCCCTCGCATGGACAGGCCACGCTGGTTCCACCGTGGGAGAAGCGGGAATCTTACACCTGACGGCAGATGTATTGCACCTCATCTTCGCGGCGACGTGGATGGGAGGCCTTGTTTCGCTAGCACGTCTGTTGGCCGCGGCGCGACGGTCCAGGACTGACGCATGGGCCTTGGTTGCGCTAAGCACGACGCAACGTTTCTCGACCTTGGCCCTCATCAGCGTGGGCTCAATCGTTGCGACGGGTATCATCAACGCATGGATTTTGGTCGGTTCCTTGCATGCACTGATAATCACCGATTACGGTCGTCTCCTGATGCTGAAAGTCACGCTGTTCACCGCCATGCTGATGATCGCTGTGGCTAATCGATTTTGGTTGACGCCCCGGCTTGCGTTGCCACCGGGAAGCGAGCCACGGCTCAAAGCGCTGCGCCAGCTTACGCGCAACAGCATGATTGAAATCGTTTTAGGGCTGATGATCTTCAGCATCGTCGGGTTGCTTGGCATGCTGCATCCCGCGATTCATTTCGAAAATTTGTAACGCTCGCCTCCATCAGTCCGAATCCGCGCATTCGGCGCGGGATCGCGAATGCGTGTTTGGAATTGGAGTAGACTCCGTCATTCCCCGATGTGCAAGTGGATGCGCCACTTGGCGCAGGCCCGGAATCCATACTCCCCGCCGTGGTTACGGATTCCGGGCTCGCGCGGAGCCTGTCATCGGGCCGCGCTTTGCGCGGACCCGTTGGCGGTGTGCCGAGCATGATCGACAGCTTGGAGGTGAAAGTCCTTTATCCAGCCTGATGGTGGCGAAGGATTAGCGAAGCGCAAGGGCGTCGTCGCGAGGCGGGGTCTGAAGGAAGCGTGGAGCAAAGTCGCGGCCCGATAGACAAGAAGCGGATAACGAGGCCTGCCCGGCCGGACGAGCGAGCGATCTTACCTCGGGAGATCTGTGTTGTGTCCCTCAGTCGGGACTGGGGCCGCCGCAAGGCGGCCTGACCGCAGTGCAGAAGTCAGCAGAAGGCGTAGTAGGCGGGGCGACCCGGTGAAGGCCTGAACGATGGAACGGCAAGTAGAACGGCGATCTCGGACGGGCGATGCGGCAGAAAACTGAACTGGAGATCACCTTGCAGGCGGCGGCAACGGGTGAAGCCCGAAGCGGCGGCATGGAAGGGACCGAAGCCCGGCCGGCGAGAACCGAAACCGAAAGCCAGGCGGCCGGTGGGCCGTCGATGGAAGCGATTGTCGAGCGAGACAATCTGAGGAGGGCGTTGGCGCATGTGAAACGCAACAAGGGAGCCGCCGGTATCGATGGTATGAGTCTCGATGCCTTGGCTCCTCACCTGAAAGAGCACTGGCCCGCGATCCGGGCTCAACTGCTTGAAGGCACCTACCAGCCGCAGCCGGTGAGGCGTGTGGAGATACCGAAGGCATTGGGCGGCACACGGTCGCTCGGCATCCCGACGGTGCTCGACCGCTTCATCCAGCAGGCGGTATTGCAGGTCCTGCAGGCAGAATGGGACCCGACGTTCTCCGAGCACAGCTTCGGCTTCCGGCCGAAGCGCTCGGCGCATCAGGCGGTGGCTCGGGCGCAAGAGTTGATCGCGTCCGGTCATGACATTGTGGTGGATATCGACCTGGAAAAGTTCTTCGACCGGGTCAACCACGACATCCTGATGGGGTTGGTGGCGAAACGGGTGGCCGACAAGCGTGTCCTGAAGCTGATCCGCGGTTTTCTGACCGCAGGCGTGCTGATGGATGGGCTGGTCGGTCCGACGGAAGAAGGTACACCGCAAGGAGGGCCGCTCTCGCCGCTGCTGTCGAACCTGATGCTCGATGTGATGGACAAGGAACTGGAGAGGCGCGGCCACAACTTCGTGCGCTATGCCGATGATTGCAACATCTACGTTCGCAGTCAGCGGGGCGGCGAGCGAGTGATGGCGAGCATCGAAAGGTTCCTGACCAAGCGCCTCAAGCTGAAGGTCAACAAGGCGAAGAGCGCGGTCGCCCGACCGGGCAAGCGCAAATTCCTGGGTTTTGGCTTCACGAATGGGGAGCAGCCTCGGCGGCGCATCGCGCCGCAGTCGCGGGCTCGATTCCGGAGCCGGGTACGGGAACTGACGCGCCGGACCCGAGGCAAAAGCCTCGCGCAGATCATCAAGGAGTTGTCCGTCTACCTCATCGGGTGGCGCGGCTACTTCGGATTCTGCGAGACCCCGTCGGTGTTGCGCGAACTTGACCAATGGACCAGACGAAGGCTGCGTGCCGTGGTCTGGATGCAATGGAAACGAGGGACTACTCGTTATGCCGAACTGCGACGCTGCGGCGTCGGCCGGGATCAGGCGGCGCAAGCCGCCGGTAGCCCACGTGGTCCTTGGCGGCTCAGCAACAGTCCCGCACTTGCCATGGCTCTATCGAACGCCTCACTCGACTCCCCCCTATCCCGATCGCCCCGGAATGACGGTTCTCAACTGAATTGCTTCGTCCGCTTTGCTTCTCGCAATGAAGAATGGGGGCAACAGATTCTCCGATAACGGCGATGTGACAATCGGCGCAGTCGGCCTGCATTGACAATGACTGACCAGTCAGTCATGTAGAGGCCATGTCAAACACGCGAACAGGTTCCGGAACCTCAAGGGGAGCCCCGTCGAAGTCGGCCATTGGCCGACGCGGGGATAAGGCTGCCATTGGCGGACAAGGGGAGAAGGCCGCCTCGGTCAAGACGCCAAAGCCCGCCTTGGCAAAGGCTCAGTCGCCAAAATCTCCATCGAACCGCGCGGAACGCACGGCGGAGCGGCGTGAAGCCATCATCGAGGCCGCGCTGGATGAATTCATCTCGCGCGGATTTACCGCGACGCGGATCGACGACGTCGCCACTGATCGTTGCGGAGGGCCCGAGGTTTCCCAGCATCGCCGATTTCTACTATCGCGAAGTGGTTTCGCGCGGCCTCGCCGGCATGCGCGCCTTGATCGAACTCGCGGTTTCGCGCGGCGAAATCCAGCAGAAGAATTTGGCCCGCTTTCCGCAGATCCTGGTGGCGCCCGCGATCATCGCGGTGATCTGGCAAAGCCTGTTCAGCAGACATGCGCCACTGGATGCGACCGAGATGTTTCGCGTCCATCTCGATCTGATTTTTGGCGAACGGAGGACGACATGACCCCGTCGCGAATGAGTTCGCGAATTCTTGCGGCGCTTGCGCTGGCGGCGGTGCTGGCCGGCTGCAACCAGCGCAAGGATCCCGGCTACCAGGGCTGGGTCGAAGCCGACATGATCTTTGTCAGCCCCGACGAATCCGGGCGCGTGATCAAGCTCGATGTACGCGAGGGTGACGAGGTCAAGCAAGGCGCGCCGCTTTATTCGGTCGATGACGATCTGCAGAAGGCCGATCTCAACCAGAACAACGCCACGCTCGCCAACGCCCAGCAAACCTATGACCGCGCGGCGTCGCTGAACAAGACCGGCTCCGGGACGCAGGCCAATCTCGACTCCGCGGTGTCGGCGCTGCGCGTGGCCGAGGCGCGGGTCAACACCTCGCAGACGCGACTGACCCGCCGCAGCGGCTTTGCGCCGGTCAGCGGCACCATTCAGCAGATCTATTTCCGCGAGGGCGAAATGGTGCCGGCGCAGCGGCCGGTGCTGTCGATCATGCCGCCCGGCAATATGAAAGTGCGGTTTTACGTGCCGGAGCCGGATCTGCCGAAGCTCGCGGTCGGCGACGAGGTGCGCGTGACTTGCGACAACTGCGCTGGCGATCTCACCGCCAAGATCTATTTCATTGCCACATCGGCCGAGTACACCCCGCCGGTGATCTACAGCCTCGATGAGCGCAACAAGCTCGTGTACCTGATCCAGGCGCGGCCCTCCAGACCCGACACCTTGCGTGTCGGCCAGCCGATCAGCGTGTTTCTGGGCGCCAAGATACCGGTAGCGGACAAGCGATGACCGCGGCGCCAGTGTCCACCTCCGACATCGCGATCGACGTTCACGGCCTGTCGAAGTCATTCAATGGCCGAGAGGTCGTGCATGAGCTGTCGATGCAGGTGAAGCGCGGCACCATCTACGGCTTCCTCGGCCCCAACGGCTCCGGCAAGACCACGACCATCCGCATGCTGTGCGGCCTGCTGACGCCCGACCGCGGCGAGGGCACCTGTCTCGGCTACGACATCCGCCGCGACGCCGACAAGATCAAGCGCCAGGTCGGCTACATGACGCAGCGTTTTTCCCTGTACCAGGATCTGTCGGTGCGGGAGAATCTGGAATTCGTCGCAAGGCTCTATGGCGTGCGCGATGCACGAGGTATCGCGAGCGACATGATCAAGCGGCTCGGGCTGACGGGGCGCGAAGAACAGCTCGCCGGCGAACTCTCCGGCGGCTGGAAACAGCGCCTTGCGCTTGGCGCCTGCACGCTGCCCAATCCGCAATTGCTGCTGCTGGACGAGCCGACCGCCGGCGTCGACCCAAAAGCGCGGCGCGATTTCTGGAACGAGATCCACGCGCTGGCGGCGGAAGGGCTGACCGTGCTGGTCTCCACCCATTACATGGACGAGGCCGAGCGCTGCCACGAGATCGCGTATATCGCCTACGGACATCTGCTGGTTCACGGAACCGTGGACGAGGTGATCGCGAAATCGGCGCTGTCGACCTACACGGTCACCGGCGACGACCTCCATAAGCTCGCGGACGAACTCACCGGCAAGCCCGGCATCGACATGGTGGCGCCGTTCGGAACCAGCCTGCACGTGTCCGGCCGCGACAAGGCAGCGCTCGAGGCCACCATCGCGCCCTATCGCGAGGCTCACGGCTGGCATTGGCAGCACGGCGAGCCGTCGCTGGAGGATGTGTTCATCGAGTTGATGACCCGCTCGAAGGATAATTTCCAATGAGCGTCGTCAGCACACCCGACCACAGCCGCGACACCAGGGAGCCGCCGTTCGGCTTCTGGCGGCGCAGTTTTGCGATGGTGGTCAAGGAATTCATCCAGCTCAGGCGCGACCGGGTGTCGTTCGCGATGATCGTGATGATCCCGGTCATGCAGCTTCTGCTGTTCGGCTTTGCCATCAACACCACGCCGCGCAACCTCCCCACAGCGGTGCTGCTGCAGGAGGACAGCGACCTTGCGCGCTCGATCCTCAAGGCGCTGGAAAACACCGCCTATTTTCACTTCACCCGGGAAGTGCACGATGTTGCGGAGTTCGACAATCTCCTGCTGTCGGGCAAGGTGCTGTTCGGCGTCGAAATCCCGCGTGGCTTCGAGCGGGCGGTGCGGCGCGGCGATCATCCGGCGCTGCTGGTCGCGGCCGATGCGACCGATCCGGTGGCGGCAGGCTCCGCGCTGGGCGCGCTCGGTGTGGTGGTGCAGACTGCACTGGAACACGATCTGCACACCGGCGATCCGCCGTCGCTGCCATTCGAGATCCGCACCCACGCCCGTTACAACCCCGCAGGGTCGTCGCGGCTCAATATCGTGCCGGGCCTGGTCGGCACCATCCTGACCATGACCATGCTGATCTTCACCGCACTCTCGGTGACGCGCGAGATCGA
>WNFP01010969.1_pt1 | contig 10679 bp, 7 predicted proteins | sample 5400201 | NCBI WGS metagenome assembly WNFP01 (sample SAMN13153355, study PRJNA577476) | soil metagenome | isolation source: 115 cm saprolite under Madrone tree | place: USA:California | collected 2016-06-14
AAGCAGATCTTGCGCCCCCACAAAAATAACAGATGCGTGTAACGGTGTCTGCTCTAAGAGTGCAACTTCGACGATACACGCAACATTTCGAAAGCGCTCTTTCAGAATGCCGTCCCGCCGCACGCTCAGAATGAGCACAGGTGAATTAGACGCCTGGCGCGAGTCTGCGGTATGTTCTGAACGATGGATGCCAGAGGCAGGAAGCGGAGATGATGCAAGGCAGCGGAATTCACACGATTGAGCTTGTCTTCCTTCTGTTGCTGCTGTTTGTCGTGGCTTTTGCGGCGCTGGCGCGGAAGCTAAAAACGCCGTATCCCATCGTTCTGGTAATCGCCGGCTTACTGTTGAGCTTTGTGCCCGGAATACCAAGAATCTCGTTGAACCCCGATGTGATTTTTCTGGTCGTGTTGCCGCCGCTGTTGTACTCGGCCGCATGGCTGACGTCGTGGCGGGAGTTCAAGTTTAACCTTGTAAGCATTCTGATGCTCGCCTTCGGACTGGTGGGCTTCACGGTCCTGGGGGTTGCGGAGACAACGCACCTCGTTTTCGCAGGATTCGACTGGCGGCTGGGCTTCGTTCTCGGGGCCGTTGTGGCAACCACGGACGCTATCGCCGCAACTTCGATTGCGAAGCGCGTCGGATTGCCCCAGCGCATCGTAGACATCCTCGAGGGCGAGAGCCTGGTGAACGATGCTACAGGATTGCTGGCGTTGGAATTTGGTGTCGCGATGGTGGTGAGCAGGGAGACGCCGACGGTAGGCGCAGGCTTCTTGCGGATGCTCTATCTGACGCTGGCGGGACTAGTGCTCGGGCTGATTGTCGGCGTGATCGTGGAGCAAATTCACAAACACATCGACGACGGCCCAATCGAGATAACGCTGACCATCTTGGCTCCCTACGTGGCGTACCTGGCAGCGGAGGCGATTCACACTTCGGGAGTCCTCGCCGTGGTAGTCTGCGGACTGTACTTGAGCCACAAGAGTTCGCATTTATTCTCACCAAGCGTGCGCCTGCAGGCATACGCTGTGTGGGATGCGCTCACGTTCGTATTGAATGGAGTGGTGTTTGTTCTAATCGGTCTGCAATTGCCATTCGTGCTTGCGGGAATCCGCGAGTACAGCCTTGGGCAACTCTTGCTTTATGGAGCACTCTTCAGCGGGATCGTGATCGTGCTGCGCATGGTTTGGATGTTTCCGGGCGCATACATCGCCAGCGTAATTCGAACGCGGCTGCTGCATCAAACTGTGGGCAGGCCGTCGGTGCGGCAGCTATTCGTGGTGGGTTGGACGGGGATGCGTGGGGTGGTAGCGCTGGCGGCCGCGATTTCTCTTCCCGAAACTCTGGCGGACGGAAGCGCGTTTCCGCAGCGCAACCTGATCATATTTCTGACGTTCAGCGTGATCCTGGTGACGCTGGTGCTGCAAGGATTGACCCTGCCGCCGCTGATCCGCGCGCTGGGACTTGCAGGTGCAGCGGGCCACGAGTCGGAAGAAGGAGCGGCGCGAATCGCGATGGTCGAAGCAGCACTGGCACATCTGGAGGAAGCACGGACAAGAGATGGCGCCGAGTTTGCAAGCATCTACGAAGATCTCGCGCAACATTACAGGCATCGCCTCGCGAAATTGAGGGGCGAGGATAACGCGGAGACTGGAGCGAGTCCCGCGGGGTACGCCCGCCAGACAGCGCTCACGCGAGAGATGCTCAGTGCGGAGCGCCGGGCGGCCATAAAATTACGCAACGAAGGGCGTATCAACGACGAGGTCTTACGAAAGGTCGAATACGAGCTGGATCTGAACGAGAAGCGACTGTCGCTCATCCAGTAAACCCAGAAACTGAAACGGACCTGGGTTCCTCGCTGGAGCCGATGCGATTAGCTCTCGACTACCCCCGCCCGATTTGCGAGTAGGCGACCATTCCTGCTCGATGCCGATTTCGAAACATACTACTTGGCGCAATAGCGTACGCATTTGGCAATTTGGAGTCGCCAGGCAGTTTCGTCGAGGCGTTGACTTGCCGCGATGCGCGGCCTAACATGCGCGGTAACGACGCAGCGCATTCATGATCGGTCATATCATTTCGCACTACCGCATCGTCGAGAAGCTGGGCGGTGGCGGCATGGGCGTGGTGTACAAAGCAGAAGATACCCGTTTGAAACGTGTGGTCGGCAGAGTTCCGCCTCGGTTGAGCGGTTTAGACGCGAAGCCGAAGCAGCCTCGGCCCTCAATCATCCCAACATCTGCACGATTCACGACATCGGCGAAGAAAATGGACAGCACTTTATCGTCATGGAGTTCATGGACGGCCAGACCCTCAAGCATCTGATCGAGGGCAAACCGCTGCAGATGGAGCGGTTAGTGGACCTTGGAATCCAAATCGCCGACGCACTCGATGCGGCCCATAGCGAAGGCATCGTTCACCGGGATATCAAGCCTTCGAACATCTTCGTAACCAAGCGCGGCCAGGCAAAAATCCTCGATTTCGGTTTGGCCAAACTAGCGCCAACCACGATGGTCGCTGAAGAAGTGGGCGCCTCTGCCATGCAAACCTTATCGGGGCAAGAACTGCTTACCACTCCAGGGACGACTATAGGGACGGTCGCGTACATGTCTCCGGAGCAAGTGAAGGGCGAAGAACTGGACAACCGCACAGATGTCTTTTCGTTCGGCCTGACGCTGTATGAAATGGCCACAGGGCAGTTGGCATTTCCTGGGCGGACGTCCGGCATCATCATGGAAGCGGTTTTGAACCGGTCGCCCATCCCGGCAACAGTAATGAACTCTCAGGTCCCTCCGCAGTTGGAAGAAATCATCAACAAGGCCATCGACAAAGACCGTCAGATGCGCTATCAGAGCGCCGCTGAAATCCGCACTGATCTGCACCGTCTGAAACGAGAGGCCGCTTCTGGTGTGGTGTCTGCAAGTCACGCCGTGTCTGGCTCTCGGGTCAGTGGCAGCTTTATTTCACCGGCCAAGCCACAACTGAAACGCGCTTACATAAAATGGATCGTCTCGCTGGCAGCCCTCGCACTATTTGCAGGGGGCGGGTTGTTCTTGCGCCAGAGGTTGACCGCTCGCCCTGCCGAGCTTATATAATCGTGTCCAGGCACGAAAGATCGCCGCCCAACTGCAGCCCGGATCTTCGGTGTTGGACGACCAGTTGGGCCGTCTAGTGGCCATGCGAGAAGGCGTAGGCGTGGTAGTGAGCGGATCGGTAACACGTGACGGCAATCTGTATCAAGTTTCGGTTAAGGCTCTGGATGCTGTGACCGGGAAAGCTGTCGCAAACGACACGGCCAGAGCGGATAAGAAGGATATCCTGCTTCAAATGGGGACGCTTGCGGCCGGCATTCGTAAGGCCCTGGGTGACACGACGCCCGAGTCTGTCCAGCGCGCTGCTGCGGAAACATTTACGGCCGGTTCGCTCGAAGCAGCCCACGAGTATGCGGTCGCACAGGAAATGCAGTGGTCAGGGAAATGGGACGATGCGATCCAACACTACTTGAAGGCCGTCGAGCTCGACCCCAATCTCGGCCGCGCCTATGCTGGATTGGCCTCGACCTACCACAACATCGGTCGCCCGCAGGATGCGGAGAAATACTTTCGACTTGCGCTTTCGAAAATCGACCGTATGAGCGAGCGAGAGAGGTACAGGACGCGCGGCCTTTACTACACTTTCGAGAGGAACACGGATAAAGCGATCGAGGAATTGAGCCGGGCTGTACGCAATGTATGCAGGGGACTTTGATACGGCTATCCAAGAGCAGCAAGCCGTGCTCGCCATGAATCCGTCCTTCGTACTGGCATATGTGGGGATGGCGCTCTCTCAAGTGGGCAAGACCCACCTGGCAGAGGCTGTCGATACTTACCATCGCTTGGAGAAACTGGGTCCTTTGGGGGCCTCGGTCTCGTCTATGGGCCTGGCTGACCTAGCCCTTTATGAAGGCCGAACCTCGGATGCAGCGCACATCCTTGAGGCGGGACTTGCCGCCGATGTCGAAAACAAGAACGCTGACGCCGCTGCGATAAAGTGGGTAATCCTCGCGCAAACCTATCTCCAGATGGGGCGGAATTCGCAAGCAAGGTCGGCCCTCAAAAAGGCGCTCGAAGCAAGCAAAGAGTTGGAAGTTGCTTACTGGGCGGCGCGTGTTTATCTAGGTCTGGGGGACGAGTCACAAGCCTTGGGTCTCGCTAGGCTGCTCGAAACTCAGCTTGAAGCGGATCCCCAGGCGTATGCCAAATTGATTGGGGCTGAGGCTGCCATAAAGCGGGGAAGGCCTCGTGAGGCCGTGCAACTCCTGGTTCAAGCTCGGAAGCTCGCCGACACATGGCTTGGGAGGTTTGACCTGGGCCGCGCTTACCTCGATGCGGGAGCATATCCCGAGGCAGATTCAGAACTCGAGCTTTGCCTCAAACGTCGGGGCGAAGCTACAGCAGCCTTCCTCAATGAGGTGCCGACGTATCGCCTCGTACCGTCGGTCTATTACTATCTCGGCCGCGCCCAAGAAGGCTTGAAAAGCCCCGCCGCAAAAGACTCCTATCAGATATTCCTCAGCATCAAGGCCAGGAGCGAGTCTGACCCGCTCGTCACCGACGCCCGCCGCCGGCTATTAAATCCCCTTTAGAAATCGCTCTCTCACCCCTGCCGATTCTTAGAAGCAAGGCGAACTTTTCCTCGGCTGGGCCGAAGGCTTTTCCGATCGGTGGCCCCGGGGGAGCCGTGGACACAGGTGGAACGCCGACATCTGGCATCACGTCAATTCGAGCCGAGAAGCCGCCGGGTGGTGTGATGAGAAAATCGCTCTCGACCTTGAAGTTCATAAGACCGTCGTCGTTGCCCAATAAGGACATCGGGATTGTCGCATCCATTCCATCAGAGAAGATGGTGACGGGCTGGGAGCTGCCGACTGGGCCGCCGTTGACACAACCGGTCGGCTGCAAGATTGACGTCTGATTTCCCGGGCCCAGCGAAACGAGAAACTCGCTGCCGATTAATGCGGTATCGATGGAGCAAGCTCCGTCAATTCCGGGTCTACCGGTTGCCGGGTTCTGGTCCGTATCCAGCAGGAACGTGGCCTGAGTGGTGGCAGGGTCAAATCCTCCCGGCGCGAAACGAACGCTGAATTTGGCCGTTCCGTTGTTCAATACCGTAACGCTTCCAGATACGATATCTCCATTCGTAGCCAATGCATCACCGGCCAGATCCGTTGCTGCGCCGAAGAAGAGAACCACGGGGTCGTTAATGGTGATGGTGAAGGCCCGACTGGCAGTTGACGGCGTTGCGTCGGTAACTTGAATGGTAAACGAGAATGTTCCTGCCGTGGTGGGCGTACCCGAAATCACTCCTGTTGATGGGTTCAGTGTTAATCCGCCTGGCAGAGCCCCCGACCCCGAAACAACGCTCCACACGAGTGGAGGTTTTTGACCAATAGCTTGAACGGATGCGTTATAAGCTTTGGTTCCGACACCACCAACGACACCATCGGGTAGCGTGCTCGAGAGGATAGCGACTCCTCCGGGAACAGCAACTGTCGGCGTGTTGGTCGGATCGTTTGTGTTGGCGGCTTGGGAGATGACGACTGGGGTCAAGTTCTGGACGATATCTTCCATCAGTGGAAACCCGGGGAGCCCTTGACAGCGGGGCCCAGTGCCGACTTTGCAGGTGACGTTGATGCCGCGCAGGGTAATCAATGCCGACTCACCCGGCGCCAGCTCGACCGTTGCGTTGTTATCGGCTCCGTTGGTCAGGTTAGGGTTGGGGTCGAAGTTCGTCGTCGGCTCCACGACAGGATTGCTAATGTTCGTCTGGAGAGTGTTCTGGTTCTCAGTCATGAGCTGACAGTTCAGCCCAATCGGCGTCTGATAAGTCTTGTTCACAATTAACTGGAGACGCGCGTTGGAGGTTGGAGCATTGCCCACGAGCTTCACGCGATACGAGGCGGACGTATTTCCCGTGTTGCTCACCGTGTAGGTGCCATCTGACACGGGCTGATTGGACAGGTTCGGGTTCGAGGTATTCGGGTTCGAGGTGTTCGGGTTCGAGGTATTCGGGTTGGAGGTGTTCGGGTTCGAGGTGTTCGGGTTATCGATGTCAGGATTGGACGTGTTCGGATTGGACGTATTCGGGTTGGAGGTATTCGGATTCGACAAGTTTGGGTTCGACGTGTTTGGGTTCGACGTGTTCGGGTTGGAGGTATTCGGGTTCGACAGGTTCGGGTTATATACCTCGACCGTCGCGATGTCTGTACCGGCGGGGGCCCCGTCCGGATTGACCGGCGGAGGCACGAGCGAGTCGGCATTCAGCACGACAAAGCTTGACAGACCGCCGGGAAGCAAACCTGGAGCCCCGAGCCCGGAAATTTCATCCACGTTGACGGTGATGGTGGCGGTCGCGCCGCTTGAGACAGCAAACACCGGCCGGGCTATGCCCGAGTGCGCCGGGATGGCGACATCGAGCACCGTTGTGAGCGGCGACGGCGGCGTGGGCGGTCCGGCGGGGGGCGTTGGACCAGGATTGTTCTTGCCAGCTGTGAACGACGCGAATCCGCTCGTGGGGGAGCCCGGGGGCTGGTTCGCGATTGTCAGCCGGAAGGTCTTCTCGAAATTCGTGAAGTTCTGCACCAGCACAACGAAGGCGCGCTGCAGCGTAGTGCTCAAAGGCTTAGAGTTGTCCGGCGAGGACACCAGCAGGCCCTGTGTGATGAGGCTGGTGTAGATATTCTGATTCCGCATTCCTTCCTGGCCGGAGATGCAGGCAGGTCTAGGCTTCGTTGGGTCGAACGTACTTGGCCCGCCTGCTCCGACCGGTGTGTAAGTGGTCCAATCGCCGTTCTGTGGCGGTCGAACATCGCGGTTGTCGGTCCAGACCGCGTGATATTCCGGCGCCTGCAGCGGCGCGATATTAAAAGCCCAGCCGCCTCCGCCGCTGCCGGAGGTGGGCGCTGCGCCCGCTGTGGTGGCGGTCGTGGGGACGAACATTTGGCCCGCGATATCAATGTAGTCGCCGAAAAAGGCCGCGTGGCCCAACACGAACAACGGCAGGTTGGGGGGGTTCACCTGGAGTTGAGAGAGGTCCGTGACGGTTCCCGTCTCGTCGCCGCGCAGGCCGAACCGGTACGACGAGACGCGAGCAGTTTGGAATATAGGCGCCAGGCTAGGACTGGCTTGCGCGACCATCAATTCGATGGTGTGCCGCCTCTGGATCATTCCGGTTAGTCCGAAGTCATCAATAAATGGCGTGAACACCGCCGAAGGATTTGGGGTCGGGGGTGCAAGCTCTCCCTTCGGCGCGCGCTTCTCGAGATAGAATCGACCTTTGGCGTCGGAAGCAAAATTGCCGTTCTGATCAACGTTCGGATGAAATAGTCCAGTTGTGTGATCTAGCCGCAGATCGTGGTACAACACCATGACTTTGCCGCCGGCCGTGGTGATCTGCGGCATGATCTGGTGCCCGCGGACAAAGAGATTCCCGAAGTCGTCCGACCGTGCTAGCGCTGTATTGTCATTGTCAATTGCAAAAAACGGTGCCGACCAGGTCAAGCCGTCCGTGGACGTCGCCATCATGATCCGCGCGTCCCCGTTGGGCTCGACGCCGCGCTGCGACCAAGCTAGGTAGACCCGTCCGCCGCCGTCGATCCCCAGAGCGGGAAATGCGTTGGTGCGAAAAGACGTGGCAGCCGACGTCCCATGAAAATTCATTCCCTGATCGAAGAAACTAGGGGCAGTGGGATGGGTGGGATCGAAGGACGGCAGCGTTACGACTTGGATCCCCTTCGTAAACGTCTGGCCCCCATCGGTTGACTTGACGATATTGATTCCGTCAGATGTGTTCGCTGCAGCGAACGTGCGCCACGCAACATAAACGAATCCCGTGCTCGGGTCCACTTGAACTATGGAACCCTGGTTGACGGCATAGCTTTCGCTGAGTTTTGTAGGAGTACCCCAGGTTGCGCCGCAGTCGGTCGAGCGCGCGAAATAGAGCTTGGAGCGCGTCAGGGTTGCGTTGCCCACAAATTCGGTCCAGGCCAGGTACGCGTTACCCGCGGGGATAGTCTGCGTCACCTGTGTCACGGTCACTGTCCCGTCAGGACCGACCACCTTCTCGGGGACCGTAATCGTGCAAGTCGCCGTGCCGCGCGGGATATCAACTGCCAGCCACGGTTTGTCAAGAAATTGTCCGTTGTTACCCGAGCGCACGGCCACGATTCGAATGAATCGCGTGGCGTCACTGTCCACCGTGACAGCACCGTTTGCCTTGTTATCCAGGTCGATATATTGCGCGACGAAGACCACGCCTTGGTTGGTCCCCCGGTTAAACGCAATGCCGCTGATGTGGAACAGGCCGCTTGTCGCGGCGCGGATCACAGCATCCGAGGCAGTTGTAAATCCTTTTAGCGGTGAGGCGAGCCCCGTCGGCGACTGATCTTGCGGAGCCCCGGGAATGAGAGTGCTCTGCCAAGTCGCGCCCCCGTCGCCTGATTTGAAGACTCCGAGCCACGCATCGCCGGCAAGCTCAGTGGGCACCACGTCGGTGAGTGGAAGGTCGACCGTCCGATAGTCGTTCGCAGCGGCGAGCAAGTGGCGCGAATTGCGTGTGGAGACGGCCAGCGACGGCTCATTTTGCCTCTGGAGGTACGGATCGCCAAACGGCCACGTCGTGCCCGAAACCATGTTCACGTTTTGGCCCGGCGTAGGACCCTGCGCCCAGGCGGACTGGACGCACGCCATCGCCGCTAGCAGGAAAATGACGAGAAGTGGGAAATTGCGCGCACCCTTGAACATACTTCCTCCAGTTCAGGCCGAGCAGACGCGTGAAGGCCGCCTAGCTTCCCATCGTGAAGCTTGCAGGAAATTCGTATCCGATGGGATTGCGAGCCAGCCCATGGGTACTGTTACTCCTGAGCCCAGTTGCGGCGGCCTATTCTGTAGACATTTCACGGAGACGAGTGAAGTGGGGGAAACATTTACTCTTCACTTCGCGCGTTGTCAAGTGAAAATCAGGGAAAATCAGGTGAAGACAGCATGTTCTGCGGCAGAATGGCCCGACCGCAAGATGGTGAATAAAACGCGCTCGTGCTTTGACATTGCAGAATGTACAACCGGAAGGACATGGTTCGTATCTTTGGTGGAGCCGATGGGATTCGAACCCACGACCTCCTCGATGCCATCGAGGCGCGCTCCCAACTGCGCCACGGCCCCACCCGTCGCAACTTCGCAATATTATCATCGGAAGATTGCGCACGTCTATAAGCTCGCCGCAGGCATTTCCGCATCCTTGCCCAGCGGAACGAACTTGAAAATCGTGCAGGTCAGGCGTCGCGAAGATGAGCAAGGAAAGCGCAGTGCGCGCGCGTGAGAGAGCGGCCGCGGAGCACAGCCATGCCAATCGTACGAACAGCTTGTTCATCGGCGATGCGCACATAGCGGCATTGAGATTTTTTCTCGATGGCCATTTCGGGAACGATGGAAACGCCCATTCCGGCGCCGACCATGCTGAGAAGGCTGCTGAATTGGCCGCTTTCAAAAACGATCTGCGGATGGAGACGCGCGCGGTCGCAGGCGGCAACGGCGGTATCGCGGAAACAGTGGCCGTCGCGGAGGAGCAGGAAAGGCTCGGCGCGGAGATCCTTGAGGGAGAGAGACTGGCGGGAGTTAAGTTTGTGTTTTTTGGGGAGCGCGGCGAAGAGCCGCTCGGTCAGTAAAGGAGCAGATTCAAACTCGTGGCCACGCAGCGGGAGCGCCAGGATGGCGACGTCGATCGTGCCAGCCCGGAGACGGTCGAGTAGGACTGGCGTAATCTCTTCGACCACTGTAAGGCGAACCTGGGGAAATTTGCGCGAGAAAACAGTCAGGCGCGGTGGAAGGAAATAAGGGGCAACCGTGGGAATGACGCCGACGGTGACAAGACCGCCGATGAACTCCTTGCCTTCGACGACGTCACCCTTGGCGGCTTCCAGTTCGCGAAGCACGGCGCGGGCGCGGGGAAGAAACGTTTTACCAAGCTCGGTGAGCCGGACGGAACGGCCGAGGCGGTCAAAGAGGCGCGCACCGAGTTCATCCTCCAACTTAAGGATCTGCTGGGAAAGCGACGGCTGGGAGACGTGGGATTGTTCCGCGGCACGGCTAAATGAGCCCGTCTCAGCCACCGCGCAGAAGTAACGGAGTTGGTGGAGTTCCATGAGCGGACCAGTAATCAGTAACAGCGAACAGGAATCGTGGAATCTGCCATAGGCTGTGCCTATTCATTGTATCCGAAGTAGATATTGGAACAATAGGTGGGCGAAGCATACTATAAGCCTTGGCTGGGTCTGGTCCCTCGGCGATGTGAGGCTGGCCAAGCGGTTGTATTCGTTTTTGAAGGATGGATGATTCTTAGTCTACGAAACGCGAAAAAGCGAAGGACGATTGGAGAGAAACATGGCAACTGAAACGAAGTGCCCATTCGCTGGAACTCCCGCACACACAAACCGGGAGTGGTGGCCGAACCAGCTCGACGTTCAAGTTCTCCACCAGCACTCCACGCTGTCCAATCCGATGGGCGAAGAGTTCGATTACGCCAAGGAGTTCAAGACTCTTGACCTGAATGCCGTGATCAAGGACCTGAATGCCGTGATGACCGACTCGCAGGATTGGTGGCCGGCCGACTTCGGGCACTACGGCGGGCTGTTTATTCGCATGGCGTGG
>WNFP01011699.1_pt1 | contig 10679 bp, 10 predicted proteins | sample 5400201 | NCBI WGS metagenome assembly WNFP01 (sample SAMN13153355, study PRJNA577476) | soil metagenome | isolation source: 115 cm saprolite under Madrone tree | place: USA:California | collected 2016-06-14
TGGGAGCTCCTCGGAAACGCCGGCCTTCGCAGCCTAGGTTGCTATTGAAGACATAGGTCTATCAGGGCGCGCGCCCGCGCACCATGGGGTCATCACCGTTCGGCGAACAACACGAGTGGGCGATGCGCGAACTTTGCGATTACGAAGAAAGGGGATCGGATCTCGGGCGATCAAATCGATCACGCAGCGAGGTGCTGACAAGATCTATGATCGTCTCACGCTCGGATCGAAGGGTCCAAGATTGCGAACCGTGGAGAAGATTGTGCTTCTCTGTCGCAAAGCTTGGCGGGTCGTGCATCGACTTTATCAGAGGAGTTCAACAAGGACGTTCCGAATCCTTGGCCCGGCGTCACGATGAAAACCAGGGTGAAGCTGACCAAGCCTGCAGCAACGAGAGAACAGGTCTATATGTTCGCACACGGTTGTATTGAGCGCGGCGAAGTCCGCTGTCATTTGTTTTGAGTGGCTCCAGCGTCCGGAGAATGTGGTTGCCGGCCATATCAAGTGGACCGGTTACCGTACCGGGTCCAAGCCGACGATCCGAATCGAGCACCATAAGACCGGAGCTGTGATCGATCACCCGCTCGAGTCGGGGGTTCTAGTCGGGAGACCGCTACCGCTTTTCCCCACGACGTAAATTTGCGATATTTCCTCCGATCGTCGCCTAAACTCAGAAACTTATCGAATGGCAGGGTCAAAATCGGGTACTAGCAACCACCGATACCGCAGCCTGCTCGACGCCGTGCTCGTCCATAAAGCGTCGCACCTTCATGGCAAATCGTTGGGCCGGCGATATCGCGCCGTGCGGGACCGGGAAAGCCATCTCGCCGGTAATCTCGGGGGCCGCACTGCCGTAGCCGAACGCCATGCCACCCTGCCCGTACCGTGCGAACTGCCCTTGGGCCAGCGCACGAAATACGACGACGCAATCCGCAAGCCCGCCTGCAATCGCCGCGGCGGCATGAGCGACAGCTCCCGCCGTCCCGCCGCCACCCCCACCCCATTGCATGCTTGAGTGACGCAATTCCGGAATGCCCAGAGCGGTTGCGAGTCGCACGGCATCGTTGCGATCGTCGCTGTAGGAGGCGAAGCCGTCGATCTCATGCGGCGAGATGCCCGCACTGGCGCAGGCGGCGAGGATGGCTTTCAGGGCCAGCTTGAACTCGGGGTCAGGCGACTGCCCATGCTTGTAGTATTGCGTTTCGCCGACGCCAACGATGGCAACCTTGTGACGGAGAGTTCGATCGCTCATAGCCGCGTACCAGATAGGGCGCTGGCCCTCACTATTCCGACTTGTCGTCCTCGATCGTGACAATATCGCCAAACGGCTCCCAGTTGGTGCCGTTGAATCGCGCCATCCTTGCCTTGCGCCAGGGGGTCCGATCGGTTGGCGAGATGCTAAGTATGACACCGTCAATAAACAGCGACGGGTGAAACCCGCTCAAACTGGTGACCTGCTTCTGCAGATTTTCCCGCGTCAGATCCTCACCGCATTTTCTCAACACTTCGGCCAATGTCTGCGCCCATGAATAGCCCGTGGCGGACAGGAACAGGTCACCCGCCTCGCCCGGCGCCCACTGCTTCATAAAAGCCTGAAACTCGATCATGCTGTTGTCACCTGCCCAGGTTGGATCGTTCGGAACCTTCTGAAACAGCGAGGTCACCAGCCCGGTCGCCGCTGAAAACCAGCGGGCTTCAAAGTCGCTTCGGTTTGGCTCGATGCCGTGATGACGATCTGCTGAGGTTTCCACCCGATCTCGTGCGCCTTTCGAATCGCTTGAGCCGTGAACTTCGGGGACGAGGCATAAAAGATCGTGTCGGCACCCGAGGTTGCGAGCCTGACCAACTCGGAATCGATGGTCGGATAAGTGATATCGTAGTTGGCTTCCGCGACCACCATCGACGCCTTGTCGCCAAGTCCCGCCTTGAAGGCAGTGAGATAGCCCTTACCGTAATCGTCATTCTGGTAGAGCACCGCGATCTTCGCTTCAGGTTTGGTCCTGAGAACATATTGCGCGTAGATCTGACCCTCGACAGTTTGGGACGCATACCACGTTGTCGTCCACGGCAGGTGCTCTGGATCGTTAAGCTTCGGTGAGCCCGACATTCCCATCAGTTGCGGCACGCCCCTGCTGTTCAGGTATTTGGCGATTGTCATGTTGCCGGGTGTGCCAAGCGTTCCGGCAATTGCCAGAACTTCCTCGCCTTCGACGAGTTTACGGGTTTGCTCCATCGTTTTCGGTGGGCTGTAGGCGTCGTCGAGCGAGATCAGATTGATTTTGCGCCCGTTAATTCCCCCATCGGAATTGATCATCTTGAAATAGGCAACGATCGCACGCGACGTCGCTCCAAACGAGGATGCAGGGCCGCTGTACGGCGTGGTCTGACCGATCTTGATCTCGGTATCCGTCACACCAGGACCGTATTTCTTCTCAGCTGCAGCGGGCTGCATGGCCAGAAGAAGAATCGCTGCGACTTTTAGGCTGGTCGAACCGATCCATCCCGGCGACGCGGCGCGCCAGCGGCACGTCAACGCCCTGTTCATGAATTCCTCCTCGCGTTTTCCCGCGGCAGCTTCGAGGCCTTCCGCAGTCCCGTTTCGGCCGTTTTGAGTGGTTGGCCTTTTCGCCCTGTTCCGCCTGAACAACCCGCCGAGCCGAACCTAGGACAATCATTACGTACACGTACTATCACCTCGGCCAGCGGACATCAAGTTATTTGGTATATTGGTCCTACCATTTTGGTCGAACCTTAGTCGAACCGCTCCGCGAGCTTTCGCAGTTGCTCCAGTCGCTCCGGACCGAGGCCGGGCGCATGAGCCCCCGGCCTGTAAGTGACGGATCTGAGCTTGCCGGTGAACCCGAACGTGCCGTCGGAGGAAAAGCGCTCCCAGCAGACCGGCGATCGGCGGTCGATACCAACGTCGATTCCCTGAAACAGCGCCTGGCCGATCAACATCGCAAGCCCGCGCTTCTCACCACGCCTCTCTCCGTCGACCAGGATAGCGATGTCGAGTTCGGTGGCAGATTTGGCTGTCGCTGAAATCACGATGTGCCGGCGACCGGCCGTTATCGCGCCGCCATTCACGTCGGTCGTGTCACCATAGCCATTGTGGAGGTAATGCACCTCGTCATTGTCGATGTAAATGCTATAGCCACCGCCCTGCTGTCCATGTGCGACCAGCGTCCCGCGATCACCCGGCTTGAAGTCCAGATCGATTTCGATCTCGAACGAGCGTTGATCGACGAGCTTGAGCGACCTGTATCGGGCTAGCGTCGGCGTACCCGGTACCAGACGAACCGGTGCTTCGTACCTCAATTCATAGTCGGAGCGCTGAAATTTCCTGATGCCGCTGCCTTCGTCGAGCGGAAATACCTGATTGTCCCATGCCGCGCGTTCCCAAGCACGCGCCAGCCGATTGACGCGATCTGGCTCAGCCTTGGCAAGGTCCGTGGTCTCGGTCGGATCGACAGCCAGATTGTAGAGTTCGAACTCATCGTCGGTGAACTGCGTCATCGGCGTGTGGCGGCTGACAATCTCCCAGCCCTCTTCGTAGTAGCCGCGATGACCCGACAGCTCATAGTATTGAGAAATATGCGCGTGCGCGGCTTCTCCACGGAAGACGGTCTCTCCAAAACTCGTCCCGGACAGCGCCCGGACCGGGTTGCCATGACGGGCCTGCAAATCGTTAGCGCCCGTCAAGTCCAGCAAAGTGGGGTAGAGGTCGGTGACGTGTACATATTGCGACCGCATCTCGCCCGCCATGTCGCGGAAGCGGGCAGGCCACGACATCACCATCGGCACCCTGTGACCGCCGGCGTGAGTATTGCCCTTGTAAAGCCGAAACGGCGTATTGGAAGCCATCCCCCAGCCACGCGGATAGTGCGGCATGCTGGTTGGCCCACCGATGACATCCAGCGCGGCAAGGTCCCGATCGATCGAGTCGGTCGTCGTCTTGTCATAGAACATGCGCAGCGCATCGAAATACTGCGTCGTCCCGAACACCTGCCCCTCGCGCGAGGCGCCATTGTCCGAGGTCAGGATTACAAGCGTATTGTCCCACTCGCCGAGTTCCTCGAACGTCTGACGGATTCGCCCGACGCTCTCGTCGATCGTCCCGACCATCGCCGCGTAGACCTCCATGTAGCGGGCAAACAGCCGCTTCTCGTCCGCCGTCAACTCATGCCACGGCTTGACGTCGTCGCCGGGCTCGCTATTGCGCGGCGGAAGCTTGGTGTCGGCCGGAATGACGCCGAGTTCAATCTGCTTCTGGAACCGCTCGGTGCGAACCGCGTCCCAGCCCCGTTCATAGCTGCCACGATGCCGTTCGATATCCTCAGGCTTGGCGTGCAGTGGTGCGTGCACGGCCGGATGCGCAAAATAGAGGAAGACCGGCTTCGAAGCATCCGAAGCTTTCGACGACCGGATCATCGACACTGCGCGATCCGTGAGATCGTCGGTCAGATAATAGCCATCCGGGTAGCGTTCGGGTGCGACCTCGGAATTGTCGACCATCAACGTTGGAGGATGATGATAGTTGGAGAAGGCCTCGAGGAAGCCGTAGAACCGGTCGAAGCCGCGCTGCACCGGCCAGGAAGCGCGCGACGCGGTCTCGGTATGGTCGAAGTCCTTGCACAGGTGCCACTTGCCGACCATGTAGGTCGCATAGCCCTGGGCGCGCAGCGTTTCCGGGATCGTCGTGACGTCCTCCGGCAGTTCCATCGCATAGCCTGGAAAACCCGGATCGGCGTGGGCCACCCAGCCAACGCCGGCGGCATGCGAATTTCGCCCCGTGAGGAGTGCTGCCCGCGTCGGCGAGCACATCGGCATCACATGGAAATTGGTATAGCGCAGCCCCTGCTCTGCCAGGCGATCGATATTCGGTGTCGGTATCTCTGAACCGAAGCATCCAAAATCCGAATAGCCGACATCGTCGCAGAGAATGACGACGATATTGGGCGAGCCGGCGGGCGCCTCCGGACGGGACGGCCAGTCCGGTTTCGATTGGACCATCGTGCGACCGATTTTGCCCGCGAAATTGCGATAGGCATGCGTTTCCGCGCTGACATTCTCTGGAATTCCGCGCCCGTCTTTCTCCGACGCATCATTCTGCGCATGCGCCGACAAACCGGACTTGCCTTTAGTCTGCTCCACAGAATTCTCCCCTACTGCTGCCTAGCCCGTTCCCAGGCTGTCGGTTGTTGAAGTCCCATTTCCGGGTCTCTCTGTCTCGAGTTCATGACGGCGATTGACCGGCCAACAACGGCCACCGGTGCATCAAGCCGGCGCGCCGGCTTCGAACGTCATGATCTCATCGGCGAACCGGCCACGCTTGAGCAGGTCCGCCATGCGGCGCATGGGCCTGTCGATGTGGTTGAAGAACATCCGGTATCCGGCGCACAGATAGTTCAGGCCGGCTTCGCCGTCCGGCGTCTCGCTAAAGCGGTTGCGCGGGCATTCGCCATAACAGGCGAACAGCACCTCGCAGTCCCGGCAATATTTCGGCAGCGTATCGAACTTGTCGCGGCCGAACTTGCGTTGTCTGGGAGAGGCCACGAGCTCGAGCAGCGGCGTCTCGCCGATATTGCCGAGCAGGTAGTCGGGCTCCACGTAATGGTCGCAGGCGTAAAGATCGCCATTATGTTCGATCGCCAGCGCGTTACCGCAAGTCGGAGAAAAAATGCAGGCGCTGGGTTGCCCGATCCAGTTGGCGAGAGCTGCATCGAAGGATTGTACAAAGACCTGCCCAACATCACGCTTGGCCCACTCTTCGAAGATCTCCGTCAGGAAGCGGCCGTATTGCTCCGGCCGCACCGAACGTTCCGTGACAAGCCTGCCTTGCTGGACGTAGAGCGGACGTTCGCCGCCCGGGCGATCGCTCCATCCCAGATTGGCCTGATCGATGGTCTCTTCCGACGCCCGCTCGACGATTGGAATGAACTGCAGATATTTTGCCTGCAACTGGTCGCGGAAGAACCGGTAAACCTCCGGACCATGATCACCGTTTGCCGCATGGACGGTGCAGAGAATATTGACGTCAACCTCGTTCCTCACGAGGCAGTCCCACGCACGCATGACCTGATCGAACGTACCGCGCCCACCCTTTGCCACCCGGTAGGCGTCGTGCATACCCTTCGGACCATCGATGCTCAGGCCGACCAGGAAACCATGCGCCTTGAAGAAGCGCGCCCATTCGTCGTTGAGAAGTATCCCGTTGGTCTGGATCGTGTGCATGATCTTCTGGCCTGGCTTCTTGTACTTTGCCACCAGATCAATCGAGCGCCGGAAAAACGCCAGGCCCATCAAGGTGGGCTCGCCGCCTTGCCACGCGACGTTGATCTCCGAGTTCGGCTGCGCCGCAAGCAGCTGCCGGATGTAGGCCTCGAGCACATCGTCGGCCATCCGCAAGGTACCTCCCCCGTAGAGCCGGTCCTTGCTCAGGAAGAAGCAGTATTTGCAGTCGAGATTGCAGCTCGCGCCGGTCGGTTTGGCCAACAAATGAAACGCCAGCGGTTGTTGCATCCTGTCCTCCACGGCGGCCGCGTACGGAGCAGCCACGGCCAGCGCCTACGACGTCGCGGCTGTGCGAACCATATGATGGACATCGCCTTGTTGAAATGGTACTACCATTGATATGCGCACTCTCACGTTGGCGTCGGGGTCTGCCGCATCCGGTCCCGGCGGGAGCTTCTGCGGAGCGAAAACGAGATGACCAGGGAGCAGGTGCCGTGATTGCCCAGGAGAGGAAGGACTTTGATTTCATCGTGATCGGCGCCGGCGCCGCGGGCTGTGTGCTGGCAAACCGTCTTTCGAAAGATCCGGCCGCACGCGTGGCACTGATCGAGGCAGGCCCTTCCGATCTGAATTTCCCGGTGAACGTGAAAACGACACTGCCGATCGGCAACGTGTTCCTGCTGCCGCACGCCCGTTACAACTGGCAGCACGTCTATAGCGGCGGTCCGGAGGTCAACGGACGCCAGATCCCCTGCCCGCGCGGCAAGCTGTTCGGAGGTTGCACGTCCGTCAACGCTCGCCCATTACAAACGCCACGAGAATTACGTCGGTGAGGCATCGAATTTTCACGGTGCCGGGGGTGAACTCGACGTCCAAAAGCCCCGCGAAAACAACCCGCTCGCGCATGCCCTCATCGAAGCGGCTGTCGAGGCCGGCCATCGGCACAACGACGATTTCAACGGCGCCCAACAGGACGGTTTTGGAATTTTTGACCTCAACCAGCGCGGCGGTATCAGGCTGAGCAGTTCGCGGGCATTCCTGCACCCCGCTCTCGGTCCGGTATCGGGCCGGCCGACATGCTGCGCCGTCACGACATTCAGGTCGTGCAGGATCTCCCCGGCGTTGGCGCCAATCTGCAGGACCACCCGACGGTCTCGGTCGCCATGAGCAATCCCGGCGCGGAATCATACGCGCTCTCCTGGCGGACGGCACCGCGTGCCGCCCTCGCTCCGCTGCGTTATCTGCTCGGGCGCGGCGGCATGCTGGCCTCCAACGCCGCGGAAGCGGGCGGCTTCCTGCATAGCCGGGCCGGCCTCGCCCGGCCCGATCTGCAGATGACGTTCATGGTTGGATTGAAGGACAACCCGCGCACCCTGCCGCGCCGGCACGGTTTTGTGTTGCACGTCGCGGTACTTCGACCCGCGACGCGCGGCCGGCTCGAGCTTTCTTCCGCCGATCCGGCGGCGCGGCCGGTGATGTTTCCGCACTTCCTTGGGGATCGCGCCGACGTGGAGGCGCTGATCTCCGGACTGAAGCAAGCGCGGCATATCATCTCCAAACCCGCACTGGCGCGCTATTCGGGAGCCGAGCTCAGTCCAGGTCTCGCGGTGCAGAGCGACGCCGAGCTGGAAGCCTTCATTCGCGCCAATGTCGCGACGACCTACCACCCCGTGGGCACCTGCAAGATGGGACCGCAGCGTGACGCGATGGCGGTGGTCGATTCCCGCTTGCGCGTTCATGGCATCACGGGCCTGCGGGTCGCCGATGCCTCGATCATGCCCAATATCACTGGCGGCAATACCAGCGCGCCGGCCATGATGATCGGCGAGCGTGCCGCCGAGTTCGTTATGCACGACAGCAAGTCCAGCGCAGCGAATTCCAACCCGAAACTGCGTAGTGTGGCTGGCGGCGCCTATGTCTAGATCGGGGACGGCGAAGCCTCAAAAAGAGAAAGTGTGCTCAATGACGGTCTCCAGTGATGCCAGCGCAGCCCTTGAGGGAATCCGCGTTCTCGATTTCTCGATCATGCTCGCCGGCCCCTACTGCGCCCGGATGCTTGCGGACGTGGGAGCCGAGGTCATCAAAATCGAACCCCCGGAGGGCGACGATATGCGCTTGCGCGCACCCTTGCGCAGCGGCCACAGCGCTTATTTCGGACAGCTCAACGCCGGCAAGCGCAGCATCACGCTGGACTTGAAGACCCCGGAGGCGATCGCGATCATCCACGGCCTGGTCGCCAGGGCCGACGTGGTCGTTGAGAACTTCCGGCCCGGCGTGATGGAGCGATTGGGGCTCGGCGAAAAGACGCTCCGGCAGATCAATCCGCGGTTGGTCTATTGCTCGATATCCGGCTACGGCCAGACTGGCCCCGCAGCCGCGCGGCCCGCCTACGCGATGATGGTGCACGCCGCCAGCGGATTTGATCGCACGCTGATGCGGTATGCCGGCGACCGTGATCGTCCGGCGCCGGGCGCCGTGTTCGTTGCCGACGTGCTGGGCGCCATCTTCGGCTTTTCCGCGATCCAGACCGCGCTGGTTCAGCGCAGCCGGACCGGCGTCGGGCAATATATCGACGTCGCGTTGATGGATTGCATGACGAACCTGCTGGTTTATGAACTGCAGGAAGCCCAGTTCCCCGTCGCCACCCCGCGTCCGGTATATGCCTCGGTCAAGGCAAGGGATGGCGATCTCCTGATCACACCGATCACCGAGCGCAATTTCAGTGCGCTTTGCGAGGCGACGGGACTGGCCGTACTGCGGAGCGACGAACGGTTCACCACCCTTCCATCACGCAACAGGAACTGGCAGGCGATGATGGACGTCGTGGAAGGCTGGACCCGCGAACGCTCGGTCGCCGAATGCGTGCGAGCGCTCGACCATGCCGGCGTCCCCTGCTCCGCCTATGGCGATCCCGGCGACACGCTGACCGATCCTCACCTGATCGAGCGCGGGCTGTTTCAGCAGGTCTCCGATGGCGCCGGTCAATTCACCGGAATCAATCCGCCCTGGCGGATGTCGGGGACGCGAGCGGAATTGGGCGAGCACGTTCCGGCGGTCGGTGAACACACCCAGGACATCCTGGACAACATCCTGGAAATGCCGCCCGCCGAGCAGGTGCGCGTGCGCGCGGCTGGCGCGTTCGGAGTGGTGAAGCCGTGAGGATACAACAAGGCAGCAACTACAATCCGAAATACTCGGAAGTTCTCGCCGATCTGCTGCAGGAACGCTATTATCCCGCAAACCGGTTCCAGACCTCACGGGCCGGCATCTCGCAGGTCGTGAACTGGGTCGATGGCTGAAGCGATGCCGGCTAGCCGTTTCCAGAGGAAAGACCAGGCTGGGGCGGCGTAAATCGCTGTGAGCGCTCAATGGAAGGACCTTTGCGCCCCAAACCGAGTCAGATATCTGTGAGGCGTCGGGGCTGCTTGTGTGTATGATGACCGGCAAACGCGACGCTGCGGCCACACTTGGCCAATACGGGGCTTAAGGTGATCCGGACAGCAACAAAGAAGGCGAGCAGGACCGAGCCGGCGGAGGCCGCGCGGAAACCTGTTTCCCGCAAGCCGGATTCGGAATCGGCCTTTCGCCGGGTGCAGGTCGCGCGCGCGTTCGAGGACATCGCCCGCCAGATCCGGGAAGAGCTGTCGCGCGGACGGCTGCGGCCGGGCGATCGCCTGCCGGCGGAACGCGAACTCGCCGTTCAGTTCGGCGTGTCGCGAAATACCCTTCGGGAAGCGCTTCGATCGCTTGAGATCGCCGGCCTGATCACCTTGCGCAAGGGCGCCGCGGGCGGCGCGTTCATCAACGATACCAACGGCGATACCGTTGTCACCAGCATCAAGGACATGTTTTCGCTCGGCGCCGTGACCACCGAGCAGATCACGCAAGCCCGGATTTCAGTCGAATCCGCCATTATCCGCGCCGCCTGCGAAGTGCATACGGCCGCTGATATCAGGAAGCTTCGCGAGAACCTCGAACTTGCGGCGGAGGCAACCAAACGGAACGACTTCTTTGCGCGGGCAAACGCCCATCTCGAATTTCACTTGATCCTGGCAAGAGCGACCCGCAACCCGATCCTGATCGTCGTCATGGAGGCCTTGATCGGCGTCATGCGGCAATTCCTCCATTCGATCGGTCCGCAGCAGATCGCCGACTATGTGCTTCCCTCGCGCAAACGCTTCATGCAGTATTTTGAAGCGAGAAACGCCGACGCGGCTGTCAAGGAAATGGAACAGCATCTGAAACGCGTCAATCGCAACTATCTTGCGCTGCTCGGCGAGCGATCGAATTCAAACGAAATTATTGCCGAGCGACGTTAGCTCCGGTCACCCTGCGCCCAATCACCGCTGCCTTTTGATGCCCCCTCGAACCAAACCACCCAAGCCCCTTGCAGTCGACAAAGGCAAGCCCGCGCTGGAAATCGCGCGCAGCCTGAAGCTCGATCA
>WNFP01023978.1_pt1 | contig 10678 bp, 7 predicted proteins | sample 5400201 | NCBI WGS metagenome assembly WNFP01 (sample SAMN13153355, study PRJNA577476) | soil metagenome | isolation source: 115 cm saprolite under Madrone tree | place: USA:California | collected 2016-06-14
TAGCGGCTTGGAAGTTCGGCTCCCAGCCGAACTCGGCAGATAAGCTTCCAGCTTATCCATGGTCCGGTGACCGAAAACGTCGGGCTAGAAGCCCAACGTCCGAGTCAACCAGGATGGTTGACCTCCGGTGCGCATCTTCGCGCGTGACGTTCGCGTGATTTCGTTTACTGTCCGCGCTGGCGCAGATGCCGCGAAATAACGATCTCAAAAAAATCCTGCTGATCGGCTCAGGTCCAATCGTGATCGGGCAAGGTTGCGAATTTGATTATTCCGGCGTGCAAGCGTGCAAGGCGCTGCGAGAAGAACGGTATGAAGTCGTGCTGGTGAACTCCAATCCAGCCACAATCATGACCGATCCAGAATTCGCCGATCGCACCTACATCGAACCGATCACTGCTGAAGTGATTGAAGCGATCATGGAGCGCGAAAAACCGGACGCGATTTTGCCCACCCTTGGAGGACAGACGGCACTCAACGCCGCCATGGAATTGAACCGCAACGGCGCGCTGGCGCGGCACGGGGTGAAATTAATAGGAGCAAACGCCCAGGCCATCGCCAAAGGCGAAGATCGGCAATTGTTCAAGGAAGCGATGTTGCGCATCGGACTCGAGGTGCCGCGCTCCGGCGTGGCGCGTTCTCTGGCGGACCTCGATCGGATCATCGGCGAGATCGGCACATTTCCTCTCATCATTCGACCGGCATTTACTCTCGGCGGAACTGGAGGTGGTATCGCTTACAATCGCGAGGAGCTCGATGTGATCGCTGCACGAGGGCTCGATCTGTCCCCCGTTCACGAAGTGCTGATCGAAGAATCGCTGGTTGGCTGGAAAGAATTCGAGATGGAAGTGATGCGCGACCGCATGGACAACTGCGTGGTCGTCTGTTCCATCGAGAATTTCGATCCAATGGGCGTGCACACAGGGGACTCGATCACCGTTGCGCCGGTGCAAACGCTCACCGACAAGGAATACCAGATGATGCGCGACGCCGCGTTCGCGGTGATTCGCGAGATCGGCGTGGAAACCGGCGGATCGAACATTCAGTTTGCGGTTCATCCCGAGAACGGTCGCATGGTCGTGATCGAGATGAATCCGCGCGTGTCGCGTTCGAGCGCGCTGGCATCGAAGGCGACGGGTTTTCCGATCGCAAAAATTGCGGCAAAACTCGCGGTCGGCTACACGCTGGATGAAATCAAAAACGATATCACACGCGAAACGCCGGCGTGCTTCGAGCCGACGATCGATTACTGCGTGGTGAAAGTGCCGCGCTTTACCTTCGAGAAGTTTCCGCAGGCGGAAGCAACGCTTACGACGCGAATGAAGAGCGTCGGCGAAGCGATGGCCATCGGACGGACGTTCAAGGAAGCGTTGCAAAAAGCGCTGCGCAGTTTGGAGATCAAACGCTTCGGGTTGTTAGGCGACGGTGCGGACAAAGATATCGATCTCGAAACGCTGCGATTGAGACTAGCAACCCCGAACGCGGAACGAATTTTCTACATCGCGCAGGCACTTCAAAAAGGCGCGTGATGTCTCGTCCGCTCGGAAGTCAGACTTCCAGCCTGACTCGGCCGACGAGCAGCTTGCTCGTCGAGTCGCAAATCAGCCGGCTGCGCGCCCGAGGACCAAGTCAACCGAACTGGTTGACGTTAGATTCCGCGGCTTGGATCCGCAGCAGCCAATCGTGCAAAAGCGCGGGCATCTGCCGCACTGGGAACAATCCGGTGCAACTTACTTCGTCACATTTCGGCTGACGGATTCACTTCCAGCCGATGTTCTCGCGCAGTGGAGAGACGAACGCGCTGCCTGGTTGAAGCTTCACCCGCAGCCGTGGGATTGGAAAACCGCGCGTGACTACATGCGGAAATTTGAGGAAGAACGCGAGCACTGGCTGGATCAAGGACACGGCTCGTGTTTGCTACGCGAACCACAGGCTGCTGTCATTGTGGCGGAGTCACTGGATCATTTCGATCGGCAAAGATATTTGATCGATTCCTACGTCGTGATGCCCAACCACGTGCACGTGCTGTTCAAGCCACTTGGGGAACACTCGCCCGTGGACATTTTGCACTCGTGGAAATCATTCACCGCAAACGCGCTCAATCGGAAAATGAATCGCGAGGGAGCGCTGTGGATGCACGAAAGCTTCGACACAATTGTCCGGGACGCCGAACATTTGCGCGTGTGCCGGGAGTACATCGCGCAAAATCCCCGAAAAGCACAGCTGCGCAAAGACGCTTTCATTTTGGACCGGCGTGATCGGCTTGTCATTGATGGGGAGTTCGGAAATCGGGTAGCTTGCCTGACTCGGCCGTCGGGCTGCCAGCCCGAGGTTGTTTTAGACGAGCAAGATGCTCGCCAGCCGAGTGAAGCTGGCAGCTTCACTTCCGACAGAGCACCTGCAAATGGTGCGCTCGGGAGAGAGCAACTCCTCCGCGCGAAAAAGCTTGGTTTTTCAGATCGGCAACTGGCGGTGGCAAACGGTCTGACCGAGAGCGAAATCCGCGCGAAACGGAAATCGTTAGAAATCACGCCTACCTATCGCCTCGTGGATACGTGTGCAGCGGAATTTGAAGCCTACACGCCCTATTACTACTCAACTTACGGCGACGAGAACGAGCGGCGCGAGAGCGGCAAGCGCAAGGTCATGATCCTGGGCGGAGGCCCGAACCGGATCGGTCAGGGAATTGAGTTCGATTACTGCTGCGTTCACGCGGCGTTCGCGCTGCGCGAACTCGGATTTGAAACCATCATGGTCAATTCGAATCCAGAGACTGTTTCCACCGATTACGACACGAGCGACAAACTTTACTTTGAGCCGCTCACCTTAGAGGACGTGCTCAACATTTACGACCAGGAAAAACCAGAGGGCGTGTTCGTCCAGTTTGGCGGGCAAACACCATTGAACTTGTCGCAGGGACTAAAAGCCGCTGGCGTTCCTATTCTGGGAACACCGCCGGAGAGCATCGAGACGGCGGAAGATAGACAATTGTTCGCTACCATGCTTGACAAACTCGGGCTGCGACAGACGCCGAATGGCTCGGCGGTGAGCACCGAGGAAGCAGTCACAATTGCACAGAAGATTGGTTATCCCGTGCTGGTGCGGCCCAGTTTCGTGCTGGGTGGGCGCGCGATGGAGCTCGTTTATAGTGAGGAAGACCTCAGGCGCTATATGACAAGCGCAATCGAAGTGACACCTGATCGCCCGGTGCTCATCGATCGTTTTCTGGAAGACGCGATCGAAGTCGACGTCGACTGCATTTCCGACGGCGAGACGACCGTCATCGGCGCAATCATGGAGCACATCGAAGAAGCGGGCATCCACAGCGGTGACAGCGCATGCGTGATTCCGACATTCTCGCTGTCACCAAAAGTGCTTGATGAGATTTCCGCAGCAACAAAAGCGATGGCACGCGAGTTGAACGTGCGCGGGCTGATGAATGTGCAATTCGCTGTCAAAGGCGACGACGTTTACGTTCTGGAAGTAAATCCCCGCGCGTCGCGCACGGTTCCTTTTGTTAGCAAGGCGATCGGCGTCCCGCTGGCGAAACTCGCCGCGAAAGTGATGGTGGGCAGATCCTTGCGCGAACTTGGTTTCACCAGGGAGCTCGTCCCAAAACATTTCTCAGTGAAAGAAGCGGTGTTCCCATTTTTGCGCTATGAAGGCCTCGATATTTCGTTGGGGCCGGAAATGAAATCGACCGGTGAAGTGATGGGCATGGATGTCGATCTCGGCCTTGCATACGCGAAGTCGCAGATGGCTGCGCCGCCGCCGCTCCCGAAAAAAGGAAAGGTCTTCATCAGCGTCAAGGACACTGACAAGGAAGCGGTGATCCCAGTCGCGCGCGAGTTCGTGAAACTTGGCTTTGAAATCATTTCCACAAGCGGGACCGCAGACGCACTGATTAAAGCGAAAATCAAAGTGACCAAGGTCTTCAAAATTCACGAGGGACGCCCGAACGTTCTCGACCGCATCAAGAATGGCGATATCAATTTCATCATCAACACGCCGAGCGGGAAAATTCCGCGTGAGCATGAAGTGGTTATTCGCAATGCCGCGCTTGCCGCCAAAATTCCGATCATGACGACGGTTCGCGCAGCGCTGGCCAGCGCGAATGGAATCCGTTCGTTACAAAAACGAAAAGTTCAGGTGCGCAGTTTGCAAGAATACAATGCATCAAAGGGTTGAAGCGTTGAAACTTTAAACCGTTGAAGCGGAAACGGCAGTGTCATTCTGAACGAAGCGAAGAATCTCGAATTAATTCTTCAGCAACGCGTGACAGCGCGTCCCGTTCGTGTCACAAATCCGAATGAGATTATCGATCTTGCTTGCTGTGCTGTTAAGCTCCGCGATGTTGGGTGCGGAAGAAAAAACTCCTATGAATTCATCAAACGAAGTCGCAGTGATCAAAACCAACGAAGGTGAAATGGTGGTGCAGTTTTGGACTGATGCCGCGCCAAACACGATCGAGAATTTCAAGAAACTGGCGCGTCAGGGTTTCTACGACGGCACTATTTTCCACCGGATCGTCAAAGATTTCATGATCCAGGGTGGCGATCCCAATTCGAAAGATCCAGCGAAAGAGAACAGCTACGGGCAAGGCGGTCCGGATTACAAAATCAAGGCCGAGTTTAATGATCATCCGCACGATCGCGGTGTGATCTCCATGGCGCGCTCGGCTGATCCCGATTCAGCTGGCTCGCAGTTCTTCATCTGTCTCGCGCCGGTGCACCGGCTCGATCATCAATACACCACGTTCGGCAAACTGATTAAAGGCGATGATGTGCTCGAGAAAATCGGCAACATCCCGGTGGAGCGAAATGCACAAGGCGAACCGAGCAAGCCGACAAAGCGCGTCGTGATTGAAAGTATCAAAATCGTGCCGGCTGAATCTGTGAAGTGAAAGAGTGTGATCGGTGATCAGAGTTTTCCGTTCACTCATCACAGATCACTCATCACTGATCACTGATCACAGCTAGCAATGACAAACGGTTCGAAAACGAAGATTGCGCTCATCCAAATGCGCTGTGGCCCGGACGCGGAGAAGAATTTCTCGCACGCAATTGAATTCATCCGTGAGGCGGCGAAGAAGGGCTCACGGATCGTCTGTTTGCCGGAACTTTTTCGGTCACAATATTTTTGTCAGACCGAAGAGCATAAGAATTTCGAGCTGGCCGAGGAAGTGCCGGGAAGATCGACAGCTGCATTGGGAGAGGTGGCACGCGAAACCGGCACGGTAATTATTGCGTCACTTTTCGAGAAACGCAGCGCCGGCGTTTACCACAACACCGCGGCAATAATCGACACAGACGGAGAATTGCTCGGCAAATATCGCAAGATGCACATTCCGGACGATCCGCTGTATCACGAGAAATTTTATTTCGCGCCCGGGGACCTGGGATTTCAGGCATGGCAGACAACCCATGGCAGAATCGGGGTCTGCGTTTGCTGGGACCAGTGGTATCCCGAAGCAGCGCGTCTCACCGCGTTGCGCGGAGCTGAAATCATTTTTTATCCAACGGCGATTGGCTGGCATCCGTCGGAAAAACAGGAGTTCGGGGCAGCGCAGCATTCTGCCTGGGAAACGATCCAGCGCAGTCACGCCATCGCGAATGGCTGCTATGTGGCGGTGCCAAACCGCGTCGGCCATGAAGCACCTGCAGGCGGGGAAGGAATTGAGTTTTGGGGGCAAAGCTTTCTCTGCGGCCCGGACGGCGAAATCATTGCCAAAGGTTCCGTCGATGAAGAAGAGATTGTGTTGGCCGAGGTGGAATGGGACAGGGTAAACGAGCATCGAACGCATTGGCCATTTCTGCGTGACCGGCGCATCGATGCTTACAGCGGACTCGACCGGCGGATGATTGACTGATTTCCTCGGTGACTGCTGCACGCAGTTAAATATTCCAGACGCCTGGCAGCGACCGGCCTGTTCGTCTTGGCAGCTTGCCAAGACAGCTCGTTTCAACGGCGCGCCGGGTGCAAGATGTTGCCGGCAAGCTGCCGACAACTACAGGCTGGCTGCCTGTGCTCCCCAGAAACTGAAACGCGCTGTTTTGAGTTCCGCTTTGTGTTAGTACGAGGATCAATGACCCCGCGAGTTTCGCGAAAGATGCGCCGGCCATGGTATCGGCCCTCTTTGACAGCGCAAATTATGATAGGCCTGGTTGTCGGCGGACTGATCGGCTGGCTGCGGCCGGATTGGGGGAACGCGGTAATCAAGGCACTGATCTACTTCGAAATTGTCACCACAGCGGCGCTGTTCATTGGGCTGGCGGTAGTCAATTTCATGAAGCCCGGCGCGGGCGTGACTCTGGCCGCCACGAACACAGAGATCTTAAGTACGCTCGGGCAAAGTCATCCGAAGACTTTCGTCGAAACGATTGTGCAGGTCTTTCCCTCCAGCGTGATCGAAGCGATGGCGCGCGGCGATGTCTTGCAAATCGTCGCGTTTAGCGTGCTGTTCGCGCTCGCCGTTTCAGCCGTTGGCGAGAAAGGCAAACCAATCATTCGCGCGATGGACAGCCTGTCGCAGATCATGTTCAAGTTCACAAATTACGTGATGCTGTTTGCACCGATCGGGGTCGGCGCGGCAATGGCTCACACCATCGGTACACAAGGATTGGGCGTACTGTTGAATCTGGGGAAGTTGATCGGCTCACTTTATCTCGCTCTAGCAATCTTCATCTTGTCAGTTTTCGGACTGGTGATTTGGGTCGCGCGGATTCCGTTGCGGCAATTCGTGCGGGCGGTGCGCGAGCCTGCGGCGCTCGCATTTGCAACGACGAGTAGCGAGTCGGCGTTGCCAAAAGCGATGGAGTCGATGGAGCGTTTCGGAGTGCCGCCCCACATCGTTGGATTCGTGATGCCGACAGGCTATTCGTTCAACCTAACAGGATCGACGTTGTATCTGGCGATGGCTTCCGTGTTCGTTGCGCAGGCCGCCGAGACGACCATGGGCTGGCACATGTCGTTAGGCCAACAGATCACAATGATGCTGACGTTGATGCTGACTTCCAAAGGAGTAGCCGGCGTGCCGCGGGCGTCGCTCGTTATCCTGCTGGGCGCGCTGAATTCGTTTGTGCCTGCAGGACTGGGGCCGATCGGTGTGGCAATTATTTTCGGCGTCGACGAACTGATGGACATGGGCCGCACGTGCGTGAACGTGATCGGCAACTGTCTGGCAACTGTGGTGGTTGCGCGCTGGGAAAAAGAATTCGATGAAAAGCGCGCGCACGTGTTTGGCACGCCAGCCGAAGCCGAACTGGACCTGAAAGCCGACAACGTGGCATTCGCCGACGCGCTTACTCAGGGGGACTGAGCGGATCGGCCTTGGCATTCGACACCGCGTAGCCGGTTCAACTCAGATCATGTTCGTGCCTTGATTCTGAAATAAACTTGTTCCGCAAAATGGGTTGACAAGCAGGCCAGCCTCTTTGATGGTCGCCGACTTTCACTCAAACAAACTATGAAAAAAATACTCGCTACAACCCTGATATTCTCTGCTATTGGCTTGGGCGTTATTGCGTTTGGCGTGGGCGGCTCGCCCCGACCGAATGTAAACGCTGACGCCTTCAACCGCGGCCCAGACGTGGATAACGCGAGTGCCGTTGTGCAACTCAAGGGTGATCCAATAAGTACGAATTCCAGCACGAAGCCGCCACACGGCAGAAAAATCGATTTCAATAGTAATGCCGTGAGATCGTATCGAGCCCAGTTGAACGCTGGACGGAACGAATTCAAGCGGTGGCTGCGCGCAAACGCCCCTGGAGCGAGGGTTACGAGCGAATACGATGTCTCACTTAACGCAGTGGCGGTGCAGCTTAACGGAACACCGTTGGCGACAATCGCCGCCGCACCAATGGTGCAGAGCGCCGAATACAACGCGCTTTATTCCCCCAATCTGAGCCAAAGTTACCACATCATTAACGCCCCGGGGGCATGGACGGAGGCTGGTGGCAGAGCCATGGCAGGCGCGGGCATCAAGATTGGAGATATCGACACTGGCATCGACAATACGCATCCGTTCTTCGATCCGACTGGTTTCAGCTATCCTGCCGGCTTTCCGAAGTGCGATGCAGCAGACAGCGCTTCGCACCACCCAGACCAAGACTGCAATTACGTCTCACCAAAAGTTATTGTGGCGAAGGTCTTCTATAATAAGGCGCAGAACCAGGGCCTCGACGCACAGGCCATCCAGGACCACGGAACACACACCGCCGGGATCGCAGCCGGAATTTATAATCCTTCTCTGAACGCAGTGGTAAACGGTGTCCTCATCAATGATATGTCCGGCATCGCGCCGGGAGCATGGCTAGGTAACTACAACGTTTTTCCTGGTAACGTGCTTAACGCTCGCAATGAGGACATCCTAAACGCAGTTGATGCAGCAATCGCTGATGGCGATGCAGGTCTGGTCGTAGCTGTGGCTGCCGGCAACAGCGGGCCTGGGGCAGGCACGCTTGAGTCGCCCGGTCGTGCACGCAAGGTTATCACAGTCGGCGCGAGCACAAATCAGCACTTCGTCGGTCAGCCGTTTACTTATCCGGCAAGCGGCGGAACGACGATCGGCGCAGCCGTAGGTGACTTTGCGCCGTTGCCCACGGGTTCCTTTAATCTCTTCGACACCCACTCCGACGGTTGCGCGAGCGTTGACCCAGAAGCCTCCGGCAACGTCGCAATCATTGACCGTGGGACTTGCACGTTTAGCCAGAAAGTGGCGAGCGCTAAAGCGGTAGGTGCAATCGGCGTTGTCATCATCAACAACGTTGCTGGAGACCCGATTGCAATGGCGAGGACGGCCGGCTTCGACGATAACCTGCCGGCAGTCATGATCAGCAAGAACGATGGGGCGGCGCTGCGAACCGTAAACCCGCCAGACGCATCAGCGAGCGCAACGTTCCTAGAGTTCGTCACTCCAGCAAACAAGGATATCTTGGCTGGCTTTAGCGGCCAGGGGCCAACAACCGTTGACGTCGCCATCAAACCGGACGTCACCTCGGTCGGTGTGAATGTCCTGAGCTCTATCACATGTGTAGGCAAGCCCGCCGGCTGCCCGGGCGACGGCAGCGGATGGGCCTTCTTCCAAGGAACGTCCATGTCAACTCCGCACATTGCCGGCTCAGCGGCTGTGCTCCGTGGCCTCAATTCATCCTGGTCTCCCGCGCAGATCAAGTCAGCGCTCGTCAATCGGGCCGACCTGGTGATCAAGGATGCCATAACTGGCTCGCACGACGTCGGTCCGACAGCGCAGGGCGCAGGGCGCGAGAACCTCTCCGTAGCCGCAGACGGAACAACATGGATGGATCCCGTTTCGGCGAGCTTCGGCAAGGTTACCGTCGGGCGTCCCACGTCGTTGACCATCACCCTGTCCAACCCCACTGGCACTGATCAGATGTTCGCTGTGTCGACAACGAAGTTTACTCCGAGCACATTTGGCGGAACGGTTCCCAGTATTTACGATGCGGGAACTTTAAGCTCGGGTGACAACCGCATCGTTGTCCCCCCAAGCGTGACCGTGCCTGCTAATGGTTCAACGACAATGACTGTGACGGTCAGCGCAGCTCATAGCGATGTGGTCCAGGGGTGGATTAACCTGGACGGCCCCGGCTCTGACGACCTGCACTTCGCGTACTACGCAATAGTCGGCCGATAAAAAAAGTAATCACGAAACTAGCAAACAGGGACGCGGTGATAACTGCGTCCCTGTTTTTGTACACGTACGATCAAGACGAACGTCGCCAACGGATGTTTTTGTCACGGGAGCATCGACAAAGCTCGATGATTACAGCTATGATGTCTCCGCCGTGTTAGCTTTGCACATTTCCGCCGAAGCAACTTATCTGATGCAGATCTTCGTCGCTGCTTTTCTCGCGATTCTTTTTCTTCAATCGGGAATTGATAAACTTGTCGATCGCGGCGGAAACCTCGAATGGCTGAAAGGACATTTCGCGAAAAGCCCGCTGGCGGGGATCGTACCCGTTATGCTTAGCGCAATCACAATTCTCGAACTCGCAGCGGGAATATTGAGCGGCCTTGGCTGCTTGGCAGTCATGCTGTTGCGCGATACGACCGTTGCGTTTTGCGGTGCCGTCCTTTCCGCGGTTGCGATCATTACGCTTTTCTTTGGGCAACGCATGGCAAAAGATTACGCCGGAGCGGCGGTGCTTGTTCCGTATTTCCTGCTCACGTTGGTTGCAATTTATCTGCTCGCGCAACGGTAAATTGGTGAGAATTTGCTAGGGCATGTCTGGAATCTTCCTTAACGAAACGAGCGCTGCCAATCCAACGAGTAGTCGTCCGGCGTTGACGAAATCACCATACGTAGCGAATGCCGCCGAGGCGATAAATAATTATACGAGAAACCCGGCCAGAACCTGGTATAAGGACGGGGTCGACCCGAGTGATCAGACGGGCGAATATGCGTTCCAGCGATTGCGTCAGACCTGGTTCACTCCTCAACTTGATCCCAAGTTCAAACTTCGCCGAGACGATAAATTCTATGCCATCGGCTCGTGTTTTGCGCGCGGTCTCGAAAATTCCCTTGCTGGGCACAACATAGTTGTTCAAAGCGCAGCCCCCGAATTTGCTAAACTTCAGCCCGCCAATAAAGAAGGATCGGGACTTGGATTTACCAACAAGTACAACACCTATTCAATACTGAATGAACTTCACTGGGCGCTGG